>CZCA01000901.1_pt1 | contig 30835 bp, 23 predicted proteins | sample 591981 | NCBI WGS metagenome assembly CZCA01 (sample SAMEA3556810, study PRJEB10932) | anaerobic digester metagenome | reverse complement strand
GCCTACCCAGAATACTGACCCAAGGAGGAGGGCCCTGTTTAGGTCGTAGTGAAATTTCGCCGCCCTCGCCTCACCTATGAGATGTCTCTTAGGGTTACACATGTTGACTTGGACATATTCAGGGAATGTATATTTATAGAGATTGTAGAATTCGTCATAAGGATCTCCGTTCCAGGTGAGGTTTCCCCAGACATAGCTTCCGTAAATATCACCACAGTTCTCTATCATCAGGAAAGAGTCAGGGTTTATTGACCTCATCCTCTCAAGGAGATCTTTTAGGACTCGAAGGTAACCGCGGTTAAAGTCACCTATGTCTCCATGGGTATGGCTTTTGTCATAGCAAGGGAAGGGTTCAGCGGATCCCAGCTGATCTAGGTATATCCCGGTCGCTCCATAGCTTTTTGCCATCCAACCGCCTACATCTATGAGATAATCCTGCCAGGCTTTGTTTGAAGGACAGAGCACTACGAACTTATGGGGGCCGTACTCTTCGTAAGTCATTCTCCCTGCCTCATCCTTGATTGTCCACTCTTTACCCAGGGTCGCGAAGTAGTCAGATTCTATGTGGAATATCCTGGAGTTTACGTAGAATGTGACGAAGCCGCCATTTTCATTTACATACCTGCAACCCTCTGAAAGCTCCCAGCATGTCCCAAGCTCCATGTCTGGATGATACTCAGGATAGTCTTGGTCAAAGCCGGATCGATTCCATGATGCTATGAACATGTGCCTCATGCCGTATTCGTCCAGCCCGCGGTCATACATGGACGGAATATCGCTGAATCTGTTATAGATGACTCCGTCCCTCTTAAAATTGTAGCACTGGTTGAGGATGGTTTCGTCCTTTAGGTACAGAGGATTATCAGGCATCCGAATAACACTGTCAATCCACTCCCGATACCGCAAAGCGCCAAAGTGCCAGTCTTCTGTAGTGATACCTACACCATAGGGATGGGATCTCCAAGTTTCGGCTGGGTTGACAGTGACGTATTTTCTCATAGCCCATCCCATCCACGGATTCTCCGGGCCTCCGGTTTCAACTCTGAGGCCTGTCACAGTGAAATCCGGGTCGTATGAGCTAATATAGAAGCCGTTTTCCTCATCGTAATAGCACATCCAATTCATAGAGGCAAGGCCGCAGTAGTTTATCTCGCGGAAAAACACGCCGTCCTCTCCACGCTTTGTCGCCGCCCTCCAAAAATTCAAGTATCTTTCAGAGGCATACTCCCTTATGGGGGCAAGGGTTTTCTCTCCGGCGTGGTGAGGGTATATCATGATGTCATCCTGCCAGGACGTCCCTAAGTATACACCGCGGAAACACGGGAAAAGAACCTCGACTATCTGATAACGCCTATCATCATTCGAGACCTCCAAGAACCACAGGGTCTCAGCATCGTCTTCCTTGATTTCCACACGAACCGAGACATGGATACGTGTAGGTTCAGTCCCATTTACCGGGGCACTTTCGAATTTGACAACTAACGAACGCCTGCCCTCACCGGCTGTATACTCATCACCGCACATCTCCTCAACTGATGTCACCTTAGTAGGGATTACCTCCACTTTCTCACGGGACGATAAAGAAATACAAAAGAGCCTGTACAACGGGTATTCCAGATCCACTTTGAGATAATCGTCTCCTGTGACCTTATTCCTCAAGGAGGTAAGCCTGCCTCTTTCACCATCTATGGCAATTGCGAAATACTTATTCCCTAGAGAAAGGCCCATATCCGCTAGTACCCCACTTTCTCATATTCATCCCATGCAAGCGCATTGAACCTCTCTGCTCCGTCAAGGTGATTACTCATGTAAACATGCGGTTTCTTCCCCTTTTCCAGAAGCAACTCAACAACACGGGCCTGTATGGCCCAGACGATATATGATGCAGCAATTCCGGAAGAAGGGCAGATCCCCTGTCCCAGCTCATCTACATGCACAAGGGTATCTCCAATACTCGAGCAGTTATCTATCACAATGTCACATACTTCAAACAGTTTCTTACCACCAGGATACACAGAGTGAAGATGCTTGGAGTATTCAAGAGATGTAAGCCCTATTACCTTGACTCCCCGGTCACGAGCGCAAATGGCCGTTTCCACAGCTAAAACACTTATCCCGGAAACTGAGCCGATAAGCAGGACATCCCCAGGGAGCATGTTGCTCTTATCCACGACAAACCCAGGCAAACCCTGGATGGAATCCATAAAAACTCTTTTCTTCGACACTCTGCCAGCCCTGGGCCTTACCGGGTTTTCTACATTTAATGAGACTCTCACCGGCCTTACAGCCATTAATCCTCCTGACCGTCCGATAGCCTCATACATAAGCATATGGCCGGTATCCATAATATGCCATACCCCGTCATTGACGAGTGCATCAGTAATGACAGAAGCGCTTCTATATATCGAGTCAATCTGAGTGGCCTCTATCCTTTCAAGGACTTCCTTCATTTTCGTGAAGTACTTTTGAGTCAGCATTGCTTACCACCTCTATACGAGGCCTCAAGGTTCCTTAGCGTCTCTTCGGTCCATAGAACCCCTGTCTCTCTCATCGCAATGAGGAGGGCGCCTATGACAGGCTGAAACCTCGGCCTTACAATACTTATTTCCTGACATGATCTACGTATGTACTCTTCAAACCGGCCTAGTAGGATCTGCCCGAACTCGGAAATACCCCCGGTAAGCGCCAGGTTATAGCAATCGTCATCTAGTCCCAATCTCTCTATGACTGCAACCGCCATCTCCGCCAGGCCTTTTGCGGCCCCCTCGATAATGGAGAGCGCCACATCGTCACCTTCCTCCGCAGCTTCTTTCACCAGCGGCGCAAGATACGCAACTCCCGGCGTAACAGACCTTCTCAATTGCCAAACCTTTTCTATCCGGTAGTGTTCAAGGATTTTCTCGGTGAGGTCAGTCTCAGGTCCCAGCCTGTCAAATTCCCGGGTTACTGCCTCTAAGGCTTTGGTCCCTATCCATTGCCCGCTTCCCATATCGCCTATGATAGGGCCCCATCCTCCGACAGTTGCCTGTTGTCCGGAGAGCGAAACACCTATAGTGAATGAACCTGTGCCTGCCAACGTTACAACTCCATGGTCTTTTGCGAGAGCGCCATAGAATACGCTGAAGTCGTCCGGGTGAAACGAAACCGTCTCGCGGGGGACGCCCAATTCAGAAGCAATCTGCTCTCGGCATCCTCGGATACCTGGGACAGCTATGACAATGCGACATATGTCCTTAGGATCGATATCTCCGCGAATTGTCTCGACGGAACCTGCCACAGCCTGAACAGCTTCCTCATTTCCGACAAAGAGCGGGTTTGACCCGGTGGTTATTGCAGTCGCAAGAACATTCCCGTAACAACCGGCAAGGACAGCCTCAGTCTTGGTGCCCCCTCCGTCTACAGCTATGAGATACTTCATACCTAGAACCCCTTTATCCTCTGGCCGTACTTCCTTAAGAGCGCGCTGTTAAAGCCGTCTCCTTCCGGCATATTCGAACTCATGAGGACAGGCGGCACAACTCCAGCGTCCGCGAATCTTGTGACGATTTCCACTGCCAAGCAGTTCACAATGTATATTCCTGCAATCGACGACAGCGCGCCCACCCGTTGCCCTGTCCCATTCAACTCCACGGCAGCGTCATTCCTCATGATACAGTTATCTATAACTACATCAGCGATGTCCATGAGCTTCATGCCTGTTACATGCCTTGACTTTAGGGCCTTGCTGATATCCTTGGATGTTATGCAGATTACCTTCATCCCCGCTTCCTTGGCTAATTGCGCCATTTCAATGGGAACAGGGTTAATTCCTGAGTTCGACGCAATCAACATCGGCTCCCCTTCCCTTACGTCGAGACCTTGGAAAATCACGTCGGCATATCCGGGCAGTCTCTCAAGCCTCGTACTTCTCAGAGCGCCTTCATGCAACATGGTGCCTGAATCAAAAACAGGGTTCACAGGCACGAGGCCTCCTGTTCGATAGAACAGTTCCTCAACTATCATGTGAGAATGACCTGTGGAAAACACGTGCAGGACGCCGTCTTCAAGCAATGAGCCTGCGGCAAAATCAGCAGCCTCAGCGATAGCTAATGGCTGAGTGGTGTTTATTCTATCCAGGAGGTCCAGAACACACTGCCTGTAACTCTCTATGTATGACATACACTAAAGGATCAGCTCCTATCCTACCATCATTGGCGAAGCATTCTCCGCAAATCTCAGTGACTGGGTAGCGGAAGGCGCTCGGAGAACCCAAGCGCCTCGCTGAAAACTCACCGTCCATACCGAACTAAAAGTTGCCTGACAGCACATCCTGGGCCTTTTTCTCAACAGCTGCTATGGCATCATCCACGCTCCGTTCACCCAGCCACATCAGGTCAAACTCCTGCTCCACAAGGGCAAAGAAGTCCACGCCGTAGACAGGACTTGGGAATGGCTTGCTGTAATCCAGGGCTTCGATGAAGTAATTGTTATCAGGACGCGCCTTCACGAAATCAGTAATATCAACGTCCTTTCTCGATGGCAGGCCCATACCTGTGTTGAGGACAACCTGTTGCGCTTCTTTGCTTGCAAAGAATTTCAGCACCCGCCAGGACAGATCCGGATTCTTGGCGCCTGAAGGAATAGCCCAAGCATTGACAAAGGCGACATTTACTTGGGATTTTCCCTTTGGAAGCGGTCTAATCACATAGTCTATGTCTGCGTTCACAAGATCTACTGTAGCAGACAGCCCGCCCATTAGCATTGCGACTTTGCCTGCGACAAAAGGCGCGGATTGGGGCCTTCCGAACTGCATTGCCTGGGTCTCAGTGGGGACAGACTTGTCAACAACACACATCTCTTGGAGGAACTTGACAGCTTCTATACTTTCAGGCATACCTAACAGAGACTGCCCTTCCACAGTACATAGCCCGCCGTTATTCTGCATCAAGAAGTCAGTGAATGCGTCCATGTACTTCCTAAAGTAAAATCCCCATTGATCAGCGTGTCCGTCACCGTCAAAGTCTTTTGTCATTTTCTTGGCAATGGCCCTAAAATCGTCCCATGTCCAATCCGGATCCGGTATGGCGACACCCGCCTCGTCAAATAACGTCTTGTTGAAGAACATCACTTTGCTGGTTATATCCCTTGGCATCGCATAAAACTCGCCGTTATACGTAAGGGCGTCTGAGACTACAGGGTAGACCTTTGCCATCTCGTCCTTGTAGTCTTCTTTGACATAGTGATCGATGTTCATGATAGCGCCCTTGTTAGCGAAAATCGGTATTTTGTCCATAGCGATCATCATCACATCGGGGAGATCAGCGCCTCCGGCAATCATTACAAGTATTTTGTCAGCATACTTGCTTCCAATCTGAAGATACTCCAGTTCCAGATCAGGATTCAGCTTCTCAAATTCAGCCTTCAACTGAATCAGTGGTTGAGACGTAGTGAAATCCCACCATGAGATCACTTGGACCCTAGTCTTCTTAGCCGCAGCTTCCAACCCCACACACACGGACATCATAAATGTCAGGACAACTACTAGAAGTAGCATCCTTCTGACAGAAGATCTCATTTTCTTCATTCCTCCCTCTTGATTCAGTCAATCTTATTGCGGATGACACGGCCCCCGTGGCCTTGTGAAGGCCTTTTGCACTTATGTATCACCTCGTCTTGCTTATTGACGTTGAACAAAGAAACCGGTCCAGGCGGCGCCTGTCACCTATGACTTTGAGAATTCATCTCCCTCCTAAGCCGGAGGTAAGGATTCCCGCCATAAAGTACCTTTGGAAGCACATGAATATCACTATAAGAGGGATGATGGATAGTGTGGTTGCAGCCATGAGAATGTCCCAACTCGATTGCACATTGGTTTGGAGATACGTCAGGCCTACCTGAATAGGCATTTTCAGAAAATCGTTAATCACTACGTTAGGCCACAGAAAGCTGTTCCATTCAGTTTTGAAGCCGATAATTGCAAGTGTAGCTATGGCGGGCTTGGAATTGGGCATGATGATATTCCGCCAGACGCCCCAAGGTGAACACCCGTCAATCAGCGCTGCTTCTTCCAATTCCCGGGGAATGCTGAGGAAATGCTGCCTCATAAAGAAGATGTTAAATACCAAGCTAGCGCTGAAGATCGGCGGGATGATAAGTGCTGTGTACTTGTTGATCCAACCGAGCTTTCGAGCCAAAGCGTACCGGGGGATAAGAGTAACATGGCCTGGCAGCATCATTACCCCAAGTAGCAACATGAATATGAAGTCCCTACCCTTAAACTGAAGTCTTGCAAAGGAGTACGCTGCCATGGAGGCAAGAGTGATTGATATTACAGGCACTATTGTAGCCAGTACGAGTGAGTTTAAGAGAAACCTGTGAAACGGAAGTACACTCAAAGCTTTTCGATAGTTGTTAAGGGTAGCCGGATTAGGTATCAGATCCAAAGGGTTACCGCTGTATATCTGGCGGCTGGTCTTAAATGAGGCTGTGACTGACCAGACAAACGGAAATATCATGACGATGGCTACCAGAATCAAGATCGCATATAGGACAGCAATGTGTAACCTCTTCTTACGCTTCACACTGTTTCCTCCCCTATGAAAGTCTAGAAACCGATCTCTTCCTTCCGTCGCCTTGCAGCAAATTGAATCAGGGTTATCACAAAGAGTATCACAAACAGGATCCATGCCATTGCGGAAGCGTACCCCATTCTGTACCTTTGAAACGCCTGGGCATAGATGTAATAAAGAATTGTGTTAGTACTGCCGCCGGGCCGGCCTTCAGTCATGACGTATACAGCTTCAAAGAGGTTGAAGACCTCGATAATCAGCATGATTGTGGCAAAGAAGGTGGTATTGGATAGAAGCGGAACAGTGACATATCTTGTTTTCTGCCATCCTGTAGCCCCATCTATTTCCGCTGCTTCATAAAGTTCATTCGGGATGTTCTGCAGGCCGGACAGATACATGATCATGTAATAACCGGAAACTTGCCAAAGCCGCATGATACTGAGAGCGGGTTTCGCCCACACCCTGCTTTCCAGCCAACGTGGCAAATTGCTTACCCCGATTAGCTTTAGTATAGCGTTAAGCACACCCTGATCCGGATTGAATATCCAAAGCCAGACCATGCCAATAGCAATAGTCGATGTGATAGACGGCATGTAATATGCTGCGCGGAAGAATCCAATCGCCGGCAGTTGCCTGTTCAAAGCCATTGCCATAGCCATGGCAAAGACTATGCCAAGAGGCACTATAGCTACGAGGAAGTAGACAGTATTATAGAGACATTGAATGAATGATTCGTCTCTGAAAGCCCGGGCGTAGTTGGCAAATCCAATCCACTTGGCAGGCGTTAGAAGATCCCAGCTTGTGAAGGATATGTAGAGTGAGTACACAAGAGAGCCATAAACGAAAATCCCAAGTCCGATGAGAGACGGCAGAATGAAGGACCAAGCTGTTAATGTCTGTCTTACCTGGCGTCGGCTTCCATCAAGACTTCTCATCATACCATCCCTTCCGTTGGCTGCCTCTGCATAAGCATGATAAGGGAATCAGCCTCTCCATGAGGATTGCCAATTATCGCCTTTGAAGGTTTGCCTGTTAATTGCCTTAAGGGATTGCCTGTGACTCCCCTTATGCCTTATCGCTCCAGCGTGACTCTGAAACGATATTGATCGCCTCGGTATATTGAGATAGTGTGCTCTATTGGTACACCTTCTTTGGAAAACGATACACGTTCTAACCTGAGAACCGCTTCCTGGGCGCCGATCTGAAGCAACCTCTGTTCGCGTCTATCAGGCAAGGCCGCCTCGATAAACTGAGTGCCGTACCCTGGTTCGATGCCGGTTTTATCTTCTATGAGCTTGTATACTGAAACGTTATCTACGATATCATCATAGATATCTGCAAATGGTTCATAGGGCATCCGTAGGAGTTCGATTGCCATGGGTTCTTTGTCGGCTAATCTCAACCTCTCCACCTTTATTATAAGAGCATTGCTGCCATCCAGCCCTAGCTGCTCAACAGGTCCTTTTACTATCTCTTTCTTTAGGACTCTGGCGCCGGGGGTAAACCCCCGCATTTCCATATCCTCACTGAAGCTGTAGAGCTTTGACAGATCCCATTGGTGTTTAGCGGCACGCACAAACGTGCCTTTACCCTGGCGTGTCACGACCAAGCCCTCATTCACTAACAAATGAACGGCCTGTCTTACCGTAATCTTACTGACTCTATGAAAATCAGCCATTTCGGCTTCTGTCGGAAGCTGATCTCCTGGTTTGAGATGATTTTGAGCAATCTTTGCACGCCAGTATTCCGCGACCTGAACATAAAGAGGTATGCTGCTTTCCCTGTCAACTCCGGCAATATGCATCTTCGCCACAACTCTCCCGCTTCATGTGATTCTTTTCCCAATTCGTATCGACTTTTCTTTGGAAGTCTGAGCCTCTTATATCATTATAATCATTATGTATAAGTGACTATGTTATTATAATCACTATCTCCGTTCTGTATAGACTTACAAATTCCTTCTTAAATGGGAAAAATAATTGTGGTTTTTCGTTTCACCGCTGTTACAATGCAGGCCACATCCTCTTCGTTTATGACTGTCTGCACGCTTTCATCGCAGGTAGAGCTACCGATAGATAGCTCCGGCCGTCTAATCGTCATCCCGGACTTGATGACTTCCGTGCTTCCTGTATGGACATGACGGATACCCGCTGCCAGAATGGTTTCGATGTTACCGCCTCTCACGCCACCTCCGGCCATGATCGTTAGCTCGTCACCGGCAATCGTAAGTAACTCCCGTAGCAAGGGAAGGCCCTCCATAGCAGTAGGTTTCTGCCCTGATGTCAGCAGACGATCGATACCGAGACTGAGCAGTTTCTTAATAGTCCCGTACGGATCCCGAGCTCTGTCAAAAGCGCGGTGACAGGCAACCGCAAGGCCGGCCGCTTTGGCCGCGTCTACTAAAAGCTGCATCTTAGGCACATCGAGATCGCTATATTCATTCAACACACCGAAAACGACGCCTTCCGCTCCGAGTTTACCGGCGACGGCTATATCCCGTTGCATAATCGCCAGCTCGTCCTCACTATAGACGAAATCCCCGCCTCGAGGTCTGATCATTACAGCAACATCCATGGGGCTAGCGGCCTGGATATGCTCGATCAAGCCATAACTCGGGGTAGTCCCACCGGCTGAACGGTCTGCACAGAGCTCAATGCGGGTGGCGCCGGCCTGCTTTGCCCGACGCACATCATCAACTGTGTAACAACAGACTTCCACTGTATAGGACACGGTGTCACCTCTCTCTATGTTCGGACAGGTGTCATACAGTTCAAACACTATGTTTCATTGGCTTCATATCTCATTTTAACATTATACATCATAAAGCCATATAATTCCAATACCGAAGGCTGGCACGTCAGTGTCTGGTAAGCCTTACATCCCCATGACTGACACTAAGAGACTTACAGCCTATCCTAGTAATGGCTACAGAGAAAGGCGGTTTAGGATCTCAGCCCACAGTTGTCGAGTGGCGTTGGCTGCAGGACTTTCTGACTTCCCACTCGTGAGATCAGGCGAGATGATTGGTTCACCTTTAACGAGGGCCTTAACCACTTCCTCATCAAACGGGATCCTCCCTACCATGTCAATGTCATGTGTACGGCAAAACTCTCTTATATCCCTTGAGATCTTGTAGTCTAAGTCGTACTTATTGATACACACCACTACCTCAACATCAAAGCCATTTGCAAGAGTATATAGTCTTTCCATGTCATGGACACCTGCGATTGTAGGTTCGGTCACAATAAGGGCCAAATCCACGCCGGACATTGACGATATCACAGGACAGCCTACACCCGGAGGTCCGTCACATATGATGAGACGCGATCCACGGGTTTCAGCAATCCGCCGAGCCTCGCGCCTGACCTCCATCACCAGTTTGCCGGAGTTCTCTTCAGCAACCCCGAGCTTGGCATGGACAAGCGGCCCGTAGATGGTATCAGATACGAACCAGTGGCCTGCAATAACATCCTTCATGTTTATGGCTTGACTAGGACAGATATGAAAGCATACGGCACAACCTTCACATGAGACAGGCTCTATCTTGATACTCTCTTCATGCATAGCGATAGCGTCAAAGCGGCACACCTTTGCACATTCTCCGCAGTTATCGCATTTCGCCGGGTCTATAGTAGCTTTCTTAAGGCCGAAAAACTCATTCGTCCTTCTTACGCTGGGCTTTAGTATGAGATGGAGATCTGCGGCATCTACATCGCAATCAGCCAGGACCGTTGTCTCACAAGGAAACGAATCTTTTGCCAAACCTGCAAAAGCCCCGACTATGGTAGTTTTACCCGTACCTCCTTTACCGCTGATAACAAGCAACTCTTTCATAGCGATTTCGTCCCTTCAAATACTGTTCCTGATCCAGGCTTAAACCCGTTCCGCGCTGACACAAACTGCATGCCACAGATCCTGAAGAATCTTTCTTATCTCAGGAAACTCTTCTATAAGACGTCCGCCTTTAGCGTAGCATTTGGCGTATTTTCGATCAAAGGGGATCCTGGCAAGTATAGGTATGTTTTCCGCCCTGCAGTAATCAACCAATCCCCCGTTACCTAACCCGGCTCTGTTAATTACCACACCGAAATTAACTCCTAACTCCCTTACCATGTCAACAGCAAGTGTAAGATCATGGAGGCCAAACGGAGTAGGTTCTGTGACAAGTAAGCAAAAATCGCTGCCGCTTACTGACGCCACAACCGGACATGAAGTCCCGGGGGGAGCGTCAATGATGGAGACAGCACCCAGAGACCTATTCTGCGCATGTTTCTTCACTGCTCTTACAACCGGCGGGGCAAGCGGACTCCCAATCTTCAACCTGCCGTGTATATGAGATATTGAGCCCGCATGACCCCACTCAACCACACCGATTTCCAATGGTTCTTCTCGAATGGCACCTGTCGGACAAAGCAACGCGCATCCGCCGCATCCATGACATAGCTCATGAAAGGTCAATACGTGCTTTCCCAAAGGCAGGATTGCGTTGAAAGCGCAAGTTTCTCCGCAGCGTCCACATTCATTGCACTGCTCTTCATCTACAATAGGCACTGGCACAGTAACCTTGGCAGAACCTTCGAGACGAGGCCTGAGAAATAAGTGCGCGTTAGGTTCCTCCACGTCACAATCCAGCAAATATACAGATTCTGTTTCCATTAGGGTCAAGGCCAGGTTCACTGCAACCGTAGTCTTACCCGTTCCACCCTTTCCGCTGGCTATTGATATAATCATGCGACATCCCCACTTGTGACTGTTTAATCCCCGGTTATTCGTTTGCTCGACGCCCTATTTCTTCCCGCATGTATGGCCATGGCCATGATCTTCATGGTCTCCGCAGTTGTGGTTCATCCGGCGCTCGCTTTGCCCGTGTTCACAAAGGCTTTCCCCACCTTTTAGGGCACCGGCGGCAAATGACTTGGCCACATCGTCAACAAACCCGGTCACTCCAACGACAGTCTCAATGTTCTTCGCTGTAAAGAGATTCTGAGCTCTCATGCCCATTCCTCCTGCGATAATGCAGGAAACACCTAGTTTTGACAAGTATTCAGGTAGAAAGCCGGGTTCATGTCCGGGGTTGGGAATTACGGTCTTATCTGCGACGGAACCGTCCGTCACATTGTATAAGGTATATTCGGAACATCTCCCAAAGTGCGGTGCCACCTTGGTTCCCTCTGTCGCTATGGCAATCTTCATCTAAAGGCGCCTCCTTCACGGTCTTGTCTTGCCTTGTTAGCTTTCCTGAGCTTTTCAATGAGCATCCCTATGTTTGGGATTGGCTAAATCCTCATCAGTCATGCACTCAAAGATTTCAACGATTCTCGTAATAACCATCAAATAGCTCCATCGAAGCTGCTCCACTGACTCTGCCGAACTTAGTCTGTCAACGGGTTTACCGGGCCACTCTGCAACAACTGTTCTGGGAACAAGTTTGCCAGGTGGGTTCCAGGAAGCTGATTCTTCATTGAGCTTGTAGATCCACCGATGGCTCTACTACGTATTAAGCCCGGTATGCGAGTCTGTTGTAGCCCCGGAAACCTGGGTCAATGCCCCTTCCTTGTAGGCTGCAATAGCGTCGCGCACTGTGCCTGACTCCATGATAAACACCTTAATCCCAGCTGCCTCCAGGGCTCGAGATGCATTTGGTCCCACATGGCCTGTAATGACCGCGCTGACTCCACAGCCTGCAAGAAACTGAGCGCTCTTGACTCCTGCGCCTCCTAACGCAATCGTGGCTTCGTTTTGCGTAAAACTGCACTCTTCTGTATCCAGATCAACAATAGCGAAATACTTGCATCTTCCAAAACGAGAATCAAACTCCGAGTCTAAGTTTTTGTCCTGCGCAGTTACCGCTATCTTCACCTTAGAACCTCCTCATTCATTATTTCAGTCCATTTTATGCCGGAACGCATCACTTCACTGTCATATTCCTCTACATGACCTAGATCGCACAATTTGGCTAGCTCGGGATCAAGTGGCAATGCGCCCAAATAAGGTATCCCTGACGACTTTGCGAGTTCCTCGCCTCTGCTAGGCCCGAACAGGTGAAGAGTCTCACCGCACTTTGGACAAACTGCGTAACTCATGTTCTCAATGAGCCCCAGGATTTTCACATTCATCATTGAAGCCATTCTTATAGCCTTTTTAACAATCATTGCAGCAACATCTTGAGGGGATGAAACAATTACTACCCCATTCAAAGGTAGGGATTGCATAACAGTAATAGGAACATCGCCTGTTCCCGGAGGTAAATCAACAATGAGGTAATCAAGTTTTCCCCAGATTACATCTGTCCAGAATTGCTGTACCGCGCCTGCGATTAAGGGCCCTCGCCAGATCACTGGGTCATCTTCATTCTTAAGAAGGAGATTAAGAGACATGACTTCAATACCTAAGTTGCTCTTCACCGGAAGAATCCCAAATTCCATAGCTTGTGCGGACGACTTGACACCAAACATCTTAGGTATGCTGGGTCCTGTGATGTCAGCGTCAAGCAAGCCGATTCTGTAACCTTCCCTTGCCAGTTTCACGCCTAGCAGAGCAGCAACTGAGGATTTCCCTACACCACCTTTACCGCTCATAACAGCTATCACCTGGTCTATGCTGTTGAAATCACCTTCCGGGAGAGTTTGAATGGGTTGCTTCAGCTTGCAACCGGAAGTCTCTTCGTGTCCGCTGATGTCCTTCGTCCCTTGCTCCACAGAGAAGTCGCCTCCCGCCTTTCATATCCTTGCCGGCTCCGAAGTATTCAGGGGACGAGTGCAAAGGCCTCGCCCCCTTTACAATGCCTCGGAACGCGTCCTATGTCAGAATCACGTATCCTAGTTATCCTTGTCTACATCGCCTGTTTCTTGCTTCCCAAATTGCTCCAAACGTTCCTGGACAGCCTCCAACTCTTCCTTAAGCAATGAGGCTTGTTCCTTTAGAAATAAGACCTCCTGTTCAGTTGAGACCTCAGCCTCATATTCAGGGCTATATTCCGGGTACGGGGTACCGTAAGGAGGTACTCCCTGAAAAACCCGATAAGGATAAGCAGCTCCAGGCTGATATGGGGGAACCGCCCATCCGGGGTGATAAGACTGCATCCATACAGCTCGTCCAGGCATTCCATACATTCGCCCCCTGCCCAAACCTCTGCCCCAACCTCGGCCCCAGCCTCTGCCTCTTCCGAATCCTGCTCCTCTCCGTCCGGGCTGTGGGTTCATGTACCCAGGGACAGGAAATCCGCCGCAATATCCTGCAGCTCGTCCTGACATAGGACCGAATCCGGCAGGTCCTGTTTTGTCTCCTCGTGGCATATCTTACACCTCCTTCTTTCTTAAGAATCTCTTGTGAAATTAGCAGAAAAGCATCCAGTAAGTAATGAGCATATGCTCACTCATAGTATAACCATTGTTATGAGCATATGTCAATAACTAAACACAAAAAAAACACAAAAAAGTCCTCTTCTTGATCACACGTTCACCTCGGTGTGGTCAAGAACAGGACAGCGCCGCACAAAATTCATTGAAGTCATCCGGATAAAATTGTCAACTTTGATTCCGTCCTCTACCCCGACGTCCCCACGGCATATTGCCAAACCCGTGTCCCTTGTGGTCTGTCCGCTGAACGTTTTCGCCGCCGCATTGAGGACATGTCATTTCAAGACCCCGACCGCCGGTTCCAAAAGGCACTTGGAAATCATTATCACATGCCCTACATTTGAACTTACGCATTGCCAGTCTATAGTTTCCGCCTTCTATACGAAGAGCCCGGCCTTCCACAAGAGCCCTTGCAATTTTCTCCCTGGCGGAAGTAAGATCCCTCTGAAACGTAGGCCTGGAAATCTGCATTATTTCCGCACATTCCTCTTGCTGCAAGCCTTCAAGATCTTTTAGGCGAATCGCTTCAAGCTCCTCTACAGTCAGCACCTCTTCTTCCAACTCCCGAAGCGGTGCTCCTGCCGGTTTAAACACAGTCACATCAGGCAGAAATCCTACACGTCTGCTCTTTGGGGGCCTTGCCAAACCGTTCGCCTCCGTTCGTGTTTAACTCATTTCCATTTTCGCATTGTCTATCCAATCCAAGTATCTTATCTGCTCGTCTCGTCCTCATCGTCTTCATTATACTATATTGCCTCCGGATTCATCTTGGTTCCCGGTATCAACCGCCCACTTCCATTCTACCCACAGCTGACTACGATAATCACTAGTCGCGGACCCTAAGTCTCCAACCGATAACCTTGTGATCAGCGTTTCAATCATATGTTCATAACCATCATAGGCTTTTTGAAATCACGCGTCAAGCGCTGAAAACACTTACATCAGAGGAGCTACACCATGAATTCCGGGCTTTTTCGCCGTAACTCTGTGACACTGACTAAAACGGCTTATCTTAGGCATAGCTATAAGATGAACAGCAATAATCAATATTTCTATCCCCTAACTACATCAAAGATTTGAGATTTGTCATCTAGAGTGCTACTCTAGAAACATGATTTTGACATTACCCATGGCGGCAGCGAGACACTGCTCCACGGCGCAATGTCACTTGTGAGAGAAGGTAGATATTAGTGTCTGGAATTCAAGCGCTACTCGGTACAGCTCTGGTTGCTGCTCTGGCTCACGCTCTGCTCCCGGATCACTGGTTGCCATACGTCTTATCCGCCAAAGCAAGGGGCATGTCCACAAAGCAGACAATTGCCATGACCGCTGCAGGGGCTGTGGCGCATTTGGTCTCCACTGTAATCGTGGGGTTGCTCTTCACCCTGGCAGGAAGCGCAGTAGCCGCAAACATAAGCGCAGGGCTGGAACGGATTGTCGGATTTGTCGTCATCGGACTCGGCGTCTATTTCCTCTTTAAGGGTTGGTCTAGGTACCACGGACATCATCATAGCCACATGGACGAAGGAGACGGTCATAGACATTCTCACTCCCACGCAAAAGCCGGCTCCACGTATGGATTAGGCGTACTCCTCGGAGCTCGGCCTTGCGCAGAAGCAATTCCGATTTTCCTTGCCGCAAGCACGCGAGGGGTGTTTTCGTCCCTTGCAGCAATTGGCACCTGGGTGCTTGCTACTCTGTTAGGCATGGTGGGAATTGTCTGGCTTTCATTGCGGGGCCTTGAAACAGCGAGATTCACATGGTTTGAGCGAAACAGCGAGATTATCGCAGGAATAGTTATTATCGTAGTGGGAATTATTACTCTTTGCGAGTAGAGAGGTCAAGTGTTACCACGCTGCAGCCATTCCGTCCTTGCGTGGTTCAGAGCCTGAGATGAACACCCCTGTTTCAGGGTCACGCCAGATCATCTGGCCTCCCCCGAATCCTGCAGGTTCATCTACGACTTCCACCTCATGACCTAGGCCGGACAAATCACGGATCATGTCAGAATCCAGAGAAGATTCAACTGCAACCCGGCGTTCCTTGAGGACGCGGACACGCGGAGCGTCAATAGCTGCCTGCGGATTCAACGCGTGATCAATAAGGCCTAGGATTACCTGCACATGGCCTTGGGGCTGCATATCCCCGCCCATGACGCCAAAGGCTGCAAGAGGCGTGTTGTGCTTGGTGATGAATCCGGGGATAATCGTATGATAAGGCCTCTTACCCGGTTCCAGACAATTAGGATGCCCTGGTTTCAGTGTAAAACCGCACCCCCGGTTCTGCATGGCAATCCCTGTTTCCGGGATTACTATCCCGGAACCGAAGCCCATGTAATTCGATTGGATGAAAGAAACCATCATGCCTCCTGCGTCGGCAGTGCAAAGATACACTGTGTCACTGTCAGACGGCTTGCCGCAGGTCTTGTGACGCTCACGCCTACCAATGCCCTCCGGATCCTGCGAGTTCCCGGCAACTACCGCGCTCTCGGGATCCCCGGGTTCAGGCCAATCCATGGCTTTCTTGGGACTGATGAGATTGCGGCGAATAGCTAAGTAGTCCTTGCTAAGCAAGGACTCTGTAGGAACATCAGATACCAAAGGATCAGCCACAAAAGCATAGGCATCTGAAAACGCCAACTTGAGCGCCTCAATAACCAAGTGAAGCTCATCTTTGGATACGTGTCCGAGTGGAGCGATATCAAAACCTTCAAGTATGCCAAGAGCAATGAGGGCAATAATGCCCTGGCCGTTGGGGGGAATCTCCCATATATCAAATCCACGGTAGTTCAGTAAGATAGGCTCTACCCACTCAGCCCGATGTTGAGTAAGATCCTCATATGTGATGTATCCTCCGGTGGTTTCAGAGTGACGTGCGATTTTCTCCGCAAGTTCACCCCTGTAGAAAGTCTCTCCGTTCGACTCGCCGATAAGCCTTAGGGTCTCTCCTTGCTCCGGCAATCGAAACACTTCCCCGGGAAGCGGTGCCCGTCCTCGAGGAAGAAACACACGGCGGAATTCTTCAAACTCTCCAAAGCGCCTCTCCGCAGCCTTCCAGTATCCCGCGATAATAGGCGGCACAGGATGTCCCATCTCAGCATATTCAATAGCCGGGGCAAGAAGGTCCATAAGAGGCATGGTGCCGAATCGCGAAGCAAGCTCAACCCATCCTGAAACCACCCCTGGCACAGTCACAGGAAGCCAACCGGTAGCAGGGATACGGTCCAGCCCCTGCAAGGCCGGTTCCCGAATACCCAGACTCATTGGAGCGCGACCTGAAGCGTTAAGTCCGTGTAGCTTCGTCCCGTCCCATACCAATGCGAAGGCGTCCCCGCCAAGTCCATTCGAGGTGGGTTCAACAACAGTCAAGGCGGCAGCTGTCGCAACAGCCGCATCTACCGCGTTTCCCCCCTCAAGGAGCATGCGCATCCCTGCCTGGACAGCCAGGGGATGGCTTGTCGCCACCGCACCACGCAAGCCCATTACAGGACTGCGATGTGAGTTGTACGGCCGGCGGTAATCGAATTGCCTCAATAAAATCAACTTCCCTACATAGAATTCTGTCCAATGGATCGTCTTAGTGCAACACAAGGACCATTATAACGCAAAAAGAGGTCTTCTCAGTCCGCTCCGATGGCTTTCCTCACTGCATCCTCAGGACTCTGGTAAAATGATAGTTGAAACTTAGAGAATACTTCTGCAGGCACTGAACCAATATCCACGGCAGATGCCATAGGAAGCAAGACCCGCTTTGCTCCGGCATCCAGGCATACCTGCAGCACGTTGGCAAGCTCCTCAACCTTCGTGATAGTGCCTCCCATAGTCATTGATCCCAAAACGACTGTTTCCGGCTGAACGGATCTGCCTAAAGCAAGAGAGCAGAGACCGATGAAAGCTGCCAAGGTGATTTCCGGAGTAACCCCGACCCCTTGCATATCAATAACATGCATTATGTAATCATGCTTCTGGACTCCCATACTACTGCTTATGCGAGCAGCATTCGCCTCAAAATATTTGTAAGCTAGGTTGGCATTCTCCCTCGCCCGGCGGCCAGACCCTAACCCCGCACACTGAAATCTCCCTGCCCCCGAAATCGACTCTGTCTCAATCTTGAGCACTCCAAGAAGGCCTCCATCGCCTCTTCCAACTGTAAATACATGCCCCGGCTTGGGCTGCCCTTCCGGAATGAGTTTGCCTGCCCCTTGCTCCGGCACGGAAACAAAGTGCTCATCTAAACCTTCCCGATCAATATATGAGAATCGCACTTCATAGAACTCCATACCGCCGATCTTCTTCAGCTGTTCTTTAACTCGTCTCCTACCCACCAAAGCGTATCTCAAGATCTCTTCGGTCTCCTCCCTACCGAAATCGCCCTGGGGATAGATGAGTTTCGCCATGCCGGATACAGTCTTCCTTACAGCAATAACATCTCGCTGGTTCAGATCCCTGCCGAGCTTAAAATAGCGGTTAATGCAGTCTGCATATGAAGGTCTCTTGCGCATCTCCCTAAAGAATTCTGCCAAATAGTCCACAATGAAACCATAGTTATTCGTAAAATACTCAGGCCGCATCTTAGGAATCTCCCAGCCGGGCAGGTAGTAATGCATGCGATCGAAGAAAGCAGTGTCATTTGACATTGCATCTGGGAAAGGCTCAAAGAGGTGTGACGTCTTAAGGATAGCGTCCACACTCTGGTTAATGTTGCCGATGAAAACCATTGACGCGTTGGCATGCTTCTCTTCCTTGCCGCGAGCGAAGGAACCGGACGCCATAAAGTCCTTCATTATTTGGACGCCGTCTTTGTCTTTGAACTGGATACCTGCAACCTCATCGAAAGCCACACAATCCCAAAGACCGACTAGACCTACTTGCCTGGTGGCCATATTGTAAAATAGGTTAGCAACAGTCGTCTGGCCCCCGGATACCAGGATGGAATTGGGAGAGATCTCTTTATACACATACGACTTTCCGGTATTCCTAGGCCCGAGTTCACAAAGATTGTAGTTGTTCTCCACCAGAGGCACCAGTCTTAGCAATAGATGCCATTTGACTGAAGGCTCAAATTGACTTGGCTCCATACCTACTGAACGCAAAAGCGCATCTATCCACTGCTCTTTCGTAAAGAATTGCCTTGCCTCAAGGATCTCATTTATATCCATAGTAGGCAACTGAATCGGGACAAGGTTCACGAGACAGAACGGGCTACGATGCCTGTCGAACTCATCGTACAGGTACTCCATTCTTGCCAGACACCAAATACCGCCGCAGAGGAGCTTGTCAAACTCTCTGACGTAATTGACAGATACATCTACCCCTCGGAGACCCAAGTTTGAAAACTCAGCCTCGTACACATCACGCTTCTCATTTAGATGCACAGTGAGTTTATCAATAACTGTGTACTGTCCAAGCTCTCTTATTTTAGATTTCACCATCTCCGCTTCATCAGGACGAACGAAGTTCTCAGCAAGGATCTTCTTGACTGTTTCTATACCGGTTGCTATGGCTTCCTCGTCATCAGTGGCACAGTATGATCCTAACAAGTATTCAAGGACATACACAGGCACGTTCGCGCCTTCCTTTATTTGCTTGGTCAAGTCTTTTCGTACAACGCGACCGGCAAAATGTGTACATAGCAGCTCATCAAGCAGATCCAATTTCATCTCCCCGTTTCACTTAGGAGTGTACCCGTTAGTTAATCCGATTCTTCCTTAGAATTCAAATCCAAGAGTAATCCCAAGATCTATCGTAAATCTGCGCCTGAGCACTTCCTTATCCACAAGCTCCTCAGGCTCCTCAAGGAGCAGATAATACTCTGCGTTCCTGTCAAAATCAGTGCCTTTCAACGTAAACCGCTCCTTGAAAAGACGGCTGCTCGTATCTTTAGATGTTATGTCAGCGATAATCTTGACTTCATTTGACACTGCCCTGCCGTGGGCATCAACAAACCTTGCCACAACCTTACGAGGCAAGGCGTCCTCGCTGACAGGCTCCAATTGCAGAAACTCTAGGGTAAAGACTCTATTGGTTATTCTATTCACTGTTGATATTAGCTCCAACTTTACTTTAGAGGGAGGACCTGCAGCTCTCTTCTCATTCCTGTGCCAAATCAGAGGGATCACAATTTCCTGCAAACTTGTCCCGCCATGACCATAATTGAGTCCCGATCCTGTCTTCTTGAACCGGACATAACTTTTGGGGGTTAAAGCATATACCTCTTTACCCTCTGGATTCTTGTACGGAAGCCTAATTGAAAGAACCCCGCTGTTTGACACAGGCTCAGGAGAAAGCGCACACCTTCTGTCAAGGATGTTAACAGGTATGGCAAGCCCTGAAATCTTATCGCTTTCATCCAGGGGATCACGGGTGTATATGAATCCGTGATCAGCCGTAATATAGATGTTTGTCGCGCTCACCTTATTACGAAGCGCTTTCACTGCATCTTCAATTTCATCCAGTGCCTTGTCGACCGCCCGGAACACATCTCTTTCGTTCTGATTGTGCCCGGTGTCGTCTATCTTGTCATGGTACACATAGACAATCCTTTTGCCCTCAAGTCGCCTTCTCATCTCATCCGTAGTCATGTCAAGCAGTTCACCAAGGCCCAAGGCTATTGAGGGATATCCTGTTTTCTCAAGTACGGCTTGCCTACGCGTTGTCCCTTCTACATTGTTACCGCCCACTACTGCAAACCCACTAAGGTCGATACCTAACTCATTCTTGTGCGGCAACAAGGCTGCCATCCCCATGGATGTCAGTGACGGAAGCACGCCCTGCAGTGGTTGTAGTTCCGTAGTTCCGCTGAACACCTTACGCATCCTTCCTGCAAGTTCCTCTGCAGTCTCAAACCGAAGCCCGTCTGAAATAATGACAAACACACGTCCATCCTTGGATAGATGAGGAATGAGATGAGAGTAGAATAGATCCTGTTGTTTCACACCGCCCATTACCCACCCATTTTGAAGTTCTTCTTCAACACGCTCGCTCCACGAGACCCCTAATTTCTGCAAGAACCAGTTAACATATATGTTTTCAACGCGGTCGCGAACACCATGCAACAAGTCAGGTCTCTGAGCTTTGTCATAAGCCAAGTAGAATCTTCGATAGGCTTGATCCATCCGGTAGTACCGTTCTGCGTACAAATCGAATAGCTCCCTGGCATTGCCTGGAGTAAGGCCTGCCACCCACTGTGTCTTCAGGCTGAATACCTCAATGGCCCAGCCAAGCGCTTCATAGATTTCACCGAAAACAGGATACCACCGCGTCGTGCGCCTTCTTGCTATCAAGTCAGTCCAGTAACCAAAGATATCTGTGTCATGGAGCATCCCTTCGATTATCCGTGTAATCACAGCTATGTCAAATTCTCTGAATATCCCGCAATCCACGTAATCTTCAGGATCCCACTCTGCCACATAGTGTTCGAGATTCAGTGCCTGAGATACGTATAGGGCCAGCCGCTCATAAGCTTCTTCGGCATTCGGTTGTCTGCTAAAGCTCTCCACAAGTATGTAGCAGTTGGCCCGTTTTGGTGAGGCAAAAGCCTTCCAGCTCTCAGGGATAGCGACGTCCACCTGGTGCATTAATGCAGACACAAAGATTGTAATGGCAAGCCTCTCTAAGTTGAAATCAGCCGGTGAGTAGCCATACTTTTCTTTTGCATGTTCCTCAAGAACTTCCAAGCCGATCATGTCCTTGATAGCCTTGTAAGTATCGTTTCTTTCAGGGTCTAGCCCGTCACAGAGCAAAGCTCTAAACACAGCATCCCCATCTGCGACCTGTTGCTTGGCCAGGACAGACATCATGCCTGTCTCAATGGATTTCTTAGAATAACTTGATATTCCCAGCGACTTGAATTTCTCTAGCCTTTCCCGGCTTCGGAAGAACTTCCGGTACTTGTACATAATCTCCCTGAGATCATGGTCTTCCATGCCTAATTCGCGCATAATCGCAAGGGTCTTGTCTGCGGTAAACTGCTCTGAGTATAGTTCTATGTCAAGAAGCCAATTATCTATATGGTCCGGCCTCTTCTCTGGGCTGTAGATTAGGAAACTGCTGCTCGTATCTTCACTCTCAAGCATCCTTTTCGTGGCATAGTAGTTCCTGCCGGTAAGCTTCCAAACTCGCACATCCGGAAGTTTCAGTTCATCTATATCCTGAACGAATTCACCTTCGGGATCGTACCAGAAAACAATGTGTCTTTTATGTCCTTCCCTTGGATGGCTGTTGAATATAGATTGGAGAGTCTTTTCTATGTCAGACAGCTTCACCTAATCACCTCCAGCACGTCCTTGAACTTCCCGTAGTTCACTACCACTCCGTCATCCAAATCGATAGAGATCATCCGGTCGGCCAGGTGATGAATGTGCTCATCGTACTGCCTGAGTTCAGCAAGCTGCCGCTGGAGCTTGGTAAGTTGTCTCATGGCTTGTGATTTAGTAAGTCCAAGGTTACCGCTGTCTACGGATCTTTGGAGACTTTTGACTCTGGCGTCTACGCGGCCGGTAAGCTCCAGCAAGTACTTGGTTCTTACAAGCGCCACAGTATCCCGACGATAGCGGTGCATGTATATTAGTGCCTTGAACCCGTTCTCTCTTCCTGATGAAAACATCCAGTATATAGGACGCTTCCTATACATACGAGTATGTTCGCGGTAGAAGTCATTCAAGAAGTACCTGCTGATTACATCTTTTGAGGTTTCTCCAGAGGTCTTCCCAAGTGTCTTTGCAATCCAGTCGAGGTTTGTTTCAAGATGTGTCTCTCCAAAGCACACTTTAACAAATTCCACAAATCGCGAGACTATATCTTCAGGGAAGTAGACATCATCCAGAACAGGAATGACATTGTCTTGATCCGGGATGAATGTTTCGTACTTGCTCCAGTCAAATTCTCCCCCTGCGTGTACCAGCCCGTCTACATCCAATGAATACCTACCGAACATACATCCCACAGCGTATGAAATGAACGAGCGCACATCGCGGTCTCTATCTCCCCTGTTGAGCGTAATGTCATCATCTGAAACCTCAGGAGATAATTCATCCTGAAGCCCGTAGATCTCTATAAACAAGCGGTTTGTCTCTTCTTCGTTCTGCTTCATACGGATGAACTCGTTATCTTTGAATTCCTTCCATCTCGCGAAAGCCTCTTCGATAGTAGCTGCTCCTGCGCCGTGCACCAGAAACGGATGCCTTCGGAAATCCCATGACGTCTCAAATGAATCCCAGTCCCGCTTTGCGATGTCGATGCATTCCTCTGCAAGGGATTCTATACGGGTACGGATATCCGGGGAGGAAGGAAAAAGGATTGGCAAAGAAGCCATATTGCCAACTTGGAACGACATGGAAGGATTTAACATAAATGTGAAATGATAGGCTAGGTTAGAACAAAGAAAAGCCAAGATGTAACACCTGTCGTCTTTGGTTGGAAACAAGCATGACCCCTTCACATCAAATAGAAATCCACCTGGACTATAGCGGATACCTAGCTTACTTGAACTCACATCTGTCCAAGTGATGCCAGGAAGGAAATAATAGTCCATATTCTGAGGACGAGATAGCAGTTTACCACTCTTGTTCCTAAGATTACGAATTTCCCACCCATCATTTCCCCAGTTGACGAGGTAATCGTTGTTCCCGTACCATTTTCTGAACTCCCCGCCTTTGTTGTATGGGAACCATCTACAGCCACTTGCCTCAGCTTCCGTCCGTGAGCTCATGTTGAATCCGATGTTAAGCTGTTCAGCTTCGTGCCAAAGTCGAAGGAAGCGATTGTTATCAGACGTGGCCATCCCTTGCCGGGGAGGAGCAATTTTCCCAAGTGGCACACCTTCTTCAAACGCTCTGATCACGTTCCCGCCGGCCCAGTAGGCTATTGGAGAGCCTGGAATTCTCGCTGCCTCGTCCGTGCGGAATATGTAGTGATTCGCTTCGCTGTGAAGGTTAGCAATCTTCTCTATAGCTGTATCAAATTCAACCAGGCGTATGTAAGTCCCATAGTAATTGGGAATCCGTATGTTCCTGATCACAAAAGCGGTGGATTGAACAACTTCGCCACCAATGCTTTCAAACGCTCGGGCTCCCAAATGTAGCATCGAACATATCGTCTTGTCTTGAACTATTATTCTCCGAAGCTCCTCGAGACTAGACAGAAACATCCATGAATGTTGTGTAATCATTGCGGTAAGGCCACTTGGTTTAGTTGAATGCATGCACTGGTCCATAAAACAGGCAAACAGATCGGACCCGCTAGAGCCGTATGTAGACTTCAAATACTCTTTCAGAGTATGGTTCATATTGCGTCTATACATATACGGCGGATTAGTAACCACCACATCATACTTCTCGCCCATGATCCTCGCCTCACGTGCAAGGCGGGAGACTAAATTCACCTGCCGCTGGGTTGTGCGTAAATCCAGTTCCGACCTGCCTGGTCTACCTCCTTCAGCCTTCTCGATAGCCCAGGCTATCGCCTCAGGCAACCACTCAAGGTTGACATCTCTGACACGTATAAGTGACCCATACTCTTTGGCATCTCTGAATGCTTCAAGGAGATACCTGAGGTCTTGTCGCTGCTGTTCTTGCTCATCTGGGTTAGCCAGAGAGTCTACAAGCAAGTCTATTACCTCAGGTGATATCTTGTTGCTCTCTTCTATGGCAAGTACATTTGGAAGAATACCTTTAGATAAAATCTGCGGATCCTTTGATCTTGCACGCATTAAGAGCGCGAATGAACCTAACTGCGCTGCGCGTTCATCTATGTCAAGCCCATACAAGTTCTTTTCTAATATCATGGTTGGGATATTGCTCGCGGGATACCCGGCCTCGAGATACATCTCGTAGAGCAAGTCAAATGCGTACACCAATATGTGTCCGCTACCGCAGGCAGGATCCATCAACGTGATTTCTCTGGGGTCGATATTTTTCTGTGTCAACCTATCAAGCTCTGCCCTGACTTCGGGATCCTGTTCAGCCTCGTCAATGTAGTACTCCATTTTCTCTCTGAGCTTCGATTCAGGCCTGCTTTCCAGCCATAACCTGCCGAGAGAGTTATCTACCATATACCTGACTATCCAGTTAGGAGTAAAGAGCTGTGTAGCTGAGGGGATATCGTCTTTAATTGCCTTCTTGCCTTTTTTGAACCCTGCATAAATTTCGTCTTTCTTCTCCGAAATATAGTACTGGTACAACCAACCTACGATTTCCACATGATCAAGCCAATCCTCTTCCGGAATCTCAGCCACCATTCTGCGAATCACTGAACCCTCTGATAGCATGTTTCTTGGGAAGAGAAGCTCTGTCCAGTCTTCCATCCTGTCAAACAGAAACGGCAAAGCTTGGCTAAGTTCACGAAACTGGGCCATAAGCAAGTACTTGTAAAGGCTTTCGTCATCCCCTGCCATTCTAAGCTGCCGCGCCTTATCAGGGTCAACGTCCAGGGGAGCTGAAGTGGCATGGCGGATGATATCAGGTTTCACCCTGGCATCCTTCGGGTCAGCGCCGGCAGAGGACATCACCCTTATCCCGCTGGGAAGGTAGCCATTAACTTCCATGAATCGTAGGGCGACAAATCTGTTAAACAAAGTATAAGCAGTCTGCTCCACTACTTGATCGTACCGGTTGCCCCCCAGCTCCTCTATGAGTCTTTTGCGTTTTCCCTTCCAATCCTCACAAAGAAACTTGCCGTTTGTAAGCTCGATCTCAGAACTTGAGGGGATACTGCCGGATGCTATATTCTTTCTGGATAAACCCAGCTCAAACAGGCGCTGCTCAACTTCACTAATCAGTTGAATCCTTGCGGAAACTGCAAACCTCTCTATTGCCGCTCTATCCACTGATAATCATCACCCCGGTTAACGAAGCTTTATCACTACACCCTTGGAAATCTCATCTCGCAGGCAGGTGCCCAATTCTTCGACAAATCGATCCACATCATCAACGGTCCTGAGTTCTCTGTTTGATACCTGAAGTTTACCTAGCACTTCCTTGATACTCGCGGTGCTAAGCAGGGTCTTCCCCTTTGACGCCAAGGCTTTCTTCGCACCTGAAATCATCGTCTCTTTAAGGGAGTTGGCATTGATTCGCAAAGCAAGGATTCTGTCATAGGATTTGGAAGCGTTCACAGTATCAAGGAGAGTCTGGAATTTTCGTCTCACAGAATCTTCAATACCGTCAATCGAATCTCCGGCGGACTCGCCAACGCTCTTTAGCGTATCAATGACCTCTGTGATGCACAATTCAATAATCTTGACTGTTTCAGCGCGTGCTTTATCACAACTCAAAATATACTCTCTCTCAATAACATCAACGAGCCCTGGTATCTTAGGAATATGGTCATAGGGTTCAGATGACTTGATAATGTCTCCAAGTTCGTATCCGGCTTCCCTTGCTTCTTCACCAGTGAAGATCATGGAATTATCATCAAAAACCCGAAAGGCTTCGGCGCCCTTATCAAAGAACTCCCTTTGCGTTCCGGAGAAAAAGCTCTTTACCTTTGCTGCCTCAGAGTGGGCTATCCGACTCATCTGTTCCTTGGAACTACTGAGAAACTGTTTGAGTTCGCTATGGTCTTTTAGACCCAAGACCTTCTTCAGCATGCCTTCCCATTCTTCGATAATACGGCTGCCGGGGTAATTCCTATTGCCGTGGTAGTAGGCCTTAATTTCCCTTACCCTACCTAGTTCCTCTGTTACAATGCCTCTAAAGGCCTCAACGAGATCATCCTCGGTATCACCGAGGAGATCAGGCTTGCTGAAGACCTCTAGCGCAATGTCTCTAATCATCCTCATCAACTCAAGATCGTCAGGCTTTCTATGGCTGATGATGACCTTATCCATTTCTGAATACTTGGTCAGACGACCTATGATGCTTCGGTCATTGGAGGCCACCTTCGCGCCTTGGTAAGTCAAGGTTATTCCATTTAGTCGATGAAGAGTAATGACACAGGCAGCAATATCATATTCGAGCCAGCCATAAGGCATCGTAGTATACCGGTCTATTAAGGTTTTCATGGTGATCCTAAGTGACCCGGCGCTGCAGTCTGAAATGTACTGCCTGATTTCATCTATTGCCAATCGGTTAGGGTCATCCTTTTCCAGTGTCAGAATACTCTCATCCAGCAAATGTAGAAGAGCGTTTGTGGTGTCATAGTGTGTGTGGATATAGTTAATCTTTGTGTATACGCCCGGAACGACAGTTCTTAGTGCCTCCGTAAGCCTCACACTCGGTTCGCTTGATCTAATATCCAACTTGCGACCATCTGCATAGAACGTGGCTTGTGCTATGCCTCTTTCAACCGACCGAGCAAATTCATCTTTACTCCTCTTAAACTGTTTTTCTCGAGACTCTAGAATACGCAGAATACTGTAGGGGAGGTTTGTGCGGGACTTCTGCTTGAGATAAGTCTCCAATTTTAAAGATGTCTCCGCTTGTTCCCTCAAATCAGGGTCATTTGGGAAAACCATGAATACCTGATTCGTGTTAAGGGCGGACTTGCTCAAGATACTCTGTTTGTCCAAATTGATATTGCCATGAGAGAAAGGAGTCATAACGGAAATGCCTATCTCAGCTCTCAGGGAACCAAAGCGCATCCCATCTACATACTGAAAGAAGTCGAAGTCATGCACTTTTTGGTAACGGATTTTCTTTGGTGGAAAGACTCCGCTTGCCCCAAAGGTCGCCTCATGAAATAAGCGGGCTATCTGCGACGGCTCATAGTTGATTCTCTTAATCTCTCTGTCAATTTCCTGTTCATCGTCGGTAAGGAAAATGAACAAGTCGGCGTCTTTCTGAACCAAGCTCTGCCGAACAAGGCGATCAAGAGATACCATTACTTGTTGCCTGAGGGCAAGCTTGTCCTCATCCAGCGTGGATGACATGAGAATTGTCACGTTCTCCGCTGTGGAAGGAATCGTCTCGTGAGTCCATTTCAGCATAAACAGGGTCTTTAGTACCTCCACGTCAAACGGCTGATCAAGCGCGTTATTTCGCTTTGCTGCTTCTATGACCTCTGTAATAGAAGGCTCCAGGAACTCTTCCATAGAATCATAAAAATGTGAGAACGGAATCAAGGCTCCTACCTCGTGATCAGCAACAGTGAGAGTGCCAAACTGTGCTGCAGAAAGCATGGATCGCGCACCTTTCGCAAGGTGTTTTCCGGAAGCTCCATGCCTGCGAACCTCTTCAAATACTGCCTGCAACACGTCAAACTGGTACGGGACAAACGGATAAGTCTCGGAGAACTCATTTCCTGACTCATAAACCCGCTGGTTGGGTGTATTATCTGAAAATGTAAAGAGATTCCGCAATATCGCTTCTTTTTGTTCATATAGCAAGTGTAGCGTGTCACGAGCTACAGGAGTTTTTTCAAGTAGACGACGCTTAATCACTTCATCTACGTTAGCTGAAGAGAGGGCAAGCCTAGTGTCGAATCGCGCTAAGATCTTCGAGAAATCCTCACCTGGAACCTCAGCTACTATCTCATCAATCGCCTGTTGAGAAGTGACAGCCAGCCATGCGCGGCCTTTGCAGAAGGTTCCAAGATCTTCGGCAACGGTCTGAAGGTTTAGAATCATCCGCTGGTCTCCTGCTATATACTGGCCCATCTCATCTACGAGGAACACTATCTTGTGATTTGGACTTCGCATGTCCAGGTACTCACTGACCATGCGCGCAAAAATCTCAGGGCTCATTTCATAGAAATTCTTTGTATGTTCCAGAAATCCGTACTGCCTTGAATCGTCCAAAAGGCCGATTCTAACCATAGCTTTGGCTATGTTTTCTTCTTCAAATAGTGCGGTGCGGCGTCGCTCTTGCCAAGCACAACCTGTTATTGCGCGATATGCCTGGCAGTATTCTTCATACTTCCCCCGTTGCAAAAGCTTCCATTCCATGTTGCCAAGCCAAGGAGGATTTGCGCAAAGGCCTAACATCTCGAAGAAAACCTTCGCAAACACCTGCATAACAGTATCCCGATCCGGACCTGATGACGAATCGCTCTTGGAATCAATGTTAAAGAGGATTACGTCCTTAGGGACTTCAGCAGCACGACATATTTCGGCTGTAAGCAGCGGATCCTTAAGTTTTGGCTCAATGTAATCTATCGAAGGGCTTCCGTCCACATGACGGTTCTCCAGCAGATGGGAAAGGATCTTAAGAAGATGCGATTTCCCTGATCCAAAGAAGCCGGAGATCCATACCCCCATCTTGTCATATGGCCGCTCCAGGCTCTTATTGAAAGACTTATAGAATCCACTAATGTGTTTACGAAGCTCACTTGTGACAACATACTCCTCCAGCTCCTGCTTGATATTCTCATCTTCCTGCTGGCCAACCTTAATCACGCCTTTTATGTCGCGATCTATAGGCTGCTGGAACATGTCGCGAATCTTAATCGCAGCCACCTCCACCTCTTCACGTCCATTTGAATTAGCGCACGAAATCGCACGTCATCTGGACGGGACTAGTTGAAAAGCTCTATAATAATTGCTGTCTGGCATAATATTGAAAAGCCGGAGCCCTGTTCCGGTAAATGTTCCAGGAAAGAAGAGCACCACAGGTATTTCATCCAAACGTCCGCCCAAGTTATTGAGAACTGTATGGGATCGAACCAAGGGCCACACCTTGCCCACACCGGTGATAAAGGCGATCTTTTCGTCTTCTAGGCTCTGATTCATATAAGCAATAATAGAATCAGGTGTAATTATCGGCTTAATTGCCTCTTGCAAGAATTGCGGCCCGCGTTGCTCTTCGAAGGCAGCTAGGCTATGTAGGACACCCGATGAGTCAGCGATATCCAGTGCAATCTGATAGAGGTCGAAGTTGGCGATTGCCCGATCTGAGCCTGGCACACGTGACCTCTTGACCATATTGTCAGTAAATCTTCTAACCAGCATTTCATCGGCGGGGTCGTAGTCGAAAATCCACACCGCAACTTCGTTTCCCAAGCGCCGTCTGTGAAGAAAGGATTCATCATTTACACGTTTTGAGAGTTCCTCCAGACGCTTATGGATGCTGTAGCTCACTTGGCCATGTCTCCTCCGGTTAAGATTTCAAGATAGACACCATCTCCGACAGCCTCTATTGCGGAACGTAACTCGAAAGACAAGATCGGGCGAAGAATTAATCGATCCTGTGTGTTGTTAATCAGCCCTGCGTCCGCCAGTATCTTCACTATAACCTGTTGCAATTTCTGTACGGTGCTCGGGCTCCATGACACGACTGCTTCGTCCTGCTCTTGTAGCATTCTAAAAAAGGCGTCCACATCGGTCCTATCTACGCGTCCATCTGATAGGCGCGCATTTGGCATGTAGACGTGGTACATGAATTCACGAAACAAACGACTTGTTTTCATGATGGAGTAGACTGCTGCAACTTTTGCGACATCTGCTAACCCTTCTGCCACTAATGACAGCAAAGTGCCATCTAAGGTATTAAGCCTCAGCAGAACGGCGTTCATAGTTCTTCGGACCCCTTTTCTCCCATTACATTGGAAAAGGTTCTCATCCCAGACCTTCGCCGCGATTTCATCATCTGTCATCCCATCAATACGCATTCTTGCTACGGTACGCATTTCTGAAAAGAGAAAGGGTTGCCCGGTTAGACTTGCTGTGTATGGTTCATTGCTGTACATGATGTTCGAACTCCCCAACATTAGACAATTGGTCCAACCTTTTACTTCGATGAAACCATACTTTTTCCTCTAAATCTACTTTTTCTATCAAGACGTTCATTAGATCATGGATAGTTGACAAGAATTGTCAGAAGAGCGTTTTCACGCTTGGTCTAAGTAAGAAGGAACTCAGAAGAAGGCTAGTAGATATACATAGTAATCAGCGAGGCGCCATAGCGCCTTACTGATTACTTTTCGTCATTCTTACACTACTCTATTCCCAAGTACTCAAGCATCGCGTCTAGATTGCTTGTGGCCAAGCAAACAGTGG
>CZCA01002513.1_pt1 | contig 31194 bp, 28 predicted proteins | sample 591981 | NCBI WGS metagenome assembly CZCA01 (sample SAMEA3556810, study PRJEB10932) | anaerobic digester metagenome | reverse complement strand
GCCTTATAGCCCGCCTCAAATCTGTGGATCACCGGAATATCCATGCCGCCCACAAAGCCTACAGTGTTCGTCTCCGTGGTAAGTGCGGCAAGTACGCCGACCAGGAAGGAGCCCTCATGCTCCTTGTACAGAATCCCGAGCACATTGGGGATATCCTTGTATTCGTCATCTGAGTAGCTGTGGTCAATGATTCCAAACTTGGTGTTCGGGAACTGCTTGGCTACTTTCTGAATAGCGTCAGCCATCAAGAAGCCAATGCCCCACACAACATCGTAGCCTTCCCTTGCAAGGCTGGCGAGGTTTGGCTCGTAGTCAGACGGTGTGTTTGACTCAACATACCGTGTGTCATAGCCCAACTCGTTCGCAAGCCGCTGCAGGCCTACATAGGCCGAGTCATTAAAGGACTGGTCGCCCAGACCACCAATGTCAAACACAATTCCAACCTTAGGCGCCGGCGCAGCAAAGCCACTGAATGCACAACCGACAAGCATCCCCACAGCCAGGAGAATAACTAGGACACGCTTAAGAGACTTCATTCAACAATCCTCCCCTAAAAAGGTGCTTTGAATCTAGGATTAGACTTCGCTACATAACGGCCAACTCCTTCCTGACAACGCTTGAGTTTCACTTCTATGCTGGCCCGTATACGGCTTGCATCGTCTACAGGTCATCAGGGCACAGCACGTTTCGCGTCCCACCTAGCTTCTTGCTGCACATCCTGACACCTCGGGCGGTTCATTGCATGTGCAGGATGTTCCGTCAAGGATACGGCCAGGACAAACAAACCTTTGAGGTTCATACATGCGTATCCTCATGCGCTCACAACCTCTATGACATATGCAACGATTCATAACTCTCCACTTTCTTCAGCAGGAGCATGAAAGAATATGGAGAATTATTAGATCATGACTGCGAACATGGGATATATGGAGGTAATAAAATGGCAGGTGGCCAATATGAGCAGGTACTAGCTCGGCTTCGCGAGGCTGCTCGAATTCTCAACCTTGAGCCAGGCATCTTCGAGATCCTCGCAGAACCAGAGCGCACGCTCGAGGTTGCGCTTCCCATCAAGATGGACGATGGGAGCATCAAGGTGTTCCTTGGATACAGGTGCCAGCACTCCACCGTACGCGGTCCGGCGAAAGGTGGAGTTCGCTATGCAATGGATGTATGCATGGACGAAGTAAAGGCGCTGTCTTCGTGGATGACCTGGAAATGCGCAGTCGCAGGAATTCCCTACGGAGGTGGCAAAGGCGGCATCCGCGTGGACCCTACACAGCTGTCAGAGAGCGAATTGGAGCGACTAACACGGCGTTATGTGTACGCAACCTACCCCATCATAGGCCCTGAGAAAGACATCCCGGCGCCCGACATGGGAACCAACGCCCAGATCATGGGCTGGTTCGTTGATACTTACTCGATTCTCAGCGGAGTATATAGCCCGGGCGTGGTTACTGGCAAACCAGTGCCCATCGGCGGCTCAATTGGGCGCCGTGAAGCAACTGGACGAGGTGTGATCTTCGCCGTCCGCGAACTGTTGCTCAGGCTCAGCAAAGAGCCAACCGAGATTACATGTGCAGTCCAAGGCTACGGAAACGTAGGTTCAGTTGCCGCAACGCTGGCACATGAATTGGGCTGCAAGGTAGTCGCAGTCAGCGATATCACCGGCGGACGCTACAACCCGAAAGGACTTAACATACCCGAGATCACCAAGCATGTGGAGAACAACAGGGTCCTTGAAGGATACGAGGAACCAGGAGCCGACAACATATCAAACGCCGACCTCCTCACACTCGATGTCGATCTTCTTATCCCGGCCGCCCTGCAGAATCAGATCACTAAAGACAATGCAGCAAACATTAGAGCAAAGTTTATCGTCGAAGCCGCAAATGGACCTACCACGGCCGAGGCCGACAAGATCCTGGGCGAAAACGGGATTCTCGTCGTACCCGATATTCTGGCAAACGCCGGCGGAGTCATCTGCTCCTACTTCGAGTGGGTTCAAAATCTGCAGAACTTCTACTGGAGCGAGGAAGAAGTCAACTCGAGGCTCGACAACATCATGACACACAATTTTGCCGAGGTATGGGACTTCGCCCACGAGAAGGACCTAAGCCTCCGCACAGGCGCCTACATCCTCGGAGTAAAGCGGGTCGTAGACGCTATCAAATTGCGCGGCATCTTCCCGTGACATAAGAGGCCAGAAAGCGCAACCTGGGGCTACCTGGGTGCTGTGGGACGCCGTTGCCAGGCGTCCCTTTTTTCATCTTCTCGAGAAACGCTGCAGCCCCAGCCCCAGCTCCCATCCCAGCTCCCATCCCCGCCCCTGAACATATCTGTGTTTTGCAGCCTTCTTCATCTCTGCGGTAAGCGTCAAATAGTGCCCACATAGGCAATGGCCGCTCTGCGTGGGATAATCTCCGTAGGAGAGATGGGGGAGCAGATCCGGAATCCGGAAACTAGAGGGGAGTGAAGGTGGGCGGAAGGGGCGAAGGAGACCAGCATGCATGATGGAAAACGGGGAAGTTCCATGGGGCGGCATGGATCGCGGCAAAGCGTATAATTCTTAGTCATTTTCGAAACCAAAGTGATCAAATTCTAGACCGGGCCGGGCTAAATTCTAGTCCTTTTCGCGGAAACACGCTGCGGAGGAGGTGGCATGCATCCGTGCATAGGAATACTGTGGATAATAAACAGGCTGCATGTGGCAGATATGGGGTGAACATGCATGTAAATGGGATAAGCGCTCATGGTAAACCCCCAGCAGTCTAGATTTCATACCTCTCCAGTCTAATTTTTAGCCTGAAGAGAATTCAAAATGACTAGAAATTAGACTGGTTGAACCGCACAGAGATTGCACAGCCATATCTAGGAATGGGAACATGAATAATCCTGGCCGAGATGGGCGCTATTTGACGCTTACCACTGACGGGCCAGCTTCTGCGAAAATGACCCACCTGTGGACCAATTGCCAGAATATCGGCCCACTCGCGGACCAAGGGGCCCAGTTAAAGATTTGGCTTTCATCCCCCAACCCCCGTTCCAGACTCCCCCCAAACTCCCGCAGTCCCATTAATACGTGCATAATCCAACTGACATGCCTGATATGCGGAATCTAGGTTTCTTTCTGAGGTCGCCTGAACACAAAGGCCGGCCCGCAAGCGGCTGCATATCCCGCTTCCGGGCCGGCATTCGTCTCAAGCGTCTACTGATCGCCTCTTTCAGTCGTCTACGCTAAGAAGCCATCATCCCACTGGAACACATTGAGGACATGTTCAGTTCTCCGCGAGAGCGCGATTCCTGAACTCCTTCTTCTACCTGGCCAGCTCGGCTCCTGCCTCCAACGCCTTTATATTCAGAGGTATCAAGTTATGCCTTCTTGCAGGCAGTACCTCCTTGAGACTCTCAGCTATCGAGTCCATCGATACGACACGCGTGGCAGCAAGATAGGCCCCAAGCGCACACATGTTGGCCACTCGATCAGATCCCAGTTCAGCAGCCATGTCATTGGCTGGAACTGCAATTACCCTCACGTCAGAGCGAGTAGGCATTCGGTCTATCAGGGAGCTATTGTATACAAGCACACCCCCTGGCCTGAGCACAGGCTCGAACCTGTCCAGTGAAGGCCTGTTCATTACTATGACTGACAGGGGCTCCGACACAATCGGCGAACCTATGGGATCAGTCGATATCACGACAGAGCAGTTCGCAGTGCCCCCACGCATCTCCGGCCCGTACGAAGGTATCCACGAAACGTTCTTCCCTTCAAACAGCCCCGCGTATGACAGAAGTTGGCCCATTACCATGACGCCCTGACCGCCGAAGCCAGATATGATCAGTTCCTCAAGCATCGTTCTGCCCCCCTTCCGGAGTTCGGAACTCTCCAAGGGGATAGTACGGGATCATGTTCTCTTCCAGCCAGCGCATTGCCTCATACGGGCCCATTCCCCAGTTTGTCGGGCATGTAGACAGGCACTCGACAAGAGAGAACCCCTCGCCGGCCAGCTGTGTTTCAAACGCCTTCCTTATCGCGGTCTTCGCCTTCGCGACATTCCCTGGAGATGAAAGCGCAACTCTGGCTACATATGCTGCGCCGGGAATCGTTGCCAGCATCTCCGAGACCCGAAGCGGGCTGCCGCAATGCTCTTTCTGCCTGCCGAAAGGCGCAGTAGTTGCCTTCTGGCCCACCAGAGTAGTCGGAGCCATCTGGCCCCCCGTCATTCCGTATATCGCGTTATTCACGAATATCACCGTGATCCGTTCGCCTCTCATTGCGGCATGCACTATTTCAGCAGCCCCAATCGAAGCCAGGTCGCCGTCGCCCTGGTACGCAAAGACGACCGAGTCAGGCACCGATCGCTTTATCCCTGTGGCAACAGCCGGGGCACGCCCGTGTGCTGCCTGCTGGAAGTCGCAGTCGAAGTAGTCGTATGCGAAGACTGCGCAGCCTACCGGGGCAACTCCGATGGCGCGATCCCTGACTCCCAGGTCATCAATGGCTTCCGCAACTAGCTTGTGTGCAATACCATGTGTGCAACCGGGGCAGTAATGCGTCGACCTTGGCTGCAACGACTTCGGAACAGAGTATACCTGCTTCATTTCTGCACCTCCGCCCTGGCGATCTCCTCGACTCGCTCCAGAATGTCGGCAGCCGTCGGAATGACACCGCCGGTAGTGCCATAGAAATGGACTGGAGCTGCTCCAGAGACCGCAACTTTCACATCCTCGACCATCTGCCCAAGGCTCATTTCCACTGTCAAGAAAGCTCTGGCAGTGCGAGCAACCTCCGCAATCTCATTGTACGGAAACGGAGATACCGTTATGGGGCGGATAATCCCAACCTTGAGCCCTGCAGCGCGGGCCCTATCCATCACAGACCGACACACCCTTGCAGTGGTTCCATAGGCCACCAGCACAATGTCGGCATCATCAGTCTGCGTCTTCTCGCACATCACTTCATTCTTCTTCGCCTGTTCAAACCTCTCAGCTATCTTCAGATTGTGTTTGAACAGCGCCTCGGGCTGAAGGTAGATGGAGTTGATCAGACGGGGAGCGCGTCCATCCTTCGCCCCGGTGGTAGCCCAATCCTTGGGCGGAACTTCCCTTGGAGCGGGCTCACGGAACTCAACGGGTTCCATCATCTGGCCAAGCACTCCATCTCCCAGAATCATCACAGGCATTCGGTATGTTTCAGCCACATCAAACGCCTGCATCGTCAGGTCGACCATCTCCTGAATGGACGCTGGCGCATATACGATCGTATAGTAGTCGCCATGCCCTCCGCCCTTCACGGCCTGGAAATAGTCGCTTTGAGCAGGCTGAATTCCGCCCAACCCCGGTCCTCCACGGACCATGTTGACTATGAGGCACGGCAATTCAGCCCCGGCAATGTAGGATATTCCTTCCTGTTTGAGGCTTATACCAGGGCTCGATGATGAAGTCATTACGCGCGCTCCGGTTCCGGCGGCTCCGTACACCATGTTGATAGCCGCCACTTCACTTTCAGCCTGCAGAAACAGGCCGCCGACTTCAGGTAGCCTTCGGGCCATGTACTCAGGGATCTCGTTCTGGGGAGTTATCGGATACCCGAAGAAGTACCTGCACCCAGCCCTGACGGCAGCCTCAGCAACGGCTTCATTTCCCTTAAACAACTTACGTTCTGCCATGCATACTGCCCTCCTCAGGGTTTGAATACTTCGATTACAGCATCAGGGCACATCCGTGCACAGATCCCGCAGGAGATGCAGTTTTCCTCATCTGCGAGCACAGCAGGATGGTAGCCCTTAGCATTTATCCGGTCTGCCATTACTATCACTTTCCTGGGACAGAACTGAACACACAGTTCACATCCCTTGCACTTTTCCTCGTCAAATACTACTTTCGTCATCGGCCGCCTCCTCCCAACATCATTCGTTTGGGCTTCTCATGACCCCGGAGGACCCTGAGGCCTGCATCGGCCAACGCCTCCATCTCACATTCACCCGGATAGACTATTATGTCAGCAATGAACTCGACTCGCTCTCGAATCCAGGCTACAAGCATCTCCGAGTTTGCAGCACCTCCGGTAAGGATGATTGCATCTACATCCCCCGCGAGAGCACAGGCCACACGCCCTATCTCCTTTGATACCTGGTAGGCCATGCCTTCATAGCAAAGTCTGGCATAATCATCCCCTTCCTCAACCCGCTTCTCCACATCCAATAAAGAGTTCGTTCCAAGGTACGCCACCAGGCCGCCTTGTCCGGTCACCTTCCGTCTCATCTCCGCCTCTGTGTATTTCCCTGAGAAACAGAGCTTCACCAGAGACGTATTGGGCAGGCTTCCGGATCGTTCTGATGAATAGGGGCCCTCTCCGTCCAGCGCATTGCTGACCTCAACAACGCGCCCATGCCTGTGCCCACCTATGCTTATGCCGCCACCTAGGTGCACTACTATGAAATTGCATTCCTCATAGGTCCGTCCCATTTTTCGCGCAGCCTTTCTAGCCACTGCCTTTTGGTTCAGGGCATGAAAGACGCTTCTGCGCTCAATGTCGGGAATGCCTGTCATGCGGGCTATGTCATCGAGTTCATCGGTTGTTGTTGCATCAGCAATATAGGAGGGAATTCCCAGGTTGTCGGCTATCTCCCTGGCAATGATACCCCCAAGGCTGGAGGCATGGTTCCACCCCCATTTGTAGAGGGCATCGATTAGCACGTCATCTACGATGTAGACCCCGCCTTCCATGGGGGGCAATACGCCACCGCGCCCAACCACGGCTAATAGAGCATCCGCGGGAATCGGCCCTCTTTCCATGAAGTCGAGAACGGCTTCCTTTCTCATGTCAAACTGGTCAAAGATGCGGGGGTAGGAAGCAATGAGAGCGGCATCATGTCTCAGAGTTTCGGATGCCACAGACTGGTCGCCGTCGAAAACGGCTACTTTCGTTGAAGTGGACCCGGGGTTTATGACAAGAACCCTGTAGTCGCTCACCCCAACCACCTCCGTTACTATGACGTTGCGATAGCCAGGGCAAGCGAGTTCAGCCTGGCTTCGGGAGAATCCGAGCGAGATGTGAGCACAATCGGGGCGCGAGCCCCCGTCACCACAGCCGCTGTCTCAACCTGGCCAAAGTAGACCAAAGTTTTGTATATGACGTTTCCTGCAACGATGTTCGGAGCAAGGAGTATGTCTGCTCGTCCGGCAACAGGGCCTCCAACTCCCTTGTGCTCTGCAGACTCCCGGCAGACTGCGTTGTCGAGGCCCAGCGGGCCGTCTACTATGCATCCGCTTATCTGACCCCTATCGCTCATCTTGGCAAGCGCCGCCGCATCCACAGTTTCAGGCATGTCTGGGTTCACGACCTCTACAGTGGCGATGCATGCGACCTTCGGCATTTCATTCTCTAGCTTGTGGGCCACACCGATAGCATTCTGAATTATCTGCACCTTGTCTTGAAGGGTAGGCGCAACTACCATGGCGCCATCTGTCATGTAGATCAGCCTATCGTATCTGGGAGACTTAAAGACCGCAACGTGGCTTAAGAGCCTCCCGGTGCGAAGGCCGACCTCCTTGTTCAGTACTGCTCTCAAGAAATCGGCCGTCGGAATAAGTCCCTTCATAAGGATGCCCGCCTGCCCGGAACTGACTAGTTCGACTGCACGCAATGCAGCAATCCTCGGGTCAGGTTCATGCAACACTTCTAGATCAGAGAGCCTCAGCCCCGTCTGAGACGCCATCGAGGCTATCAGCTCTTCATCGCCTACAAGTACAAACTCTCCCATCCCAATTTCCCGGGCCATCTGAACAGCTTCAAGTACATCGCGGTCTTGCGCGGCTGCAATTGCTACCTTGGCTGACGGGCACTGCTTTGCGCGCGCCACAACTTCATCGAAGGTTGCAAGCATAGTCATCTCCTCCCTCAAGTCTTGTGTTCGGATAGGGCTGTCACAGCGTCAAACTGACGCATATGATCTTGCTTCTTCCTCTCCGGCAAGCACTCGCATGGCGCTGCGTGCCAGGGCTTCCATCTCGTTCTCTCCTGGGAATGCAATAATTGGAGCAATGAAGCTGCATCTCTCTCTTATGTGTCCTACCAGACGCTCCCAGGCTGCAAGCCCTCCGGTGAGAGCAATAGCATCAACACTTCCACAAAGGACTGTTGCCATGGCCCCTATCTCCTTGGATATCTGGTAGGCCATAACCTTCTCAACCCTGGCCGCACATGCATCTCCAGCCAGGATCCTCCTTTCCACCTCCCGGGCATCCGTCGTCCCGAGGTGTGCGAGAAGCCCGCTTCCATGTGTTAGCAAATGCAGCAGTTCATCTTCAGTGTACTTCCCTGAATAGCACAGGGTTATCAGATCGCTCATGGGCAGAGATCCTGAACGTTCCGGTGAAAACGGGCCCTCATCGTCGGCACCGTTTGCGTCGACCATCTTCCCTGATTTTACAGGGCATATTGATATTCCACTGCCCAGGTGAGCGACTACTAGATCTACATCCTCCACTGCCCTGCCCAGGCTCTCGGCAGCCTTGGCTGCAGTGCTTCGTATTGAGAGCGCGTGCAGCTTCGACAGACGCGAGATATCCGGCAGACCCGACAGTCTGGCCAATGGCCCATACTCATCGACGGTGATAGGATCGGCAAAATAGGCGCGAACCCCAATCGAATCCGCGAAAGCACGGGCGATTGGACCGGCCAAATTGGCAGCGTGTTCCGTAGAAGGGCGGTTGAGCAGATCATCCACTACAACGTCATCTATGGAGTAGACGCCTCCGGGCACTGGCTTGAGAGCACCGCCACGGGAAATAACGGCGTCAATTCCGTCAAGCACGATGTTATTGGCCTCAAGACTCTTGAGCACCATATCCTTACGGTATTCTAGTTGATCGGAGATTCTGGCATACTGCGCCAGTTCATCGGGAGGGTGTTGTATGTTGTCTGAACAGACCAGCTTGCAGCCGCTGAAGACCGCTACTTTGGTGGACGTGGAACCTGTGTTTACCACGAGAACTGAATAAGTCCGACTAGTACATCCCAACGGACCCACCGCCTTCCCAAGTCGTACACACTTATCTATATTCTACTCTGGCAAGCAAGTCCCTTCAAAAACAAAAAAGCCGGAACTACTCCGGCTATCTTGCTGCGAGGGCTGATCGGGCTATTCCCGTTCCCACTTCCCTCTCCTAATTGCGATCTCTGTCACCGCTCCTTCTGCTGCCTCCTCGGCCGCCGCGGCTTCCGGACGGTGGTCTTCTGTCTCCGCGTGGGGCTGGTTCATCCGGCATTCCTTCGGGCCTTGGCAGAAGAGCCTTGCGTGACAGGTTTATCCTGCCCTGGCTGTCGATTTCGGTGACTTTCACATTCACGTCATCTCCCACCTGCACCACATCTTCAACCGTGGGCACTCTCTCGTGGGCAAGCTGCGAGATGTGTACCAAACCTTCCTTTCCAGGAAGTATCTCGACAAAGGCTCCAAAAGGCATAATGCGAGTAACCTTGCCAGTGTACACTTCACCCGGGACTGGGTCATGCACGAGCTCCAGTATCATGTTGATTGCTTTTTGAGCCTGAGCCTCGTCGACTGCCGAAACGAATACCCTGCCATCGTCTTCTATGTCGATTTTGGTCCCTGTAAGTTCGATGATCTTTCGGATCACCTTTCCGCCAGGCCCTATCACGTCTCGAATCTTGTCAGGATCTATGTTGATTGTCAGCATCCGAGGCGCATAAGGCGACAGCTCTTCGCGAGGCTCCGGAATGGTCTCCAGCATCCTGTCCATTATGAAGAGCCTTCCGCGGCGCGCCTGTTCCAGCGCTGATTGGAGTATCTCCCTGGAGATTCCCCTTGCCTTTATGTCCATTTGCACTGCAGTCACACCATCGCGCGTTCCGGCTACCTTGAAGTCCATGTCACCAAGGGCGTCCTCTATACCCTGTATGTCTGTGAGGATCGCAAAATCATCTTCGTATTTGACAAGCCCCATTGCTACTCCGGCAACTGGTTTCCTGATAGGAACCCCGCCGTCCATAAGCGCAAGGGTGCTTCCGCATACCGATGCCATGCTGGATGACCCGTTGGATTCCACAACTTCCGACACTACTCTGATAGTGTAGGGGAACTCCTCTTCATCGGGTATTACGGGTACCAGGGCTCGCTCCGCAAGGGCGCCGTGCCCGATCTCGCGCCTGCCCGGCCCACGCATCGGCCTTACTTCACCTACACTGTAGAGCGGGAAGTTGTAATGGTGCATGTACCTCTTGGATTCCTCAAGTCCCAGATCGTCCAGTATCTGCTCCTCACCGATTGCGCCGAGAGTACATGCAGTGATGACCTGCGTCTGTCCTCTGCGGAACATTGCAGATCCGTGGACCCTGGGCAGAAGCCCGACATCACACGTTACCTTCCGAACCTCGTCAAGAGCTCTTCCGTCAGGGCGCGTTCCCTCTTGCGTGATCATCCTCCGGACTATCTGTTTCAGCAGTGCTTCCAGCACATTGTTGATGTCGCGAACAGGTACATCTTCACCCATAATCTCAGCAAAGTGGGCCAGAACGTCATCTCTTACGGCGTCTGTAAGCTCCTCACGAGCGAGCTTGTCAGGATTGCGCACTGCCTCGTTCAGCTTGTCGTATGCATAGTCCTTCACCTTCTGCTCGATCTGGGGATCTGGTTTGAAGCCCTCAAATTCCTTCTTGGCGACGCCGACCTGGGCGATTATTTTCTTCTGGAAGGCAACGATCTCCTTGATCGTCTCGTGGCCGTACATGATCGCTTCCAGCACCTGTTCCTCGGGAACTTCGTTGGCTCCCGCCTCGACCATGAGAACTGCGTCTTCAGTCCCTGCCACTGTCAATGAGAGCATCGACTGCTCTGACTCCTCGACGCCGGGGTTTATGACAAACTTCCCGTCAACGAGCCCCACACTGACACCTGCAATTGGGCCGTCGAAGGGTATGTCCGAAATCGACAGAGCAATAGAGGCGCCATTCATTGCCAGTAATGCCGGATCGATTCCAGGTTCCACCGAGAAGACTGTAGCAACAACCTGAACGTCATTGCGGAATCCATCGGGGAACAACGGTCTGATAGGCCTATCGATCTGTCGCGCTGCAAGGATGGCTGCCTCCCCCGGCCTTCCCTCGCGCTTTATGAATCCTCCCGGAATCTTGCCCACAGCATAGAGCTTCTCCTCATAGTCCACAAGAAGAGGGAAGAAATCTATGCCCTCTCTGGGCTCCTTCGATGCTGTTGCAGTGACGAGAACCACCGTTTCGCCGTACCGGCAGAGCACAGATCCGTCAGCCTGCTGCGCTATGTAGCCAGTCTCTACTGCCAGCCTCTTTCCAGCTACGTCTGTCTGGAAAACTTGATGCATTAAGTTGCCTACCTCCTACACATTGCCTTGTTGCGCTCATGAACAAGAGAGCGGGACACCAATACCCGCTCTCACTCATTCTGCGCTACTTGCGAAGTCCTAGTTCTTCTATGAGCGCCCTGTATCTCTCGATATCGCTGTCTCTGAGATAGTCAAGGAGCGCCCTGCGTTTTCCTACCATCTTGAGTAGACCACGCCTTGAATGATTGTCTCGCTTGTGGGTTTTCAGGTGTTCAGTAAGGTAGTTTATCCTTTCTGTAAGGATAGCTACCTGAACCTCCGGAGAACCCGTATCACCTTCATGGATTTGGTATTTCTCGATAATGCTCCTCTTTTCGTCAGCCGTTAGGCTCAAGGGCTGTGCACCTCCTGTTTCTCGTATGCCCCTGCCAAGAAAGCCGTCGGAGGGAGGATCGGCAATCCTAGCCAAGGGTCAAGTAAGCTCCATCCGCTGTGAGCTTGCGGAATTCATTCTAGCACAGATGACATTGGGTGTAAACTCCAGCATCAACCAGAGTCCTAGCAGCTTCAATGTCAGACGCGATCTGCTTCCTCAGGTCAGCCGGGTCTGCAAAACGCTTCTCGTCGCGGAGCCTTGCCACAAATTCTACCGCTAGTATTTCCCCGTACAGGTCAGCAGAAGCATCCAAAAGATGAACCTCACATGTAACCCCGCGTGCTTGGTCGCCGAAGGTCGGGCGAACGCCTATATTGCACACGGCTGTTGCCTGCATGCGATCACCCCAATGCGCCCTGGCTGCATAGACGCCGCTGGACGGGATAGCGTATTCCTCTGGCAACCTTAGATTTGCGGTGGGCACGCCCAGGGATCTTCCTACACCGCGCCCCCGTTCAACAATGCCCCTCACAAAGTGGAGTCTCCCTAGGAGTCTTCCAGCGAGGGCAACATCTCCGTCGGCAAGGGCTGCCCGTATGGCCGTGCTGCCTACTACAGTCGCCCCCTCAGACACTGGAGGAACCACAGTCACGCCAATTCCATGCCTCGCACAGATGGTCACTAGTTCCCCGGCAGTGCCTCCGCCATCGCGGCCAAAAGTGTAGTTGAAGCCGCAAACAACATGCTCGGCACTTAGGGTGCCCAATAGCACGTCTTCCACGAAGCCCTTCGACGACATGCCCGCCAGCGCCATGTCGAACGATTGGACAACTGCAATATCGATGCCAGCGCCCTCAATAAGCTTCAATTTGTCATCCAGGGATGTAAGCAGCTGCGGAGCGTGGGAAGGGTTAAGCACTGCAAGTGGATGGACATCGAATGTATACACGCCGGCTTTAGCCCCCCGCTCGTGCGCAAGCTTTATGGCCTCTCGCATCAGCTGCATGTGGCCAAGGTGGACTCCGTCGAACGTACCCAGGGCATATACCATGGCTGTGACCGGAGGTTTCTCTGATGTTGAGATGAAGAAGCGCTCCATAAACATAAAACATACACCTCAGAAACTAGAAGACAACTCTTGGCTGGATCCATTCACGCCCATCTATGAGACGGACCTCCCCAACTGCAGCAAGTGATCCGTCGGCCCGCAAGAGTGCTATGTAGTCACTTCTGTCGCAAGCAGGCGTTATTCGGCCCTCATCGCTCCGAATTCTTGCTCCATGCCTCACGTGCCTGGCCTCATCTTCTGAGACTACGCACCTCGGCATGCCTCTCACGCCTTCTACCACCGGCCTGACACAAGTATCCAGCCGGCCGGCTGTCGCCGCCTCCGAGAGCTGCTCCAGGGTGTATGCTTCTTCCAGGCGGAACCCGGACGACATCGTCCGCTCGAGTGCGCCCATATGCCCTTCTAACCTGAGGCTTTTGCAGATATCCTCGCAAAGCGTGCGCACATAGGTCCCTTTGGAGCATGCGACGCGCACCGAGCCCCTGGAGCCAAGTGTCACACTCTCGGGCCAATCTAGCGGAGATATGGGCTCGATTCCGTATATCGTCACACGCCTGGGTTCCCGCTCAACCGTGATCCCTTCGCGAGCAAGCTCGTAAAGGCGCTTCCCTTTATGCCGGACCGCAGAAACCATGGGCGGAACCTGTTCAATGTGGCCGACAAAACGCTGAAACGCAGAAAACACAGCTTCCTTCGGAAGCTCGAAACTATCATTTCTGGCACGAACCCTGCCTGAAGCATCAGCAGTATCAGTGGAAATTCCGAAGACAATCTCGGCATCGTATTCCTTGGGCATGTCCATCATGAATCGCGAAAGACGTGTAGCCCTGCCCATACAAACAACAAGGACCCCGGTTGCATCAGGGTCCAGGGTTCCTGTGTGCCCGGCCGACCGCTCACCCGTTATCCGCCTGACCTGGACAACAACATCGTGGGAGGTCATCCCTTTGGGCTTGTTTACTACAATCAGTCCGTCCAAGTATACCCAGCCTCCGCCAGGGCCCGCTCCAATCTGGGCAGAACCTTTGATTTCACCTCTTCAAGAGATCCCCGCATGGTGCATCCTGAAGCATGCACGTGCCCGCCGCCACCGAATTCTGCAGCGACCTGTGCTACATCTACCTTCTCCTTAGAACGGAATCCGATTCTGATGTTCCCATCATCCAACTCGCGCAGAGCAACAGCGATTTCTACACCCTCAATGGATCGAGCATATCCGATGAATCCTTCTGTCTCGCCCTCTGTGATATCGTGGTGCGCCATCAGTTCAGCGGAGATTGACATAGAGGCAATCAGGCCGCCACAGTAGAACTCAATGCCAAGGATTGCTTCGGCCAGGGCTGAAAGAGACCCGTAAGGTTTGGTGTCGTAAATGCTCTGCGCAATCTCCCACGGCCTGGCGCCTGCATCAACAAGTTCAGCCGCAACCCGAAACGTATTCGCAGAGGTATTGGAATACCTGAATGAGCCCGTATCAGTGGACAACCCTGCGAAAAGGCAGGTGGCAATATCAGCATTATACTCCACCCCAAGGCCGCGGATGATCGTAGCAACCATCTCAACTGTGGCCGCCGCCTCGGTGTCGACCCAGTTAATGTCTGCAAAATGCGTGTTGGTGGCATGGTGATCTACATTAGCCACTATCCTGCTGCTTTTGACCGCCTCTTCACATCTGCCCACACGATCGGCCGAACCGCAATCGAGCACAAGAGCAAGGTCGAACGGCCCCTCCACGCACGCTGCCGCACATGTCGAATCCGAGCCTGGAAGGAACATGAGAAAATCAGGGACTGGGTCGGAAAGGCCTATGCACACAGTCTTGCCTATCTTTTCCAAAGATAGCTTCATTGCTAACACCGATCCAATAGCATCCCCGTCTGGAACCACATGGGTCGTAACCAGCACTGATGTTGCGCCCGATATGGCATCTAGCAGCTCTTGTGGGACCTTCACTTGCTGGTGCCACCACTTTCATCATCAATTTGCCCGCTCTTCACATCCTCGATCAGCTTGAGTATGCGTGCTCCCCTCTCAATAGACTCGTCATATTCAAAACTGATCTCAGGAGTCAAGCGCAGCGGCACGCGGCGCCCGATCTCCGACCTGATATAGCCCGTTGCGCTTACCAGGGCCTCCATGGTGTCGGCGCGGGAATTCTCGTCGCCAAGTATGCTGACGAATACTTTCACATGCTGAAGGTCCCCGCTCACCTCAACGTCTGTCACGGTTGCAAACCCCAGCCTGGGATCTTTGATATCACGTTGAAGGATACTCGAAACCTCTTGACGTATTGCGGCCTTAACACGATCAGCCCGGTAATTCGACACCGCACAGCACCTCCAGAGAGTCCTGCGAGAACTCAGAGTATTTCAATTTCGTAAGAACACAAGACGACATCCGGAGATGAGTCGAACATTCGGGCAACCGCCTCCAGCATGCTATGGGCATGGCCCGCGTCGTTGCTCACACAAACGATGCCTATCTGCGCCCTATTCCAGATGTCCTGGTGATCGACTTCTGCAACGGCAACGTTGAACCGATTCCTCGTTCGCGCCATCAAGCCTCGGATAACGCGTTTCTTCTCCTTGAGAGACCGGCTGCCTCCTATCAGAAGTTCGCAACACATGGCTCCTATCACCATGCCGCAATCACCCCGGCACCTATAGTTCCCGCTTCACTTCCTCGCTTCCGTAAGCCTCAATAACGTCGCTTTCACGAACGTCGTTCCAGTCCTCAATGCCGATTCCGCATTCAAAACCCGCAACAACCTCTCGAACATCGTCCTTGAAGCGCCTCAGAGACGCGATCTTCCCTTCGTGTTCAACGATTCCGTCTCTCACGACACGAACCAGGGCACTACGCGGCACCTTGCCGTCAGTGACATAACACCCGGCCACAACCCCGGCCCTCGGAACCTTGAAGGTGGCTCTGACTTCGGCTCGGCCGTAGACGACCTCGCGGTATTCGGGCTCAAGCAGCCCTTCAAGAGCTTTCTTGACATCATCAATTGCTTCATATATGACCCTGTAGAGCCTGACGTCAACCTTCTCGTCTTCCGCGCACATTGATGCGACCGCATCGGGCCTCACATTGAACCCGATGACAACTGCATTGGATGCCGATGCCAGCATGATATCTGACTCACTGATAGCTCCAACGCCTCCGTGGATCACATCGACGCGAACCTCATCAGTGGATAGCTGTTCGATTGCTTGCCGAACTGCCTCCACAGAACCTTGCACATCTGCCTTGATGATGACCCTGAGCTCCTTGACCTCGCCCTCCTTGATCTGGCTGAACAGATCCTCAAGCGATACTTTCTTGGGAGCCTCTCCGATCTCTTCAACGCGCCTTCGTTCAGCACGCCTGGCTGCAACCTGCTTAGCCTCTCGCTCATCGATGACCACCTGGAAAGCATCGCCCGCCAACGGAACATCGCTCAAACCAAGGACCTCCACTGGCATGGATGGCGTAGCCTCAGATACTGCCCGGCCCTTGTAGTCTGCCATTGCTCGGACTCTGCCGTGGACTTCTCCGACGAGGAAGTAGTCTCCCACCCTCAGCGTTCCCTTCTGGATCAGCACAGTGGCAACCGGTCCACGACCCTTGTCGACCTTGGCTTCTATGACCACTCCCATGGCAGGCCGGTCAGGATTGGCTTTCAGCTCTCCCATCTCTGCCATGAGCAAAACCATCTCGAGGAGTTCATCGATGCCCTGCCTCTTCAGTGCCGAAACGGGGACCATTACAGTGTCTCCTCCCCATTTCTCAGGCACAAGCCCGCGTTCGGACAACTGAGTCTCCACGCGTTCCGGATTGGCTTCCGGCTTGTCAATCTTGTTCACTGCAACCACTATCGGCACCTTGGCATCCCTGGCATGGTTGATCGCCTCAATTGTCTGCGGCATCACGCCGTCGTCAGCCGCTACAACCAACACCGCAATGTCAGTAGCATGTGCGCCACGGGCACGCATGGCTGTGAAAGCCTCATGGCCAGGCGTGTCCAGGAAGGTTATCTTTCTGCCGTCCATCTCAACCTGGTATGCACCGATGTGCTGGGTTATCCCGCCCGCCTCTGTTGCAGTCACGTTCGCCTCGCGAATGGCGTCAAGCAGAGACGTTTTGCCGTGATCTACATGGCCCATGATGGTTACTACTGGCGGCCGGGGTTTCAAACTTTCAGGCGGATCCTCTATTTCAGCAATAATAAGTTCGCGTTCTTCTCTCTCGGAAGTAAGCTCTGCCTCAAATCCGAGCTCTGCTGCCAATACCTGGGCTATTTCTCCGTCGACTTCGTCATTGATGCGAACCATGACGCCCAGCCTCATAAGCCTTCGCACGCATTCAGAAGCTGAAATCTCGAGCTTGGCAGCAAGCTCGCGAACGCTGATAGTCGAACCTACCTCAATTCGCCTTACCTTTGGCGCCTTCTCTCTCTTGCGACCTCTCCGTCTCACAGAGACTTCGTCTATATCGTCAATATCACCCGTTTTGGCCATGCGCTCGAGCGCTTTGGCGTCCCCGAGCGGCCTTGAAGTGGGCGGCTTCTTACGGCCTCGCCGGTCAGTCTTGCGATCTGATCGCCGCTGTTCCAGTTCGTCATCGCGATTATCCTCGCGACGTCGACGGTCCTCCGCCGGATGCTGCCTGCCCCTGGCCGGCTTGGCCGGAGCAGCTTGCTGGCTCCGCGAAGGCTGCTGAACAGATCCACGCACATGGCCTGCATCCCGCTGTCGTTCGTCGACGCGAGCCTTATCCCCGGCGCGCCTGGGAAAATCGCGGTCCGGGGCACCAGCCCCACCAGCCGAACGTGGCGGCCCTGGCGGATAGACCTGACCCGACGGTCGGCCAGGACTGCCCCCCTGCTTAGCCTGTCTACGGGCCTTCGGGGGAGACTGCTCCCGCTTTCTCGCTGGCGCAGCCTTCTGCGCCTGAGCAGGTTGAGCGGGCCCCGCAACCTTCCTGTCTTCCTGCTCAACACCGGGCTTGGCGCCTTCAGCGTCAGGACCATACTTGCGCATCACATATCGTGCCGCATTTTCATCGATAGAACTCATGTGGTTCTTTGCCTTGACGCCCAACTCGTTGAGGAGATTGACAAGGTCTTTGCTCTGCATGTTCAACTCTCTCGCCAGCTCAAACACTCTCACTTTTCCCATTGGCACTCACCCCCATGACTCGCATCAAGCCGGACTCTCGCCGGATACGCAACGACCCCCAAGTACACCATGGGCCCGTATCGGCTCCCCTTGCCAAGTTCCGGCCACCTGCGCGAGACCGCAGAACCCAACAATATTTGATGATTCTTGCCACTTATCATTGATCAACCCCACAGGAAATTCAGTCAGACAGTTCCTCCATGAGGCAGGCGATGACTTCCTCGGACACTTCCGTTTCAAGGGCTCTGAAAAGCCTGCCGCCACGGGCTGCTTTGGACAGGCAGCCACGGTTCGGGCAGATATACGCTCCGCGACCCGAGCGTTTTCCCGAAAGGTCGACCAGAACCTCTCCTTCAGGCGTACGGACGACCCTGATAAGATCACGCTTATCCGCAACTTTACCGCAGCCTACACAAGTTCGCTGGGGAACTCTCTTCTTCCTTGCCACCAAATAGCACCTCTAAAAGTCTATCTCGAATCTGGGCATGCTGACCAGACCAACCTGGGACTCGCTCTTTATGTCTATCTTCCAGCCCGTGATCTTGGCAGCAAGGCGCGCATTCTGGCCTTCCTTTCCGATAGCCAGAGACAACTGATAATCGGGGACGATCACAGTTGCCACTTTTGACAGGAAATCGGGCCTGACCTCCAAAACCTTTGCCGGGCTGAGGGCATTGGCGATGAACGCCGAATGATCCTCATCCCATGGTATCACATCTATCTTCTCCCCGGCGAGCTCTGAAACTATCGCCTGTATCCTTGCTCCCCGAGGCCCCACACAAGCCCCCACGGGGTCCACGTTGGGGTCTTCTGCGGCGACCGCCACTTTCGAGCGTGCACCTGCCTCGCGGGCTATAGCCTTTATCTCCACAACACCCTCTGATATCTCGGGCACCTCGAGCTCAAGAAGGCGTCTGAGAAGACCGGGGTGGGTTCGCGACAACATCACGAGCGGACCCCGTCCCGTCTTCCGCACTTCCACGACGTAGCACTTGATCCTCATGCCTGTCTCATACGTCTCATTTCTGATCTGCTCGTGCGGTGGCAAACTCGCCTCCGTTTTTCCAAGATCCACAATGACGTTACGCTGGTCGATACGGCCCACGGTCCCCGTGACTACGTCCCCCTCGCGCTCGGAGAACTCCTCATAGATAACGCCCCGTTCTGCCTCGCGTATGCGCTGAACTACAACTTGCTTAGCGGTCTGAGCGGCTATTCTTCCAAACTCCCTGGGCGTAACCTCGCCCTCAACGATATCACCCAGTTCGTAGTTGGGATCGATTTGCCTCGCTTCTTCAAGCGAAATCTCCGTCTTCGGGTCCTCTGCTTCCTCAACTACGTTCTTTCGAGCAAGTACAAGAATTCGCCCTGTTTCAGGGTCGATATTAACTCTTACGTTCTGAGATGAGCCATAGTGCCTCTTGAATGCAGATACCAGGGCCGCTTCCAAAGCCTCCAAAAGGACTGCCTTGGGGACTCCGCGCTCCCTTTCCAGTTCGTCGAGGGCCCGCACTATCTCAAGACCTTCACGCTCAGTCATCGCCGAAAACCTCCTCGAGGTGGACAGCCAGCCTAGCGCTGTTGATGCTTGGACGCGGCACTTGCAGAACAACCCCGTCCACTTCAATCAACACACAATCGCCACTGTTGCCCTGAAGCACGCCTTCGAAACGCTTGCGTCCATCTATCTCGTTGTAAGTCGTGATGAGCGCCCATCTTCCCTTGAATCTATCGTATTCTTCATCGCTCCGGATCGGCTTTTCGCCCGAGGATGACACTTCCAGAATATAGCTTTGCGGGATGAAATCTTGACGGTCTAACTCCGATCCCATCGCCCGCGATAGGTCGGCGCAATCGTCTATCCCGACTCCCCCTGGCTTGTCGATATACACACGCACATACCAAACGCCGGAATCCTTCACAAACTCGGTATCTACTACCTCAAGTCCGAAGGGTTCTGCAGCTGACTTAGCTATAGCGCTCGCACGGGATTCGATCTGCCGACGATTCATGATTCGCCTTCCCTCCTAATGAGTAAAAGCGCAGGGCTTGTTGCCCTGCAAGGGGACAGACATGATGAAAGAGTGGGACGGACCCACTCTCCCTAGCCACACATCACACACCTGCGGAGGACAATCCTCACACGTTTTACTATATCATACGCCACAGGTCCACGCAAGACTGTCAGCATGCCAGGGATGCCCCGAAGCAGCATCAAGAAGCAACGGCGGCCATAGCCCATTAATCAGAAAAGAGAGAGCTGATCAGTTTCAGGAAGCCCGTGACACGCCCCAATCTCACTTAGAGTATCAACATGCGTCCTTGTCAATTTCGTGCGCGACCACATGTCATGAACTGACGTGAACGGCCGCTCTTCCCTGGCCTCAATTACGCTTGAGGCAGCAGCTTCCCCAAGACCAGGAACGGTTACCAGAGGAAGGCGCAGACCCTCCACTTCCAGGGTGAAACGAGTCGCGCCAGAATGGCATACATGTACCGGAACGAAGCTTGTTCCACGCATCATCCCCTCCTGAACTACTTCAAGCACACTGGCCAGGTTCCGTTCCCTTGGCGTAGCATCCTCTTTCGCTTCAATCGCCACTCTGGCCTGCACAATATCATCAAGGCTCATGGTCGCGATTGATGCATCAAAATCCGAAGCTTGCAAGCTGAAATGGGCCGCATAGAACTCCTTCGGACAGTGAACCTTGAACCATGCTATCCTGAATGCCATCATTACGTACGCCACCGCATGTGCTTTCGGGAACATGTACTTTATCTTGTTGCACGAATCGATGTACCATTCAGGTACAGAATGCTTGCGCATGAGTTCCGGGTCTCCGTCGGCGAGCATCCTGCCTTTCCTGACCCGCTCCATGATGCGAAAAGCATCTTTGGGCGGAATTCCATCGCTTATGAGTCTGTTCATTATGTCGTCACGGCATGCAATTACCTCTGAGAGCCGAACTTGCCCAGACTCTATCAATTGCTGGGCATTATTGAGCCATACGTCAGTCCCGTGCGACAGCCCGCTTATCCTCACAAGCTCCCCAAAAGTGGTCGGCCTGGTCTCTTCCAGCATCCCCCTGACGAATTTCGTTCCGAACTCGGGAATTCCCACCGTGCCAACGGTGAATCCGCTTGTTTCGGGATCAAGGCCCAATGACTCAACACCTGAAAAGATCTTCATTGTGCCTGGATCGTCCATAGGAATCGATGATGCGTCAACTCCGGTAAGATCCTCCAGCATCTTGATGATTGTTGGATCATCATGGCCAAGCAAGTCCAGCTTCAGCAGGCAATCTTCCAGTTTCTTGTAGTCGAAATGAGTTGTGACGATATCGGAATCTCTATCGTTTGCCGGGCGTTGTACAGGCGTGAACTCGTGCACATCACGGCCTTTCGGCACTATTATTAGTCCTCCCGGATGTTGACCCGTGGTGCGCCTCACACCCGTGCAACCCAGAGCAAGCCTCTCCACTTCCACACTGCGCTTGATCGCCTGGTGCGACTCGCAGTATGCCTTCACAAATCCGTACGCCGTCTTCTCCGCAACCGTTGAGATCGTGCCTGCCCTAAACACGTGATCTGCTCCGAATATCTCTTCGGCATACTTGTGCACGATGGATTGGCACTCTCCGGAGAAATTGAGGTCGATATCGGGCACCTTATCTCCTTCAAACCCGAGGAACGTCTCAAACGGAATGTTCTGACCTTCCTTCCTCATGGGAATGCCACAGCGGTGGCAGACTGCAGCCGGCAGGTCGTACCCGGACTCCACATCATGCCCGTGCTCGAAATCGCTCTCTTTGCATCCGGGGCAAACATAGTGCGGAGGGAGGGGATTTACCTCCGTTATGCCGCACATGGTCGCCACAAGAGAAGACCCGACCGATCCTCTGGACCCGACCCGATACCCCTCTGATACTGACTTCTGGACCAGTTTGACTGCTACGTCGTAGCAGACAGAATATCCATTGCCACAGATCGCATCGAGCTCCCATTCCAGGCGTCTCTCGACAATCTCAGGCAGCGGATCGCCATACAAGTCTCGAGCGTTGGCATAAGCACGCGTCCTGACCGCTTCCTCTGCCCCATCTATCTCCGGGGTAGCAAGCTCATCGGGAACCGGGCGAACATCATCCACCTCTTCAGCTATTCGGCGCGTATTCGCTACGACCACCTCATAGCTGGCATCCGAACCTAGGAATGAGAACTCCCTGAGCATATCATCGGTTGTGCGAAGATAAAGCGGAGCCTGATAATCAGCGTCCTCATAACCCTGGCCCGCCATGAGTATTCTCCGGTAGACTTCATCTGACGGATCGAGGAAATGAACGTCGCCTGTGGCCACAACCGGTACGCCAAGATCCTTGCCAAGCTTGTAGATGCGAGTCGATATCTCCTTGACATCGTCAATGCTGCCAAGCCGCCCCGACCTGACCAGATATGCATCGTTCTCAGGAGGCATGACCTCGAGGTAATCGTAGAAGGATGCGATCTTCGCCGCCTCATCATCGCTAGCTCCCGAGAGGATAGCCCTAAAGAGCTCCCCCGCCCCGCAGGCAGACCCCACGAGCAGGTTAGATCTTGCCCCGTCCAGCTCATTCCTGGGTATCCTGGGATGGCGATAGAAATGCCTCAAATGAGAAAGCGAGATCAGCCGGTAAAGATCGCGAAGGCCGTCGCGGTTCTTTACAAGTATTGTCATATGGTAGACTGGCGCCGAGTCGTCGTCTGGATCGTCAACGAGATAAGCTTCAACCCCGTAAATCACCTTGATGCCATGCTTACGCGCTACGTTACAGGCATCTGGGAATGCCTGAACGACTCCGTGATCCGTCACAGCAATGGCCGGATGCCCCCAGGATGCCGCAAGAGCAACTGCATCTTCGATATAGCACACAGAATCCATCGAACTCATCTTGGTATGTAGATGAAGTTCAACGCGCTTCTCGGGAGCCGAGTCGTATCTGGCCGGAGCCTCATGGGGAACAATATCAGACGCCATCAACACTATCTCGCGGGCGTAGTGATCGTACCGGACCTCTCCTCTGACTTTGACCCATTGGCCACTATGGAGTTTGAACCTGGGTTCGTCTCCACGAAAGAAGCACTTGCACATGATTGAGTCCGACTTGTCGGTAATGGCAAACGCAGTTACTATGAGTCCGTTACGGGTGTGCCTCTCCTCGAACTTGAAGACCTCTCCCGCAACAGTCGCCTTCTTCTGGGCCTCATTCAGCTCAGATATTGGCTGCGGCGAATCGGAGAACACTCTTCCCAGGAGTGCTCCGTCTTCTACCTTTGCCCTGAAGCGGCGCTGCCGCGAAGATCCCGAACCCCCCGGCTGCTGCTCTTTCTGATCGGAGCTGATGCTGCCGACTGGCACTGCCGGCTCATAAAGCTCAGCTGGAACATCAGGCTCTTCAAACTCGCCAACTTCAATTTGAACCTCCGGACGACGACCACACAGCTCCGAAAAGGCCTGGGCAATGTCTAGATTGCCTGCTCTCTCCGTCAGCTTCTCAGCTTGCACTATGCCCGGAACCTCAACAATCACCCCGTGCCTGCCTGCCCGACATCGCGCCTGCGCTAGCCACACGCCGACATTAGGAGCCCTCTTGTGGACTCTGTCGACCACATCAGTCCAATGCCTCGCAATCGTCTCATCGCTGGGAATCCAATCATCCCCGTTGTCTGACGAAAACTCCACGGAGACAGCGGATGAACTCTTCAGAACTTTCTCAAAAACAGCGCGGATTTGATCGATGCACTCGGTTCCAGGAAAGGAAGTGCCGGCTACGCGCACGGCCCAATGCTTTGACTCCGAATCTATGCTTATGCTTTCAATCCTGCAGGAGTCTCGCAGGGCAACCGGGACACTCATGCCGGCACATTCGAATATATATTTCAGTTCAGCTTTTTCGCTAGATGGACGAAGGACAAATACCGTAGACAACGACTACCCTCCAACAACCCGATCGGTCCTAATCCCAGTCAACGACGGACTTGAGAACCTCCCAGTACATGCGGGCACGTGAAGCCATGCCTCGCACGGTGCCCATCTTCTCTTCTTTCATCACATGAGTTAACCCGGGGAGTTTGACGTCAACCACCTTGAGCCCGGATTCCCTGGCATGTCGTGTGAGCACTGCCTCAACTCCAAACCTGGCAATGTCAAGTTCCAGCCCTTCAAGAACATCGCGCTTGATCGCCCTCTGCCCAGATAGCCACGGCGTTAAAGCCTGAGCAAGATCTGTGGCTGTGCGCCCGTTTCCAAAAATTCCGATGGTCATGTCGGCATCCCCGTGGCGAACTGGCTCAAGCAAAGCGTTCACGTGTTCAACCGTCAACCCGACAAGATCGGCATCGAGGAAGAGGATCACATCGCCAAGCGCAGCCTCAAGCCCTTTGGCTACAGCCCCTCCTTTGCCCGTGTTCTCCCCGAGCCTTATGACCCTCGCCCCATGGGCGCGTGCAACTTCGGCAGTATCATCATCAGAGCCATCGTCTACCACAATGATCTCGTCCACTAGAGGGCTCCCACGCACAACATCAAGCACTGAAGCAATTCTGGGCTCCTCGTTGTATGCAGGAACAATCGCAGCGACACGCATGCCCAGCCACCTCCTAATGCGGCATAAGCGCTGATAGCTCGCGGTCAACCATCTTTGTAACGTGCGCCGCAACGTTGTCAATTTCCACCAGCTCAACGCCTCCGTCGCTTCTCATGCTCACCTCAACCTCTCCATCTCCGAGGTGTTTGGGACCGACAATGACACGAATCGGGAAACCAATCAGGTCAGCATCCTTGAATTTTACCCCGGGACGTTCGTCACGGTCGTCGATCACAACCTCTACCCCGTATCCGCCAAGCTCTGAGTATATCCGCTCCGCAACCTCCACCTGCAGGTTCTCTGAGGTGTTCAATGGCATCACCAGCACCTGATAGGGAGCGACCGACATCGGCCATATTATCCCATCGTCATCGTGATGCGCCTCGATGATAGCGGCCGCTGTCCGCGTGATGCCTATCCCGTAACAGCCCATCACTACCGGATTGTCAACTCCGCCTTCATCAAGATAATTTACCCCTAATGCCGAACTATATTTGGTTCCAAGCTTGAACAGATGCCCGACCTCCACGCCGCGGGCCCCCCGCAGTTCCGCCCCGCATCTGGGACAGGCATCGCCTGCTACTACATTCCTGATATCCGCAATTATGTCAGCAGAGTAGTCGACGCCGTAATTGGCGCCTGCCAGGTGGGCATCGGCAGCGTTGGCACCCACCACAGCATCTTCCACCACAACTGCCTCCCAGTCGGCAACGATCTTGACTTGCTCCCGAAGCCCGACAGGCCCCGTGAATCCCACAGGCGCGCCGCTCACGCGTTCAATGATCTCGGGAGACGCAAGTTCCAGCTCGCGGACGCCCAAGGTCCTCTTGAGCTTTGCCTCGTTAAGGTCGCGGTCACCACGTATTACTGCAGCCACGGGCTCGCCATCAGCCATGTACAACAGGGTTTTCAGCAGCTTCGAAGGCCCCACTTGCAGGTAGCTGGTAACTTCCTCGACTGTGCGCATGCCCGGTGTCGATACCTTTCTTATTCCGGTACGCACCTTGTCAGTATCATGGTCTCTCTCAGGCGGCCTAGCCGACTCAGCGCGCTCCACGTTGGCGCCATATCCGCATGCATCACAGAACACCAGTGCATCCTCGCCCACTTCGGATACGACCATGAACTCATGGTTCTGGCTTCCTCCGATGGCCCCGGCATCTGCCTCGACGACCCGGTAGTCAACCCCGCACCTGGAGAAGACTCTGCAGTAGGCCTCATACATCCTGGAGTAGTTGCTGTCAAGGCCTTCATTATCCCGGTCAAAGCTATAGGCGTCCTTCATTATGAACTCGCGCGAACGCATCACGCCGAAACGTGGCCTGATCTCGTCGCGATACTTCGTCTGGATCTGGTAGAGAATCTTGGGAAGCTGCCTGTACGACCTGATCTCATCCCTGACAGTCACTGTCACTATCTCTTCGTGCGTAGGTCCAAGGCACATTTCCCTTCCGTGCCGGTCTTTGAGGCGGAACATCTCGTTGCCATAATCATCCCATCTGCCTGTCTCTCGCCATATGTCGGCAGACTGTATCGCCGGCATAAGAACCTCCTGCGCTCCCTGCCTGTCCATCTCCTCGCGAACTATCTCCTCTATCTTACGAACCACTCGGCACCCGAGATGGAGGTAAGAGTAAACACCCGAGACGGCTTTCCTGATCATCCCGGCCCTCAGCATCAACTGATGGCTGGGAATATCCGCCTCAGATGGCACTTCCCGCAAAGTAGGCGCGAATATCTGCGACATCCTCATCTCAAACCAACTCCTCTAACCGTTAACCATCTAGCTTCTCATGTCGGCCCGCAGCCATCTCCTGTGCGGCCTCGACGAGCGCGCCCACCATATCCTCGTCACGGACTTTACGAACGACTCGGCCACCTGAGAACAGCAGGCCAACCCCGTTTCCACACGCAAGTCCGATATCTGCTTCGCTCGCCTCTCCGGGCCCATTCACCTCGCAACCCATTATAGCAATTACGAGAGGAACGTCCAGGCTGAAAAGCCGATCTTTCACTTCATGAACAATCCCTGCAAGATCAGTGCGGCACCTCCCGCACGTAGGACACGACACGATCGTCGGCCCGAATCGCCTCAGCGCGAGGCTGGCCAGAATCTCCCGACCGGCCATGACCTCATCTCTTGGATCTCCAGTAAGGCTCACTCTGATTGTGTCGCCCAATCCTTCAGAAAGAATGATTCCAATGCCAACGGCCGACTTCACCAGGCCTCCGGGAGAGGGTCCTGCTTCCGTCACGCCTACATGAAGAGGATAGGACGATCTGCGCGCCATCAATCGATATGCTTCTACAGTTCTATTCACGTCTGACGCCTTAAGGGACAGGACAATCGACTCGAATCCTTCCCTTTCAAGAAGACTCATATGGCGAAGAGCGGCCTCCACCATGGCACGCGGAGTCCGGCCATATTTCGACACCAAATCAGCCGGAAGCGAGCCAGCATTGACTCCTATCCGAATGGGAATGCCCCTGGCCGCCGCCGCATCGGCAACGGCCCGAACCCTATCTGCACCCCCTATGTTGCCGGGGTTTATGCGCAGTTTGTCGACTCCCGCCTCTATGCTGGCCAAAGCCAGCCTGTAGTTGAAATGGATGTCAGCGACCAGCGGTACGCTTGACGCCTTGCGTATTTTCCGCAAAGACGCAGCTGCCTCCTGGTCTGGGACAGCAACCCTTACTATCTCGCATCCCGCTGAGGCAAGCTGCTGGATCTGCTCTATGGCGGCGTCAGCATCCCGCGTATCCGCCGTAGTCATTGATTGGACAGAGATGGGAGAACCGCCGCCGATGGGCACATTCCCCACCATCACCTGTCTGGTGTTCTCACGAGTAATCACCTAGTAAACACCGCCCGGTTCTCGAGGTGCGCGAGCACGGTCAGACGTTCTACATGCGCTGAAGCACAAGCCTCGAAATATCGCTCACGGTAGCATAGATCATCAGTAGTACGAGCAGCGCCAGCCCCACAAACTTGAGGAACCCCTCCACCTGCGGTGACAGTGGCTTGCCCCTTGCCGCTTCGACTATCAGCAAGAGGACCCATCCACCATCTAAAACAGGAATAGGCATCAGGTTAAGCAATCCAAGGCTTGTGGAAATCAGCGCCACCAGCATCATCAGGCTTGGGAACCCTCTCCGAGCCGCTTGCGCCGACATTCCGGCTATCCCCACAGGGCCTGCCACTTCAGCCTTCACCCTTCCCGACAATGCCGCTCCCATTGATGTAAGGGTAGTATCGATGATTCCCCAGGTATACCTGAATGACCCCAGTATAGCACCGCCTGCCCCGGTCTTGCCAGGCACCTCCATAAGGGACATGCCTACCCGGCCGATGTTGGTCTCGCTGTCCCGAACAGGGGTTACTTCCAACACGATCTTCCGGCCTTCACGGAGCACCTCTACCTTGAGTTCCTTGCCCCAGCTGGAGGCAATGGTGTTTATGAATCCTGCAACGCTGGCCACTGGCTTTCCATCTATGCTCAGTATGGTGTCATCAGCCTCAAACCCGGCGGCAGCAGCAGGGCTCTCCTGGAAAACTTCAACAACCGTGGCCATGGGAACTCCGTAGGATGCAAATATCACGGAGAGGATCACTATGGCAAGTAGGAAGTTCATAAGCGGTCCTGCGACCACAATGAGTATCCTCTGCCATACCGGCCGATTCAAGAAGCTTCTGGGGTCGTCCTCACCCACGTGTTCTCCGGCGGCATCTGAATCATCCATGCCTGCAAACCTGCACAGGCCGCCCAGTGGCAGAGCGCGTACAGCGTAAAGCGTATCTCCTCTGGTCCAGGAGAAGAGACGTGGGCCAAACCCAATTGCGAATTCATAGACCTTCACGCCGCATGCTTTTGCGGCCACCAAATGCCCGAACTCGTGGACAAGCACTACAATTCCAACTACAACCAAAAAGGCTAGCGCGTACATGGGCGGCACCTCCCTCTCACATGTTCCCTGGCCCATATGTCAGCTCTAACTATGTCATCCAGGGAAGGTTCCTCCACTACAGAGGATGAATCCATTGCCTCAAAAACAAGGTCAGGTATGTCGAGGAAACGAACCCTGCCTCGGAGAAAAAGACCCACCGCCTCCTCGTTTGCCGCCGACATCACAGCCGGAGCTACGCCGCCCCGCTTCAATGCTTCATGCCCCAGGCCTGCCCCGGGGAACCTTGACAGATCCGGCTTCTCAAAAGTCAGCGTCGCAAAAGAGCTCAGGTCGAGCCTGGGGGCAAGGCCTTCTTCCCTCTCTGGATATGTCAGGGCATACTGTATCGGAGTGCGCATGTCTGCCGTACCCAGCTGAGCGATTACCGAGCCGTCATGGTACTCGACCATTGAGTGGATTACGCTCTGGCGGTGTATCACAATCTCTATCATCTCCGGGCTTACATCAAAAAGCCAACGAGCCTCCACTACCTCCAGCGCTTTGTTTATCATCGTTGCTGAATCTACAGAGATCTTCGGCCCCATGTCCCAGTTGGGATGGGCTATGGCCTCTTCCACAGTAACATCGGAAAGATCGTGCCTGTCGCGGAACGGACCGCCCGATGCCGTCAGTATGATGCGCGAAATCGCCTCTCTATCCTGCCCCCGAATGCATTGGAATATGGCTGAATGTTCGCTATCGACCGGCCGAATGGAGACTCCAGCCCCTCTGGCGCGCTCCATCACTATGCGGCCTGCAGCCACAAGGGTTTCCTTGTTGGCGAGGGCCACATCATGCCCGGCGTCGATTGCAGCCAGGGTGGACCATACGCCTGCAAACCCGACGATCGCGTTGACGACTATGTCATGCTCCCCCGATGCAGCCAGCTGGACAAGGCCTTCTGGCCCCACAAACAACTCCGGAGCCGGACTCATTTCAGAAAATGCAGCTTCAGCACGTTCCTGGGCCCGAATGTCGCCAATGGCCACCATAGTGGGGCTAAACTGGCGCGCCTGTGCGGCTAGGAGCTCAACGTTGGAATAGGCTGACAAACCACTCACCTTGAGCCCCAGGGAACGCGCAACATCAAGGGATTGAACACCCACCGATCCGGTGGATCCGAGAATGCAAACCGATCTCATAATCTACTCCTCATCAAGTGGAAAGACTGGCAGGATCACTGAATGAAGGACCGCTTTGATGAATATCACTGCCAGTGGGCCTGCTATAAAGCCTTTTGTGCCAAAGAGGCGAATTCCCACGTATATAGATATCAACGCTACAAGCGGATGAAGGCCGAGGTTCTCGCCCATCACTTTTCCCTCGGCCATCTGACGAACAACAGAATTGACTGCCAAAACAACAATCAAGCCCAATCCTAAACCAAAGTGGCCCACTATGAAATGATACCCCGCCCATGGCAGAATCAGAAGAGAAGGGCCAATGACAGGCAGCAGGTCGAGGACGGCACAGACCAAACCCAGAAGCCAGGCATAGTTGATGCCCATGATGGAAAACCCAATTACCGTCATGACGCCTGTTATGCACATGAGCACAAATCTCGACCTCAGATAGCCCACGAATCCGGAAAGGAGCTCACCTCGTACCTTGCGCGCCTGCTTCCTCCATGATCTCGGCATTATCCTTAGGAGAGCCTCAGACAGCTTCATGTGATCCCGCGAAATGAAGAACGTGGATATGACACTCAACATGAATACCAGCGTGAACTGGGGGAGACCACCTATGAACGAGGCAACGCCAGAGACTCCCACCCGGACAAACTGGAACAGCCTGTCTTGATTGGCCTTGATCGCCTCAACAAGGGGGATCGGCAATCCCGCATAGAAGTCTTCAGCCTTTGCCATCAGGTTGTCCAAGGCTTCGCCAAACGATCGGCTGAGGCCGCCAAGGTTCCGGGAGAGCTGATCGACTTCCCTGGCAATCTCGGCGACTCCCAGGGTTACGATCAACCCAAGCACGATCGCAAGCACTATGAGGACTATTCCGACCGCAAGACCCCTCGAGATCCTGGGGCTCTTCTGCACGAGCCTTACCGCAGGCTCTATCATTACGGCCAGGAAGAGCGCAATAACAAAGGGCGTGAACAGGGGGAGCAAGTACATGATCACCAGGTATGACCCCACTACCAGCGCCGCAAGGGATATGGCCGCCTTGGCATTGTTGTTCACACATCAACACCTCCGCGCACGCGCGTCTGCGGTGTTACAGCATTAGCCTCAAGTAATAGTATGCGATGGGGCTGACGAAGAAGAAGCTGTCGAATCTGTCCAGCACGCCTCCGTGCCCCGGAAACATCTTTCCCGCATCCTTCACGCCCGCGTCGCGCTTCATTCCAGATTCCGCTAGATCGCCGATCTGGCTGCAGGCAGCGATAAGAACCGCAAAAATGATAGCTTGTGGCCAATTCAGAGTATACCACAGGCCAGTCAGCTCTCCCAGCATCTTGTGGGCCGCAGATCCCGCCACAGCCCACAAGAAACCGCCTACTGAACCTTCCACAGTCTTGTTAGGCGACATCCTTGGGGAAAGCTTGCGCCGTCCAAATGCCCTGCCAGTGAAGAATGCACCCATGTCGTTAAGCCACACGAGCACCAATACCAACAGCGAGAGACCCAATCCTGCCTCGCCAAATGCCCCTCTTATCAGACAGAAACGGCTCAGGGTCCACCCGCAATAGACAAC
>CZCA01000064.1_pt1 | contig 32266 bp, 26 predicted proteins | sample 591981 | NCBI WGS metagenome assembly CZCA01 (sample SAMEA3556810, study PRJEB10932) | anaerobic digester metagenome | reverse complement strand
CGCAACAGATCCCGAGCTTTCGCATGCTTCCTTTCTTGCGGAAAAAGTGGAGACTAGAGAAGTGTTCCGTGACGCCGTGGAAATGGGCTATACCTACTTCCAGGGGTATTTCTTCGCCAAGCCCGAGGTCACCTCAGGAAGGAGCATACCCCCTCAGAAACTTACACATATGCAGCTGATCGCCGAGGCCAGCAGGCCCAACCCGGACGCGGACCGCGTGACTGATATTGTCAGCCACGATCTTGCTCTCTCCTATCGCCTCTTGCGGCTGGTGAACTCTGCTGCCTTCGGGCTCCGCACAAGGGTGAGCTCTGTCAGGCACGCCATACTGCTCCTGGGCCCGAAAGAGATAGAACGATGGATTTCGGTGCTAGCACTGATGAACCTTGCAGACGGCAAGCCGGATGCGCTCGTCACCGTGCCAGTCCTGCGGGGCAGATTTGCCGAACTCCTTGCGCCTGCCGCAGGTTTGGGCGAACAGTCCACCGAACTCTTTCTTGTAGGGCTCTTCTCCATGCTCGATGCCCTTCTCGATAGCAGCATGGCAAAAGCCTTATCCTATCTTCCGCTGGCGCCCGCCATAACCGATGCCCTCTTGGGAGAACCGGGGCCGTTCGGCGACATTCTGGAACTGGTGAAGTATTACGAGATGGGCGATTGGGAGTCTGCCTCGCAATGCGGAGCAAAACTCGGCCTGGAGGAGAGCGTCATTATGGAAGCGTACATAGAGGCGGCAAAATGGGCAAATGACTGCGCCACTCTTACATGACTTCTTCTCGAGGGCCGCACGGTCCTCAAGATGCCGGCGCAAAATGGGCCAGGGTTGATCTCCAAGAACCGCTACGGCGAGAACCAAACTCGCGTAACATGCAAGGAGGCCTTTGGTATGAAACACAGTGTATACTTCGAAGGCAAGGTTCAGAGCCTATCTCTTCAAGTTGAAGGAACTCCCGCAACTGTCGGCGTCATGAAGCCCGGCAACTACACGTTTTCCACATCGTCTGAAGAACATATGACAGTGATTTCGGGCCTTCTCAGGGCAGTTCTCCCCGGAAGCTGCAGAGCGCGGGATTATAGCCCGGGTGAAACCTTTGTGGTCCCCCCGGGGAGTTCGTTTGACGTAGAAGCAGTCGGGGATGTCGCGTATCTCTGCCTCTACAAGTAGGGACTGCGGACAAAATCAAGATGGGAGGTCCCTCACGTTGTTACATTTGCTGTCTCCGCTCTCCGTGAGAAACACGCACCTGAAGAATCGTATAGTCATGCCGCCCATGGCCAGCAATTCGGGAACTCTGGAGGGCATGGCCACTGAAGCTACGTTCGAGTACTACCAAGAACGGGCTGAGCAAGGCGTAGGGTTAATCATAGTAGAGCATACATATGTACTTGAGTCAGGCAAGTACCGCGAAAGGCAGCTGGGGATATACAATAATGACCATGTCGGCCCCCTCAGCGAATTGGTTCATCGCATCCATGCCGCCGGAGCCGCAGTCGGCATTCAGATTACTCATTCCGGCGCAGCTACCCGCAGCAGCACAATAGGACGCAAGCCTCTGGGCCCTTCAGCTATCCCGCTTTCGCCTGATCACGATCTTCCTGCGGAAATCGCGCCCAGCAGCATACCGAGTCTGATTGAGGCATTTGCAAGCGCAGCCAGGCGCGCAGCAGCTGCCGGCTTTGACATGGTTGAACTCCATGGAGCCCATGGATACCTGCTGAACCAGTTCTTCTCTCCCCTGACCAATATCAGGTCAGATGAATATGGAGGAAGCAGAGAAGGCCGCCTCCGTTTTCCCCTGGAAACCGTAGAGGCAGTCCGTTCAGCAGTCGGCCCCAACATCGCCGTGTTCTACAGGCTTGGGGCAGACGACGGGGTTCCTGGAGGGCTGACGGTTAATGACGCATGCTGGGCAGCGCCCCAACTGGCCAGGGCAGGTGTAGACGCCATAGATGTTTCAGGCGGCCTTGGCGGATCCAGTCTGCCGGGGTATTCGGGAGAAGGGTACTTCGCCCCGCTTTCTGAGGCAATAAAAGGGGTGGTTAATCTTCCAGTGATGGTGACAGGCGGAGTGACGACTCCCCAGGCTGCTGACTTGCTTGTCCGCCAGGGCAAAGCAGATCTGGTCGGAGTTGGAAGGGCGCTTCTTGCAGACAGCGGCTGGGCCGCCAGGGCCATCCAGGTGTTGAGCGGGTAGCATTCCTCAGCCTATTGCCCGGCAGGTGCATCAGAGGGCAGGCGGCGAAAGATCCCTGCTATAGAATGCGTCCCAATTGGTCCAGGGAATATATCTCATGATCAACCTCAAGTCCCATGTCGTTTTCCCGGGCCTGAGGGTTGTACCAGCACGTCGCTATACCGTAGTTGATGCCCCCGCGCATGTCGGAGGTGAGTGAGTCTCCCACTATCATGGTTGTGCTACGGCACCTGTGGCCCAGAGCGTTCATTGCATACTCAAAGATCTCGGGGCGGGGTTTGCTGAACCCGACCTCCTCCGAGATGATCAGCCTATCGAAATAGGGCACAAGCGGGGAAGCCTGGAACCTTGATGTCTGCACTTCCTGGATTCCATTTGTCAATATGGCCAGCCTGTAATTGGGAGCAAGGTAGCGACATATCTCTTCTGCTCCATCTATGAGGTAGGCCCCCTGTGCAAGGTGCGACAGATAATCTTGCGCCAGCTCCGGGGCGGAGGCAGCATCTAGGCCAAGCTCGCAAAGAAGACTTCTGAATCTTTCCACTCGGATCTCCGCAGATGTGATAAACCCCTCTTCAAGTTGACGCCAGAGTGCCGAATTGATCTTCCGGTACCGCTCAAGCAGCCGTTCACTGTATTCGAGCCTATGCATGCGGCAAGCTTTTTCAAGCGCATGCCGTTCTGCCCTGTCATAGTCGAATAGAGTCCCGTCAGCATCAAAGAGTATCAACTCATAATCCATAACATGCGCCTCCGCAACCGATCTGCCGGCCAATCGATCCAGCATGACCATGTTAACATCCATGCGACTGCAGTTCAACGAGGCCACCATGTTCAGAGCAGGTAGAATGAAGCAATGGCAACTACAATGCCTACGCCAATCACGGCTCCGTCCCACCAGTGGAAGAGAATCCTTCGCCGGTAGGTTCGGTCAGGATAAAGGCCAAAACATCTGCCTTCCATTGATACGGCCAAAGAATCAACCTTGCTCAGAGCAGTGACTGTCACCGGAATGATAGTGTGCCTGGCCATCAGCCATATTCCCTTCGGAGTTGGGCGATCCACTCCCATTCCCCGCGCCATCTGCGCCTTGAGCACCGTATTTGCTTCCATCCTGAAATACGGGACAAAACGCATCGTGGTAAGAAGGGCAAATCCGTACCTGTAAGGCAGTCCTGCCTGCATCAAAGCGTAGGCAAGATCCTCTGCTCCCGTAAGGCTCACAAACAGGTGGCTTGACAGGACTATGTTGAGAAATCGCAGCGACATCAGGGCTCCATTGGCGACTCGCACTTCCCAGGCGACACCCTTGACCAACAGGACCTGGCTGGCAAAGAGGATGAGGCTGAAGATGAGTATGCCCCGTGTTCTCCGCCACAGGATAGCGGGCTTGACCTGCGCCAAGACGTGTCCGAATATGACAAAGCCGAAGAAGGCCAGGGCATGCAGAGGATCCTCAATCCGCAAAGCAACAACACATGCCGACACCAGCAAGATCAGCTTGGTAATGGGGTTGAGTGTGGCCGGAGCTGCAAGCGAGCCACTAGAGTCTCCCGGGAATGTAGTCATCTTCGCCCATCCTTTCAAGCTCAGCCGCGACGTTCTGAGCTGCAGCATCTATCAGGATCTCGCCTTCCCGCATGAAGAGGATTCTGTCGCAGCACCGAATCATCAAGTCAGGATCGTGGCCTACGATCAAGATTCCAACACCGCCGGCGGCAACCTCATCGAGCATGTGGATGAGATCGCACGCCCTTGCAATATCCTGGCCGGCAAAGGGCTCATCAAGCAGGAGAACACTGGGGTTGGATACCATGACCGATGCAAGGTTAAGCCGGCGTTTCTGCCCGAAGCTGAGCAAAAAGGGATGAGTCCTGCAGTAGTCAGAAAGTTCGAACCTGTCGATGAGGGCCTTCGCACGCGGGCGATACTCGTCTTCAGTCTCGCCACGGCTCCGAGGGCCTATGACGACCTCCTCCCATACACGGTCCGTAAAGAGCTGGTGGTTAGGGTTCTGGAATATTAACCCTATCCGCCGGGCACGATCTGATACTGGCATGCCTGTAATATCGACGCCCTCATGGAGTATCCTTCCTGCTGAAGGCTTCAGCAATCCCATGACAGCATGGAGAAGAGTCGTTTTGCCGCTTCCGTTATCGCCCATTAGGCCTACGATCTCTCCGCGCCGAACCTCCAGATCTACGTCGCGAAGCACAGTTCTGTCGCCATAGCCCTGCCAGAGGCCCTTCACTTCAAGCACTCGCCCTGCTGAGCCAGGTTGCCTGCCCCGTTTTCCAGGAAGCCGATGGAGCATCTCAGTTTCAAAATCGGCGATAGGCCCGTCGTATGAGAGTGCGCCCTGGCTGATTCGAATCATCCTGTGGGCAGCATCGCGAAACCGCCACGGCTTGTGTTCCAGAATCAACAAGGTAAGGTCGGCATCTGTCTGGCGCATTCTTGCGACCAGCTCTATGATCTCCCTGGTGGCCCCGGGGTCCAAATGGGCTGTGGGCTCGTCCAGAATCAGAAGCTCAGGCTGCATTGCCAGCGCAGCAGCGAAGGCTACTTTCTGCTTTTCACCCCCTGAAAGCTCAGTCAGCTTTCGATCCCTAAGGTGCGATGCCCCCGCCATTGAAAGAGCCCGATTGACGCGACTTGTGACGACAGAAGGCGGGCAAAGGAGATTTTCCGGTCCAAACGCAACCTCATCCTCCACGCGCATTGTGCAGAACTGCCCCTCGGGGTCTTGCTGAACGAGGCCTACATGTTGCGCAATCCGGTACACACTGGACTCCCGCTGTTCCAGCCCGCATACTCGTATGCTGCCCGTGACTTCAGCGCCGATCGCATGTGGAATAAAGCCCGCCACGCAAAGCGCCAGTGTAGACTTGCCGCACCCGCTGGGCCCCGTCACCAAGACGCTCTCTCCGGGCCCTACTTGCAGGGCGACGTCTCTCAGGGTCAGCTCAGAAGAGCCGTAGTACCGCACGTTCAGGCCTGAGATATCAATCATCGGCGCACACCACTATCCTGGAAACCATCCTAACCCAGTAGGCACCCTCGTACCCCGCGGCAACGAGTCGCAACGTATCTTCGTCTTGCACGAGGATGACCTCGGGCCGGTCTGCCAGATCATCCAGGTCGAATATTGCATAGTAGCCGTCAGATGCAACAATACGCACCTTTTCAGCTGGTTCCTGAACGTGTGCACGCTCAAGGATTGAGGCTACGGGGACTCCGGTATAGTCAGTGGGGGGAACATAGGTGACCGCACCCTGAAGCTCGGCTGTAACCGTTACGCTGTCATCTTCGAAATCAATGGGCCTGTATTCATAGGAACGTTCCACCATGCCTTCGACTCGGCACGTAGGCCCGGTCCAGAACGGTTCAAAGACTTGCGTGTAATAGAAAACGGCGCCGCCTGCCAGAAGCACCGCAAGCACAAGGGTGGATATTACGCGAAAAGATGGAGCGCGCCCTGCGCCCTCTGGCTCTTCGTCAAGATTGAGAACGCGAGCGGACGAGACAACATCGAGTACCCCTCGAGCGAAATATCCGCCGAGTATTGCTCCGGACACAAAAGCAAAGGCGGTCATCAGCCCGACATACCCAACCGACACGCCAGAGAAGTAGAGAGCCTGGAATACCAGGACATTAGAAGCAGACGAAACCCCACCGGCAAGGCACATTGACCCGAGCGACGGTCTTTTCCCTGCAGGCAGCAGCACCGCATCGACCAGCAATCCTTCAACGAGAGAAACAAGAACAATGGGAAGACCATGAGTGCTGCCAGCGAACATCTCAACAAGCCCCTTGAGGACGCCCGCGAGAGTTGCAGCTCCGGTGCGCCCCACAGCCGCCCTGGCAAAAACGAACCAGAAAACGTGCAGGCCAGCCATCCATTGCCCTGCGCCAAAAGGCACACCGACAGCCTTGTTCATGAGATTGCCCAGATATCCCACGTACGTGCTCAAAACGCCCCCGGCCGCACTTACTACTGCAATAAGGACTAGATCTCGCGTGCTGAAGTAATAGGCTCTTCGTTTCGGTCCTGCGCTCATCAGTCGCCAGCCCCCCATGAGAATTCAACCTTAGCGCCAGGATGCCGGCGCCGCGCGTGATGGCATGCGCTTGCGCCGGCAACCATTCTACTCCTAGATTTCACTAATCCATCTAAATGCCCTGGAGCTTGATCTCAACAACCTGCTTCACCTGGTGCTTCTTTGAAGGCAGGTCGCCTCCGACCAGTCGCAAGGGGCCGTCGCTTTCCGACAGGTACTTCCCGTTCTTCTTGTAGGCAAGGATTATCTCATCATTCCTGGCAATCAAGCTCGACTCGAGTTCCGCAGCGAACCCGTCCTTAGATATCACCAGGACCTTGTAGCCCTTGCGTGCCAGGGAATCATTGAAGCGGTAGTGGCCAGCGGCAGAATCCCCTCCGTCCATCATGGCCACCCATACCCAAAGCGGAAGGCCTTCATATACAGAAGTGCTTCCGTCCTTCTCGGTTGTTTCCCACTTGACTCCCGGGTGAGGCGTATCAGGACAGGTTATCGTGCTCTCGAAGGTTGCACGGTCAAACGAAGTCTTCTCCTGTCCGTCAAGGGTGATGATCCAGTCATCCACCCCTGGAACAACCTCTATCTTCGCTACGGATTTCGACCAGAAGTGCCCGTCTGTAATGGACATCTTGTCCTTGTCCATAAAGACTATCCTGGGAAGCTTGTCAGCAGTATCCCGCTCCGACTCGTAGGCAAGGTACATCGTCACGCCACCGATCCGCAGAGCTCTCTGCTGACCGTCGTACGTAAGAATCCCTCCGCCAACCTGAGCGTAGCTGTAAGTCATGGCATACCCGTCACGTGCTGTGACACAGATAGCCTGCCCAGGGCCAATGCCCCCAACCTTCTTGAGAATCTCTTCAACTTGTACACCCTTGTACAGCGCTGGCCCTTCTATCCGTCCGGTCGTCCGCAGAAAAGCGGCCTTCGCCGATACAGGCTTCATCCGGTTGAGGTCGGACTCAGTCAGAACTACGCGTGTCTCTCCTGATACTACCTCGACTTGCCATTTGCTCTGGGCCTCTGCAGGCATCCACTGAGCCGGCATCGCCATCAAGCCCACTACAAGAGCGAGCAGAATGGCTAGTGCTAAACGGTTCTTCCTCATGCAATAACCTCCTCCAATTTGACCTTGCAGAGTCAATCCTTAACCTCAATGCGCGTTACACTCCGCGCCCACCTGGCTCCGGCGGATTCGTAAAGATTCCACCCCTGCCCGGGCACGGACGTACTGGCGCAATCGTCATTGCTGTATACCCCGTCGGGAGGCGCCATGATAAGCCTTGGCGACTCCTGCCACTCGGGTGATGTGGCTCCATCCTTCTCATAGGCCAAGATCATAGGGCCCTGTGTCTGTGCCCACTGATCAGACGGATATACATTCTCATACGCGTAGTCCTGAGAATATCCGTCGTCACATGTGACAACAAGAGTCTGGCCTGGGGCAAATCCTCCAACCATTTCAACGAGTGAGATCACCGGAACCCCTACGTATATTCCATGCCCGCCAAGGTTTCCGAATCTGTTTTCGAAAGCCGCTTCAACCTCAACCGTTTCCATCAGCGCCAGTTGGCCGAGGCTCAGTTCCTTCTTGCCCTCTGGGCCCAACAGCGTCAGAGAAGCTTCTTCGAACTCCACATCGACCCTTCTGGTTTCTATCTCGACCTGCTCGCCATCGACTTTGACCAGAGCATAGTGGTAGAATCCGCCCTCGTCCTCAGGGGCGTACAGCAGAGCCCCTGCGCCGCCCGTAGTCACATACTCCACCCCGTCAAGTTCAGCATTGCTGAACATGTGGACATGCCCGCTGAATACAGCTAATACGCGGCTTGCGCCAAAGAGCTCTTCGAGCTCTGCTGCTTGCTCCTGGTCGAGGAAACAGTGGTCGCCCCCGGGACGGGGATCGTAGAGCGGAATGTGCATGAAAATGAACTTTGGGCCATCTTCAGCAAGCTCGCCCCTGAGCCATTCCATCTGCACACTATCGATACTCCCCTCGGATGTATCAAGGCCTATGAATCTGGCTCCCTTGTGCTCGAATGAGTAGTAAGGCGGATCCCTGAACAGTTCAGCGAAGCACGTTCTCCCCTCCCCACGCACATCGTGGTTTCCAGGAACAACATGCAAAGGCATCTTGAGCTTCTCTGCGCCCTCAAGGAAGTCATCGTATTGGGCTCTTGTTCCAGATGCGACCATGTCTCCACAGTGAAGCAGGAAGTCGGGACGGTCGGAGTTGACCCCGTCCATTACAATCTCCCAGACCTCGCTCCGCCCCTGGCTATCACCGACCACAGCGAATACGTAGACTTTGGTGCCGAACCAAGGCTTCAACACAACGAGCGCTACAGCTATTATGCAGACAGCGACAAGGGCAACCACTGCAGCCCGCCTATTAATGGGACTTCCCTGGCCTTCACGCTTGCCCTGACGCCCGGCATATTCCTTCAATCCCTCACCCCCGTTCACAACCGTCTTGGAGACCCTCCATCCCACCGCCAGGGCTCCCCCTGGCAACAATCATAGCCACCAGGGCTACGCCATAGCCGGGAAGGAGGACAGAAAATGGAAAAGGCCGGTCGCTACAGAAAGGTAGCAGGCCCCGGCCTCAATACCCGGTGCTGACTCTCCTTTCCATGCCGGGAGGCGCGCCCGTTTCCAGACACACCCTATCGGCCTGCGCGCCATAACTCCAATTGAGGTCGGAGCCTTAGGCATGCAGGCTCGGAGAAGCAGATTATCCTCTTAGTCCATTCGACAACGGTACCTCAAGTTCCTACAGTCGCAATAATGCGAATGCATTAGTCGGTCTTCCGCTGCCTTTGGGGATCCGCGCAACGGTTCTACCGCAACATCTCGACGACTACAGGGGATCCGATGTTGGCATCAAACTTCGATTTGGCATCACCCATGTTGATCGAGATTTCCAGGAATTCAGTGCTTGCAATGAATACGAGATCATCGCCCTCGGGAACATCGCCGTAGGTGTTTACAAACTTACTTTCTGCTGCAATGTTGCCTACTGTGATGCAAACCGAATCTCCGAACGCTAGCCCAAGCTCCTCTACTGCAGAACGGGAGATGTTCGCCTGCAAATTCCCGTACTGGTCAACCATTATTACCTGGCCATAGGCCTTGTTGCCCTCAGCGCGTGCAGGGGATATGTCGAGCAAAATCGCGTCTTCCACAACAGCGCCTACTTCCTCGAACTTCCGGCCAGCTGCAAGATTGGCTGCCGTGGGCGTGAATATATCCCGCCCATGGAACGAAAAGGACGTGGGTCCTGGACGCATGAACGCCTTGTTTGTTATCTCCCTGACCTCTGCCACACCAAACTCCTGCATTACCATGGTGAATAGACCATTGTCCGGTCCCACGAAGAACTTCCCGTCATCCGTCTTGAGCGCTATCGGACGCCTTTCCGTTCCCACTCCTGGATCGACGACTGCCACAAAAACTGTTCCTGATGGATATTCCCTGGCGGCAAGGAGAAGTGTTATTGCACCTTCTCCGATATTGTAGGGCTCTATGTCGTGAGAGATGTCCACCATCCGCACCTCGGGAAAGATCGAGTAGGCAACACCCTTTGCTGCCCCTACATAGAAATCCCGAGTACCCCAATCTGTGGCAAAAGCAACTATGCCATTGGTTTCACGCTGAGCAAGGCTCGCCGCCATGCCCGCGCCTGACCCGACGACAGCAAGCGCCATTATCAACCCTATGGTCAAAACGAGACGCCGCATTGTCACACGATTCACTCCAAATGCCCTCCTCAAAATCTTGATGCAGGCGATTGCAAACTCCGGTACCCAGCCCGCTCCCAGGACGGGCAAGGAGGCCGCAATCGCCATATGGCATCTTCTACATAAATGCCCAATAGCCTGCTGTCAAGAGCTCATGTGGCTACATCATCCGGGCACAACTGGGAGGCTTGCAAGCGTGGGGCTGGTCTCTGCCTGAGGGAATTCTAGTCCTCTGAGCCTGGTGCAAAAGCCCTTCGCACTCCCAGTTTGAGTGGACGCCCTCCGCCGACAACATCCGCGATCACTTCGTAGTCCTTCTCGGGGTGGCCCGCTTCCAGACCCGCAAGTCTCAAAATGCGGCGTTCATTCGGCGCAAGGTCAGCTACCCGCTCAAGGCTGGTGTCAACCTCAGTGTCAAGTTCTAGGTATGCCGGGTTCGAGACAACCCTCGCCACAAGCACCTTGGGATCGTAAGCATGTTCATCAGACGTATTGCGAACCGTGATCTCCACATCGAGTTTTCCCCAAATGCGTCCGTCCGGGTACGCCTCATCTGACACGGCGGCAATCATCGCTACTTCTGCAGGCAAAGACGTTTCATGTTCTTCAGTCCATCTCAAACTCTGGATAATCGAAAACGCAGCCTCTTTGGCCGCGGGCGGAGAGAGGCCTACGTTCTCCCTCGTCCATACGTCCCATGTGGCGCCTTCGAGCGGAATCAGACAATGAGTTTCGGGCCTGGTGGGCCTGGCCATGTATGTTTGAGATTCCCCGAGATCCAGACCTGGCTCGGAACCAGGGCCCTCCGGCTCTACCGGCACTGATATGTCGAACACCACTCCTGATCCAGCCTCAACAGCCACCTGCATGGAGGAGAGAATCTCCCGGGCTTCCGGCAGAAAGATGGTAAGGTCCCATTCTCCTTCAGCGAGTCCGGGAAGTCTATTGATTCCGCCTACCGTGAGGCCTTCAGCCACAAACCTGGCGTCCTCATCCTCTCCCTGGATAATCCTCCAGTCGTCGGGAAGATCCGCTCTCCAGGAAAGTGCGGGCTCCGAAACGTCTGCCCCGTCGTGGCCTTCTTCCTGTATGGCTGAGCGACGCGCCGCAGATAGCGCAAACACAGCAATTATGATTCCAGCGAGCAGGACTGCGCCATACCATACAGGATTGACTCTACGCCTGTTTCTACCGCGATCTGGCATTCGGATCCTCCCCTCACCCAGGTCAAGCGTCACTGGCGAGCTCGCGCTAGCCTATCTGCCTTATCAAGGACAGGCATTCTTCACATACATTCTTGCCTTTGAAGGTCCTGATGCCCTCCGCATTGCCGCAGATCGCACAAAACGGCCTGTGCCTCTGGAGCACTATGGTCTCCCCGTCGACGCCTATGGACACATGATCGTTCTCGTAGATCTCCAAAGACCTGCGGACCTCCATCGGAATCACGATCCGTCCCAGCCCATCAACCTTCCGTATTATTCCTGTCGAGCGCATTTGTCATTCACCCCCAAAAACCATCTACTCAGAGACATCTGTGCCTCCTGGAGATGCACGCGAATCTGGCATCTCCGATACGCGCAGGGCTCACTAATCGAGTTCGCTACGCTTTTCGCGACTCCTCCTCGCAGACTAACGGTATGTCAAGAAGTCTACCGAGGTTTCTCATTGCACAGGGGATAGCAAAAGAGGGCCTGCGCCGCCAAAGCCGAGGCCCAGTCCCTCATCGCCTTTTCCATCTGATCTGGGAATGCGCCGGGAAGGGCGCACACACGGGGCTTACCTTATGTCGACAGAGCCCAATATGGCGCGGCACCTGATGCGAAGAGAACTTCTTGAGCCGTCCGAGCCGTGGCGTGCGAAATCACGGCTGGCCAAACCGCCCGAGGCAGACTGTCCGAACGCGCTCACGCTTCCGAGAATCGCCGTTCCTTCGCAACTCACAGGCAGTTCAGGCGGGAGTATCACCTGTACTCCGCCAAGGACTGCAGTGATATCCAGGTACGTGTCTGAGTCGGGAATACGTGCAACTGACAGGTCCAGCAGTACATTGCCAAGCACGGCCGAATACGAAGTGCTCCGCACGACCCAGCCTGGTTGCCTGTGGTCGATTCTGCTCAGCACAGCCCAGTTTGTCGGGCCCTCCCGGCCAGGTTCGCTTGATGATCTCGCCATGACAAGGCCGATCAAGACGGCCGCAATTGCCCAGAATACGCCTCCCGCATGGCCCCCATGCAATCCCCAGCGCCCAGTACTGCTGCCAAGAATAAGTAATCCTATTATTGCTATGACCCATCCTACATTACTGCGGCGTCTGGCGAGCTCTCGCCCGTCTTCGTCATCATCGCCTGCGCCAGCTTCACTCTTTTTCTCGTGTTTGAAACCGCCAGTGTCAAACTCACAGCCAGAATCACCTGTATCGCCAGGCTCTTCCTGGCCGGGCTCGCTCTGGTCCGCTCTGTACTCCTGTATGAATCCAGGCTCATGTTGAGCTTCGCTTGAGCTTTCAGCCTCGTCTGGTCCTGCCAATCTCTCTTGCTCTTCAACCGCTTCTCGCTTCCGGGATTCGGTTTCGTCCGGACCAACCACCCAGAAGAGCCCCAAAGCCACAATGAGCAATGGCCAGTAATCGCGTATGAGATTGCGTAAATCAACACTTATTATCCTTGCGTTGTTGAGCAGGAGCACCAGCCCTATCCCGATGAGCGCAACTCCTAGAAGATACGCCCCCAGGTCAGACCTGCGCATTCCACTCCCCCCTTTGCCAATCATAATGCAATTGCGCATCCATCCTTCCGCGGCTCACTCCCTGCAATGAGCACTCCTGTGCCCGGGTCGCGCCAGATCATCTGGCCCCCGCCGAACCCGGCCGGATTCTTCTCAAGTCTGACCACATGCCCCATCCGGTGCAGCGCATCCAAAGCTTCGTCACTGATGCCCGGCTCTGCCGCTACGCCTCCATCAGCCATCACACGTACGCGCGGGCGGTCAATGGCTGCCTGCGGGTCGAGTTTGCCGTCGATGATTCCGGAGACGACCTGAACGTGCCCTTGCGGCTGCATGTCTCCTCCCATCACTCCGAAAGCCGCGATGGGAACTCCGTTTCGGGTGGCAAATGACGGGATAATGGTATGAAACGGCCTCTTGCCCGGAGCCAGTTCGTTCGGATGCCCCGGGTGCAATGAAAAGCCGGCTCCCCTGTTCTGCATGGATATCCCGGTGCCCGGAATCACAATCCCGGAGCCGAATCCCATGTAATTCGACTGTATGTAGGAGACCATCATCCCGCCTGAGTCGGCGGCGCAAAGATACACAGTATCGCCATGAGAACTCTCCCACTGCCCACCTCCTCCGGGTTTGCCAGGCACCGGATGCGCGAGAGCTCTGTCAGACTGGATCAGTCTCCTCCTTCGGGCTCCGTACTCCTTTGAAAGCAGTTCGCGCGTGGGCACATCCACATGGAGAGGATCGCCAATGTAGGCATGTGCATCTACAAAAGCCAACCTCAAGGATTCAATCACAACATGCAGCACGTCCGGTGACAGAAGATCCGTCCCCTCCAGGTCATAGCCTTCCATGATGTTGAGAGCCATCAAGGCAACTATCCCCTGCCCATTGGGAGGGATCTCCCATATGTCGAGCCCTCTGTAGTTTGTGGATACAGGTTCTACCCATTCGGGCGAGTGCTGAAGCAGATCGTCCATGGAGAGGTAGCCGCCACTGGCCTCCGAGTGCTCGGCGATGGCCCTTGCCAAGCTGCCTTGATAGAAAGAGCGTCCGTACGAAGCCGCTATAGACTGGAGAGTTTCCGCAAGATCCGGGTTTCTGAAGATCTCTCCCGAGCGGGGCGCTCTGCCGCCGGACAAGAAGACCCGCTCGAATTCGGCATACACGCCGCCGCGCCCGCCGTACCGTCTCTCAGCATTTCGCCAGTATCCTGCGATAACGGGCGGGACGGGAGCGCCTTCCCTTGCATAATAGATGGCCGGAGCCATGATGTCGCCAAACGGCATAGAACCGAAGCGATCATACAGCGCGCTCCATGCAGATACTGCCCCGGGCGTCGTCACGGATGCCCAGCCTTCTCTGGGCATCTCCGTCATCCCCGACGCCCGCAGTCTCTCGGCAGAGAGCGACATCGGCGCCTTGCCGGATGCATTTAGCCCGTGCATTTTCCCTTCATCCCAGATGATAGCGAAGGCATCTCCCCCGAGCCCGCAGGATGTCGGTTCCAGCACTACCAGGGCCGCCGCCATCGCAAGTGTGGCATCCATCGCATTTCCCCCGGCAGCAAGCATGTTCATGCCTGCCTGAGCAGCCAGGGGATGGCTCGTCGCCACTGCTCCGCGGCAGCCCATCACAGGACTCCGGCGAGACGGATAAGTCGAATCATAGTCGAAATCGACCATCTTTCATCCCTTTCCTGATGCAGCATTGCGATACTACGCAAAGCATCATTTGGCTTGCCTGCTGCTAAGACCTTAGCCGCTTGATTAGCCCGGATACTCTTTACGAGTTACTGGGCTGGGCAGATAATCATCGGTCGGCCGGCCCCGGTGCCTGCCTTATGTATGCAGCGCAGAATGACCCAACATGGGCCGTCTTTCTGCAAGATGACCCGCCCTGGGCCATTTCCTCAGATTCTGGCCCAATATGGGCCATTTGGCGTTGCCAGCCCCTCGCCCTGCAAAGACCCGCACGCCGGCAGATCCCGGTAGCCGCTCCAAGTAAGTCGATAGATCTCTGCACAATCTCCGGGTCTGCATTGTCCGTAATTCAGAGATTAGCCGTTCTATTAGGCAAAGGTACTTTTCACGAGTTACCTAAAATCCTCGGTTGCCCGGTACTTGCTCATTCCTTCCTCATAGAGATCCCCGCCATATATGTCGTAGACAACGAAAGCAGGGAAGTCTTCTACCTCCACGCGCCACAGAGCCTCAGGCCCCAGTTCAGCGTAGGCAATGGGCTCGGCAGACTTCATGCACTGGCCTGCAAGCACTCCTGCGCCTCCAATGGCTGCAAAGTAGAGTGCACGATGCTTCATCAGACCTTCACGAACAGCAGCAGAGCGGTATCCCTTCCCAATCATCCCCCGGAGGCCCTGCTCAAGCATGGGAATCGTGTATGGATCCATGCGTCCACTTGTAGTGGGCCCAACAGAGCCTATTACCTGGCCAGGCTTGGGCGGCGTGGGACCTGCATAGTAGATTACCTGGCCCCGTGGATCAAACGGGAGATCCTTGCCTGACTCGATCAGCGAAACCAGCCGCTTGTGCGCGGCGTCGCGGGCAATATAGACTACCCCGCTTATGCTTACCTCGTCTCCTGCTTTCAGTGAAGACACAACACTGTCCGAAAGTGGAGTATCGATCTTTATGGCCAATTTAATAACCCCTCCGGCAAATCACAGTACCGCAGTCCGGTGCGGCGCAACATGACAGTTGAGATTGACCGCCACAGGCAGACTCGCTATGTGGCATGGATGAGCCTCTATATGAACTGCGAGAGCAGTGACGTTCCCCCCGAACCCCTGAGGGCCAATGCCGAGGCCATTTATCTCGCGCAGCAAGTCCTTTTCCAGGCTTGCATATTCAGGATCCGGGTTCGCCTCTCCGAGCGGCCGAAGCAAGGCCTTCTTGGCAAGAAATGCCACCGTCTCAAAGTTACCGCCTACGCCCACTCCTACGATCACAGGGGGGCATGCATTGGGACCGGCTTTCCGAATCTGCTCCACAACGAACTTTCGGACACCTTCCACTCCGGATGCCGGTGTCAGCATAGCAAGGCCGCTCATGTTCTCAGCCCCGCCGCCCTTGGCAACAACGGTAATAGTGAGCGTGCGGCCGGGAACCATTTGAAGATGGACTATGGCCGGGGTATTGTCCTTCGTGTTCGCTCTTCCGAACAGCGGGTCATCCACGACCGATTTTCTGAGATATGCATCGGTGTATCCCCGCCTAACCCCTTCATCGATCGCCTGTTGCAGATCGCCGCCGCATATGTGCACATCCTGCCCAAGCTTAACGAAGACCACAGCAATGCCAGTATCCTGGCAAGCAGGCTGCATCAACTCTCCGGCCAATCTGTGGTTTTCGAGTATTCTGGCAAGTGCCTGCCGGCCTTGGGGAGATTTTTCTTCCTCCATGGCCCTCTTGAGGGCCGCGATATTCTCAGGAGGGAGCTTGCATGTAACCTTCATGCAAAGCTGATGCACTGCATCTGTTACTTCGGACACATCAATATGCCTTATGTCTACGCAACTCAAACCCCATACTCCTCTCCAGCCAGGGTGGGTGCACCTATCCCTGGCTCTCTTTTGCTTATCTTCTTGCTGCAACCGCCCATTCCTCCGGCCCTCCCGGCCGTTCCACTCCCCCTCAGAGGAAGAGACACATAGAAGTCCTGGGCAGCTCAAGCCTGGCGCGTGTTCCTGTTCCTGTTGTGAGCAAAACTGGCCTCACTCATAGAGTCCCACAAACGCGCATCGACCCGGTCACTTCTTCCCATGCCCCGATTCGTAGTGTACGCCCAGAGCCGCCGGTGGCCTCGATTTGACGACTGCCCCTGCAAGAATCAGAATGGTCAGGATGTAGGGGATCATCTGGATTACCTCCACAGCCAGCGGTATCTGAGCCGTTTGCATTCGCATTTGTATGGCATCTGTAAATGAGAATAGGAAGCTGGCGCCCAGGCCCCCAATGGGATTCCAGCCGCCGAAGATGCATGCGGCCAGGGCCATGTAGCCGCGCCCGGCAGACATGTCCTTGCTGAACCAGTTGAGCTGAGCAAGGGACAGATAGGCTCCGCCCAGTCCTGCAAGACAGCCGCTGAGGATTACACAGAAGTACTTCACAGCACGGACATTGATGCCTACTGTGTCAGCTGCCTCCGGATGCTCACCCGTCATCCTTATTCGAAGTCCCAGAGGCGTCTTGAACATCACAACCCAGCCAAGGGCAATCAATATGAAGCTGATGTAAACCAGGGGCGAATGAGTGCCAAGGATAGTGCCGAGCACCGGGATGTCGCGCAGCCCAGGCACTGACCAGGTTGGAAGCCCCCGTACGAGATCAGACGCTCCCTTGCGCTTCCATATGACTTGCATCAGCCACGTCGTAGCCCCTGATGCCAGGATGTTTATTCCCACCCCTGTTACGACATGATCCGCCTTCAGGCGAACAGCAAACACGGCAAGGAGGGCGCCCACGAGTCCCCCTCCGGCAACAGCGCATAGAACTCCCAGCCATGGGCTGCCGGTAAGGTGCGACCCCAGCACTCCGCAGAACGCACCGGTCAACATCATGCCTTCAATCCCGATATTGACCACTCCGGACCTCTCGGAGAAAGCCCCGCCCATAGCGGCCAGGGCTATTGGTGTCGCCATCCTGATAGTAGCAGCCAGGTTATTCACATTGAAAACTATGTCCATAAATCCGCTCATGCCCTGCCACCGCCTTCTCCGGAACTGCTCCTTCGCCTGAAAAACATACCGGCTAGAGCCGGTGCAGCCACAAACAGTATCACAAGTCCCTGCACCATAGTCATGAGCTCCATGGGTATCCCTGCAAAGAGCTGCATCGACTGGCCTCCCGATTGAAGTGCTCCGAAAAGAATGGCCGCAGGGATCACCGCCCACAGGCTTTCGCCGGCAATGACTGCTACCGCAATCCCGGTGAAACCGTATCCGGGCGAGAAGTATGGAATGAAGCGGTACAGGGTTCCCATTGCCTCCGCAGAGCCGGCAAGACCGGCTACTGCTCCGCTGATCATCATGGCTTGAACAGTTCTCGTGCTCACATTCACCCCGCCGTACCCCGCCGTATTCGGCAGCATGCGGGTTCTTGCCGACAGCCTGTATCTCGTAGCCAAGCACACTCCTGCGTATCACTTGATTAAGAAGCGCCACAGCAAGGACTCCGATTATTACGCCAAGCGAAACCCGGGTCCCTGGAATAAGCTCAGGAAGTCTCGAACCGAGGGGAAGCAGAACAGTCTGATCTACCGGGCCCGGGTCCCTGAAGTAAGTTTTCACCAGGAAGGTTGTGAGGAACGTGGCTACGTAGTTAAGCATGATTGTGGTGATGACTTCATGCGCTCCCAGCTTCGCCTTGAGGTATCCAGGCACAAACCCGAATGCGGCTCCTGCGCCTGCACCTGCTAGAAGCCCCATAGTCACCCTCAGCACCGGCGGCAGCCCTCCAAGGGCCAGAGGAACTACGGCAGACGCCAAGGCGCCAACATACAGCTGTCCTTCAGCGCCCACATTGAACAAGCCGCACTGAAAAGCAAATGCCACTGCAAGTCCTGTGAAAAGCAGCGGAGTCGACATCACCACAGTGGTTGCAAGGCTGTACACTCCTCCAAAGGCGCCCATGAAAAGATTGTAATATGCCTCCTTGACGCTATAGCCGGAGGCACCTATCAGAATAGCTCCTATCAGCAGCGCCAGAAAGACTGCGACCGCTGAATACGCAAACCTTGAAAACCCGGGACGGGCAAGCAGTTCGATACTCTTCTTTGACAACTTGCCTGACGTATCATCTGAAAGGTCCATCGATCACACCCCGTTCCTCTGCCCTGTCATAAGAAGGCCCAACTCCTGCTCGGTGTATTGGCTGGCCCGGCGCATGTCGATTATTTGGCCTTCATACATAACCGCTATCCTATCTGACAGCTCAAATATCTCGTCCAGCTCTGCGGATATGAGAAGAACTGCTTTGCCTCTGTTGCGGCTGGCAAGTATCTGCTCCCTGATGTAATGGGTTGCCCCTACATCCAACCCGCGCGTAGGTTGGGCCGCGATCACAATACTGTGGGGACGGGTCAGCTCTCTTCCTACCACGAGTTTCTGCTGGTTCCCCCCGGATAGGGAGCCAATAGGCTGATCGATCGACTCAGAGCGCACATCATATAGATCGATTATGCTCTCTGCATGTTCCCGCACTACATCCTCCTGGATAACGCCGCGTGAGCTGAAATGTGCGCTATGTTGCATGCCAAGCACGGAGTTCCTCGTCAAGCTGAAAGAGCTTATCATGCCCCGTCGGAGCCGGTCAGAGGGGATGTAGGCAACACCCTTGTCCCTTATCCTTCTAGTGTCAAATCCCGTTACATCCTGGCCATCGATGATCAGCCTGCCCTGGCTCGGCCTCCGCAATCCAGTCACGACTTCCTCGAGCTCAAGCTGGCCATTTCCATCAACGCCCGCTATCCCCAGGATCTCGCCGCGTCTCACAGCCAGATCCACACCACTCAGCCGGGCGCGGCTGCCCCTTCTTCCAGCCACTGAAATGTCTTTGAGCTCAAGCGCAATCATCTCGTGTGCCGGTATGCGCTGGTCGTCATGTATGGGAAGGCTGCGCCCTACCATCATCTCTACCAGCTGATCGGATGTGGCATCAGCCGTATTCACGACACCCACAGTCCTGCCATCGCGCAACACAGTCACTCTGTCGGAGATCTCCATAGTCTCCTTGAGCTTGTGCGTAATGAATATGATTGTAGTTCCTGAAGCCCTGAGCGCGCGCATCACAGAAAAGAGCTCATCCACTTCAGGGGGCGTGAGGACGGCAGTAGGCTCATCCAGGATCAGAACGCGCGCTCCTCTCATAAGGGCCTTGATTATCTCGACCCGTTGCTGCTGGCCAACGGAAATCTCCTCTACCACGGCATCCGGGTTTACCGTAAGGCCATAGCGGTGCGAAACCTCCAGGATTTCTTCGCGCGCCCTCCCGTAGTCGAGCAGACCATGTCTGCGCGGTTCGCATCCGGCAATAATGTTTTCAGCAACTGTGAGCCGTTCAGCAAGCATGAAGTGCTGATGCACCATGCCTATCCCCAGGGCGATCGCATCGCGAGGGCAAGATATGGCTGCAGGCTCGCCATTCACGCAAATAAGGCCTGAATCGGCACGGCAAAGCCCGAACAATATCCTCATTAGCGTGCTCTTGCCAGCTCCATTTTCGCCCAGAAGGCAATGAATCTCGCCGGGAGAGGCGTCAAAATCCACAGCATCATTGGCCACAACATTTCCGAAGCGTTTCGTAATGCTTTCCATTCGAACAGCATGCATCTTAAGACGAACCCCATTTCAGCATCAAACCTGGCAAGGCAGGGGGAGAGTATCCCCCCGCCCTCTGCACCCGCATGTAACTTCGACTGAATGGAAACAGGCTATTTGCCTTGAGACTTGAGCCAGGGCTCGACCTTGTCGATCTCGTCCGGAACAACAATATCGCCCGCTACGACCCGGGAGGCGAGCTTGTCAACCTGCGAAATGATATCCGCAGGAACCAGGCTCTTCGAGTAGCCAAGCGCCCTTTCCTTCAGTCCAAGCATATTGACTCCCGACTTGAACTGGCCCTTCAAAACATCATTGATGGCGATGTATACCGTTCGGTCGACGAGCTTCATTCCATTGGTCAGAATGTTGTTTGGCGCAAGGTAGCCCTGGTCCGAGTCGGCACCTATGGCGTAGCGGTTGCGCTCCTCTGCCGCCTTGATGCCGCCAAGGCCCGAACGGCCAGCTGCAAGCCACAGCACGTCGACGCCCTCGTCCAGCATGGCATTTGCCATCTCTTTGCACTTGGCCGGGTCAGCCCAATCGCCGACATATGCATGTTTCACCTCGACCCCAGGATTCACATACTTTGCCCCGGCAATATAGCCTGCGACGTTGGCGCGGATGAGCGGTATGTCCATGCCGCCAATGACTCCAACTATCTGCTTGTCGGAGACAATGCGCGGATCGCCCTTCTTTGCGGTCATAAGCCCTGCTATAGCGCCAACTACAAATCCGCGCTCCGCTTCCTTGTATACATAAGAAGCTACGTTTGGAGCGTCGACTGCCGTATCTACAATAGCGAATTTCTGATTGGGGAACCTGGCTGAAACGACCTGCAAGGCATCGGCCTGGTCGAAGCCGATGGATATTATCAGTTCGTACTTGCGAGTCTGTGCAAAACGTGTCAGCAAGGTTTCGTATTCAGCCACAGCCTGGGGTTCAACTTTGTCAAACTCTATTCCGAGCTCTTTTTCTGCCCGCTTCATTCCATCGTAGGCAGAGTCATTGAACGACTTGTCACCCAGCCCGCCTGTAGCGAACACAATAGCTACTCGCGGCTTGGCTGCGGCCGCTCCGGGCACTCCCATCCCTATCATGAGTGATAGAATCAACGCAATGCCAAGTACCGCTGAGAATTCCCTGGTTCTACTCATCTTCATAACTACCTCCCGAGTATCCATAGTCCAGCCCGCACCCCGTCATTAGCTCGCAGGCGCAACCCTAACCCAATCTTGCCCCTAAAGCATGTGCCCTGTCAATCCATGAGCCAGCCCCTGGGCAATGCGCCAAGCCGTCCCAGAATCGTCCAGCCCTGTCCACGTCCGTGTACACAGCCAATCTCCAGACACATGCCGCCGCGACTTCCTCAGGGGCAAGTGAATGGCATCAGAAAGTGCCTCCAAGTGCATAAAAGCAACAATCGATGATTCGACGCAGCCTGTCCAGTATCCTCTCTTGTGCCGATGCCGTCAGCTTTGGCCCTCGCCAAAACCTTATCCCCGAAGAGCTTGAAATAGGCTCATGTCAGCGCCTCCGCTTTCTCTGACAAACCTCAGCAAATGCCATCCAGGGCTCAGTCAGCATCTGAAAAACCATCTTGGCTAGAGGAAAAGTTGCCTCCAATGAAGAATCTTGCTTTTGTCGCAGACTCGGAAAGGTAGGAATGAGGTGAGTTCATCTTGCTGGAGCATCGCTCCTTCTTAACGCTTTCTCTCCTAGTGCTGACACTGATCTGTTGTTGTGTTTTTGGACCGGAGGCTTCTATGCACGCCTCTTCCCCAGCTGTGCACACCTCCAAAGGGGCAGAGGTTGCCATCGTGGATTCAGGATATACAAGGCACTACGCCGATCTCAAAGCATGGGCCTATAGTGAGGAGTTCATTGACGCTACGTGGCTCATGAGCCTGCTGGCAAAGTCAGGCATTTCCGCAGCGATCATTAGTGATCACGATGTTGAAGTCGGAGCTCTTTCATCATACAAGGCGCTGATTCTCCCGGCGACTAGCTGCATGTCGGCACTTGCAGCCAACCAAATAGAGGCCTTCGCAAAGGCCGGAGGCAGAGTTTTCTCTACATATGACACGTCTCTTCGCGACGATTTCTGGCGCGCTCGTACCGACTACGGCCTCAGCTTGGTAATGGGAGTCAGGTATTTGTCGACCGGCGCTACAGGCGGCGATCTTCTTGTCCCTGCGGCCAAGTCTCACCCGATCTTCCATGGCATCAAGTCAGGCGTGCCAGTAGCACGCACGCACGGGCTCATCAACAAGGTGAATCCAAATGCCATCATCCTGGCCAAGTGGCCAACAGGCAAACCGGCAGTAGTTGAAACAGAGTATGGCATCTACTGTTCAGAGAACTTGTTCGCGCGAGACAACCTTGAAGCTCCCGAGGCAGTCATGCTGATAACGAATATCATCGACTACCTCGTCAACGAAAAATACGGGGCCAGGTTCAACCTGGGAAGATTGGACACGAGAGCAACATGGTACAGGCCGGCAGCCGAAGAACGGCAAATCCGAGCGGATGTGAAGCGGCTTGCCGACGCGAATTTCAGCGTCATCTTTGTTGATTCATTCTATGACGGCTACACAGTGTACCCGAGCAGTGTTGGCATTCAAAACCCCGCTTTCGCGGATTTCGACCCCCTTGCAATCGCAATAGATGAAGGCCAAAGGCAGGGGATCCAGATTCATGCCTGGCTTGAAACGTTCTGTGCCGGAATGGCATCCGAAGGCGGCACGCCGCCACGGATCATTCAGGACAACCCGGATTGGGCCGCTGTCGGGCTTGACGGACACATCCCATCTGCAGCAGAGTCAAACAGATGCTTCCTGTCGCCCGCTCATCCTGAAGTCCAGGAGTTCATACTCGCCCTTGTACGTGAATTGGCGGCACGATACACTGTCGACGGAATCCACCTCGACTACCTGCGTTATCCGTACGGCCGCATCATCCCTTACGACTACGCGCCCACAATCACGAAGTTAGCTGTAGAAGACCTGGGGTTTGAACCTCGCGATGTGAGGCTCGACATAACTAAATGGAACGCCTGGTTTGACTGGCGGCACTGCAATCTTACTGACTTTGTGGCCCGGCTCTCAGGAGCCATTAGATCTACTGCCCCCGGGACCCTGATATCTGCTGCAGTCTACCCATATCCAGAAGCTGTTCTCACAAGGATGCAGGATTGGAGGAAGTGGGCGGAAGAAGAATACGTCGACTTTGTAGTGGTCTTTACCTACACCAGGAATCATGACCTGCTGGATACGCTGGTAAGGGCAGCACTGGACTTTGCCGACGACAACTCGCCGGTGGTAGCAGCAATCGACGCAAGCGCTATCCCTGAGGCCGAGGCACATGAAACCATTCCGGCTCTGGCCGAAGTGGCACGGGCGGCAGGCGCCAGTGGAGTAGCCGTTTACAATGCCAACATACTTACAGAGAAAGCACTGGTATCACTCGAGTCAGGCCCGTTCAAGCCGGCAGCCGAATAAGCGCAACCTACCCCCAGCCGTAGGCCGGTCTGCGCGAGGATGAAGCTAAACGGCGAGATGCTCTCGCCTTCCAGCCGATCTGCGGCACGCCCCGGCTTCAAGGTTTCCAGTCTTGCGAATCGCCGTCGCAATGCGAGCGCGATCTCAGAACATCAAACATGGCTGCATAAGCATGGAGCAAACAAAGAAAAAACCCTCCACTTGAGCTTTTGCCGAGTGAAGGGTTTTTAGCGCTTTCTCCTCGTTACTGGCTGCAGTTAGATGCCAAGCTTGGTCATGAACTCGCCTACCGTAGTTGCCGCATCCCCAAGCACAAGCGTTACATTGTCCGCCTCATACAGGGGGTTGTCGACGCCTGCGTATCCAGGCTTCGTGTCATAATTGAAGATTATGGCATGCCTTGCCTGGTGCACGTTGAGGATAGGCATTCCGTAGATGGGCGTTCCCTCTGCGGTGTTTGCCGCCGGGTTGATCACATCGTTCGCTCCGACTACGATCACCAGATCAGTCTGGGCAAACTCGTCGTTGATAGCATCCATCGTACAGCTTGTCATATGGAACGTCGGCCTCTGCCAGAAGCACGTTCATGTGCCCGGGCATGCGCCCGGCGACCGGATGGATGGCCACCTTGACATCTGCCCCGCCGGCCTCAAGCTTGTCCATGAGAGCCTTCACATCCCGCTGCGCCTGAGCTATCGCCATGCCGTATCCCGGCACCACAATGACCTTGCGAGCTTCCTTCGCGATGCGAAGGTATGCCCGATCCGGCTCAGCCGACGAGTCGGCTGCACTTGGCACATCGGCCACATCCAGTTCACGCATGAGCCCGCCTACCGTAGTTGCCGCATCGCCAAGTACAAGCGTCACATTGTCCGCCTCATACAGAGGATTATCGACGCCTGCGTATCCAGGCTTCGTGTCATAATTGAAGATTATGGCATGCTTTGCCTGGTGCACGTTGAGGATGGGCATTCCGTAGATGGGCGTTCCCTCTGCGGTGTTTGCCGCCGGGTTGATCACGTCGTTCGCTCCGACTACAATCACCAGATCCGTCTCGGCGAACTCGTCGTTGATATCGTCCATCTCGTACAGCTTGTCATATGGGACGTCGGCCTCTGCCAGAAGCACATTCATGTGCCCGGGCATGCGCCCGGCGACCGGATGGATGGCCACCTTGACATCTGCCCCGCCGGCCTCAAGCTTGTCCATGAGAGCCTTCACATCCCGCTGCGCCTGAGCTATCGCCATGCCGTATCCCGGTACCACGATGACCTTGCGAGCTTCCTTCGCGATGCGAAGGTACGCCCGATCCGGCCCAGCCGACGAGTCGGCTGCACTTGGCGCTCCGGCCGTATCCAGTTTACGCATGAACTCGCCTACCGTAGTTGCCGCATCGCCAAGCACAAGCGTCACATTGTCCGCCTTATACAGGGGGTTGTCGACACCTGCGTATCCAGGCTTCGTGTCATAATTGAAGATTATGGCATGCTTTGCCTGGTGCACGTTGAGGATAGGCATTCCGTAGATAGGCGTTCCCTCTGCGGTGTTTGCCGCCGGGTTGATCACGTCGTTCGCTCCGACCACAATCACCAGATCCGTCTCGGCGAACTCGTCGTTGATATCGTCCATCTCGTACAGCTTGTCATATGGGACATCCGCCTCTGCCAGAAGCACGTTCATGTGCCCAGGCATGCGTCCGGCAACCGGGTGAATGGCCACCTTAACCTCTGCCCCATCGGCCTCGAGCTTGTCCATGAGAGCCTTCACATCGCCCTGGGCCTGACCCAAGGCCATGCCGTAGCCTGGAACCACTATTACCTTCTTTGCGGCCCTCGCAACGGAGATGAAGTCGGGTTCCTCAGAAGCAGGCTTTTTCTTACCCACAGCCTTCTTCGGCTCCGACACACCTTTCGCGCCGCCAGTTTTGACGTGCGCTACAGTGGTCTTGCCCGTGAGCACCTGGCCAAGGCTCCTGTTCATCGCTCTGCACATTATCTGCGTGAGGATCAGGCCAGAAGCACCTACGACTGCTCCTATGGCTACCAGCAGAGGATTGCGAATTGCAAGGCCGGAAACGGAAGCCGCTACACCCGACAGTGAGTTCAGCAAGGATACTGTGATCGGCATGTCGGCGCCGCCTACGCGCATGGTAAAGAGCACTCCGTATGCAAATGATGCGATGAGCGCAATTATGCTCGGCCACATAGCCCCATCACCTGGAACCATGATGGCCCGCGCTCCCGCAGCCACCGATATGATTATTGCCAGAGTATTTACAAACGTCTGGTTTGCAAATATCACCGGCCGCTGGTTTATCTTGCCGGCAAGTTTCCCGGCAGCAATAAGGCTTCCTGAGAGCGTCACCGCGCCAACAAGAAGCCCGAGAACGGCAGTTACTTTTTCAAATGGTCCAATTGTCACCGGGCCCAGCAGCGTCAGGAGCGAAACAATGGCTGAGCTGCCACCGCCAAACCCGTTCAGCAAGGCTACCATCTGAGGCATCTGGATCATGGCCACTTTGACAGCGAGGGCATAGCCCAGTGCACCACCTATTGCCATTCCTATCCAGAGAATCTGCACACTGACGATATTCTCTGAAACCAGAGTGACGATGATGGCGCCTGTCATGCTAACAGCACCGAGAAGATTGCCGCTCACGGCAGTCGTCGGGGAGCTCATCAGCCTGATACCCCAGACTGTCCCTATGACAAAGACCAGCCCCAGTAGGTCTGCCAAGCTAAGCCCGAGAAAGATTGCAGTGTTCCAATCCATCAGATCATACAGCGGTCAGTGCCGCTGAACCCTCCCTACTTTTTGAACATCCTTAGCATCCTGTCGGTGACTAAAAAGCCCCCGACAACATTGATCATTGCCATTATTATCGCTATGCACCCGAGGAAAGCCCCTATCGCCGAGTCTCCCTGGGTTCTGGCTATCGCGGTCGCGCTGAGAGCCCCAAGCACAGTCACTCCTGAAAGGGCGTTAGTGCCCGACATCAGAGGTGTATGAAGCAAGCTGGGGACCTGGCTTATCACCTTGTAGCCAGCAAACGTTGCGATAGCGAAGAGGATTACAAGTGACAGTTCAGACACGGATGTCACAACTCCCTATTTCATGTTCATTGCCTCAAGGGCACCGGCGTGGACGAGCTCGCCACCGCGTGTGACCAGAGAAGACGCGATGATCTCATCATTCATATCCAGGTTGATCTTACCGTCTTTTACGAGATTCGCGGTGTAATGGTATATGTTGTTTGCAAACATCCACGTAGAAGCGGTCGGCACCATTCCCGGAATATTCTTTGTTCCATCAATGCTGACGCCATACTTCTCCGTGATCTGGCCGGGCTCAGTGATCTCTACGTTTCCGCCCTGGTCGATCGCTATGTCCACAATTGCAGAGCCAGGCCTCATGGCCTTGACCATTTCCTCAGTCACAATTACCGGAGCCAGTTTGCCTGGAATCAGGGCTGCAGTGATGACTATGTCGGAATCGATTACTACGGGCTTGACTTTCTCGCGCTCTTTCTCAAGCCACTCGTCAGGCAGCTTGGCGGCGTATCCTCCGGGGGCAATGGCGATATCAGCGGGAACGCCCACATCTACGGCCTTCGCTCCGAGGCTCTTGGCCTGCTCATTCGCATCAGGCCTGATATCGACGGAGTTGACCACAGCGCCCAATCTCTTTGCCGTGGCAACTGCCTGGAGGCCCGCAATGCCCGTGCCGATAACCGTAACTACTGAAGGCTTGATCATGCCGACTGCGGTTCCAACCATGGGCATGAACTTGGGAAGCCTGTTAGCTGCCATGAGGCACGCTTTGTAGCCTGCAACGGTGCTCATGGAGGTGAGGGCGTCCATGGTCTGAGCCCTTGATATCCTCGGTATTCCATCGAGCGTGAGGGATATGACGCCTTTGGCGGCCATATCTTTGACCATCTGGTGGTTGGCTGGAGCTGCAGGATGTAGGAAGGTGATTAGACATTGGCCCTCATGCATCAGTTCCACTTCGTGCTTCTTCAAGGCCTCATTGAAGATCGGCTCTTTCACTTTGAGAATAATATCAGCCCTGGCAAAGAGATCTTGAGCCTTCTCAACGATCTCTGCCCCAGCTGACTTGTACTCCTCATCGTGGAAGTAGGACCCTTCTCCAGCCCCCTTCTCCACCAGTACCTTTGCGCCTTCGGCTATCATCTTCTTGACAGTGTCAGGCATTGCGGCAACTCGCCGCTCCCCCTTCATGATCTCTTTGGGGATTCCGATTGCTAAGCCTTGGAATTTCATCTGTAGCCACTCCCTGTCACATGATTTGGTATGTCATGGGACAACGCCTGCCGCTTTGCGGTCCGCTATCCCCAGGTCACAACGGAGGCTAATCAAGATCTTGCGATTTCACGACATGAACGCCCGCGACTGCCATCTCGCCCAACGCGCGCTCTATGTCGCCAAGGGCAACTTCCACACCCCTGCATCCGTCCTCAATGAGCCAGGTTTCGTAACCCAATGATACCGCGTCAAGCGCAGTGTACTTGACGCAGTAGTCAGTAGCCAGGCCCATAACATAAATTGTATCTATCCCCCGCTCCCGAAGATATTCGTCGAGACCGGTGGCATTCTTCCTGCCGTTATCAAAGAACCCGCTGTAACTATCGATGCCCGGATCCATCCCTTTGTGGATCACCTTTGCTATCTTTGCGGTATCCAGCACTGGGGGAAACGCAGCTCCCTCGCTGTGCTGCACACAGTGGTCAGGCCACAATACTTGAGGCAATCCGGAAAGCTCAATAACATCCCCCGCCTCTCGGCCCGGATGGGCAGAGGCGAAACTCCCGTGACCTGGGGGATGCCAATCAGCTGTCGCAATGACCAGGTCGAAATACTCCTGGACCCGGTTTGCGACAGGAATAACCTGGTCGCCCTCGGGCACACCCAGGGCACCTCCTGGCAAGAAATCGTTTTGCAGATCAACAAGTATCAGGGCATCCATAAGAAGCCACCCCCGCAGTGTGAAACTTTCTACATCGCAGCAAAATATCCTGTTAGATCGGCATAGCATTTGCCTGAGATGGCAGGTCAGAGCATTCCATCGCTCTGGAGCGCACAGGGGTGCTTTGCACTCTAGTCAGCTCCAAGATACCCGACCAACTCTTTGAGGAACCATTCAACGTCGCTGACAATCCCGATAGCCTGAAATGTTCCCCTGTCCGCAAGCTTGGTGACTACAGCGGGATTGATATCTACGCATATGGTCTTAACGCGAGCGGGAAGAAGGTTCCCGGTGGCGATTGCGTGCAGCATAGTCGAAAGCATGAGCGCAATCTCAACACCCTTGAGGTTCTTCCTCATGGCATCCTGGGCCCGAACAGCGTCGGTGATCACATCAGGAAGCGGGCCATCATCCCTGATTGAACCTGCAAGAACATACGGGACTTCATTAGTGATCAGTGAATACATGACGCCCTTGGTCAGCACGCCCTGCTCGACTGCAGGCTTGAGCCCTCCCGCTTTCCGAATGGCATTGATCGCCCTAAGGTGGTGCGTATGGCCCATTGGAGCAGAAGTGCCGTCATCAAGGCAAACGCCAAGGGAGGTGCCTAGCAAAGCCCATTCGACGTCATGAGTGGCAACGGCATTGCCAGCATAGAGAAGATTCACATAGCCGGCATCAATAAGCCTGGAGAGATGCCGGCCGGCGCCTGTGTGGATTACGGCAGGACCTGCAACCACCAGGATCTTTCCACCCCGGCTACGTACCTCTTTAATCTCGCGAGCTACTTGCTCTACGACCAGAGTCTTGGGCCGTTCGCTCGAAACATCGCTGCCCATGAAAGAAAAGACTTCGGTCCCCCGGGCTGAGGCCATGGAAGCCACTCTGATACCACAAGCTCCAACCACAACGTGTTGGCCGCGGACTACCTGTGCAATAGGACAACACCTGGCTGTCCGCTTCCGGGCATCCACCACAATCGCGCAGTCCATCTCTATGTCATCTACAGGCACCCACTGCCCGTCCACACAAACGTACGTTTCAATATTGGTGCTGGCATAAAACCCGTCAGGGCATACACCGTCTTGCTCAACCATGGCCAGCTCTGCATGGTTTTCATCAAGCACTTCAGCGCCTAGCTCCCTGACTCTGCTTAGGATCTCATCAAGCTCTTCGCATGTGTCAGCTCCCACCTGAATGATTGCGCGACCCTTGTCTTCCTTCGTCTTCCCAAACTCGGTATCAAGTATCTTGAATTCTCCGCCAAGGTTCGCAACTGAATCAAAAACCCGCAGTAACAGGCCTGAGTCAATGAGATGACCTGAAACCGAGATCTCGGCAGTATACACTGTCGCATCACTCCTGCCCAAAAGTCATCCTTCGTCACAAGCAAGGCTTCTGCTGCAGCATCGGAGCATTACCTGATCTTGCGCCTTGGAAGTAACGGAATGGCATGCCATAGTATTATGTATCCATTTTGCATGCTCCATCACCAGCAAATGATATTACTTCCCCAGATACCTGTAGCTAATAGTATCAGACATGGCAAGCCGGAACAAGCCCGGCTTTAGAGCTTCTTGGTCTGGCGCCAGGTTCTGTCGTGGCTCTTGAAGCAAGCCTTCCATGGAGCCCCAGGATTGGGCTATAGTAATAGTAATTGGACTCAACATAGCCGTATTCCCAGGCTCATCACCTGACCCAAACGGCAAGGAGGGCCACCTGTGGATCTTGATATAACCAGTCAAACAATAGCAGTCGCCATGAGCGGCGGCGTGGACTCGTCAGTCGCAGCAGCACTCCTCGTATCCCAGGGATGCAGAGTTTTTGGAATCACGATGACTACATGGCATTGGCCTGAATCCACTTATGAACGCTACAGAGAGACTTGCCTGGGACATGAGGAAGCTGATTCCGCAGCTCGGGTTGCGCGTTCGCTCGGCATCGATCATGTGATGGTCGACCTGTCTGAAGAGTTCAGGGAGACAGTCGTGGATGACTTCGTGAGCGAGTATGCCCACGGATACACTCCGAACCCGTGCGTAATATGTAATGATCTGATCAAGTTCGGGCTTCTGCACCACAAGGCCGCAGAACTCGGCGCTGACCTGGTGGCCACAGGCCATTACGTTAAGCTGAAGCAGGATCCGGTCTCAGGCAGGCGCCTGCTTTTCCGCGCGGCCGACAAACACAAGGACCAAACTTACATGCTCTACCGGCTCAAACAGGAGCAGCTGGCGCGCTCGCTTTTCCCCTTGGGCAGCCTGAGCAAAGCCGAGGTTCGAAAGATAGCAAATAACCTTGGACTGGAGACGGCTGACAAGCCGGAAAGCCAGGAAATCTGCTTTGTTCCCCCCGGCAAGTACCGAGATTTCTTGTCGTCACGCTACCCCTGGCTCAACACTCCTGGTCCTATTGTCAACGTTGAAGGCCAGGTCGTAGGTGAACACGTGGGCACGGCCATGTACACTGTCGGCCAGAGAAAGGGCCTGAATATCCCAGCAGATCAACCCCTGTATGTGCTGGAAATTCGCCCTGATTCGAACACAATTGTGGCCGGCCCCCAGGAATCCCTCTACAGCAACTCGCTACAGGTTCACAACACGAATTTCATACCCTTCGATACTCTGTGCAGTGAGATGGAAGTGCAGGCGAAGATTAGATACAGGTCGCCCGCATCCAAGGCTACGATAGTCCCAATGCCCAACGGATCAGTGCGTGTGGAGTTTACAAGGCCGCAGAGGGCGATCACTCCAGGACAGTCTGCTGTCTTCTATGATGGTGATTTGCTGGTGGGTGGCGGGATCATTTCAGGCAAGCAATGAAGAAGAGAAGCCCACGCCTCAGCGCGGGCTTGTACTTCACATGTCACGTTATCCAGCTTTCACAAGGCCAGTTAGCTCTGTGCCTGTTTCCGTGGATCTTCAGGGCGCTCTTCATCATAGAACTCCTTCTGCATCTCGTAGAACTCATGAGAGTTCCGGTTCCATATCTCGTCGGCTTTTTCGGCCCAGTGCCGCGTATAGCCTTCCTCGATCATCTCCGCAAGCTCCTTGGGATCCACATGATGCTCTCCAAGCTGAGTGGAGCGCGCACCCGACTCCTCTATGATCTCGACCAGTTTCTCCGGGTTGTCAATGAGAGGACAGGGCCTCAGCATGTTCTCGTTAAACGGCTGCCGCTTCTGATAGGCCTTCATAAGCGGCGAAGCCAGGCACTCCTTCAGAGACTTGTCGTTTATATTGTCGACTGCGTAGTGGATGAATGCGCACGGCTCAACATCGCCATTTGCGTTGATATGCAGATAGCGCCGGCCTCCGGCAATACATCCGAGCGAGAACTCTCCATCGTTCCAGAAGTCCACAATGAATATTGGCTTGCTATTGCGCCACCGGCGAACCGTGTCGTACATCAGGCTACGCTGCTCAGGAGTAGCCATTAGCTCAATGTTCGGATCTGAACCGACAGGAACATAGGTAAAGAACCAGCCGAACGCACAGCCCTTGTCAACCATGGTGTCTATGAACTCGTCGCTCGCAATTATCTCGGTGTTGTTCTGGGCATAGCAGGCAGAGAATCCAAATACGCACCCGGCTTCACGCAGTAGATCCATGGTGTGCATTATCTTCTGATAAACGCCCTTGCCGCGCCTGGCATCAGTCTGCTCCTCGAGTCCTTCTACGGAAATCGCCGGCGCAATATTGCCCAGCCTGACCATTTCCGAGAC
>CZCA01000379.1_pt1 | contig 32285 bp, 27 predicted proteins | sample 591981 | NCBI WGS metagenome assembly CZCA01 (sample SAMEA3556810, study PRJEB10932) | anaerobic digester metagenome | reverse complement strand
ATAAGACAACGAGTGGCAGCAAAGATACAGCGATGAACGTTGCATAATTTGGCTGCTGCACCACCCGACGATCAACGCCAAACCCTCCGCACAGAGCATGGGTTGCGGGCACGAATCAACAGTCAACTCGTGTTTGTTTGTTGGCGCTGATACCCGGAGCACAAAGCCCTCGATGTGGTATCCAGCAGTTTTTACAACTCCTGTTGAACAAATAGGCCACTATTTCAGTGCAAAGTTTATCACGTTAACATATTATAGTAACTGTCATTGTTATTGTCAATAACTAAACTTACTTTTTGTAAGTGTCAAAGCGTTTTTGTAAGCAAAATCAGTCATTCATCAGGCAGGAGGGGATCGCGTTTCGACAAAGCGCCTATGCTTCGCAAGTGGCTGAATACGCGCAATGACAAGAAGTCACAACATTTGCGGTAGGAAAAGTCACGCATCTACATGGCCAAAGCGCGTAGATGCCACAGTATCATTGAAGTTGAAAGTAGGACTTAGCTTGCAATCCTGAATCGCCTTACGGCATCGCAGTCATCATCATTTCAGTGTGAGGAATCGACCTCAGGAGAAACGTATGTGCACTCATTATCCTCTTTCCGCGTCCTGCTCTCCGATTCGGGCAAGCCAACGCCACGCCAAATTGCTGAAGATTTTCATGGCGCTGATGGTCGTAGCGGTGCTCTTGAGCAACTCTGCCCTAAGCGCCGCTGCATCCGCGGGCGGCAGTCCGGGTGCGACACAAGGCACAGTCACGAGGGTAGCTTGCTATGGCGTTTATCATATTGTCCGACCGGGGCAAACGCTTTATTCGATTGCAGCTGTGTATGGGACAACAGCATATCGCATCGCCATGTGCAATGGACTTTCGTCCTACACGCTCTACGTGGGTCAGGCGCTCTTGATCCCGACCTATCGCACGCGGTAGAAGTGGTCCGCATCTATCAGGAACCATCTGAGGTCTCCGTGAGCGCACCGTTTCTATTGGGCGCGTACACGTGGTAGAAGTGGTCCGCATCTATCGGGAACCATCTGAGGGGCGTCCGACCCGGTTGACAGATACACAAACCACCTGTTTTCGTCGCCGCCATCGCTGTTAGCCGGGTCGGACGCCCCTCAGATGGCGATCTTCGCACCGTCTTTGCGGAGGCTTTGTTCCCCGGCTGCCAGCACACGTAACACGCGCAATCCATTTTCCCCATCAGTCAATGGACGTTTCCTGGTGCGAACGCAGTCAACAAAGTGGGCGCATTCAGCTTGCAGCGGTTCCTGCATATCGAGTCTCGGAATCAGAATATCGCCGCTGTGCAATTTGTATTGGAAATCGCCATAGGAAACCTCGCCCTTACGGAACGCACCCTTGTCATAGACGCGCACCTTGCCTTCAGCGCTTACATCATCGTAGACGATCATCTTCCGACTACCGACGACTGTCATCTCGCGCGTTTTGCTTGGATCCAGCCAGCTGGCGTGGACATGACAGAGTATGTTGTTGGGGAAGAACATGGTTAAGAAAACGACATCTTCGACAACGCCATTGAGGCAGCTTGCCCCCTGACAACGCACAGCTTCTGGCATCTGGCCTAGCAAGTGCAGCGCAATGGAAATATCGTGCGGGGCAATACTCCACAGTGCGTTGACGTCGCTCTGGACGCGTCCCAGGTTGACGCGTCGGCTATAGAGATAATAGATTTCACCAAGTTCGCCGTTGTCGATGGCCTGCTTAATGTAGGTTACCGCCGGGTTGTACTCGAACACATGCCCGACCATCAACGTCAGACCGGCGGCGTTGGCTGCGGCCACTAGTTCCTCCCCTTCACCTACATCCATCGTGAGCGGCTTTTCCACTAGCAGATGCTTGCCGGCTTCCAGACTGCGGCGCGCCAGCGCGTAGTGTGTGCGCGCTGGTGTGGCGATCACAACAGCGTCCACGGTTGGGTCGGTCAGGACATCATCGAGATGGGGTGTTGTTTGACAGCCATACAGACGCCGGGCGCGCTGCAAAGCGGTAGCATCTTGATCAACAACATAGGCTAGTTGCGCCCCGACAAGTTGGTAAAAATTGCGCGCCAGGTTCGGTCCCCAATAGCCAAAACCAACGACGGCCACACGGATGGTTTGATCTTGCATCATTTCTCTACCTGCCTAATCTTTCCCTGCCTCATCAGCATTGCGCTGGATGGTTACTGCGCGCACGCCGCCATAAACTTTTGCACCATCGATCGGCGCACCGACAGTCACGCTTGCTGGCTGGAGCAAAGCACTCGCCTCGACTGCGGCGCCGACAGGTGCACCAACTGCACCGACAAACGCATGACTCCACCGTAGTCGTCCACGCAGATCCTGCATCACGCCTACCGTCTGCAACGCCTTCACAGCAGCCTCGTCCAACTTTAGGCTAGCCTCGTCGTTGACCGCACCTGCAATGATCGTGCCTTCTGGCCATTGCGCCAGCCAGCTGGTCAATGCCGCTGCGGCTGCATCATCGCCCGATGTATCGAACACCACACTATCAAGCACGCGTCCATCGTTGGCGATCGCCGTCAGGTTGTAGCCGCGCCCACCCGCCGCCACGTCCTGCCCATTGACATAGATGTGGGCAAAGTCTCCAACTTCCTCGCCGGCGCTTTGTACGACAAGCCAGCAGGCGGCGGGCAGCGTTGCAACTGTCTTGCCGATAGACCACTGCACACCATTGGGCGGCGTCGCAACTGCGCCGGCTGGCTGCGGCGCGCCTACAAAGTGCAAGCCCACGTGATCCACCGGCTGATCGGCGAGACCAGGCGTCAGCACCACTTCTGCGCGTCCGCTCGCCATCGATTCCAGCGCGGCCTGACGACCATTAACCGTCACCTCCACCGTTTCCGCTGGCCCGACCCATTCCAGGCGCAAACGCCCGCCCGCTTCGGGCAGATCGAGGAGTAATATGGCCTCCGAGCGTGTGGCATAACGGATGCCATCACCGGTCGGCAGCGTCGCCCAACCTTCGCCCAGGTAAAGCGGCGCATCGGCGTCCGCCAGGAAGATGGTGCGTTCGGCAGGCGGATCGGGCAATGTCACAGCATAGCGCACGATAGTCGCTGGCGCACCCGTAGCGTCGACGCCATGCCAGCGATCCACTGCAGTCACGGGCAGCGCCGCATCAATGAAGCGACGCAGCTGAGACGTTGCCTTCTCTTCGTGCACCAGGATGGCGCCAATGCCCAGGTCACGCAGAATCTGCCCTGCGCGCGGGCGATTCGCCGCTACCATTGCATCGAACTCGGCATCGACTACTGCACCAATGTGCGGGCGATCGGCGTTCATCAATGCGATCAGATCGCCCAGTAACGGCGCCTGCGTGAAGTATTGAAACTTGTAGGCCGGGTTGCGACTGGTGTTGCCACCCAGCCGGCGTTTACCGTGCTCCGTCTGCCACCACTGCTGCATCATGATCAGCAGATCGGCCTTGCCGAGGACACGTGCGCCATTGCGCCAACCGGTCGGCAATTCCAGCACGGCAAAGTCGCCTGGCGTCTGCGCCAGCCGCCCATAGATGTCGGGAATACGAAAGTCACTCAGCGGCAGCGGCGTCGCCAGATGCTCAAACAGAAAGAGCGCGCCCGCCGTCATCACAACGGTCAGCGCCACGCGCGCCCTGCGCCACCCGCGTCGCGCGCAGTGCTCCAGCAACCAAACTACCCCCAGCCCGCCCGTCACAGCAACGGTCAGCATCAACATGACGCTGTACCGACTGGGATAACGGTTGCCACTAAAGAACGGTAGCTGGCTGACCAGGGCAAAGGGGCCGGGAATGCCTGTATCCTGACCATGCCAACGCACGGTCGGGCCTAACGTAAGTAGGAAGAAGAGCAACAGACAAAGCCCCCACCCCCATGCAAGCGCCCGATGGCGACGCGCCAGCATCCATAGCCCAAGCGCACTCCACAACAGGGCGGAGTAGCCAAGAAAAATGTGTTGCCCCTTGTCATTGGGGAAGGGCAGCGTCGCCACCCACTTGCCCCACACGGGGTGCAGGCGCGTCGTCACCAGGTAGCCCAACAGATCAGCGCTGAAGACGTCGGCAAAGCCGCCGCCACTGGCGAAAAAATCACCTTCGCTGCGCAAGTCAGGCGCCATTGCCCAGAGCAAGGGCAGCAATGTTGCTCCTGCTAACAAGCCAAAGGTCAGGAATGGCAGCAACAACTCACCCCACTTTCGCTGCAATTGCCGCCACTGCACGCCGAGCTGCCACACAAAGAGCAGCGCTACAAAGATCAGAAGAAATGAGGCATAGGTCAACTCCGCCCAAAGTTGCAAGCCGAAAAAGAGTGCCGCCAACGCCGCCGCGCGCAATCGCAGACGACGGACGCGCAAACCCTTTTCCGGTCGCACCATGCGCAACAGGTAAAGCACACAGAAGGGTATCCACTGGCTGCTGGCAATGTTGAACTGGCCAAGGCTGGCGTAAAAAAGCTTCGATGATGCAAACGCATAGATGACGCCGCTAAACAACGCCGCAACATACCAAATTGTCGTGTCAACTGCAGAGTCTGACGCATTGATTCTTGCTAATGGGGTGTCAGCAGGCGGCGCGCGGTGTGGCGCCACCCACCACCGCTGATCGAGCACAAGCAGATAGGCGCCGAATGCACCTAGCACAAAGCTGGCAAGCAGCACGAGGTTGCTAGCAACGATTAGCGACAAGCCAAGCTGCAAGGGAATGCTCAACAGACCATTGAGCGGCGTGAGGGTGTAGAATGCCAGATTAATCTGTATCGGATGAAACATCCAATCGGTGTGAAAGATGTCGGCGTTGGCCTGCGTGACGAGGCGTGTGCGCAGCCACCAGAGATTCCACGCCAGCGCCGGGTCATCGATGCCATCGCCGGGTACATGCGTTGTGAAACGCGTGACCAATGGCCAGGTGAGAAGCAGCGTTAACCCGATATAGAAGAGCAAGACCCCAGCCGTGCGCCAGCGGGGCGACAATCTGAAGCGCCACATCAGGGAGCAGGTGTAGCCAACGGCGTGGGCGTAGCGGCGTCAGGCGTCACAAGGAGGGGCGCATCACTAGGACCCGGAACAGTCTGTAGCTGTTGCAGCAACATGCCGTAGCGCATCTTGCTGATAACGGTCAGTTGCGGGTCATTCGTTTCAGCTAATGCTGCGGCGCGGTCAAAGGCGTCCAACGCAGCATTGATGTCGCCGCGCGCCTCGGCAATGTTGCCGTAGAGAAAATAGACTTGGGGTGACTCTGGTTGCAACGCTGCAGCGCGATCTGCGGCGGCAGCCGCACCGTCGAGGTCGCCGGCGCGAAAGCGATTCATACCCAAAGCCACATTGTATTGCGCTTCGTCACCGCCCAGCTGGTTCAATGCACGTGCACCATACGCGGCAGCGGCGGCAGGATCGCCCAATCGTTCCGTAAGCACGGTGGCCCAGAGCAACAGTTCGGGGTTATCTGGTTGCAGTTGTAAAGCACCCTCGATAGTTGCCAATGCCGCCTCCCACTCCTGGGCATCGACCTGACGTTCAGCGGTGCTCAGCGCATCGACCAGGGCAAGCGTAGCGGCGTCGGGCGCTAGCCAGGTTTGATAGGCCCAGACGCCGGCTGCCGCCACCACTGCGACAATGACAAGCAGCCGCAAGAGTTTCTGCAATTGTCTGCGCTTACGCAACGTTATCTGCGCATCCAGATGCCACCAAAGACCGTGGGCGGGTGGATGTTGTGTACGCAACGCTGCATAGCCGCCCGCGCCCTCCACCGCCTTGACAATCTGCGTCCCACGACGGAGCAACTTTGCCTGTAAATCATCCCAACGGGCTTGTTCAGCGCGCAGCGCCAGGTCAGTGTTGCCGCCATCTACGGCCAGATCAGCTTCGAGTTGCGTGAACAACGCTGCGATGCGGTCAAGCCGGGTGAGATACGCCTCGACGGTAGCGCTGTCTAACACTGGCAACTGGCGTTCTGCTTGATCCAACAGTTCGCGCAGCTCGGCAATGGGTGTACTAAGACGTGACTCGACAGAATGCGCCATGCGGGTTAATCGTCGTACTCCTCTTCATCATCAAGCATCGAAGGAATCTTGCCGGCTGCCTCTTCTTCTTCGCGTTGAATTTCACGGAAAACGCGGTTCAGTCCCGACTTGATCTGACTCTCGATCTTGGCCTTGCGCTCGGGCGGCACCGGGAACCATTCGAGCATTTCGCCCACCAGCCCCGCTTTGGTTTCATTCTTATTTTTGCCAGCGCGGTAAAAGTCGCGTACGCGGCTGCGCATGAATTCGATGTATTCACCCACACGATAGGTTGCTTCCGGGCCGACGACCGGACCGTGTCCCGGCACAAGATAATCGGCGCCAATATTGCGGATCATTTCCAAAGCGCGCAGCCATTCCTGCGTGTTGCCTTGCGCCATATACGGATGTTGATCGACCCATACAATGTCGCCGACGAAGCAAACTTTTTCCTCCGGCAGCCAGACAATACTCGTTGCCGGCGTGTGTCCGCCGACAAAGATCAACTCGATGCGGCGCCCGCCATAGAGTAGAGTGGCGCGCTGTGTAAAGGTGATGTGTGGCGGGATAATGATGATATTGTTGAGCTGGTTTTGGATTTCCGGTTCACGCTTGAAGCTGTTGCGCACGCGTTCCTTGAAATTCTCGGTGTAGCCCGACATTTCTTTGTGGGCGCGCTCATGCGCCATCACCTTGACCGGCATGAAATATTGGTTGCCTAAGGCATGGCCGCGATGGTGGTCGGTGTTGATCAGATACAAGAACGGAGCGCCAGGAAATTCGTCTTCGATTTGCGCGCGCCAGTCGATGGCTTGCGCTGGAATTAGCGGCGCATCGACCAGGATGATGCCCTCTTCTGTATAGATGAAGCCGGGCGTGCAGCCACGATAATGGGTATTGATAAAGACGCCAGGCGCCAGCTCCTCGCGCTCGCCCAGCCCCGTGACTCCAATCCGAACTGCGCTTCTCCGTCTTGCCATAGGAACCCCTTCTTTGTTCTCCTCTATTTTGCGCTGTTGCATCAACGTCAGACAAAACCACATTCGCAGTGTAGCGAAGATCAGCAAACGCGTCAAACCACCTGTTTTTATGTATACTTACTGATTTCTAGGTTGATATTTTATGAGCGCAGTGTTGCGTGTTACGTGTTGCGTGAGGGATTCCGACACCTAGCACGCAACACTGAAAACATAACAACTCTGCCTAGAAAACAGTAGTATAATTAGCGCCGTTGTCGCGGAGGCGATTGAGTCATCGCAAACAGCGAGCCGGGCATCTGCCCGGCTCGTCACTTATGTATCCAATTGCGTCTCCGCTACAACGCTGTAGGGCGGCGAGTCGAGTGTGCAGACACAACGCTGCACCACCGCAGCAACTTACTGTGCTGGCGGCAGAATGACGGCGCTGATGGCGTGGATGACGCCATTGGTCGCCGGGATGTCTGTGATCGTGACTTTGGCGCCATTGATGTAGACGCTGCCGTCCTTGACCTCAAAGGTGACCGGCTTGCCCTGCAATGTAGTGGCTTTCATGCCATTCGTCACATCTTCCGCCAGCACCTGCCCGCTCAACACATGGTACTGCAAGATTTGCGCCAGTTCGCTAGCCTTCAACAGCTGATCCGCGGTCAGGCCAGTCGTCGCCAACAGATCATTGAAGGCCGCGTCGGTCGGGGCGAACACTGTGTATTCGCCGCCAGACAGCGTGGCGTCAAGGCCGGTCGATTCCAGCGCCTGCGACAGGATCGAGAAGTTCGGATTGCTGGCCGCCACCTGGACAATCGTGCCGGTCGCTGTGCCGCCTGCTGTGGGGCGCGTGGTTGTGGTGGTCACCCCTGTCGTCGTCACCGGTGCGGTGGTCGTGACTGGTGCGGTGACGGTGGTCGTCGTGGCAGTGGTCGTCGTGGCAACAGTCGTGGGGGCAGGCGTCGCCGCCACGGTGGCTGCGGGTGTTGCGGCGGCAGTTGTCGTGGTTGCCGTCGTGCCAGTGGCGCCAATTTCCTCTTTGGTGGGCAGCTTGATCACCTGGCCGACCTCAATGATGTTGCAGTCGGCAATGTTATTGAAGGCGCAAAGCTGTTCGTAGAGGCGGAAGTCGCCGTAGATATCGCGCGCAATAATCGCCAGCGTGTCACCGCTCTGCACAGTGTAGGTGCCGCCCGGCTGACCAGCCACACCGGAGCCTGCCGTCGTCGTGGCGCCGGTGGCGTCACCGGTGGTGGCCGTTGTTGTGGCAGGAGTCGTGGCTGTCACAGTGCCCGTGACCATCTCCTGCGCCGTGATGGTTTGCTGCGAGTCATCGATCAGCGTGCCGCCCGTCACCGACAGTTCGTAGGTGGCTGGGACGCGCGAGTTGTTGTAGATAATCACAGTGTATGCGCCGAAACCGGAAGCATTAAAGCTGGCCGAACGCACATTGTCCTCGCCTGGCGTGCTGACACGGTTGCCGGCTGCCACAGCGACGTCACCGGCGTTCTGACCGGCCTGATAGCGGCGGAAGCCCTGCTCGTCCAGCACCCAGAAGCCCAGGCGCCGCGCCAGTTCCTGATTGTCGCGCGGGTCGAAAGTCAGGCGCAGTGTGATGTCGCCATCGCGCTGCTCAGGCTCAAGACCCAAATAGTGCTGTGCGTACTGCTCATTCAGTTCACCCTTGACGGATGTGCCACGGTAGGGACCAGCAGCGACGACAGTGGCTGAAGGGGCGGCTGCGGTGGCCTCTGCAACCGGTGTAGCAGCTTCGGTGGCAGCAGCAGTCGGAGTGGCGGATGTCGCGTCTTCTGCAGGCGTCTCAGTCGCAGGCGTCTCGGCGGCTGCAACTTCCTCAGTGGCGCCGACCGCCTTGACCTGACCACTACCGTCGACGAGCACGCCGTTATCGACGCTCAAGGTAAAGCTGGCATCGCTGGCGGAGTCGTTGTAGACGATCGCGGTGTAGGCGCCGCCCGTTGCGCGGAAGTTGGCGCCCTGCTGGTTGTCTGGCCCGTTCAGGAAGAAGTTGGTGGAGCCAGCGCCAACATTGTTGTCGCGCAGGTTCTGGCCAGCCACAACAGCCGCCAGGTTGGCTTCATTCAGGATGAAGAATCCCAGGCCATTCTGCTCCGGGTTGCTACGATCCCACACTGCCGTCACGTTGACGATGCCAGGACGCTCTGGGGCGATGCCCAGCCAGATCTTGGCAAACTGACCGCCAGGGATGGTGCCAGTTACTTCTGACGCCCTGACTTCTTGATACGCTGGGGCCGCCTGCTCGGCTGCAAATGCAGCCGGCGCCAGCGACGTGACGAGCATTGCGGTCACCAGAATCACTGCAAAAAATCGTTGCCATTTTGATTGGGTCATAGAAAACCTCCAAATGACCAGATATTACAGGGTTGCGATGCTGAGTATCGCCGCTAACGGCGCGTTCATCACAACAAAAGAACAATTGAAAGATTATACACTTGATGCACCTTTGCACCAAATGCACCCGACCTGACCGTGCGCCAAAGTCTATTATCGCCCGGGTGGCTGCGGAATTGGCGTCGGCGTGGGTGGCACAGCCACCACATTGCGTACATGGTAGTCTGAATAGGTGTAATCTTGTCGGACAATTCTCAGACGGAAGTCATACGAGTCCTCCGGCAGCAGCCCCAAATCAAGCCGCGCCAGATAGCCGTTGATCACTGGTTTGACATCGCTAAACAGGAACGTCCACTCCTCTGAGCCAGAGGGCGCCCAGTACAGTTCCCAACGCAGTAAGCGCGGGTCGGCGGTCGTGCCCACAAAGTCCACCACACCGGTGACGCGGATATCGTTGAAGGGAAAATAGAGACCCAGGGTGCGCGGCGCAGAGCGCGTTGCGGTTGGGTGAATGGCCTGCGGTGTTGAAACGTTGGCAACACGGAGGCGAGTCACATGATATTCGTCGTAGTTACTATCCCGATAGACAATGCGCAGCCGCAAATCGTAAAAGCCATCGGCAAGCTGCGTGGTGTCCAGCGCGTAGATTTCCGACTGCCAGAACTGTTCATCGCTGCTATACAGCCAGCTCCACTGATTGAGACCGCTTGGGGTGATGTAGAGTTCATAGCGAGCGAAAGGGTTGAATGCTGTTTTACCGTTGACGGTGCCGATGATTGGCGTCTGCCCGCGAATGACATCGCCATTTTGTGGTTCGAAGATGCCTTGACCGTTCGGGATGAAGCTGCGAAAGCGCGGGGTTGGGGTCGCTGTTGGCGATGGCGAGGCAAAGACCAGCAATGGCGACTGCGGCTGATTCACACCGCCCGGTGTTGGAAAGGGGGTCAGTGTCGGCGGCGCACTATTGCGGATTTCGAGCTTGCGCAAAAAGCCTTCGGTAAAGTTGCCGCTACGGTCGATGGCGCGCACGCGCACATCGTAAAAGCCGTCAGGAAACTCATAGGTATTGAGCACGTACAGTACACCGCTGCGCACGACATCGCGTTGCGTCGTCAGCCACCGCCAGTTTTCTGTGCCAGTGGGGGCAATGTGCACGTCGTAGCGGTCGAAGTTGCGGATGACCGCTGTACCTAGCAGCGGCGTGAACCCAAAGACAGCATCGCCGCTTTGGGGGTGCTCGATCTCGTTGACGACGCGCAGGTCAAGTGTTGGCGTCGGGGTAAAGAGCGGCGGTGGTGGTGGAAAGGGTGTAAAGAAAAACGGCGTCCACGTCGGCGTCGGCGTGTCGAGAAAGGTCTGGAACGCCATGCCCGGCGTCTCTGCATCCGCAAAGACGCGGCGCGCCAGGTCGGGGAGAGACATCGTCGCCATGACGATGACGGCCAGCAACAATAAGAATCCACGTGTGCGCGTTCTCTGATGGTTCATCGCTTGCGAGTATAGCGCACCTGTTCGTCTGTACCAGAATTAGAGAAAAGGCCAGTGGCAACCGACGACATTGGGACTAACTCTGGTACTGACGCGAAAGCCAGCGCTAATGTTCCCGGTCGGCGACGATTCACAAGAAATCAGATTGTGGCGGATGTCGCAAAGCCTGGTCGTGTCTGCTGACGCGCTGCAGTGGGTGAGAAGAGTTTGAGGTAAGCCAGGAGAAGTCGGACGATGATCGCTGCTACAACGACAGCGTCGATCCACCACACGTATTTCAGAAACCAGTGAATGAAACTGCGGAATATGATATAAGTGCAGACAGTTTCTCGCATGTCAGCCGTGGCAATTGTTGTATGGATGGATTGCAATAGTACCGCATCGGCGGCAGCCTGGTCTGAGTACTTGCGAGCCTGGTATACAAGAGTCTCCACGGGCCGTGGCAACTGTTCCAGATAATCGGCGAATTGCGTCATAGGTTGGCCCAATCCCATGGTGGATGCCAGCGGATCCAAAGTTCGAAGTGCATCGGCAATTGCACCCGCCACAGAACTGCTGGTCTGTACTAGCGGCTCAGCTGTCGAAACGACCTTTTCAAAATCTTGTTGCGCCCGTTGCACCGCCTTAGCTCCATCAGCATAGGACTGCATCGATGCGCGAAGACTCTCAGCGCTAGGTTCGGCAAGGTAACGTTCGATGTCCTCCGCTGTCTGCTGAAGTTCGCTGAGGTCCCGCATCTCGTCCCCGACATGAATAGCGGTCTCCAACGATGTTTTTAGCGTCGCCAACGCAATGGATGATTTGGGTGTCAAGCGAATAAATACCAATCCAGCCATGAATTCCTGATTTTGAAGTAACCCCAAAACAGGACGCGCAACGTCCGCCGTAGCGGATAGCAGTTGCCAGTCACGACCAATGTGTGCGTATTCGTGCAGGCGATAGGTAAGTTCCGGTTTTTGACGGAGCGTCGTCTCCACTTGTACTTGAGCGACTGCCCACACGATTAGCACCATAAGCGCCATCCAATAGAACCAACCTATAGTTGACCAAAGAATTATCTCAAGCAGACGCCAGTAGCACCGAGTGTGGAACCAGTTGTTGTGTGCTGACATGGAATGCGGCTGTGACTGGGACATGGGAGACTCCAGTGGATTCGGTGGTGAACGGCTGGGATGAAGCCATTATAATGGAAAACCAGACATAATTCAATGCCCAAACATCATTTTCAGTGATTCGAAGATTCCGCGATTCTGCGCTTTCAAGTCGCTATATCCTTTGTCCCCATGTATAATCGCATCCCGTGAACACAACGCGTCAGGACACCACTATAGCGAGCGATAGTGCACCCGTCGGCCTCGACAGCCGACGTATGGCTGGCGCTGCGCTGCTGGTGATGCTCTTCTTCGTGCTCAGCCGTCTCTCTGGGCTGGCGCGAGAGATCATCATCGGCGCCAGCTATGGCACCTCGGCGGCGTATGACGCGTATCTTGCTGCTTTCCGCATTCCCGATCTGCTCTTCCAACTGGCGGCAGGCGGCGCGCTGGGCAGCGCGTTTATCCCTGTCTTTGCCGGTCTCTGGCTCCAGGCCGACAAACGTGCGGCGTGGCTGCTCTTCAGCCGCGTGCTCAATCTGATTACACTGGCGCTGGTGGCGCTAGGCGTGCTGGCCGCCATCTTCGCTGACCCGATCGTGCGCACGATCCTGGCGCCTGGCTTCACGCCCGAACAGCAAACGCTCACGGCGTCGTTGATGCGCTGGATGTTGCTGGGTACAGTTGTCTTTGGCGCCAGTGGGCTGATCATGGGGGCGCTCAATGCCACGCAGCATTTTCTGACGCCGGCAGCCGCACCCGTGCTCTACAACGTGGCGATCATTGCGGCGGCTTACTTCCTGGCGCCGGCCTATGGCGTCTATGGGCTGGTCGTGGGTGTGGTGGCGGGCGCGTTGGCGCATCTGCTCGTGCAATTGCCGGTGTTGTTGCACAAGGGCTATCGCTATCGCCCGGTGCTCTCGTTAGCGGATGCCGGCGTGCGCAAGGTGATGGTGTTGATGGGGCCACGCGTGCTCGGTCTTTTTTTTGTGCAACTTCACTTCCTGGTCAACACGATCCTGGCGAGTGGACTGGGCGCTGGGGCAGTGAGTGCGCTCAACTATGCCTGGTTGCTGATGTTGCTGCCACAGGGCGTGATTGCACAGGGCATCGCCACCGTCGTCTTTCCGACCTTCTCTGCCCAGACCGCCGCCGGTCAGATCGATGCGTTCCGACGCACGTTTGAGCGTGCGTTGCGTGTGGTGGTCTTTCTGGTAGCGCCGGCGGCGGCGCTGCTGCTCGTGCTGCGCCGCCCGGCGATCAGCATCCTGCTGGAGCGCGGCGCCTTTGACACGCAGAGCATGGTGCTGGTGGCGTATGGTCTGCAATTCTACCTGGTCGGCCTGATCTTTCATGCCATGTTGGAGATCATCGTGCGCGGCTTCTACGCGCTGCAAGACACATGGACGCCGGTGCTGATCGGCGTATTGGCGATGAGCGGCAACATTGCGCTCAGCTTTCTGCTGGTCGGTCGGCTTTCGTTTGGCGGGCTGGCGCTGGCCAATAGCCTGGCGACGCTGGTAGAGACGCTCACGCTGCTCTGGCTCTTCGATCGCCGCCTACCGGTAGGGCTGCACCGTCGCACCCTGCTCCCAGCGCTTGCCAAAACCATGCTCGCAGCGACGATGATGGCGGTCATGGTGTGGGCGTGGGGGCGTTGGGTTTATGTGAACATCTATCCGGCGCAGGTGGGTGTACTGAATGACGATTGGTTGACTGCGCTGATTGCCATCCCGCTGGCGCTGCTAATCTACCTGACTGCTCACTGGCTGCTGCGCAGTGAGGAGCTGACGCTCACGCTGGCGCTGGTGAGACGGCGCAGCGTCACCTGAGCAACGCCGAACAATCGTAATCTGTGAAACGAAACACGGGGCTAAAGTGTTATATTGTAGTGAAGGGCGATCTGATCAGAAAGGAATGAGGTGATGCAATATGTGGTTCTTTGATCCAATCTATTTGCTCTTTGCGATTCCGCCGCTGCTACTTGGCCTATGGGCGCAGTTCCGCGTGCAGAGCGCATTTCGGCAATATTCGAAGGTGCGCACCGCTAATGGCATGACCGGCGCCCAGGCTGCGCGCGCCATTCTCGATGCGAACGGGCTGCACAACGTCGCGGTAGAGCGCGTCGGCGGCATGCTGAGCGATCACTACGATCCCGGTCACAAGGTGCTGCGGCTGAGTGAGTCGGTCTACGGCACGCCCAGTGTGGCGGCAGTTGGCGTGGCAGCGCACGAGGCCGGTCACGCCCTGCAAGACAAGCTGCACTACGGTCCGTTGCGCCTGCGTTCGGCGATCGTACCGGCGGTCAGCATCGGCAGTTGGCTCGGCCCGATCATTTTCATGATTGGCTTCTTCATGTCCGGCGCCACCGGCAACACGATTGCCATCATCGGCTTGCTCTTCTTTGGCATGACGGCGGTCTTCTCGTTGGTGACGCTGCCCGTCGAGTTCGACGCCAGCAAGCGTGCCAAACAGCAGCTTGCCACCAGCGGGCTGATGAGTCCGCAGGAGATCAAGGGCGTCGATCAGGTGTTGGATGCAGCTGCGCTCACCTATGTGGCGGCCGCGTTGCAGGCGATCTTGACGATGCTCTACTACGTCTCGCTGCTGGCGCGACGTGACTGAAGTGAAACGGCAGCCAGGGGAGGCTTGTTCGTCCCCCTGGCTGCCGCTACAAACACCTTTGTCGTCTTTGTCGTCAGGCCACGTTGTCGTTGTAACGATGCGGTCGGACGCTCACCTTATTTGTCACCCCGCTCGTATGTTTGTCTGCAGCCATTCGACGATTGCAGCGTGTGGCACTTCCACCTGTTCGCCAGATGTCAAATCCTTCACGGCCACGACGCCTGCTTCCACCTCGCGCGGGCTGAGCAGCGCAGCGTAGCGAATACCGCGTTCTTCGGCGTACTTGAATTGCTTGCCATAGCGGTCGTTGTCCGGGTACAGATCGACGCGCAATCCGGCGTCGCGCAGACGATGCGCCAATGCCAGTGACGCTGCGACCGTGCTATCATCGAACATGGTCACCAGCACCTGGGGCTGCGTGCTAAGGCGCGACGGAAACATGTTGCGCTCCTCCATGATTAGGATGATGCGCTCAAGCCCCAGACTGAAACCGCACGCCGGGATCGTCTGCCCGCTAAACATGCCGACCAGATCATCATAGCGCCCGCCGCCGCCGCCAGAACCGCTCAGACCGGGAAACTCGATCTCAAAGATCGGCCCGGTGTAGTAGCTGAGACCACGCGCCAGGTAAGGATCAACGCGCAGGTGGGCGCCAGCGGGACCAGCCATGCAGAGAGTCACGACCTGTTTGAGTTCGGCGACGCCGCGACTACCCACCACCGAGCCTGCCAGCAGGTCGGTCAGCCAGTCCAGGACAGCGCCATTGTCCGCAGGAGCGGCGGTCATCGCCGCCAGCAGCGTCTCCGCCGCCGCCGTCGGGATGCCGCGCGCGTCGAACTCCTTGCGCACACCTTCCATCCCGATCTTGTCCAGCTTGTCGATGGCGACCAGCGCTGCGCCCTCCAGGTCCTGGGGCACACCGGCGACTTCCATCAGCCCACGCAGGATCATGCGGTGATTGATGCGGATGGCGAAACCCTCCACCCCGCGAAAGCCCAACTCCTGAAGCACTTCGGCGCCAGCCGCCAGCACCTCAGCCTCTACCGTAGGGCTGGTCGAACCGATGATGTCGACGTCACACTGATAGAACTCGCGATAGCGTCCTTTGGCGGGGCGGTCAGCGCGGTAGACAGGCTGAATCTGGTAGCGCTTGAAATAGCGCGGCAGTTTGCTGCGATATTCGGCAACGATGCGCGCGAGCGGGACGGTCAGGTCATAACGCAGGCCGGCGTCGCTGACGCTATTCTCGGTGGGCGCCTCCGCCAGCGCTTTCTCCAGCTTTTCGCCGCGCTTGAGCACGCGGAAGATGAGCTGGTCGCCTTCTTCGCCGTACTTGCCCAACAGCGTGGTCAGCCGCTCCATTGTCGGCGTTTCCAGCGGCTCGAAGCCATAGCGCTGGTAGACGCGCTTGATGACGTCGATGACGTAGTCGCGGCGCAGGACATCGAGTGGCAGGAAATCGCGCATGCCGCTCAGCGGCTCAGTGTTGATTTTGGGCATATCACTCTCGACTGCTCAAATGCTTGAAAAGATGCTCAAATGCTTGAAAAGTGTGGCATCACGCCAGCAGGTACTCTGGTTCAGCGTATTCCATACCAAACGCTTCGGCGACGCCTTCATAGGTGATATGACCTTGATAGGTGTTCAAACCCAATTTGAGCGCTGCATTCTTGCGAACAGCGCTCAGCCCATCATTGGCAAGCTGGAGCACGTAGGGCATGGTCTGATTGTTGAGGGCAAAGGTGCTGGTGCGCGGCACGGCGCCCGGCATATTGGCGACACAGTAATGCAGCACGCCATCGACAACATAGGTTGGGTTGCTGTGCGTCGTTGGCCGCGTCGTCTCGATGCAACCACCCTGATCGACGGCGACATCGACGATGACCGCGCCCTCGCGCATACGCGAGATCATGGCGCGCGTCACAAGGTGAGGCGCGCGCCCGCCTGGAATCAACACAGCGCCAATCACCAGATCGGCGTTGAGGACGATCTCCTCAATGTTGTATTCGTTGCTGGTGCGCGTGCGCAGCCGTCCGCCATAGATGTCATCCAGGTAGGTCAGGCGATCATGGTTGATGTCAAGCACGGTGACATGCGCGCCCATGCCGACCGCAATCTTGACGGCGTTGCTACCGACGCTGCCACCGCCCAACACGGCTACATTGGCTGGCGCCACGCCCGGCACGCCCCCCATCAAGATGCCGCGCCCGCCCTGGGGTTTTTCCAGAAAGAAGGCGCCGACCTGAGCGGCCATGCGTCCGGCGACCTCGCTCATTGGTTGCAGCAGCGGCAGTTTGCCATCAGCGGTCTGCACCGTCTCGTAGGCAATAGCCGTGACCTTATTCTCGATCAGGGCATGGGTCAAGCGGCGATCGGCGGCCAGATGTAGGTAGGTGAAGAGCAGCAGATCAGGACGCAGGTAACGATATTCGGCTTCGATTGGCTCCTTCACCTTGACCACCATCTGCGCCGACCAGGCCGTGGCCGCCTCGGCGACGATCTCACCACCGGCGGCGCGATATTCGTCGTCTGGAATAGAGCTTCCCAGGCCAGCACCGCTCTCGATCAGTACGCGATGCCCACGGCGCGTCAACGCGCGCACGGCGCCGGGCGTCAACCCGACGCGACCTTCATTGTCCTTGATCTCCTTTGGCAACCCGATCAGCATGACTTCTACCTCCTTTGGTAGCGAGCAAAATTCAATGACTTGGTAAGCAAGTTGTAGACTGCGCATGGCGCATCACCTGCCGCTGTTGACTGTTGCTCGCAGTGTATCAGGTCTGGATATGCTCTGACAAGCCGGCTACAGAATTGCGTTCGTGTTCCCTGCGCGGTTCCTTGCCAAAGTCCACAATTACATGGACAATGACGATATGACGATGCACACCCATTCTGCAGACCTACAAACCCGCCCCCGCCATGCCACACCCTGGTGGACGCAACCCTGGCAGTGGCTGGCCCGGAGCGGCGAACACTCACTCTATCGCCTTTCGAACTTGCGTCGCCGTTGGTTCAAGCGTCGCCTGCCCGACTACGTTGTCGTCACGCTTGATGGTAGCCTTCTGGAGCGCAACCCGGAGACGCCCTGGTATTACGACTTTGTTCCAGGCTATCGCGGGCCGCAGACGCTCGAAGGCGTGCGCCACATCCTCGACCGCGTCGCAGATGACCCTGACGTGCGCGGCGTGCTCTTCTTGTTCAAGGGCGCGTCGCTGACCCTGGCGCAGGCCCAAAGCCTGACCTCGCTCTTTGAGCGTTTCCGTCAGTGGTCACGAGCGCGCCACCAGCGCCAGCACGCGCAGCATGTCGTCGTGTATGTTGAGCAATGCTCACCCAGTGCACTTATCGCTGCCAGCGCCGCCGATCGGCTGATCTTTGCGCCGTTGGCGGATTGGGAGATCGTCGGGCTGCGCACGGCGCCGCTTTTCCTCAAGGAAGCGCTGACCCGGCTTGGCATCGAAATGCAGGTCGTGCGCGTGGCGCCGTGGAAGACCGCCGCCGATCAGTTCATCTTCGACGGCCTCAGCGACGCCGCGCGCGAGCAGGCGCAGTGGCTCCTCGACAGCCTCTACGCCGACATCGTCAACGGTGTGGCGCAAGGGCGGCGGTTGGAGCCAGCAACGGTGCAGGCACTGATCGACCGCGCACCGCTGACGGGCGCCGAGGCGTTGGCAGCCGGCTTAATTGATCAGCTCGCCTATGAAGATGAACTACCCGACGTACTGAAAGATGGCGAGAAGGCGGCGGTGCTCAAACCCTACGGCCGCGTGCGCAACCTGCTCTATCATCGGCTGCGCCCAGCCGCCGTAGGAACAGTCGGTGTCATCACGTTGAGCGGCACAATCATGACAGGCGCCAGCCGCGCCTTCCCGACGCCGTTGCCCCTCTTTGGCGACGAGACCATCGGCAGCAAGACAGCGCAGCAGATCATCCGCGCCGCGCGCCAGGACGACACACTCGACGCCGTCGTCGTCCACGTCGATTCGCCAGGAGGGTCGGCGCTGGCCAGCGATCTGATCTGGCGCGAGTTGACGTTACTGGCGGCAGAAAAGCCCGTCATCATCTACATGGGCAACGTGGCGGCAAGCGGCGGCTACTACATCGCGGCGGCAGGGCGCAAGATCGTGGCGCAACGCGCGTCGCTCACGGGCAGCATCGGCGTAATCATCGCCAAAGCCAACCTGCAGGGCGCCTTTGCCAAGCTAGGTGCGCGCCGCGACACTGTGAAACGCGGGGCGCACGCGGACATCTACGCCGACACGACGCACTGGCAGGACGACTTGATCGAACGCGTCGAGACCACTCTGCAATATGTCTACACGCAATTCAAACAGCGCGTGATCGATGGGCGTGGGATCGAGCCAGCGATGCTGGACGAGATCGCCGGCGGACGTGTGTGGACGGGAGCGCAGGCGCAGGCGCACGGCCTGGTTGACGCGCTGGGCGACTTCGACCACGCCGTCGAGTTAGCCGCTGCCGAAGCCGGTTTGCCTGTCGGCGGCCGCGTCAAGCTGGTGACGATCACAGAACCCCATCGGTGGCTGCCCCCTGCGCCAGCAACGATCCAGGCTCTGCTAGGAGGACGACGGGCGCAACAAGTCGCCGATCTGACAACTTTCTTGTTCGATGGCGAGTTGTCCGCAACGCTGACGCGTGAGCAGGTGTGGTTGCTCGCCCCACACCTGCCCAAGAGTTGACGCACCACGATGATGGAAGGATGACGGAAAGGATGACGGAAAGGAGAGTCTCATGGCACTGTTCGCAACAATCCTATTGAGTATGGTGTTGTGGTGGCCTGGCGGCGGGATCGCGCAGCGCGAGGCGCCACCGCTTCCGCCCCCCTTCTGCGGCGAGCTGCCTGCAGCAGATTGTCAACTGCTGACCGACGCCCAGGAGTTGATGAGCGGTGTGTCCTCGATGAACATGGCGCTGGCGCTCGACGCAAATCTGCGCGGCATCCCGGAAATCGCCGATGAAGCGCTAACGTTCGGGTTGAATCTGGATATGACCATGCACCTCGACCCGACGCTGAACGAGACGATGCGCACGATTACGTTGCGCCCGCCCACAGAGTTGCTGGCGACGCTGGATGAGTTCAGCGCACTGGTCATCGAGTTCTACAAGACATTCGGATTGCGCATGGAAATGGAGATGGCGCTGCCAGGATTGCTACGCGACGCCCTCGCCGCCAACGAAGGCGTGACCCTGCCGGAACGCATTGCCGTGAACATGCGCATGGTGGATGGCTATGCCTACATCGACATGGACGCGCTGGCGGCCAGTTTCCCCGATCTACGCGCATCCCTGGAAGCAGAGGGTATCGATGGCTGGATCGGCATTGACGTTGTGAGGCAGATGGAACGTGAGCTGCGCGGGTCTGTCGCAGCACCCGATGTATCGACACTCCAATCGATGCAGATGAGCATGGCGTTTAATCAATTGATGACGAACGCAGAGATGCGCAGCCTGCTCGATCCCTACATTGTCGTTGAACGGCTGGCGGATGAGGAACGCAACGGCGCACCGGTAGCGGTCTTCCGCACCACACTCGACCTGGGCGATCTGGTGTCCAACCCCGATTTCACACAGCTACTACGCCAGGCCGCGGATGCAATGGTGGCGGCATCGGGCGAAGAGGTTGACGCCCAGGAACTGGGGACGGGCATCCTGGGTGCACAACTGCTGGCGAACATGTTGGCGCGCGCAGCGGAATTCGAGATCGTACAGACCGTTGGCTTCGACGCGCCGTACATCTATGACAACAACGTCTTCCTGCAGCTCGACCTGAGCGGGTTGCTCACGATGGCGGCAATGAGTGGCGAGGAGCTTCCGACCGAGTTGCGCGGCGCCAGACCAATCTTCACCTTCGACATGAATGCCAGTTATAGCGATTTCGACGCCGCGCCAGCAGTCGAGGCGCCCGAAAACGTAGAAATCCTGCCGCTCGATTCCATGGACGGCAGGGATATGGATGTGATTTCCTGAACGCTCAATCTTTGTGTGGAGTGTAGCCATGTTTGATGTACAGGCCGTGCGCCAGCAGTTCCCGGCGCTCAGCGAACAGTTTGACGGCAAGCCCGCCATCTTTTTCGACAACCCCGGCGGCACACAAGTGCACGCATCGGTGATCAGCGCCATGACCGACTACATGACGCGGTGCAACGCCAATACACACGGCGTCTTTGCCACCAGCCGGCGCAGCGACGTCATCATCGATGACGCACGTCAGGCCGCCGCCGACTTGCTGGGCGCAACGCCCGCCGAGATTGTCTTCGGCAACAACATGACCAGCCTCACCTTTGCGTTGGGGCGGTCGCTGGCCGCCGAGTTCGGACCAGACGACGAGATCGTGGTGACGCGGCTTGATCACGACGCCAACGTCTGGCCGTGGGTGATGCTGGCCGAAGACACCGGCGCACAGGTGCGCTGGGCCGACGTGGATATGGAAACCTGTACGTTGGACATGGATCACCTGCACTCGCTGATCAACGAACGCACGCGATTGGTGGCGGTCGGTTACGCCAGCAACGCCGTCGGCACCATCAACGACGTGAAGACGATCGTCGGGTGGGCAAGGGCGGTCGGCGCCTACTCCTACATCGACGCCGTGCAGTATGCACCACATGGCCTCATCGATGTAAAGGCGCTCGATTGCGACTTCCTGGCGTGCAGCGCGTATAAGTTCTTTGGCCCGCACGTCGGCATCCAGTACGGCAAGCGCGAACACCTGGAGCGGTTGCGCGCCTATCGTGTCCGCCCGGCAGGTGAAGAACTACCCGGCAAATGGGAGACGGGCACCAAGAACCACGAAGGGTTGGCAGGCACGGCAGCGGCCATCGACTATATCGCCAGCCTGGGCGTGGCGTATGGCGGCGCCGCCCCCACCGCCACGCGCCGCGCAAAGCTGGTCGCTGCCTGGCCGGTCGTGGCGGAGCACGAACAGCAGCTGATCGATCGCCTGATCACCGGCTTGAAAGCGATCCCGCGCGTACGCATTTACGGCATTACCAACCGCATGGAATGGGACAGGCGCGTGGCGACCGTTTCGATCCGCAAGGAAGGGCTGACGCCGGAGGCACTGGCAACAAAGCTGGCTGAGCAGAATATCTTTGTGTGGAACGGGAATTTCTACGCCCTATCGATCAGCGAACGGCTAGGCGTAGAACAGAGCGGTGGGTTGGTGCGCATCGGATTGGCCCATTACAACACGATCGAGGAGATCGACCGCTGCCTGGCGGTCATTGATCAGGCGTAAGTCGCAGCGCATGAGCGGGACAGGGTCTCGACGCATCGCCATTTGGCCGGGTCGAGACCCTGTCCCGCTCATCGGACGAAGTTTTTGTGTCTCAGTGTTGCGTATCAGAAGCACCCACGCAACACGCAACACGCAACACGCAACACGCAGCACTCCTACAATAGCACAATGTCGGCCTCGCCGGTGTGTGTATCGTAGATGGCCCACGACGCTGCGCCCTTCATGCCGAGCACCTCACCCGGGTTGAGCAGCCGCCCCGCGCCGACTGACTCCAACAGCCTGGTGTGATCGTGTCCGTAGCAGACCAGGTCGAAGGCGCCAGATTGAGCGATGCGACGCGCTGGCTCCGGGTAGTGGATCATAGCAAGCTGGCGCCCGGCGACTTCCAGCTCGGCGTAGATGCCGTGCAGCGTGACGTGCGGATGTCTGGCCGCGATCACTTGCAGCAGCCGCCCATCCCCATCGTTGTTGCCAAAGACCACATGCACCGGCCCGGCGAAGCGTTCGCCAATCAGATTGAGCATGAAAGGCGCACAGAGGTCGCCGCAATGAAGCAACATCTCGGCGCCAGCGGCTTGTGCGGCCTCCAGCACGCGGGTCAGGTTGACAATCTGGTCGTGGCTGTCCGAAAGGATGGCAATCTTGGTCATAGTGCATCTCCAGATAGCGTGCAAGGTAATTGAGCAAATCGTCCTTTTGCTGGCTTATGCTATACTCCAGTGTATATGTTCGCCTGTCAAATGCAAGTGCGCCGTAGCGCACCGATCGGGTTAGAATTGCTACTACTGGCGTTGCTGCTGGCTGGTTGCGGTCAGGTCATCACGCTCTCGCCAACGCCGACGCCTGCCCCCACTGCCACGCTTGCCGTCGATATTGTTGTCGCCACGCTTGCACCGACGGCAACGCCCGCGCCCTACACGCCAGAGCCAACGCCGACCCCAACAGTCACACCGACGCCGATCATCCACATCATTCAGTCTGGCGAGACATTGCTCTCGGTGGCATCGCAATACAATGTCAGCGTCTCAGCGTTGCAAGATGCAAATGGCATTCTCGACCCGCGCCTGCTTCAGTTGGGGCAGGAGCTGGTCATCCCGCGCCAGGAGGAGTTTGACGCAGATTTGGCAACCACGCTGACGCCCACACCCACGCCACTGCCCGTCGCCGTCGAGAATCTTCACTTTAGCGAGACGGCGATTGGTGGTCTGTCGGTCTTGGGGGAGGTCTGGAACAACACCGGCACACCGCTGGAGCAGGTGCGCGTCGGTGTAACGTTGCTGGACGACGCCGGCCAGGAGGTGGCGCGTGCCGAGGGGCTGGCCGCACTCGATCTGGTCGATATCGACGAACGAGCGCCATTTGCGGTGCTCTTTGGCGAACGGCCTGGCAAGTTCGCCCGCTATCAGGTCTTCCCTTTGCGCGCTGTGCCAGCCTACGTTGGCAGCTACTATCGCGACCTGGAGGTCAACGACCTCGCCTTCTCCAGTGAGGGCTACTCTTCCTATACAGTGAGTGGACGCGTCAAGAATATCGGCCCGGAAGAGGCAGTGCAGGTGCAGGTGGTGCTGACGGCGTACGATACGCTGGGGCGTGTCGTTGCGACGCGTAAGATTGCGCCGGAGTACAACGTCGTGCCGCGTGGGGGGGAAACGAATTTCACCGCGGTGCTGGCGCCAGCCGGCGGCCCAGTGACGCAAGTCACCGCAGTGGCGCAGGGACGTCGCATCTCAGCGGCGAAACCCTGACGGCGTCGTGGCCAGTTTGTGTGCTGGCGGTCTTTCCTGCTATAAAGCAGACGCATTGCTCGAGTTTTTGTGAAAGTCCGGTGTGGTATTGATCATGTATGATGAGTTTGCAGGCAAATTGGGTATTGTCGTGACGCTGTTGGCGCTGGTGCTGACAGTAGCCGGGTGTGGACGCAGCGCATCCGCCGAGGAATTGGCGGTGCAATCGGCGCCAAAACTTGGCGGCTTTGTCGACATGACCACTGTTGCCAGCCGTCCAATCGCCCCGCTGAAAGCGCCAGTGTTTCACCAGCCAGACGCCAAACCGGTCCTGCCAAGCCGCCTGCTGATCCCGTCGATCAAGGCGGATATGGCGGTCGTAGAGTTGGGATGGAGCACCAAGAAAGACGCCAATGGCGCCATCTTCAGTGAGTGGGATGTGGCCGACTATGCCGCAGGCTGGCACAAAAACAGTTCACTGCCGGGCGAACCGGGCAACATCGTGCTCAGTGGGCACAATAATATCAAAGGCGCGGTCTTCCGCGAATTAGACCAGCTCAAGCGTGGTGACAAGATTCAGCTCATGGCTGGCGGCGTCGAATATGACTACACGGTCGACGAAGTGCTGATTGTGCCCGAAAAGTACGCCTCAGCCGAACAACGCGCCGCCAATGTGCGCTATATCCAGGAAACCGCCGACGACCGCCTGACCCTGGTTTCCTGTTGGCCCCGCAACGACAACACCCATCGCATTATCGTCATCGCCCGCCCGACGGCGCTGGCGCGCAGCCAATAGGGGTACACACATCCGATGGTGCGCAAGGGCCAAATCGAAGCGGCAATCAACACTGCAATCACCAAATTTGAACGCGAGATGCTGGGGCGCGGCCCGAAAGAAGCCCGCTCCTTCCTTGTGCACGATCTGGTGGTAGTGCGGCTGAAAGGCATCCTCAGCCCAGGCGAACAACAGCTGGCGCGCGAACCCGGCGGCATCGACCTGATCAAGCAGATGCGCACGCGCCTGGTCGAGAGCTTTGCGGACGACCTCGGCCGGCTGGTCGAGGAGCATGTCGGCGTCAAAGTGAACAGCATGCACGCCGACATCAGCACGCGCACCGGCGAACGGGTTTTTGTGTTCACGCTCGAAAAGGCTATCGATGACGAAGAATAGGATGCTTGCTCACTGCACTTCACGAAAACTGCTACATACTTTGTGGTGGATTTGCGTAGGAAAAAGAGATGGTGTATCATCTCGCGCACTTGAGTGACTGAAGCACTTATGTGAGTCAGCCCTCAACACAACAAAATGGCGCAAGCGACCTTCAGGCCCATCCGGGCAGGAAGCGTCGAATGAAAGCCAACATGTGATTGCCGAATAGGCGTCCGTGTTGGCTTTTTTGTTGCCTGCAATCAACTAGATTCATCAAAATCAGGAGGACACCGATGAATGCAATTCGACCAGCGCACGTAAGCACCCCGCTCCCCACCGTACAGGCGCTTCCGGCGGCGTCGCAACCAACGATCACGCCGGTTGCGGTCGCGTATGGCGACGGCATTGGACCGGAAATCATGGACGCAGTGCTGCGCGTGTTGGACGCTGCCCACGCACCGCTGCGCTATGATGTTGTTGAGATGGGCGAGCAGCTCTACCGGCAAGGCTACACCTCCGGCATCACCCCGGAGGCGTGGGCGACGATCCGCCGCAACCGCGTGCTGCTCAAGGCGCCGATCACGACACCGCAAGGCGGCGGCTACAAGAGTCTGAATGTCACGCTGCGCAAGGCGCTGAACCTCTACGCCAATGTGCGTCCGGCAAAGTCCTATGCGCCCTTCGTGGCGGCGCGCCACCCGGACATGAACCTGGTGATCATCCGCGAGAACGAGGAAGACCTCTACGCTGGCATCGAGCATCAGCAGACGCCCGAAGTGGTGCAGGTGCTCAAGCTGGTGACGCGACCGGGTTGCGAGCGGATTGTGCGCTATGCCTTTGAGTACGCACGCGCCTATGGACGGCGCAAGGTCACAGCGATGACCAAAGACAACATCATGAAGCTGACCGATGGTCTCTTCCATCGCGTCTTCGACGAAGTCGCCGCTGAGTATCCCGACATCCAGGCCGAGCATCAGATCATCGACATCGGCGCGGCGCGACTGGCGGATACGCCCGAACGCTTCGACGTGATCGTCACGCTCAATCTCTACGGTGACATCATTTCCGACATCGCCGCGCAGATTGCCGGTTCGGTCGGGCTGGCTGGCTCCGCCAACATCGGCAACGAAGCCGCCATGTTCGAGGCGGTGCACGGTTCGGCGCCCGACATTGCGGGCCAGGGCATTGCCAATCCGTCGGGGTTGTTGGTGGCAGCCACACAGATGCTGGTGCACGTCGGCGCAGCCGCGACAGCGGAGCTGATCAAGAACGCCTGGCTGCGCACGCTCGAAGATGGCGTGCACACAGCCGACATCTACGATCCCAAACACAGCCGCGTGCGCGCCACGACGCAGGAGTTCACCGACGCCGTCATCGCCCGGCTGGGCGAGGAGCCGCGTCAGTTGCTGCCGGTGCGCTATCGGGCGGGCGGTGTGGACATCAGCCCGTCGCCGGTCGTGCGCGGTGAGAAACAACTGGTCGGCGTCGATGTCTTTTTGGATTGGGATGCGGCTGATCGCAATCCGAATCTACTCGGGCAACTGCTGGAGATGGCAGCGCCGGAGCCGTGGCTGCTCAAGATGATCACCAATCGTGGCGTCAAAGTCTATCCCGACGGAATGCCGGAGACCTTCTGCACCGACCACTGGCGCTGCCGCTTCACGCCGGAGGCGGGCGGTGCAGTGACATTCGAGCAGGTGTTGGCGCTGCTGCACGCACTACACAACGCCGGCATGGAAGTCATCAAGACCGAACATCTCTACACCTTCGACGGCCGTCGCGCCTATTCACTCGGTCAAGGCGAGTAATGGACGAACGACTGGCTGCCTGGTTTGGCGGGCGGCGCGCCGTCTGCGCCACACGGCACGGCAAGGAGCAGGTAATGGCGCCGCTCCTTGCCAGCCATCTTGGAATCGACGCGTTTACCGTGTCCAATCTGAACACTGACCAATTTGGTACATTTACACGCGAGATTCCGAGAACAGGCTCCATGATCGACGCTGCACGGGCAAAAGCACTCCATGCCATCGAACAGACTGGGGCTGACCTAGCGATTGCCAGCGAAGGCTACTTTGGGCCGCACCCTGACATCCCACTGGCGCCGGGCAATCTTGAAATTGTGCTTCTGTTGGATCAGCGCCATGGCGTCGAAATCATCGGTCAGAAGCTCACCACCCATGTACGGTGGGTGCATGGCATTGTGAACAATATCGAAGATGGATTAAGGCTGGCGTACAAAGGAGGGTTTCCCGATCACGCCATGGTCGTGCGCCGTGCAGAGCACGATCCAGGCGAAATGGTGAAAGGTCTCGCCGATGAGCAATCATTTATCGAGTGTGTTAGGCGGTTGCTTGCCAGAACGCCTGACCATTCAGTGTTTATCGAGTCGGATCTGCGTGCACACTGCAACCCGACGCGCATGGAGACGATCTGTCAGGCCACGTTGAACCTGATCGAGGTGATGGGGTGTTTTTGTCCGCGCTGTGAAACGCCGGGTTTTCAGTGCATCGAAGCGGTGGCTGGATTGCCATGCCGATGGTGTGGTCTCCCAACGGCATGGCCTGCCGCCCATCGCTATCGATGCAGCCGTTGCTGCCACGAGTCCATCAAACCTGTGGCAGAGGCGTTTGCCGACCCCGGACATTGTGCGTTCTGTAACCCGTAGGAACGCGTTGCGGCCAGCCGGCGGCTTATGGCTGCAACAGCTTCTGCGCCGCCTGCAGGCTTTGCGGTACGCCCACCGTGAGCGGGTCATCGCTGCCTTCGTACTCCAGCGACAGCCAGCCGGTGTAGCCTGCGTCGCCCAGGATTTTGATGATCGCCGCCAGGTCAACCTCACCCTGACCCACTACTGCGCCGGTGTACGCTGTGCCGTCGAGCGCTTTGTAGATATGCTCGGTCTCGTCGGCGCGGGCGCGGCGGAAATCTTTCAAGTGCACCAACGCCGCCAGTTTTGCCAGCTCCTGCGCCGCTTCCGTCGGGTTTTGGTTGACGAGCAGGAAGTTGCCGGTGTCAATGTTGGCGCGCAGCGCCGGTGAGCCGACCGCATCGATCACACGGCGCACCTGACTGCTGCGTCCCGCCATCAGCCCATGATTTTCGAGCGCCAGCGTGACGCCGTGGCTTTCGGCGTAATGGGCGCCCGCTGCCAGACCATCCACGATCCAGGCAAAGCCATCGTCGAAACTGTAACCGGGTTTGGCGTTGCCACTGAAGACGCGCAGCGTGTGCACCTCAAGTTGATCAGCCACCTCGACGCCGGTCTTGAGGTCGGCAAGCTGCTTTTCCCAGGCGCTGCGCTCCGGCTGGAAGAAGTCGTTGCCGATTGAGTAAACGGCCAGCTCCAGCCCGGCGTCAGCGATCTGGCGCTTGACCTTGCCCATCTCGGCGGCGCGGTCGGTCCAGAAGTAATCGAGCAATTCCACGCCGCGTGCGCCATGTTCCTGCTGGCGCGCGGCAAACTCGATAAAGCCGGACAGGTCGATGCGCTTAGTCCGCACCGCCGCCACCACGCTCCACATACTGATGCTGAGTTTCACGGGTCACCTTGTCCTTTCAATGGTTAGGGCAGCCCACGCCTGGCGGATGGATTGGATCAGATCACGTCGCAGCGCGGCTGCCATGCCGGTGAGTAAGTCCGACTACGCGCTGAAGATTGAGCGTTCTTTGTGTGGACAACTTTGCCATACACAATTGTCGCGCCGCAACGTGATAGGGGCGATCTCGCAGCGTTGCCGGTGTATCAAGCGCATCACATACCACGCAGCACGCTGCCGGATCACTCACATCGGGTTGTGATACTGACTACGCCACCCACTCGGCCACCTGTCCCCATGTTTCTTCAAAGACAAATTCAGACATAGGGCGCCGTGTGCGCGGCGTCAGCTCACGCTCACGGTTGCGTTCATCCAACATCTCCGGTTCACCAAGATAGCCGATTGCCAACATCGTCACCGGCGCAAAGCCATCCGGGATGGCGAAAAGGGCGCGCGCTTTTTCCGGCTCGAAGCCGCCCATCTGGTGTACAAAGAGGTCGAGCAGCGTTGCTTGAAAGGTGAGATTCGCCACTGCCAGCCCGACATCGTAGAAGGCATGCGTGGCAGGGCGACCACTGGACGTCGTGGTGCGAGCAACGGTCAACATCAGCACCGGCGCCTGTGCTGCCCAGGGCAGGTTACCTTCTTTGATTACCTCAACCAGCCGGGCATGCGTGGCGTTGCCTTGCATCCCGACGATAAAGTGCCAGGGCTGGCCATTGCCACTGGAAGGCGCCCAACGCGCCGCCTCCAACAATGAAAGCAACTTCTGTGGCTCGACTGGCTGCGGCGCAAACGCGCGTGGACTCCAGCGCTGCTGGATGGCTGGATGGAGCGCGTGATCGGCGGCAGCGAGCTTAATCATGTGTGCATTGTGTTCCTTGACCAACATAGAGTAATCTCCACATCGTGCGGTTCAGACTATCAAAGTTATTTCAATATTGAATCTTTAAGCCAGGTATACGTCTGTAGCTTTGTCATCTATTCTAACGGCGCCCGTTGACGAACGTAACAGCTTCTTCCGTCCACACCAGGCGGGAACCATTCGTCCTGTCAGCATCGTTACTCAAGATCAAGAATCATTCATGGCAACAAGGTGTTAAGTCAATGCGACCATCCGACTATACTCTTCAACCGATCACCTCGGCAGCGATGAACACCCACCGCTGGTTGTGGATCGTACTTGGCCTATCGTCTGGGTTAAGCGTAACAATCTTCCTGGCGCGTGTCTGGTACACCGAAACGTTCGTGTTCTTTTTTCTGAATTGGAATCTAGCGCTGGCGTGGATTCCTTTCTGCGTGGCGGCCTTCATGGATGCACTGGCGCGGCGGCGCGCCCTGCCGTTGCCGTTGCTGCTGCTGCTCTTTGGCGTCTGGCTGCTCTTTTTCCCCAATGCGCCCTACATCATCAGTGACCTGATGCACCTGGCGCCGCGCCAGGGGGTGCCGCTCTGGTACGACGCCATGCTCATCTTTGCCTATGCCTGGAATGGATTACTGGTCGGTTTTGCATCACTGTGGCTGGTGCAGAGCGTGGTGACCATGCGCTTTGGGGCATGGGTCGGTTGGATGGCAGCGTTGTTCTCGTTGCTGGCGGCAGGCTTTGGCGTCTACCTGGGACGTTTCCAACGCTGGAACAGTTGGGATGTGCTAGTCGATCCGCTGGGGCTGACGCGTGAAATCATCTTCGGGCTGATGCATCCTTGGGCCTACCCCAAAGCCATCGTGGTGACGTTGCTCTTTGCATCCTTCATGGTGATTGCGTATAGTACGATGCATTTGTTCGCTGCAACGCGTGTACGCCAGATCAAACAGGAACGCGCTACTACCTTGAGGAGCCTATGAACGCATCGGATGATATTTCACCACAGGATGCACTCGATTCCATCGAATTGCGCCCTGGTCAGGAGCCGCTTACACCGGAGGAGAAAGAGCGCTTTCTGGCGCGCGTGCGCGGCGAAGGGCGCACGCTCACGTCGGCGGAGATGTACGCCATCTTCGGTCCGCCGCCAGAACGCCCGGAGGCTGCCCCTGACTATGGCGCAGTCACAGAGATGACGCCGGCGGCTATCGATGGCGACCGCCTGGAGCTGCTGGCGCGTGACTTTTTTCACGACATTGCAGACGCGCCGCCTGCGCCGCCATTGGTGCGCGGTGTTATCTTCGACTTCAGCGACACGCTGGCCTCGCTGACGCGCCCGCTAGACGCACTGATGACCGAAGGCGCGCGCGCCGCCGAGCAGTACATGCGCAGCGTCGGCATGACCCTGCCCGACGATTTCTACACCAAAATTATGGAGGCGCGCCGCTTTGCTGAAGAAAAGTCGGCCGAGGAGCAGGAGGAACATCTCGCCGACGACGCCATGAGCTTCCTGTTGCAGTTTTTCGGCTATCCAGCCAGTCGGCTCGATCCCGTCGTATTGCAGCGGGCAGTGGATATTTTCTACGCACCGGAGATGACCGCGTGGAAGTTGCGTTCCGCCGTGCACGCCACATTGACGACGTTGCGCGCAGCTGGTTATAAGCTGGCGCTGCTAACGAACTACAATTGTGATCGCGTCTTCCAGCGCACAGTGGATTACCTGCAGCTGCGCCCCTACTTCGATTTATGCCTGAGCAGCGCCAGCGTCGAGTATCGCAAACCGGATGCGCGCTTCCTACAGATTGCCCTGGATCACTGGGATTTTCTGCCCTACGAGGTCGTCGTTGTGGGCGACAGCCTGTTGGAAGATATTCGTGGCGGCATCGAGTTGGGGGCGCAGACCATCCTGGTGCGCAGCGCCGAACAACCGCAAGTGCGACTCGACAATACACGCTACGCTGCCGAGATTCAGCCTGATGCCGTTGTCGACGATCTGGCTGCGCTGCCTGCCCTCATCCGCGCCTGGACGTAGGCGCGCCCCACCGGCCAAGCGCATAGCCGAGTGCGAAGATCGACGCTAACAGACCAAAGGCTATCAGCACGCGCCAGCTATCCACCAGGAATGGGCGCTCGACCTTATCACCGTAGCGTTGGCGCTGCATCTGCTGACGTTGGTGGGTGTCTTGCAACGCACGATGCAGGTCAGCGCGAAACTTTGCGTCGGGAGAAATCAAAGGCGTTCCGTTGTCATGCCACTGCTCGGCCATGAACTACTCCTCGTGCGGCTCCGGTGGCGCCACCACTTGCGCCGGGTCGCTGGCACGCTCGCCCCACCCGCGCTCCTCTAAATCTTTGCGCAGCGCCGCCAACGTGCGAAAGTAGAGCGATTTGATGGCGCTTTCACTCTTGTTCATCAGCTCCCCGATCTCCAGATTGGAGAGTGTGGTGTTGAGCTTGTACAACAGCAGGTTGCGGCGCTCTTCTGGCAGCCGGTTGATAGCGTCCCACAATTCGGTGCGTTCGGCGTTTGTCTCCACAGCCTGATCGGGGGATGGTTCGTCGCTGCTGCGCCACCACAATTTATCCAATGAAAACACCTGACGGCGGCTGTGGTCGCGATGCCAGTTAGCGACCAGGTTGTGAGCAATACGAAAGAGCCAGGCGGAAAAGGGCAGCCCGCGATCCTCGTAGGTGTTGAGTTTTTCCAGCGCGCGGTAGAACGTGCGTGCGGTCAGGTCTTCCGTATCCTGGACATTGCCCACGCGGTGATAGATGTAGGAGTAGACGCGCTCGACGTATAGCTCGTACAACTGGCCGAATGCCTCCGGGTTGGTGCGCGCCCGCTCAACCAGCGCCGCTTCCTCTTCTGCATCCGTTGCCGGTGTGACGGCTGCCGGCGTTGCCGCGTCCAGGCTAGACGCCGCCGCTCCCGCATCTGGCGACGTCTGGACGGCGTCCGCGTCCACCTCGACAGGTACGCGAGGACGATAACCAAACAAGTTGGCAGGCCACTTCGACGACATGACGACTCCTGACCTCAGAACAAGATCCGCACGCCATTGTCGCGCAGCCTGCGCAATTGACAAAATGGACTTGCACTTTCCAGTCTGGATTGGCAGCACTTCCTGCGCTATTCGCGCTGCAAATAGGGCAGGAAGTGAGGCGCCCCCATCTCAACCGCACCGACATCGCAGCCAGCGCCTGCCGGACGGGT
>CZCA01000383.1_pt1 | contig 32452 bp, 31 predicted proteins | sample 591981 | NCBI WGS metagenome assembly CZCA01 (sample SAMEA3556810, study PRJEB10932) | anaerobic digester metagenome | reverse complement strand
ACAAGTCAAGGTGGATCAGTCTTAAACGGCCGAGTGGATCACTTTTAGACCAGCGCCAGTGGATCAGTTTTAGACGGCCAGTGGATCACTTTTATGTTGACGATCGCAACAAATAAATAGACAAATAAATAATTATCTTGTATAATTGTAGCGGGGTGGTTAATTATGGATATTAAAATTGATAGCTTAATTCCTTTTGATTCATTAAAAACAAATATAGAACATGTATTTTCTGTCGTTGATAAAAATGGAAAAGTCGTTCTGCTTAAAGATAATAAGCCGATTTATATAGTCTTAAAATATGATGAAAACCATTTAAGTGATGCAGGAATTGGCATGCAAGAGATGCCGAACTATACACTTCATGAAGCCATGAGAATTGTTTTATCTGAGGCAGAAAACAAGACGATGCATGCAGCTGAACTTGCCGATGAGATATATAGGCGCAGGCTGTATTTAAAAAAAGATGGCAGTAAAGCGCAATATACACAGATAAGGGCAAGGTGTGGGCATTATCCGGATATGTTTGAAGCTCTTCCGGGTAATATTATCAGGCTGAAGCAATCATAATTTTGAAAGAAAAAAGAGTAGGGGGATATTTTTATGGAAAACGAAATTAAGTTGTTGTCAATTAATGAAATAATAAAAGAAAAATTCCTTATCCCTTCATACCAAAGGGGATATAGGTGGGAAAAACGCCAAGTAACAGAACTGCTCGATGATATTTGGGAATTCTCCCAACAAGAAAGAAAAAAAGATGAGTTTTATTGCTTGCAACCTATAGTAGTAAAGAAAAATGGCGACAAGTGGGAGGTAATTGACGGACAGCAACGATTAACTACAATCTACATAATTTTGTATTTTTTAGGTAGAAAAAGATATGACATAGAATTTGAGACAAGAGAAAAAAGCAAAGAATTTCTACAGAATATCGATGTATCAAATACATCAAATATTGATTACTTTTTTATAGGACAGGCATATAAAACTATCAAAGAATGGTTTGAGTATAAAGAAAATGTTGAATCAGAATACACTGTTAGAGATGAATTTAGCATTGCATTAGGTAAGCTTACCAAAATAATCTGGTATGAAGTTAATGATGGTTCTAATCCCATAAATATTTTTACTAGGCTTAACATCGGGAAAATACCACTTACAAATGCGGAACTTATAAAAGCATTATTTTTACAAAAATCAAACAAGAATAATAACGATAATGACACTTTTAGGTTAAAACAATTAGAAATAGCTAGTGAGTGGGACAGAATTGAATATACTCTTCAAAATGACGAGTTTTGGAGCTTTATTAATAAAGAATTTAATGATATGCCAACAAGAATCGAATATATTTTTAATGCAATGGCTAAGAAAAGTTCAAGAGGGGATGACTTTTATACTTTTAGGTATTTTAATGAAAGATTAAGGCAACGCAGTGTTCAAGAGATTTGGGATGAAGTTAAGGCTTACTTTTTAACATTTGAAGATTGGTTTAATGACAGGGAATTATTCCATTTAATAGGTTATCTTGTAACTTGCGGAGAGAGAATTGAGCAACTCAAAGATGCAGCTGAAGGAAAAAGCAAAACTGAGTTTAGAAAATATATTGATAACAAAATCAGGCAACACGTTAATTATAAGATATCAGAACTGGATTATGAAAAGAACTCGAATGAAATTAAAAAAGTACTTCTACTATTTAATATAGAAACAATACTTAGAATGAAAACACACAATTATCGTTTTTCTTTTAATTCTTATAAAAGAGGAAAATGGAGCATTGAACACATTCACGCCCAGAATACTGACGGTTTGAGTACAGTAAAACAGTGGATGGCGTGGATTGAGGATCATATAAAAAGTTTAGAAAGAATTAATGCAAACAAATACAAAGAAGTCATTGAAAGAATGAAGTCTATAAATGAGGATAATATAAGTGCTGAATTATTTAATAAATTATTCGAAGAAGTTCAGAACTGTTTTAAAGACCAATTTAGTGATGATATGCATTTAATAAATAACCTAACTCTACTGGATAAGGACTTAAATAGCAGACTTGGCAATTCATTCTTTGATGTAAAGCGTGATATTATTATAAAAATGGATAAGGAAGGCTATTTTATCCCTATTTGTACTAGAAATGTATTTTTGAAGTATTATAGTAAGAATGCATCACATTTGCATTTTTGGGGTCCTGAAGACAGGAAGGATTACTATGATGAGATAATACATACTTTACAGAAATATTTGCCTAATCAAGCGGAGGTGAATAGTGATGCAAACAACTAAGTATACATTTTGGAAGCTAATAAATGAGTATAGAATTGAAATACCAATTATACAGAGAGATTATGCCCAAGGAAGAAATGTTGATAAAATACCAGAAATAAGGAAGGAATTTCTTGAAAGCCTTTATAATGCAATAGTTAATGAGAGCAATACATTAGATTTTGATTTTGTATACGGTTCTATAGAAGAACGAGAAGGGGATAAGGTATTACTGCCATTAGATGGACAGCAGAGATTGACCACTCTCTTTTTATTACATTGGTATCTTGCCACAAAGGAAAATAAAACTAGCAAGATAAAAGGTATACTTTCAAAATTTACTTATGAGACCAGAATAAGCTCTCGGGACTTCTGCTATTCGCTAGTAGAAAAAGGTGTTAAATATGATCTTGGCAAAGAAAATGATAAAATATCTGATTTAATTAAAGATGCTCACTGGTTTTATATGTCATGGATAAAAGATCCAACTATAAAATCAATGCTAACAATGCTTGATGATATTCATCTGACTTTTAGGGATACTCAAGATTGCTTTGAAAAACTAATACGTGATATTAATTCAGATCCTCCAATAACATTTAGATTTTTGGAACTTAAAAACTTTGGCTTAACTGATAACTTGTACATAAAAATGAATGCTAGAGGAAAACCTTTAACGGATTTTGAAAACTTTAAAGCAAAATTTACTCAGATAATTGATGATGTGTTGCCAGAAAAGCTTCTGGATTTTTCTTTAAAGATAGATAACGCCTGGACAGATGTTTTCTGGAAGTATAAAGAAGCCAATACTATCGATAATCCTTTTATGCGATATATATATTTTATTACAGAAATGCTTTATGTTGAAAACCAGAATGTATTACCTACAACAAATCCATTTTTATATAATGAAAATAATGTACCTAAAATCAATTATGAATTGATAAAATCTGTATATAGCAGGAAGGAGAACATTGAATTCTTAATAGATTCTCTTGATTTTTGGATAAAAATTCAAATGGATCCGGATAAATTTATTGACAACATTTTTTCAGAAAAATATGAAAAAGGTAAGCTGGTCATTTTTGATGGTAAAAGTAATCTTTGGAAAAGGTGTTTAAAGGGTGATTCTTTTGGAATAGCAGAAAAAATATTGCTTTATTCACTACTAAAACGTTGTATTTTTTTAAATCAGTACAGTTATAGTGTTGATTTAGTGGAATTTTTAAGAGTTATTCGAAATCTGCTGATGAGAGTACGTCAAGCGGTTAATACCAGATATACAAGCAATTTGCGTTTTGACTTTATGAAGAGACAGTTAAAAGATGTGACTGACTTGCTTATACAAAATCAAAATGTTTATCAAATATTAACTCAAAAGGGATTCAGTATGCCTGGATTTAGTAAAGATTCCGTAGATTCGGAAATAAAAAAGGCTACACTGATTGTTAATAATATAAATTTAAAAGAAAAAATTCATAAACTAGAAGACAATCCATTATTTAAAGGATGTATTGATAATGTTTTGGAAATAGTTGTAGGAAACCCCGCTATAGATTTGGATTCAATTATAACTGACATATGGTCAAACAATAGTTCAACCGTTATAAAAGCTTTACTTTCGATAGGAGATTATTCTGTTATTATAGGTTACAGTCAACTTGGTGCAAGAAAGTACTTTGGAGGAGATGGAGAATGGAATATTATTCTTACAAGGACCACAAACGAATCACAGAAAATCAAAGAAATACTAAAGGAATTTATATGTAAATATATTACAATAAAGGGTTCCACTTCAGAAGAGAAATTGAAAAATATAATTATTGATTATTTAAAACAAGCAAAAAGGGATTGGAGATATTACTTTATAAAATATGGAGGGTTTGTTGATAATAAAAAAAATCTTTATGCATGGCTAAATGAATATGAGTTGAGAAAACTTAATGGAAACTCGCTACTGGCTTACCACATCAATCCATATGTCAGGACGGTCGCTTTGAAAATTGCAGATAAAACCATTTGTAATGTTAATGAGTGCTATGGTATATACAGTGATCTTAGTCCGCTGAAATTAAGAAATAATATAACTCTGGAAAGCCTCAAAGACGGCTGGAAAGTAAAATTTCCTGAAGATTATGTTTCGAGGAATGGAAAACAAGAGTTTAATAATTTAATTGCTATCGCTAATTCTAAAAATGAGTACTGGCTAAAGGAAACTGATGACAAAGATAGGATTGAAATAGCTGTTGAATTCATAAAGGCTTTGGCCTAGAGTCTTTATTTCACTTGACTGGTATTACACACTATAAAGATGATGAAACTTCAAGAAAAAATTAAGGGCAAATCAATAAATCGTAAAAGAACAGGAAATAAGCAGATGCTTATTTGAAAAAGTTGATTTGTTCCCTTGAACGTTCGTTTTCGGGGAAAATGCCCAAAAACCCATTGATATATTCCCACGAACGCAAGGTTCAAAAAACAGCCCAAGACATCAATCCAAGCGGCTCGTTCCATGTGGAGTGCGTCACCGCGGTGTCAAGGTAAAGGCTTTGGCCCCCGATGCAACACCTAAGGGGAAAAGCGATCCGGGGGGTTACCATTGTCCAAAAGCAGGAGATATCCGCGATTTACTACGCCTCATTGCAGACGGGATACGACTTTTATGCTCTGGAGAAGGAACCAAGTTTAGTGCGGGACATCGCGGGCTTTAAGCAGGAAGCCCCTGACTTTGACGCTTCTTTTTTCGGTCAAGTGCAGCAGGGCTTGTGTGCCCCCTGCTTTTGAGGAATACATTGTACGCCAGCTGACGAAGGACATCATAAAGAAGGAATTTCCCGAAGGCTTGGCTGAGTATATCCTGCGGGCAGCTGCCGCACTGCCGTGACCAAGGCGGGGGTGGGCTATGGGGATTACTTACTGCGACATGAAAAAAGATCTCCCCGGGGAACAGCGTATCATCTCGGGACCGTAGATAGCGCGGTGTTGGAGCATTTTAACGTTCCCTTTGTTAATTCGACTCTGCCTGGACGCTGGGCGCACGGCTCTTGAGCGATCAAGTGATCAGATCGGTGATCTACGATCTGGTAGTCGACCCTACCTACCGAGGGAGGGGAATAGGGTAAGAACTGGTAAGAAGGTGCATCGGACATTTTCCCCACACCGAATGGTTAGTGCAGATAGAACAGCATCTGGTAAGATATTACGAGAAGCGTGGCTTCACGGTTTACGGTGATGTGGTCTTGACCATACCATCACCGTACCGAAGGACGGAATAGACTTGAGGGAAAGCCCGAAGAGGTGCCTTAGGCCGCTGGAGCCGGGCGGAAGGACTGGAAGAACATGTACTCGCTGCGAATTTTTTGGATATAGCTGCTTTAGCCTGTTTCGTGGTGGTGGTGCAGGCCAGTACCGCCTTGAGCGCGGCCCGCCGGAAACCGTTTTTCTTGGCCATCATCCTCACCGCGACGGCGATCCTTGCGGAGGCGGGAACGCTGCTTGCGAGCCATGGGCATCTCAACCTGCGGGGCCTGCACCTTTTCCTCAACGCTGTGGGCTTTGCCGTCACTCCCATGATACCTCTAGCCCTTGCCATGATCGTTGACAAGACGGTTTTGGCACCGGGCCGGCTTCTTTTTCTCCCCACTTTGCTCAACGGCGCTTTGGCTGTCCTCTCCCCCTGGCTTGGGCTGGTTTTTTCCGTGGATGCCGCCAACCGTTACGCCAGGGGTGAGTACTTTTTCGTTTTCATCACCGTGTACCTCACGAACCTGCTCCTTTTGGTCCTTATCACCCTGGAGGTGGGCCGGCGCAACAACTACCCCATCGTGGGCAGGCTAGCCGCGCTTTCCATCTTCACCTTCGTGGGGACAAGCATCCAGCTCGTCTATCCCTCGACCCAGACTACCTGGCACTGCGTGACTTTGGCGATTCTGCTCTTCTTCCTCTTGATGTCCGAGTTTGACCGTAGTTTTGATACTCTCACGGGCCTGTACAACCGGGCAGCTTTTGAACAGGCCGCGGGGCAGTTAGGGGAGGAGCGGGCCTTTTCCCTGATCATGCTGGATATAGATGATTTCAAAGTGGTGAACGACACCTACGGCCATGACTACGGAGATCAGGTGATCAAGATGGTGGCAGGGGTGCTGAGACGGGCCTTTACCAAGCAGTACACCTGCTATCGCTGTGGCGGGGATGAGTTTGCCATCATCAGTAGGGAAACAAATCCGGAAAGGATTGAAGAACAGCTCAAAAGCATGACCGCGCTCCTGGCCAAGACCCGCAGGGAGCAGCCCCTGCCCACGGTCTCCTACGGCTACAGTGTTTTTCAGGGGGGAAGGCTGAACCTAGCCGAGCTCCTGAAGGAAGCCGATGAGCGCATGTACCGTTACAAGAGGCTGCATAAGGCCGCGGCCGCATCTGGCGAGCTCAGGCCCAACGGTTCCTGAAGCGCGACCGTGTATCGCTACTTCTTCCTCGCCATGACCATGTTTCATCGGCTTCTTGCCGCCAAACATCCTTGTGAGGCTGGCGTGCCCTTGAGTCGCCTAACTCCGCCTCCCCCTGGAGCTTTTGGTAGCTGGCCAAGCGCTGGGGAGGCAGGGCTCCGCTGTCCCAGGCGCCGCAGATTGAAGTCCTCATTGAGGGCCATACAGATGTCCTGCGCTGGTTTGCCCTGCTGAGGAGCGGGCTTTGGCGCGGGAGGATGTGGTGGATGACGGCACTGCCGGCCCCATCGTCCAGGCGGTCCATGGGTACCCAATGGCCAACCGCAGGGAAGCTGGCTGCATCATGGGCCTGATGGGCCGGCCTGCAATCCGGCCCTCGATTTCACCCCCGGCGCAGACTACCCTGTAAAGACGGCGGTATTGGACTGAGACCCCGGGACATCTTTCAACCGCTTGTACTACCGCGCCCAACTGCCTGGTGTGTGGCGCCTCTGTTAAAGGAGGAAATGAATCGGAGACGCTGATCATCTATGTGGAACTGGTCTCCTGCAGTCAAGAAGGTAACTGTGCGTAACCGTGGGGCTAAAGGAAAACCTAACTCGCTGGCGAAAATAAACACAAAGATTTTACATGCGCTCCTTAGCTGATGGGAGGATGGGTGTAATGAAGAAGCAGTGGTATGTGAAGCTGTTTGAGAATTACGCCGAGCGGTATGACCAGGAAGCTTTTACACAGGGGACCAAAGGTGAATGTGATTTTATCGAACGGGAGCTCAATTACGACAAATCTCGGCGGATCATTGACATCGGCTGCGGTACAGGCCGGCACACCATTGAACTGGCTAAGCGGGGCTATTCAGTCACCGGCATTGGTCTTTCCGAAGCCCAGCTGAGAAGGGCCAGGGAAAAGGCGGAGATGGAGAATGTGGTGGTGGAATTCCTGCGGCACGACGCCCGCAAGCTGCCCTTTGCAGGTGAGTTTGATGTGGCCATCATGCTCTGTGACGGCGCCTTTCCCCTCATGGAAACAGATGAGATGAACCTCGAGATTCTGGAAAGCGCCACCAAAGCCCTGAAAAGCCCGGGCAAGCTGATCTTCACTTCCCTGAACGGGCTTTACCCCCTGTTCCGCCTGGTGTCCAGTTCCCGTGAACCGGGCGCGACCCAGGAAGATGTGGATGAGCCAAGGAGCCAGTTCGATCTCATGACCATGCGGGAGCGCTATGTTATGACCTACATTGACGACGATGGCCGCGAGCAGCAGGTGGAGGCCAATGAGCGGTATTATCTCCCCTGTGAGATCACCTGGCTTTTGAAATCGCTGGGCTACAAAAAGATCGATATTCTCGGAGCCACCCTGGGGGCCTTTTCCCGGGAGGAAGAGCTCACGCCGGAGCATTTTGAAATGCTGGTGGTGGCGGAAAAATAGACGGAAGGAAAGCTTCCTTGGGCCCTAGGGGCGCTAGTTAGGGGAGGCTGTTCTTGCGCAGCGCGCCTCAGCCGGGGCGCGCCTTTCCATGCAGGCAAGGCAAAAGAACAAAGAAACAACGGAGGAAGCAGGATACACAGATGAAAAAAGGAAAGAACAGAGTAGGGAAGTGGGGGCTGCTGCTTGCCGCCGCTCTTTTTGTCGGAGGGATCTTCATGCTGTTCACGGGGGAGCAGGGCGCAGCCCGCGCCCAGAGCCTGGGTATCGGAACAAGCGGCAACGTTAAACTGCTGCACGATCTCAACGCCAGCTGGATGATGCCCGGGGAGTATGCGCTGGAAGTTAAGGAAGTGCAGGGCACCGCCATGGAGTGGGTATACAGGCGCGGCAGTGAGCCCGCGCGGGTGATCCTGCAGCTCCACGGCGGTGCCTACACCCGCTCCCTCAAGGACAACGGTGTGACCTACAGGCGTGCCGCGGTGCAGTATGCCCAGGTGAGCGGCGGAGCCGTCCTGACTGTGGACTACCGGGTAGCTCCTGAATACCCCTTCCCGGCTGCGCTGGAAGATGCGCTGCTGGCCTATGAGTGGCTTTTGAGCCAGGGGTACCCGCCGGAAAACATCATTATTGCAGGGGACTCCGCCGGGGGAGGGCTGGCCCTGGCCACCGTCTTGTACCTTCGGGACAATGATCGGCCGCTGCCCGCTGCGGTGATTACCATGTCCGCCTGGACGGATCTCAACTACAGGCGGTGGAAGCCCGCCTATGTGGGCGATCACCCCGCCAACCACCCCTATATTTCCCCCATCTACGGGGACTACCACGGTTTTCCTCCCCTGCTTATGCAGGTTGGCGGAGATGAGCTTCTTTTAGAAAACACCCTGACTGTTGCGGAAAAGGCCCGAGCAGCGGGGGCTGCCGTCCAGCAGACGACCTATCCCGGTATGTTCCACGTGTTTCAGATGCTGTTTCCCAAACTGCCTGAAGCCAATGGGGCTTGGGAAGAGGTCGCGGCCTTCATTGAGCAGGTGTTTGGCGGCGGTGCAGAGTGATAAAAAGGGAGGATGCCCCATGGAGATTGAGCTGCGCAGGCTAACGCCGGAGCTGGCTGAGGACTATGTGTACTTTTTCGACACGACGCCCCACGATGACCAGGTGGATGAGCACAAGTGCTACTGCATCTGCTGGTGCAGCGCTGATGCTGAGGGAAAAGACTTCTCCACGCGGGAGCAGAGAAGGGCTTACGCCCTGCAGTATGTGGCCAGCGGCGTCCTCCAGGGCTACCTGGCCTATCAGGGGAACAAGATCGTTGGGTGGTGCAACGCCAATACAAAAGCAGACTGCCTTAAGTGCGCAAGTTGGCGGAGGTTTATGGCGCATGTTCCCTTGGACGATTTGGAACAGGGCGTAAAGGTTAAGTCGGTCTTCTGCTTCGTCATAGCCCCGGAAATGAGGAGGCAGGGTATTGCCGCACTCCTTTTGGAGCATGTCTGCCGGGAAGCCGCCCAGGAGGGCTTTGATGTAGTTGAGGCCTATCCATGGAAGCAGTGGGATTTCGGTGGATACTATGAGATGTACAAAAACAGCGGGTTTACGGTTGTTCAGGAAACCGAGAGCGGTTATGTGATGCGCCGGCAGCTTAAGCACCCCAGCCAGAACGGTCGGGTATAAAGGACGCTGAGGTGCGCTTCCCGATGTCGGTGGAGTTGGACAACCTTTCCGGAAGAACAGCAAGCTCCTCTGCGCTGCAGCACAGAGGAGCTCGCAGGCTGCGCTCCGCAGCCGATTTTTTTGCAGCTAACGCTCCGGACCCTGTTGGTCGGTGAGAACATCGGGAGTGTAGCGGCCCGTTTTTTTCCTCTGCTGGACGCAGAGGGTTAGCAGGTACTCGATCTGGCCGTTAACGGACCGGAAATCCTCCGCGGCCCAGGCGGCAATCTCTTCATAGAGTTTTGGTGAAAGGCGCAGCGGGATCTGTTTCCTCTTGCTCATGATCAGTATAGGCTGCCGCTGTTCACCACGGGCGAGACATCCCTGTTACCGCAGAGCACCACCAACAAGTTGGTTTGTGTTCGGAACCGCTGGCGATACCATTTTACCTTTCCTGGCCTGCCTGGGGGAGCATCCCATCAAGTTCATCCAGCTGAGGAATGAGGAAAGCGCAGCCTATGCAGCTTCCGCCTATGCCAAGCTCACAGGGGAACTGGGTGTTGTGATCGGCGATGGCGGCCCGGGAACGGGCAGGTTGATCAACGGCCTGGCGGATGCCTTAAGTGATGGGGCCCCTGTCCTGGCCGTGACCGGGCAGGTGGAATCCATCTACCTGGGCACAGGCCACAAGCAGTATATCAACCAGCAGCAGCTCTTGGGGGCCGTGACTCTTCGTTCGGAAAATCTGGGTAGCCCCCGGAGCCTGCCCACGCTGGCCTCCGATTTACTGCGGACTGCGGTCTTCCAAGGGGGGCCTGTACATCTGAGCATCCCCAAGGACTTCTGGCAGCAGGCCATCGCAGCGCCGCTGGCCAAGCCAGAACCGTTCTTGCACCAAACTGCCCAGTCCCCGGAGGCGGTACTCGATCAGGCCGCGCAGTGGCTGGCCCAACTGGAGCGGCCCATGATCCTGGCGGGCCGGGGCGCCCGTCAGGCGGTGGAGCAGGTGCTGGCTCTGGCTGAGAAGCTGGGTGCAGGTGTGATCTATACGCTGCCCATGGTGGGTGTGATGCCGGACCATCCCCTGGTGGTGCGGGGAATCGGCAAAGGAGGCTCAGAGGCAGCCGTGGAGCTTCTGAAAAGATGCGACGGTCTGCTCAAGTTGGGCGCCACCTATTGGCCGCCGGAGCTGACCGCGGATGAACACAAGGTTTTGGCCCTGGATATACACCCGGCCAATCTCAGCAGGGGCATTCCCGCGGACTTCGGAGTGGTGGGAGATGCCCAGGCTGTTTTGGCCAAGCTCCTCGCTAGACTTGATGGGGTAGGCACCAAGCAGAGTTGGATTGACCAGGTGAAGGAGCAAGCGGCAGCTTGGCGCCGGCGCCTGGAGCAAGAGCTGCAGCACGCTGCGCCGGGGCATCCCGGCAGGGCTATACGCATCTTGTCCGCCAAGTCCCAGGCCAGCAGCGTGTTCTGCCTGGATGTGGGCGATCATGTACTCTGGTTCAGCCGCTTTTTCCAGGGCAGGGGCCAGGAGGTCTTGATCTCGGGGTGCTGGCGGGGGATGGGCTTCTCTCTGGGAGCTGGTATTGCCGCCCAGCTGGCGAGGGCAGATGCCCAGGTGTTCAGCGTCGTGGGGGATGGGGGCTTTTCCATGCTCATGGGCGAGTTTGTGTCCGCGGTTGAGCTTCAGCTGCCCATTATCTTCGTGCTGATGAATAACCGGTCCTACGCCATGGAAGCCAGCGCCATGGCTGCGGCGGGCCTCAAGACCATCGGGGTTGCCCTCAGGGATATCCGCTTTGACCAGGTGGCCCAGGCCTGCGGGGGAGTGGGTCTGCGCCTTGCTCCGCCGGAACTTGAGGCGGCCTTGGAACAGGTGCCGCAGCGGGGTAAACCTTTGCTCATCGACTTGCAAGTAGATCCGGTAGAGCTACCCACAGCGCATCTCTAGCCCCCGCCTTGAGCGGGGGTTTCTTGCTAGCTGACCGACGGCAGGCAGGGATAGGGCATGCTTTGCGAATATGTTTTCTAAGGAGCAAAATCCTGCAGGCAAAGGGCTGGGCGGTGCGGAATTACCTCAAAGGAGGGGGTAAAGCTAGCAGCCATGTCAGCCAGAGCTTATCTCAAGCCCATTGCCTTAGTGTCCATCATCACCGCCCTGGCCCTTTTGGGCGATGCACTGCTCTACAGCATCCTGCCCCTTTATGCCGGCTCTTTAGGGATTTCCACCTTCATGGTGGGTGTTCTTCTGAGTGCAAACCGCTGGGTGCGCCTGGCCACCAACACCTGGGCTGCCCGTTCCTTTGCCCGCTGGGATTTCTCCGGGATTATGCTGGCGGTGGTTCTGCTGACGGCCCTATCCACAGCTGTGTACGCCTTTCCGTTGGGTGCGGCGCTCTTTTTTCTAGCCCGCATCATCTGGGGGGCGTGCTACTCCCACCTCAGGCTCGGCGGTTACCTGGTGGCCCTCAAGGCCAGTGGCCAAAGCCTGGGACTGGCCCTAGGCACCATCCAGTCTGTTTCCCGCTTGGGGAGCATCTTTGCGGTTTTGGGCGGAGGTCTTCTGGCAGACCGCTTTGGTTACAGCTGGGCGCTGGCCGCTGCTGGCCTGCTTTCCTTGGGTGCAGTGCCCTTCGTCCTGCGTCTGGATGGTTCGGATGCCAATGCAGATCGCCAAGGGACCGGCACCGCCTGGGATTCTCCTTCCCGGGAGCAGCCCCATGGTTCCCTTTCTGCGGCCTTTGCCTCCACCGCCGGTTTGATTACTCACCTGGTGGCCTGGGGTATGGTCCTTTCCACCCTCTCCGCGGTGCTCCAGGAAAGGGTGGGGCAGGGGGCGGTCCTTTTCGGGCAGCTCTTGGGGATTGCCACTGTTGCCGGGGCCGTTACGGCCATTAACTGGCTGAGCACGCTGGTGGTATCGCCCCTGGCGGGGAGGTTGTGTGATCGCTGGGGTAGGAGGGGGCCTTTTCTCCTTGCCACCCTGCTGCAGGCCGGTTCCCTCTTGGGCATAGCGGTGGCGGATGGTATCTATACAACCATTGGTCTTTTCGCAGTGTTCTTCGTTTTGACCAACGCCCAGAAGGTGTTCCTGGATGCGGCGGCGGGGGACGCTGCTCAGCGACAGGGTGCTGGGGCGGTGAGCCGCTACAACTCCTGGCAGGATTTGGGTTCAGCCGCTGGGCCCCTTTTGGGCTACGGCCTGGCAGCCGTCCTCAGCTTTTCCACTGCCTATGTGCTGGGGGCTATCCTCCTTGTGGGAGTGGCCCTGCTTGGCACCGTGGATTCTGGGCGGGAAAGGAGGGTGGCCGGTGCCGGCTGACGATACCCACCTGCGCAGCGATGAGGAGCTGCAGGCAGGGCAAGTTGCGGAGCTTAAGCCCCACAATGCGCCCATTACACTTGTGGAATACGATCCAGTCTGGCCCGCTTTGTTTGCCCGGGAAGCACAGCGCATTAGTGCCGCTTTGGGGCGGAGGGCGCTGCGGATTGTGGGTTCAACCTCCGTGCCCGGCCTGTGTGCCAAACCCATCATCGACATAGTGTTGGTGGTGGAAGACTCGGCGGATGAAACGCTTATCTCCCGCAGCTGGAGGCGGTCGGGTACAGCTTGCGTATCCGGGAGCCGGACTGGTTGGAGCACCGCATGCTGAAGGGGCCGGATACAGAGATCAACCTGCATGTGTTCAGCGCTGGGGTCAGTGAAGTGGAAAAGATGCTGCGCCTGCGGGATTGGCTGCGGGCAAGCCCACAGGACCGGGAAAAATACGCCGAGGTTAAGCGGGGCTTAGCCGCGCGCTCCTGGCGCCATGTCCAGCATTACGCAGATGCCAAAAGCACGGTGATCAGTGAGATTCTGGCCCGGGCGGGCTGGATCGAGTCTGAGTGAGTGAAGTGAGGGAGCAGTGAAGTACAAATTCGAGGTGGAAAAAAGGGATTACAGCGATTTCGCCAGCGGCCGGGTGCTGTACAGTGCGCCCAGTACCACGGGGTTCCCGGTGCGGCTGGCCAGCGAGATCATGCAGCGCGCCTTTGCCATCCTAGCTCAGCAGGGGGTAGATGGGCCCTTGCGCATCTACGATCCCTGCTGCGGTGGTGCGTTTTTGCTCACCACCATCGGCTTTCTCTTTCCAAGGCAGGTGGGACATCTCATCGCCACCGACCTGGACCCCCTGGTTTTGGAGATAGCGGAGAAGAACCTCTCCCTGCTTTCCCCCGAGGGACTGGAGAGGAGGCGGAGGGAGCTGGAAAGCTACGCCGCGGCCTTCGGCAAGGACTCCCACAGGGCCGCCCTGGAAAGCCTGGAGCGCCTGCGGGACCGTTTGGGCAGAAGAAGCATCGCCTTTTCCTGTGGGCAGCGGGATATCACCGACCTCAGCCCCTTTCCGGTCCAGGATGTAGACATCATCATCACGGACCTTCCCTACGGCCAGCTGGCCAGCTGGGGAGGGGAAGGCGGCGATCCCCTGGAAAGCCTCTTTATCAACTGCCGGCGGGCCCTGAAGGAAGGCCCGGCGGTTTTGGCTATCGTCGCCGACAAAAAGCCCCGGCTCAAGCACGAAGCCTTTCGGCGCGTGGACCATTTCAAACTAGGCAAACGTCAAATCGCTCTGCTGCAGCCGCTTTAGGTAAGTGGGAGGCGGTGAAGATGATTGCCATTTTGAGCATCGACTTCGATTATTTCATCGCTGCCAACGCTCAGGAGCGGGACGAGTACTTCCTGCGGGGAGGCGAGAGCATACCCCGGGAGGAGCTCCCTGCACTGTGGGCAGAGAGGTATGCCGGCTATCCGCAGATCAGTGCCGTGGATGTGATCCCGGAGTTCAGCGCCTTTAGGGCGTTCCTGCGCTCGCTGAACCTGGATGCGGCCAAGGTGTTTCTCTCCGAGACCCACCGCAGCATCAAACAGGTCATTGACCGCCTGCCCCGGGGCGAGCCCCTGAGGATTGTTAACGTGGATTTCCACCACGACTATTACCATTACTACACGGGGGAAGACTACTGCAACTGCGGCAACTGGCTGCGCAGGGTGGTGGAAGAGCGGCCCGCTACGTCGGTGAAGTGGATCAGGCGGGAAGATTCCCAGCTGGCCACGCTGGAGGGGGACTTCCCCTTTGAACACACCACAGACCTGTTCAGCGTGTGCCGGGAGCGCTTTAGTTGTGTGTTTATGTGCCGCAGCCCCGAGTGGAGCCCACCCCACCTCAGCTCGCGCTACCAGGAACTCATCCGGGCACTGCTGCCGGACGAGCCGGCCCTGGTCCTTTCGGGCAGCGCTTAATCGGCGGGGTCAAGGTGAAAGCGCACGCCAATTTCCACGGAGAACCATATGATGGACCATAGTGGCGGGCGCAAAAGCCCCCGGGTGATGGCCACCCGGGGGACTAGACCCTTCTAAAAGGTGATGCCCCGCAGCTTGCTGGCTGTGACCAGCCGGTCCAGTGCCAGCATGTAAGCGCCCATGCGCAGGGACGTTTCGGCTTTTTCCGCCATGTTCCACACATCGTGGAAGGACCTGACCATGATGTGTTCCAGCTTGCGGTTGATCTCATCTTCGTCCCATTTCTCAGCCTGCAGGTTCTGCAGCCACTCGAAGTAGGAGACCACCACACCGCCCGCGTTGGTCAGGATATCCGGTACCACCGTGACGCCTTTTTCCTCCAAAACGGCATCCGCGGCCGAGGTGGTGGGTCCGTTGGCGCCTTCCAAAATGATCTTGGCCTGCACATGGGGGGCGTTCCGTTCGTGGATGGCGTTTTCCAGCGCGGCGGGGATGAGGATGTCCACTTCCAGCTGCAGCAGCTGCTCATTGGAGATCCTCGCCACATCGGGAGCAGTATAGTCCTTCAGCAGTCTACCCCGCTCGGCCCGGAGGAAGGTGATGATCGCCTCCATATCCAGCCCCTTTTCGCTGTAGATGGCGCCGGACACATCGCTGATGGCCACCACTTTACAGCCTTCTCTGTGCAGCAAGAGTGCCGCGGTTCCTCCTACACTGCCCGCCCCTTGTACTGCTACTGTGGCACCTTGGAGGCTCAAGCCCATCTTTTTGGCGATCTCCCTGGCCACGAGGAGAATGCCGCGACCTGTGGCTTCCCGCCGGCCTAGGGATCCTCCTAGGGGAACGGGTTTGCCCGTGACCACGCCCAGGGTGAGCTGGCCGTTGACCAGGCTGTAGGTGTCCATGAACCAGGCCATGACTTCTTCGTTGGTGTTCACATCGGGGGCGGGGATGTCCACATGGGGTCCCACGATGGGATAGAGGAGTGCTGTATACTTACGGGTCAGCCGCTCCAGTTCGCCCTTGGAGAGCTTGGTGGCATCCACCGTGACACCGCCCTTACCCCCGCCGTAGGGGATATCCACGACGGCGCACTTGAACGTCATGGCGGCGGCCAGGGCCTTAACCTCATCCATGTCCACCTTTTGGTGGTAGCGGATGCCGCCCTTGTAAGGGCCCCTGATTCCCGAATGCTGTACTCTGTAGCCCTCAAAGACTTGGATGGATCCGTCATCCATCCTTACGGGCACGGAAACCTTCAGTTCCCGTTCGGGATACTTGAGCTGGATGTAGTCTTTCTCTTCCAGCCCCAGGAGGGCAGCTGCCCGATCGATGATTTTGATAATCTCTTCGTGGGGGTTGTAGTTCTTGTCCACCTAATCACCCATCCTTCCTGTGGAAATTGCAGCGGTGCCTGCTGTTCGTGGAGAGCACCGCTGCCGTGTCAGTTCTCAGGTTGTTATTAATTAGTTTACAAGTCTGGTGTTGTATTGTCAACGCCCATGGGGCCTCCAGCTAGGGACCGGCTGGCGGCCGGATCCTGCAGGAGAAAGGGGTCTGGTGTTTAATATGTCCAGGGGATCGGGGGCCCATCTTCTTTTGCTGAAGGAGAAGATACCATGAGACACATTCTATCGCTTCTGTACATCGGATACCTCTTTTTCGTCATCTTCATGATCTTCTTTAGCCGCAAGAAGCCGACGCAGCGCTTCAGCTGGATTTTGGTACTCGTTTTCCTTCCTGTGGTGGGGCTGATTGTGTACAGCGTCATGGGCAGTGACGTGTTCTGGGACTACAAGCGCAGAAAGATCCGCCAGCGCCATCGGGCCATTTTTCTGGAATTGGATGCCATCACCCGCAGGTGGCATAACCGCTCTGGGGCTGAGCTTTCCCCCACCCAGCAGTTCCACTACAAATGCTGCGGCAGCATTTTCACCGCTGATAATTCCGTGGAGGTGTTCACCAACGGCGGGCCGAAATTCGCCCGGCTGTTTGAGGATCTTAGGGCCGCCCAAGACCACATCCACGTCCAGTATTTCACCATCCACAACGATGCGGTGGGTCAGGAACTTTTTGCCATTCTCCAGGAAAAGGCCCGCCAGGGAGTGGAAGTGAAGCTGCTTTACGACAGCTTCGGCTGTGGGTTCACCTTTGTACGCCCCTTGTTCCAAAGACTGAAAGAGGCCGGAGGCAGGGTCCAGGGGATCCGGCCGTGGGCCCGGGCTTTAAACTACCGCAACCACCGCAAGCTGGTGATCATCGACGGCCAGATTGGTTACCTTGGCGGCATGAACGTGGGTGAGCACTACGCCGAGGGAGTGGGAGGCATGGTTTGGCGGGACACCCACGTGCGCCTCACCGGAGGCGTGGTCCGGGACCTGCAGCAGATTTTCATTTCCGACTGGGTTGCTTCAGCCCGGAAGGGGAACCTGGGCTTCCGCCACCGCCTGCAGCACTACTTCCCCGAAGTGGAAGCCAACGGCCACCTGCCGGCTCAGATTATTGCCAACGGTCTGTACAACAAGTTCATCGGCCAGGATGTGATCAACCTCAGCTACTTCAACCTGATCAGCGGAGCCAAGGAGCGGCTGTGGATCCAAACGCCCTACTTCGCACCCTCCGAGCCTGTTTTGCAGAGTTTGAAAACCCTGGCCCTGCGGGGCGTCGATGTGCGGATTATGACTTCTTCCTACTACACCTTTGGCGGTCTGTTCCATCACAACATCAAAAACTACTTCTTCCGCCAACTTATCGATTCCGGGGTGAGGGTGTTTAAGTACAAGGGCATCATGCATGCCAAGGCCATGCTCATCGATGATGACCGCCTCTGCATCGGCACGGTGAACCTTAACGTGCGCAGTCTCGAGCGGGACGATGAGCTCTTCATCTACTTTGAATCGCCGGAGCGGAATGCCCACTACAGCAGCATCTTCCAGGAGGACTTGGCCAACAGCATTGAACTGGACTATGCCCGGTTCAGAAAGGAAACGCTGCTTTCCCGGGCGCTGGAGTCGGTGGTCAGCCTGTTTTCACCCCTGTCCTAAATTAGGGGCTTTCCCTCAGCTTCTTCTGGGGGTATGATTAAGGGAGACTTCTCGTAGGGAGCGAATTGCTTTGTCAAAAGAGCATTTGTACGTAGTTTTGACCCGCACCAACACCATTATTTCCCGTCTGATTCACCTGTTTACCCAGGATGAGTATACCCATGCCGCGCTGGCTTTAGATCGGGAGCTCACGGAAATGTACAGCTTCGCCAGGAAGTATACATACTATCCTTTCCTCGGGCGTTTCAAGCACGAGCGGCTGGACGAGGGCATCTACAAGCTGGCCAAGCAGCTGCCGGGGGTGGTCCTGGAGCTGGAGGTGGAGGCGGAGCAGTATGAGAAGGCGCGCCGTTTGGTGCAGAGCTTCAAGGACAACAGTGCGCGCTACAAGTACAACTGCCGGGGTTTAGTGTACGGCCTGCTGCATAAGCCCACGAAGCGGGACGATCGCTTTTTGTGTTCCCAGTTTGTCTATCATGTGCTGCATAGCAGCGGCATTGCGGACTTCCAGGTTCCCGCCAACCTGGTCAAGCCGGTGGACTTTCTCAAGCTGCCCGGCCGGATCGTCTTTCAAGGCGATCTCAAGCAGCTGGTGGAAGGGGATACATCATCCCGAGGCGGGCTGCGCTTTTACCGCAGGCTTCTGCCTAAGTGGTGGGCGGGAAGGGCATCGTAGCTCCCTGGATGCGGGGAGCTTTATTTTGTTCCAGATTCCATGGAATCGGCCGCAGGTAAAACAAGGGATTGTGGGGGAAATGTCGAACTTATATTTTTAACACGACTTGGTTAGGGGTAGCGGGGAGAAATGCTTGACGATATAGACCTGGGGAGAAGACAGCGCATTCTCATCGTAGAGGATGTTAAACTCAATGCGCAGATCCTCGTGAACGCCCTGAAGGATACGTATGACCTGCGGGTGGCGTATAACGGTGTGGAAGCGCTGGCCATGGTGAAGGAGGAAATGCCCGATCTGATCCTCCTGGATATAATCATGCCCGAAATGGACGGGTACGAGGTCTGCAGGCGCCTGCAGAGTGATCCCCATACCCGGGATATTCCGATCCTGTTCTTGACCGCGCTGGAAGGCGACCAAAACGAGGCCTATGGCCTGGAACTGGGAGCCATGGACTACATCCGCAAGCCCTTCAATGTGCCCATCGTCAAGGCCAAGATCCGCAATCATCTGGAGCTCAAACGCTACAAGGACATCCTGAAGAGGGACAGCCGCATCGACGGACTGACGCGCATTTCCAATAGGCGCCGCTTCGATGAAGCCTATGCCGAGGAACGGGAGCGGGCCCGGCGCAACAAGGCTCCTTTGGCAGTGTTGATGATCGATCTCGATCTGTTCAAATCCTATAATGACACCTACGGCCACCTGCAGGGCGATGACGTGCTCAAGCTGGTGGCGAAAACCCTCTACCACGAGCTGCAGCGCCCAGGCGATCTGGTGGCGCGCTGGGGAGGGGAGGAGTTTGCCGTTCTGCTGCCCCAAACTGACCTGCAGGGGGCGCTCACTGTGGCGGAGCGGCTCCGCACCGCCGTGTACAAACTGGCTATCCCCCATGAAGCGTCGCATGTGGCCAGTGTGCTCACCATATCCATCGGGGTGGCGGCTTCCATTGACGGCCAGCCTGAATCCTATGACCAGCTGCTGCAGTGGGCGGATGAAGCGGTGTATCAGGCCAAGGCGGAAGGCCGCAACAAAGTGGCCGCTTATGTGGGGAAGTAAAAGGGATTCCGTAGATGAAAAAAGGGTGCTTGCCCTAAGCGGCAGAGCACCCTTTTGACCGTGTGAGACTCCGCAGCGGAGTCTTTTTTGTTTTTCTGGTGGGAGGGGACTCAGCCCTTCACTGCCCCTGCCGATACGCCCTTGGTAATCTGCTTGCGGAAGACGAGGTAGAAGATGACCATGGGGACCAGGCCGATGGTGAGGGCGGCAAACTGGCGTCCGTGATCCGAGGCCAAAGGGCCGGAGAACTTCAGGATACCCACGGGCAGCGTGCGCAGGGCATCGCTGGAGACCAAAATGTTCACCAGCATAAACTCGTTCCAAACCCCAGAGACGTTAAGGATGGCCAAAGTCACGGCTACAGGCTTGGTCATGGGGGCGATGATGGAGGCGAAGATCCGGAAATAGGAGGCGCCGTCGATCCGGGCCGATTCCACCACCGAGTCGGGTATGGACCTGATAAACTCAGTACAGAGATAAATGCCGATGGGCATGCCCATGCCCACATAGGGGATCAGTACTCCCAGGCGGGTGTTGTACAGGTTGGTGGATACCGCCATAAGGAACAGCGGTACCATCAAAGACTGCAGCGTGAGCAGAATGCCGATGACAAAACTGCCGTGCAGAAAGGGCGTGGCCTTGGACCGGATTTTGGCGAAGGCAAAACCGGCCATGAGCGAAAACAGGATCACCAGGATGGTGGACGCCACCGTGAAGAAAACGCTGTTCAGAAACAGAGTGTCGAACTGGGCCAGGCGCCAAGCTGTGGGGTAGTTGTTCAGGGTGGGATTCCACGGCCAGCCCGTCATGTTCAGCTGAAACTCCGTATTGGTCTTAAGCGAACTGATAAACAGCCAATAGAGGGGGTAGAGGGTAAGCACCGTGAAGATGAGCACCATGGTGTACACGAAGACCCTCAACACGGGATGAAAGTCGGTTTTCCTGATCCGGGTTCTGGTTGCGGTTGCGGTCTTCATTCTTCCCTACCTCCAAACCTGGCTTCAGTGATGCGCACCAAGACGATGAGGATAAAGCTGAGCAGAACCATGAACACAGAGATGGAGTTGGCCAAAGGATAGTTGGGCGAGTGCTTAAAGGCCGTATCGTACATGTAGAGCGCCAGCACCGAGGTGCGCCTAGCGGGATTCCCCGCGGTCATGGCGTAGACCAGATCGAAGCTCTTCAGCGAGCCGGAGATGGCCAAGATGCAGGCGGTGACAATCACCCCAGAGAGGGCCGGCAGCATGATGCGGGTGAGCACCTGCCATTCGCTGGCCCCGTCAATGCGGGCCGCCTCGATGAGCGAGGGGTCGATCTTTTGCAGATTGGCCAGGAAGATGATCATGTACTGCCCCGTGTACATCCAGAGAATCACGAACAGGACCGGAAGAATGGCCTTTTGGGGGTCGTAGGCCAGCTCATTTTCCCAGCCCGGCTGGAAAGTCTGCATGAACTTGGTAAACGGCCCGTAAGGGGAGAAGAAGGACTGCCAGAGCCGCCCCACCACGATGGTGGAGATGACGCAGGGCAGGTAGATGATGGTCTGGAAAAAGTCCCCGAACTTGATCAGTTTGCGGTGGATCACATAGGCAAACAGAAAGCCCAGGGGGATCTGGCCGAATACGGAGATGGCCATGATCAGGCCGTTGTTTTTAAGTGAGATCCAAAAATAGCGGTCATTAAACATCCGCAGATAATGCCTAAGGCCAACGAACTGGATGTTGGGATTGCCGAAGATGACCCCGCCGTTGTAGTTGGTCATGCTCAGGCCAAGGGAGAAAACGGTGGGAAACGCCATTACTGCCCAGTATACGAGCACCCCCGGCAGAACCAGCAGGAGGTAGGCACGGCGTTCTTCAGTCCACCAGGCGAGCAATCTCTTCATGGAACTTCGCTCCTTAGAAGGAAGGGGTAGGCTCAAAGCGAGCCTGCCCCTTCTCCGGTTTGGATGTTACTGCCTCTTCGCTCTCCAAGCCTCCAGGGCTTCCTGCACCCGCTCTGCTACTTCCATGGGCGTGGCCAGGCCGAGGCCGATTTCTTGGAGACCCACGTTGAGCGGCAGGTAGACTTCGCCTTCCAGAACATTATCCAAAACTTCAGTGTATACTTCTATATCGTCATAATAGCGGATTCTCTCCACAACCAGAGGCTCAATATTGTCGGAAGTTACATCGATGCGGCTGGGGATGGTGCCCGCCGTCTCCAGGCGCATGGTCTGGACTTCCTTGCTCTGCAGCCACTTGATGAGCTCCCAAGCTGCGGCTTCCTTCGGAGAGCCATCGGGGATCTTGGAGCTCATGCCGTAGCCGGTGCCCACTACGCCGGAGGACGACTTCTTGGTGATTTCGCCGGGAATGGCGGGGAAGATGGTCATCTTGAAGTTAGGCTGCTGGTCTACGGGGATCAGTGCTTCGCCGGTGGTTACGTCGGTGAGGAAGTTGGCCGTCTTCCAGTCGCCGTCGATCATGAACGGTGCCCGGCCGGAAGCGAACAGGCCGTTTACTTCAGAGTAGTTGATGTTCATGATCTTGCGGTCCAGTACTCCGTCTTTGTACATCTGGGCGTAGAATTCCAGGGCGTTCACGAACTCAGGATCGGTGAACTTGGCTTCGCCCCGGATGATCTCATGCAGTTTCTCGTCGCCTACCAAGCGGCCCACGATCATGGAGAACAGACAGGATTGGATGACCCAGTCTTCCTGAGCTCCCATGAGGATCACATCCAGGCCCGCTCCTTTGATCACCGGGACCATGGCCACGAGCTCCTCATAGGTCTCGGGGATGGACAGCCCAAGACTTTCCAGAAGCGGTACGTTGATGTACAGGGCATGGCTGGAGGTCATCGTGGAAGGAAGCTCAGCCAGGTAGCCTGCGGCCTGGGGCGCCAGCACGGCTGGGTTGAAGTACTGGGCGTCGTCCCCCAAAAGCGGCCTCAGGTCTTTGACCAGCCCCAAGGTGTGCAGGGATGTGGAGCGCCCGCCGGGCCACATAAAGACCACATCCGGGAGGCGGTCAGCGGCTGCATAGGCTTCTACCTTCTGATGGAAGGCCTCGAGGAACAGGTCTTCCCTTTCCACAATGATGTGGGGATTGCGGCGGGAGAATTCACGCCAGACCTCTTCCAGCTCACGCTCGGCCCCTGGAGCGGTCAGGTCGAAGTAGTTGAGCACGGTAATGGTGATCTTCTCCTCCTGAGCCAGGGCTGCCGGAGCGAAGATGCCCACAACGAGAAGAACAGCTAACAGCAATAGAGTTGACTTTCTAAGCATTGTTTTTCCTCCTCGTTTTTTGAGTAGAACCAAGGCCAACACGACGCTGCGATCTCTCCATTCTCACCTCCTCGCTGTCGCTTCAAGGTAGTAAACGACCTTACCTATGGAACGGCACAGATAAGGGGGCAAACCAGCGGTCGATCACCAGTCCCGCCGCACCCAGAAGGTCAGCATCTTCGTTGGCGAAGCTCGACCCGGTGATGGTGGCATGGCAGGGAATGCCGGACTGCTTGGCGGTGGTTTCGTAGTATCTTTGGCAGCGGTCAATCACCGCCTCCTTAAATGTCCCCCAAAAGCCGCCAATGGTAATCACGTCGAGATCCAGGAGGATGCCCCAATGGGAGCAGGCCAGGGCCAGAACTGAAGCGGTTTCCTCCACGAGCTCAAGGGCTTGCGGTTCTTTGGCTTGAACCAAGGCGACGAACTGGTCGCGGTCGATGCGCTGGCCCGTCCTCACGGCGTAGCGGGCTTGGACGTCTCCGAAGTAAACATAGGGTTCCAGACAGCCCCGCTGGCCGCAGCGGCAGGGGTGGCCGTGGGGGATGAGGGGCACATGGCCGATCTCACCGCTCATGAAGCGGGAGCTGCTGAGCAGGGCTTTGTTGGAGATGATCCCCGCACCTGCCCCTTCTTCCGTCTTCAGGTACAGAGAATTGGCTGCATCCTGGGCCGTCCCCAACCACAGCTCCGCGAGGGCACAGGCGTTGGCGTCGTTTTCAATGAAGACCGGCAGCTCCAGCTGCCTGGAGAGGATGTCCGCCACGGGAACTTCTTCCCAGCCCAGGTTGACCGATTTGATCACTTTGCCTTCCTGGGCATCGCAGATCCCCGAGACCGCAACGCCCACGCCGATGATGTTCTGCGTACCGATGCCCGCCTGGGCAAACATCTCCCTGAGTACTCCAACCGCTTCGGTGAAAAACTCCTCAGGGGTTTGTGTGTCCAAGTGCAGCTCCCGTTTCTGCAGGATTTTGCCTTTCAGGTCCAAGAGGGCGGCGCGGCAGTCATCCCGCAAAAGCTTAAGGCTGGCAATGTACAGTTTGGTGTGGTCGATGTGCAGGTAAATGGGCTTTCTGCCCCCGGTGGATTTGCCGGCCTGTCCCTCCAGGATGATGCCCTGTTCCATGAGTTCGGCCACAATTCTCGTGATGGTGGCGGGGCTCATGCCTGTCCATTTGGCCAGCTGCGTGCGGGAGCAGCTGCCCTGCCTGTACAGTGTCTGCAGCACAGTGGAAGCATTGTAGGTGCGGATCAAGCGCGTGGTGTTGATCGGTCTGCTCACTCAGCTCACCAACTTTTTTCCACTATGAAAACATCTAATTTGATAATAACTCATAACACATTTGTTTGCAATACTTGGCTAGCTGTTGCATTTGCTATTGCATTTTAGACACTAAAGTGAGATTAAACTTGGTAAAGGACTCTCTCGGCCTGATGTGGAATAGGCAACATAGCGCGATTATATCCACCGTAGAAGGAGTAGATATATGCTTAAGCTCAGTGGTTCCAATTTAACCAGCCAGGCAGTGGTGCGCGCGGTCCGGGAGGGCTGGACCATTTCCCTGGACACGGCCCAACTGGCAAAGGTGTCGCAAGCGAGGGAGCTGGTTCTGCGGCTTTTGGACGAAGGCGCACCTGTTTACGGCATCAACACAGGCTTTGGCAAATTGGCGGAAACATCCATTTCCCGGGAGAGCGTCGCCGAACTCCAGCGCAACCTGATCCTCAGCCACAGCTGCGGCGTGGGGGAGCCCTTCTCCGGAGAAGTGGTGAAGGCCATGATTATCCTCAGGGCCAATGCCCTCATGAAGGGCCATTCGGGCATCCGCCCGGAGGTGATCCGGCTCCTGGTGGAGTTGGTAAACCAGAACGTGATCCCGGTGGTGCCCAGCCAAGGGTCGGTGGGGGCCAGCGGGGACTTGGTACCCCTGGCCCACATGTCCGCGGTGCTGATCGGCGAGGGTGAAGCCTACTACCGCGATCAACGGCTGCCCGGGGCTAAGGCTCTGGAGCGGGCCGGTCTGTCCCCGGTTCAGCTAGAGGCCAAGGAGGGGCTGGCCCTTATCAACGGCACCCAGGCCATGACCGCCCAGGCGGTTTTGGCCCTCTACGATGGCCTGATCCTGCTCAAGACAGCGGACGTGGCTGCTAGCTTGACCATGGAGGCCCTGCGGGCCATCCCCGCCCCGTTGGACGAGAAGGTGCACGCCCTGCGTCCCCACGGGGGCCAGGCTCTGGTGGCGGCCAATCTGCGCAGGCTGCTGGAGGGCAGCGGCCTGGTGTACGGCGGGGAACACGATCGCATCCAGGATGCCTACTCGCTGCGCTGTGTACCCCAGGTGCACGGCGCCACCAGGGATGCCTACAGCTACGTTGAAGGGGTTATCAACACCGAGATCAACTCGGTCACCGACAATCCCATCCTGTTCCCCGAGGAAGGGCAGGTGATCTCCGCGGGGAACTTCCACGGTCAGCCGGTGGCCTTAGCCCTGGACTTTTTGGGCATTGCCCTATCGGAGCTGGGGAACATCTCGGAACGCAGGATCGAGCGCCTGGTCAATCCCCAGCTCAGCGGGCTGCCGCCGTTCTTGACCGAGCGGAGCGGACTCAACTCGGGTTACATGATTGCCCAGTACACGGCGGCATCCCTGGTTTCTGAGAACAAAGTCCTGGCCCACCCGGCCTCGGTGGATTCCATTCCCACCTCGGCCAACCAGGAGGACCATGTGAGTATGGGAAGCATCGCCGCGCGCAAGCTGGGCAGCATCCTGGCCAATGTGCAGAACATTGTGGCCATCGAGATCCTCTGCGCCTGCCAGGCTCTGGAGTTCCGGGACAAAGGCCAACTGGCACCGGCCACCAGGGCCGTTTACGACTTGGTGCGCAGCGCGGTGCCGCGGCTGGATGGGGATCGCTTTTTGGCCGGGGAGCTCAAAACAGTGCGTGATTTGGCTGCGTCAGGCCGGGTGCTGCAGGCCGCGGCCGGCGCAGTTGGCGAGTTAGCTTAAGATTTCTTAGGGAGGTAAAGGCATGATTAGAGCGCCGCGAGGAGCAAAACTGCACTGTAAAGGGTGGCATCAGGAAGCAGCCATGCGCATGCTCATGAACAACCTGGATCCCGAGGTGGCGGAGCGGCCGGAGGATCTGGTGGTTTATGGCGGCGCGGGCAAAGCGGCCCGCAATTGGGATTGCTACCACGCCATCGTACGCACGCTGCAGGAACTGGAAAACGACGAAACGCTGCTGGTCCAGTCGGGCAAACCGGTGGGCGTGTTCCGCACCACCCCCCAGTCCCCCAGGGTGTTGATTGCCAACTCCAACTTGGTCCCGGCCTGGGGCACTTGGGAGCACTTCAGGGAGTTGGAGCGCAAGGGCCTGATGATGTTCGGCCAGATGACCGCGGGCAGCTGGATTTATATCGGGACCCAAGGTATCCTCCAGGGAACCTATGAAACCCTGGCGGAACTGGCCCACCAGCACTTTGGCGGGTCCCTCAAGGGTAAGCTGGTGCTCACCGCGGGCCTGGGGGGCATGGGCGGGGCCCAACCTCTGGCTGTGACCATGAACGGCGGAGTGGCCATCGTGGTGGAGGTGGATCCCGAGCGCATCGAGAAAAGGCTGGCGACCAGGTACTGTCAGCTGGCCACAGATGACCTGGATGAGGCCCTGCGCTTGGCCCAGGAGGCCAAGGAGAAGGGAGAACCGCTGTCCATCGGCCTTTTGGGTAATGCCGCGGATGTGCTGCCGGAGTTTGTACGCAGGGGCATCACCCCCGATGTGGTCACCGACCAAACTTCGGCCCACGATCCCCTCAACGGCTATATCCCCAGGGGATACACCGTGGAAGAAGCGGCCCAGCTGCGGGCAGAGGATCCCCAGCGCTACATCCGCTTGGCTAAAGAATCCATGGGTATCCATGTCCAGGCCATGCTGGATCTGATGGAGCGGGGCGCAGTGGTCTTTGACTACGGCAACAACATCCGGCAGCAGGCCAAAGATGTGGGCGTGGAAAATGCCTTTGCTTTTCCGGGCTTCGTCCCCGCCTATATCCGCCCGCTGTTCTGCGAAGGGAAAGGGCCCTTCCGCTGGGTGGCCCTTTCCGGTGATCCGGAGGACATCTACAAGATCGATGACATGCTCTGCCGGGAGTTTGCCGGCAATGAACGTCTGGTGCGCTGGATCAAGATGGCGCGCGAGCAGGTGGCCTTCCAAGGTCTCCCCTCCCGCATCTGCTGGCTGGGCTATGGGGAGCGGGCCCGCTTCGGCCTTTTGATTAACGAGATGGTGAAAAAGGGCGAGATCTCGGCACCTGTTGTTATAGGCCGGGATCACCTGGATGCCGGCTCGGTGGCTTCGCCTCACCGGGAGACGGAAGGCATGAAGGACGGCAGCGATGCGGTGGCCGACTGGCCCATCCTCAACGCGCTGGTCAACGCCTGCGCGGGGGCAAGCTGGGTATCGGTGCACCACGGCGGAGGAGTGGGCATCGGCTATTCGATCCATGCGGGTATGGTGGTGGTGGCGGACGGCACAGACGAAAGCGCGGCGCGCCTGGAGCGGGTACTCACCACCGACCCCGGCACCGGCGTGATGCGCCATGCTGATGCCGGCTACGAGCTGGCTATCAAGACCGCTAAGGAGAAAGGGATCAAAATACCCATGTTGGAGAACTAGGAGGTACAGCAGATGAGGCAGATCGTGCAGTGCGTGCCCAACATCAGCGAAGGGCGCAGACTGGACGTGGTGGAAAGGATCGTGGATGAGATCCGCCAGACCGAGGGAGTGCAGCTTTTGGACTACTCCTCAGATCATGATCACAACCGTTCGGTGATCACCTTTGTGGGCGATCTAGGCAGTGTGCAAGAGGCCGCCTTCCGCCTGACCAGGCAGGCGGTGGAACTGATCAACATGGAGGAACACCAGGGTGCCCATCCCCGCATCGGCGCGGTGGATGTGATCCCTTTGATTCCCATTGAAGGCGTAACCATGCAGGAGTGCGTAGAGGCAGCCGCTGCGCTGGCCCGAAGGATCAGCGAGGAGCTTGAGGTTCCCACCTATCTCTATGGGGAAGCGGTCCAGAAGCCTTCCCGCAGGAACTTGAGCGATATCCGCAGAGGTCAGTACGAAGGGCTGAAGGAGGCCATCGCACAGCCAGAACGCCATCCTGACTACGGCCAGCCCAAGCTGCATCCCACGGCGGGGGCCACTGTGGTGGGTGCCCGCCTGCCCCTCATTGCTTTTAACGTGAACTTGGGCACAGACCGCAAAGAGATTGCCGACCACATTGCCCGCTGCGTGCGGGAACGCAGCGGCGGCTTTCGCAACGTTAAAGCCATGGGCGTGGTGCTGGAGGAGCGCAGGCAGGTCCAGGTGTCCATGAACCTGGAGAACTACCGGGCAACACCCATCTACCGGGTGCTGGAGACTATCCGCCGGGAGGCGGCACGCTTTGGCGTTCCCGTGGTTGGTGCCGAGATAGTGGGACTCGTCCCCCAGCAGGCCCTCTTGGATGCTGCCGCCTGGTATCTGCAGCTGGAAAGTTTTGATCCCCAGCAGGTGCTGGAGAACCGTCTGCGTTAGGGGGGACTGGCTGTGGCGGAGAGAATCGACCTTTTGGTTAAAGGCGGCCAGGTGGTTACCGCCGCCCACCGGGCTTGCCCGGTGCGGGGCAGGACCATGCAGAATCTGCCGGTGCTGGAGGGGGGCTGGGTGGCCTGCGCGGGCGGCAAGGTGGTGGCCGTGGGCCCCGAGGAGAAGGTCCGGGAGCAGGTGGAGATCACCGCAAAGACAGAGGTGATCGATGCCGCGGGAAAGGTGGTAACGCCGGGGCTGATCGATCCCCATACCCACCTGATCTTTGGCGGGAGCCGGGAGGACGAGTTTTACCTGCGGGCCCAGGGTGCTGATTACATGGAGATCATGGAGGCTGGCGGCGGCATCTTAAGCTCTGTGCGGGCTACCCGGGCAGCTTCCCTGGAGGAGCTGGTGGAAACGGGACGCCAGCGCCTCCGCTGGATGCTGGAGCTGGGCGTGACCACCGTGGAGTGTAAAAGCGGCTACGGCCTTGACCTAGAGACAGAACTCAAGCAGCTAGAAGCGGTGCGCATCCTCCAGAGGGAGCAGCCCGTGGAGCTGGTGCCCACCTTTTTGGGGGCCCATGCCTGGCCCCCTGAATATGCTGGGGATCACGAAGGCTTCGTGGAGTTTCTACTGGACACGGTGCTGCCCGCCGTCAAGGAGCAGGGCGTGGCCGAATACGTGGATGTGTTCACCGAAAAGGGAGTTTTTTCCGTGGAGCAGAGCCGCCGGATCCTCCAAAAGGCGCAGGAACTTGGCTTCAAGCTGAGAATGCACGCGGATGAGATGCACAGCCTAGGGGGAGCAGAGCTTGCGGCGGAACTGAACGCCGCCAGCGCGGATCACCTGCTCATGGTGTCGGGACAGGGGATCAGGGCTTTGCTGGAGAGCGATGTGGTACCCATTCTCCTGCCGGGCACCGCCTTCACCCTGCGCAAGCCCTACGCACCCGCCCGGAAAATGCTGGCGGCGGGATTGCCCTTGGCCTTGGCCACGGATTTCAACCCGGGGTCCTGCCCCACAGCTAACTTGCTTTTGGTCATGTCCATCGCCTGCCTGTACATGGCCATGACGCCCGAGGAAGTGTTCAACGCGGTGACCATCAATGCCGCCCACTCCCTGGGCAGGTCCCAGCGCCTGGGCAGCCTGGAGCCGGGGAAACAGGCTGATCTGGTCATCTTCGCCGTGGACGATTACAAGAAGATCCCCTATTACATCGGGGTCAACCTGGCGGAAACCGTGATCAAGGCAGGCCAGGTGGTGGTTGGCAATTGACTGAGGAAAAGGGTGATAATTTGCTCACAGAGTTGAGGATCACAGATTTCGCGGCGGAACTGGGCTCATCCAACCCGGCACCTGGGGGAGGCAGCGCCTCCGCCTTGGCTGGGGCCCTGGCCGCTTGTTTGGCGCAGATGGTGGCCCAGCTCAGCGGGGAAGGTTGGGAGGAGTTCATCGCCCGGGCCCAGCTACTTAGCAACCAGCTGCTGCACCTGGTGAACAGGGATACCGAGGCCTTTAACCAGGTGATGGCCGCACTCAAGCTCCCCAAGGGGACAGAGGAAGAAAAGCGCGAACGGCGCCGGGCCCTGCGTTTGGCTAACCGGCATGCCACCGAGGTTCCCCTGCAGGTGATGGAACTGGCTCTGCAGGTTTTGGCCATGGCCCGGGAAGCTGCCCAGCGGGGAAACAAGAACTGCCTGAGCGATGCAGGCGTGGCGGGGCTTTTGGCCGCTGCGGCCTGTAAAGGGGCAGCTTACAACGTGCTCATCAACCTGCCGGGGCTCCGTGATGATCCGTTTGCGGCGGAGGCCAGGGCGCGCCTTGCGGAAATCCTGGAAGATGTGCATGTTCTGGAAAGCACTATCGCTGCCCATGTTACTCGATCTTTGGAATAAACGGCCGGTGGATTAAATAAGAATTATTTGACAATTTCAAAAGAATGTGCTACCATGGGCCTGACCAATTCCAGAGGGAGGATGTCCATGGCAGAAGAAGTCCAAACGCTCTTAGCCCGCCTAGCCCAGCTGGAGGCCCGCCTCGTTAGGCTGGAGGAGAATATGGACCGGGTCATGGCAGAACACCAGAAGGACATTCTGGCTCTGGTCATGCTCATCTCGTCCAAGACCAGAGAACACAGAGAGCGCCTGGATCCCTGGAGGAGGTCGCGTGTGGGGACCTTCGGGTAGCGCAGGGAAGAGGAGGTTGAACCATGGAGACCTTCACCGCCCTGTGGGGCAGTGCACTCCTGCTGGCGAACATAGTACTGCACATTGGCGTTCCCATCTACCTGTACAACAGGGCCAAGGAAGATGGGTTGAGGCAGCCTGCGTGGTGGATTCTCTTTGGCATCTTCGAACCGGTCGTGGCCCTCATGCTCTACTACTTGATCCGCTTCCTCCGGGGGGAGCTCAGAAAGGTCACCAGAGCGGAGTGATGCGGCTGCCCAGGGGTGAGTTCCATGTCCAGTCTCTGGAGGATCATCTATGAGCAGGTGGAACGCCTGCCGGTTATCGACACCCACGAACATCTGCCCCATCATGACATTCGGTGCTCGGAAGCTGGGGGACCCGATGTCCTTTTTGACTACCTGCTCCATTACTTAAGCAGCGATCTGCGCTCAGCCGGCCTGCCCGCGGGAGACCTGGAGCGGGCCCGGGACCGCAGCCTTCCCGTGGAGGAGCGGTGGGAGTTTGTCGCACCCTATTGGGAGTTCTGCCGCCACACAGGCTACGGGCGGGCCCTCGAGCTAGCCGCTCGAGGTATCTACGGTCTGGATGGCCTCTCCCGGGAGACCATCTCCCAGCTGGCCAGGGCTTACCGAGAGCGCGGGGGCCGCGGCCACCTCCGCTTTGTCCTGCGGGAGCTCTGCCGCATCGAAACAGCCATCTTGGACTCCTGGGCCATCCAGGAACCTTACGATCGGGAGCTGTTCCGTTATGCCTGGCAGCCCACCCCCTTTATCCTGGCGGATCAGACCATGCTGCGCGGGCTGGAGGGCGAGGGTGCGTCCATCCGGGATCTAGATGACTGGCTGCAGGCCCTGGTCGCGGCCTTGGAGGACGCCCTCTCCCGGGGATTGGCCGCGTTGAAGAATGCCATGGCCTATGACAGGACACTCTACTACGGGCGGGTGCCCTACGCAACGGCGAAGGCCTTGTTCGCGGAGACCCTGGTTAAGTGGCGCAGGGCTGAGGAAGGGGAAGATGTGAGCGTTTTGCTGCCCCAGCCCGTTCAGGATTTCCTGATGCACTTTGTCCTGGGCGAGGCCTCCCGCCGGGGACTTGTGCTGCAGGTCCACACCGGCCTTTTCGAGGGCAGCGGAGCGGTTTTGGCCAACGGACGGCCCACGCTGCTGAACAATCTCTTCCTGGACTACCCGAACGTTAAGTTCGACCTCCTGCACATGGGCTATCCCTACCAAGGGGAAGCGGCGGCCCTGGCCAAGATGTTCCCCAACGTGTACCTGGACATGTGCTGGGCCCATGTGATCTCACCCGCTGCGGCCCGCAGCGCCCTGGCTGATTGGCTTGATGCGGTACCCTTCAACAAGATCATGGGCTTTGGCGGGGATTATGCCTTTGTGGATGGCGTTTACGGGCACCTGATCATGGCTAAGGAGAACATCAGCCGGGTACTGGCGGAAAAGGTGGAGCTGGGCGTATTTGACCTGGAGCGAGCAGTGCAGATCGCCGAACACCTGCTTTACATCAACCCCAAGGAACTATTTGGCCTGTGAAAGTGAACAAAAGG
>CZCA01000236.1_pt1 | contig 32545 bp, 28 predicted proteins | sample 591981 | NCBI WGS metagenome assembly CZCA01 (sample SAMEA3556810, study PRJEB10932) | anaerobic digester metagenome | reverse complement strand
CCTGCGCCTGTCCCGGGACGGCCCATCAGAAGGCCGGCAACTGCGACTCCACCAAAAAGAAGAGGGAGGGTGCGCTTTGCGAATTCCCAGGTTGAGTCCTTCCATGCCACGATTTCGTCCTGTGAAAACCATGTTTTTATCATGTATCCTAAGGTGATAAGAAGCGCAGCGACGATATACCATTTTATTTTGAAGACGTAAGACCAGAATCCAATTTGCTCTGAGGGCTTTCCCCAGGCTGCAAACACTAGGATTCCTGCAAGGACTGCGAAGTATGCTGTTGTTTGGGCTAGGGTTCGCGTATCCTCATCGTCTATGGCTTCAGCTGCGGTAAGGCTCTTCTGCCTCGTGTCCTCTTCTTCCCTAAATAAGAATGCCATGACAAGGCCGATGATTACTGAAAATGATACAGCGCCTATGGCCCTTGCGAGTCCCATTTGCCATCCTAGGACACGGGCCGTCAGAGTAATTGCTAAGATGTTTATGGCAGGTCCTGAATACAGAAAGGCTGAGGCAGGACCGAGTCCTGCGCCTCGTTTATAGATACCCATAAATAGAGGGAGCACTGTGCATGAGCATACTGCCAAAATGGCGCCGGATACTGAGGCCACGGCATACGCAAGCCACCGTTTAGCGCTTGACCCCAAGTACTTCATTACTGAATGCTTGGAGATGAAGTTTTCCATAGCTCCGGCAATGAAGAACGCCGGGATTAGGCAAAACAGCACGTGTTCTTTGGCGTACTCTTGCAGCATATGAAAACTTTCCAGTATCGCAGCTTGTACTTGCGGGTTCCCCAACGGAGCGAAGTATATCAATAGGAATATGCCTACTATTCCCGCGAATATTCTCAGTTCTTTCATGTAGTCGCACCTCTTGTGATCCGTCTTTAAGGGTGAGTTTGTTATAAGGAAAGGCTGTCATGTTTGACGTGTATTCTACACTCTTGCCTTCTGTCTAATATCTCAGCATACATCCGGAGTCTGTCCCGTTATGGTCACATTTTGCTTCCAGGCACTTCATGAATTGCCTGACACACGGCATTGCCAGACTGTAGACTACGTTAAGCCCTTCTTTTCTGGAATCGACAATTCCGGATGTTTTTAACACCCCAAGATGTCTTGAGATAGTAGATTGATCAAAGCCTAACCTTTCCACCAGCTCTGTAACGTGTTTTTCACCTTCATCAGCTAATATCGCTATTATCCTTGCACGGGTCTCATGCCCAAGGGCTTTAAAAACTTGTACTTGCCTTGGGATACTATCTTCCAGCAACAACATCACCCCTATGGCTATATTGCCATATAAGCATATATAGTGTCAACTCTTATTTGCAGGTTTCTTTCAGGTAGGAACGCTCGAGGTAGTTAGGTGCCTGGGAGTCTGGTTAGGCGCATGCCTGTCCCTAAGTATGAGTTCATCAGTTTCCTAGAGCTAGCGATTACTTATGGCGATCTACTTAGGTCAACTTAGGTCTCTTAGAGAGATCCGTATAGTTATGTCATTTGCCCATTCCTTCGAAAAGCGCCTTTACCTCCTTGAGGTGATGAGTAATGGGCAAGTGCTGAGGGCATAAGTCTTCGCACTTCTTGCACTCGACGCAAGCTTCAGGGTGTGCATTGGCCTTCTTTAGGTACTCATAGTTCTCACAGAATGAATCCTTTGCCCCATATGCGAAGAAGTCATTATAGATCGAGAAGACATCAGGGATAGCCACATTGTTGGGGCAGGGGACACAGTAATTACATTCAGTGCACGGTATCTTTATGCGATCTTTATATATGGATTTTGCCTCACTAATCAGACGGAGGTCATCATCAGTTAAGGAATCGGGCCAGGCATTATCAGCTATACGTACGTTCTCTATTACTTGATCCATAGAATTCATCCCACTGAGAACGCAAGAGACCTCAGGATGGTTCCATACCCAGCGTAGTCCCCATTCAGCAGGGCTTCGTTTGACCTTTGCCTGATCCCAGATGGCCTGTACATCACGGGGCACGTTGTGTGCGAGCTTCCCGCCGCGGAGAGGCTCCATGACCACAACCCCAAGACCCTTTGAAGCTGCATACTTCATGCCGGAAAGACCTGCCTGGTAGTAATCATCCACATAGTTTAGGTGAATCAGCGTAAGCGTCCACTCATATGCATCGACGATCTCACGGAACACGTCAAAAGTGTCATGGAATGAAAACCCTATATGCCTAATCAGACCACGCCTGCGAGCGCTTTCCATACAGTCTGGGAGCTTCAAATTCTTCGCTTTGTCCCATAGATCCTGATTTAGGGAGTGCAAAAGATAGAAGTCTATATAGTCAGTGGCAAGCTTCTCTAATTGTTCAGATAGATACTTGTCGAAATCACGAGGAGACTCCAAAAGCCAGACAGGACACTTGGTGGTAAGGAAGACTTTTTCACGGTATCCGTCTGCCAAAGCTTCTCCCACAGCAATCTCGCCTCGACGGCCATGATAGTTGTACGCTGTGTCTATGTAGTTTACGCCATTATCGATAGCATGTCGGATTATGCGGGACGCCTCGTTTGCATCCACTTCGGCATTGCCGTGTCTCGATTCAGGTAGTCTCATACAACCAAATCCTAAGGCTGAGACGCTGAGGCCGGAATTCCCCAGCTTTCTGTATTGCATAGCCATCACTCCATTTTTACAGTTTGGTCCGGACAGGGACACCGTAAGGCCCATCCTTTAGAAAAGCGATAGAAGGTTCGATTCCCATCGCTCTGTGTTTTCTTACTGCTTCAGCTACTGCAAGCTCCACGATATCTTTTGCATCATCAAGATTCCCTGAATAGCGGCGACTAGCCGGTAAGAGTAGGTTTCCGTCAATGCCCGGTAGAATTGCTGCATCCTTTTGTGAAATATGCGGCGCGCAATATGTGAAGTTCTCCATGGGGATTTTGGAGAATACTTTTGACCACATTTGAACCTGCCATTGCTCAGGAATGAAGTTCCAGTCCTCGCTTGTTATGAGACGCAGAAAATCGCGTGCGCCGTTTAGCGTCAAGAGGTGAATAAGGGTGCGATAATAAGGGCTTCCGACTGGATCCTTGTCTACGTTATTGGCAGCCATTATCAGATTTGCCCCGGGTTTCATGGCAGGTATGGCTACCACCCCGGCTTTAGCTGCTTGGTAGTGATTGATTCCGACAAATCCGGCATGGGTTACGACAATGTCGTATGTTTGATGCAACGGTATTGTCACGTATTCTTGTATTCGATCTACAGCTTTCGTATGTGCAGCTTCAAGCTCTCCGGCGTAGACTCCTGTAAGTCCGAATTCATTATTCAAAGTTACATTGACAATGAAATCGACGCCTGCCATCTTTGCGACTTCAAGGGCTTCTTCGTGACATGGGTTACCCTGAAGAACCAAGTCAGAAGCGTTCTGGGATGAAAGAAACTCCGGTCCGTGGAATATGTAGGTGCTGTCTTCTCCGATGAGTCCGGGACAAATCGCTTTTCTGCCTCCGGAGGCGCCGGCCATAAAATGGCTTTCAACAAGGCCGGTGAGGATTTTTATGTCAGATTCAACATAACGCTTATTGATGAATACCTTTGTTCCGCGTGAGGTGACGCCCAGGGATTTGAGATTCGCCTCATCCCTGCAGTCATGGCACACAATCCTGATTGACCTCTCGAATACAGAAGGGTCAAGCATGGCCTCGAGCTCATCTTGGGAGAGCTCTCTATGTGTGCCTGTAGCGACAATGATCGTTATGAGCTCCGGCTTTACTCCAAGCTCGATAAGGGTGTCGATTATCGGGGAGAGGATTCCGGAATCTCCGGCATACGGTACAGGCCGTGTATTATCAGATATTACTATTGCAACCTCTAATTCTGAGGCGGGTTTCCCTTTATCTTTGATGATTTCTTCAAGCCGAGGGGATTCGATAGGGTTATTTATGGCTTCAAGAATCGCGTCTTTAGGTTTGGTAATAGGTATAGGTTTAGACATTGTAAGGCATTCCGTTTCATCGGGCAACCTGATTTCAATAATTTCAGCTCCGAATCCCATAGCGAATTTCCGCATCTTTTGATACCCCATTCTGCTGTATGTTTTTTACAATTCCACAGGTTTGCCTATTCCTGCTGATTCATACGCTGCAAGGGCAATCTCCAGCGCCTTGAGTCCGTCAAAGCCGCTTGCCGCCGGTTTTTGACCTTGGTTGATAGCTTGGATGAAGTCCCGAACTAAGAATAAATCCATGTTGTCTCCCCAATTCCTGTAGAGGACTTTCCCATCAGAGTCGTTGGCTTCTACCAGGACCTGCGCGAATACGTCCAGGGATATCACCCCGTCGGTTCCTACGATTTCCGTAGTAACATCCCCCCATGTGGGGTAGGACTTTGGTCTGGACCAACTGGGGTCAAGGGTTGCGAAAACCCCGCTATGAAACTCCATGAGCAGCATTCCGCAGTCATCAATATCAATATCGTGCATTCTTGTGTCGACTTCCGCGTAGACAGTTTTGACCTCATCTTTCAAAAACCATCTAAGAAGGTCAGCTACGTGGACCGTGTGATCAAGGACTGCTCCGCCACCTGATAACTTTCGGTCAATGAACCAACCCCCTGGCATCCTACCGTGATTAGTGGCATTTACCGCTATTACTTGTCCTATTGCACCGGAGTCAATGACTCCTTTGGCTCGCACGACGGAAGGCGCATGCCTAACCGGAAATGCAGTGGCAAGAATTACGCCTTCACGTTTGCACTCTTCTATCATTGCCACCCCGTCTTCGGAGGTAGTCGCTATAGGCTTTTCACATAGGACGTGTTTGCCTGCTTTAGCTGCCTGAATACATTCATCTCGGTGCCTTGCGTTTTCAGAACATACAATAACTGCGTGGATATCAGTATCCAAAAGGTCACGGAGACACTGATAGTAATCAGTGTTATAGGTGGCTGCTGCAGAAAGGCCACGATCTCGGTTGTTGTCATAGATGCCTATCAATTCCGCACCGGGAATTTCATTGAGCGCCCGGGCATAACTCGCTGCGTGCATATGGGCAAAGCTGATAATGCCGAAGCGTACCCTATCTTCTCGGACAAGTCCTTTTTCAGTCATAGCTGCACCACCTCTCCTGTTTTCGCTGACTTGAGCGCGGCAAGGCTTATTTCCAGGGCTTGCACTGCATCCAGAGGTGTAACTCGGGGCGTCGTTTCACCTGCAGTGAAAGCCAGGAATTCACGTATTTCTCTAAGGTACGGGTGCTTATCCTTAAGAGGGCTTTCAGGGACTGCCACTCCTGGCTTACCTGTGTTCACATCTCTGGTTAAGACTGTAAGAGGCTGTGCTTTGCGGCTGTCAAACTCTATCATACCAAGACTGCCACATACCTCGAAGTTATAGGAGAACTGAGCAGGATGAGCCCAGCTTCCTTCAACATGCGCAATTACACCGGATTTCATACGGACGATAGCCGCTGCATATTCAAGAGGCTTACCATCATGTCGCGCGCTACGCGCGAATATACGTTCTACATTACCAAAGCACCAAGCAAGGAAGTCAAAGTCATGTATGGAGAGGTCCAGGAGGAGACTCCCGCTACGTTTGCTATCTGAGTACCAGTTTTCCCAGCCTTTAGGGAAAGGCCCTGTACGCGACATGCGGATTACGCCAATCTCTCCGAGCCTTCCTGAGGTTATCATGTCATGAGCCAGCTCATACTCTGGAAAATAGCGTAGCACATGGCCGATTCCAAATTTCACATTGTGTTGCCTACATGTCTCTATCATTTCCTTAGCATCATCCGGGGTAAGGGCAATGGGTTTTTCACAGAAAACGTGTTTACCTGCGTGCGCAGCCTTTTCTACACATTCTCTGTGAAGGTATGTAGGGAGACATACATCAATTACATCAATTTCCGGGTCTTTAAGCGCTGTGTCCGGATGGGCTTGGGGTACGGCTCCGCACAGAGCCGCAACATTACATGCTTTTTCTATGTCTTGGTCAATGACATACTTCACTTTGGCTTCATCGCACTGTCTGTAGCAGTTAGCATGCATTCTTCCCATTGAACCTGCGCCCCAAATAGCCACTTGATGCACGTTGCGAACCTCCTCCGGTTATTGTTCTATTGGCGCCAACGCCGAGCATTATTACTCTTTCCTTGAGTCTTCATGCGCTTTCCATGCGTGGGCTTTCGCGGGTTTCGGGTCTAAGTATGAGTTCATTAGTTTTCACTCGTTTTCCGAAGTCTTGGATTGCCGGCGATTACTTATGGCGATCTACTCAGTAATTTCATAACTTCGACGCAAGACGGCTGTAAACCTTTTTCTGCCGCTGAATGGAAGAATGCCTTCTAACTGACGGTATGTCCATGTATTGACACTTTATAAAACAAGGTTACCCGAAGGGCCCTGTCGAATTTGTTTGTGAAGACTTCATATCTCATGTCGCCACTTGATTTCTCCTTAGGAGGACAGTTGTTGAGACAGAAAACATTGGAGCTTTCCATTGCGCTTTTCATGCTCATAATCGGTGTGATTCTAACAAGTGTAAAACCGAGTATAGGGTTTAGTAGCCGGGGTTCTATTCCTGCGTATTCGTTTTATGCAAGTGGACACTTCCCGGTGGGCAATGATGGGATGGCAAATCATGGCGTTCGAAGAGGGGACAACGGAGTTGAGTTCAAGGAGCAGCCGACAGACCAAGTGAAAGGCCCATACGTAGTTGAGCAAATGACAGGGGATAGAGGCAAAAGTGGGTCCGGCGCCACCTATGTAATATACATAAATTGGGATGGATTCGCTTACCGGTATTATGAGTGGGCGAATAGCCCAAGTGGATCCGGGACTCCTGTCTTAAACTACCTGGCCTCAAGAGGTGCCCTGTTAACCAATGCGTATAACGGATTTCCCGGGACGACAGTCCCTATGCAGACGAGTATCGTTACAGGCGCCTGGCCGGCAATCCATGGCAATACCCACCTTTATTACGACTCAGCTGAAAACGTTGTGAAACAGATGAACAGGGAAAACTCATCTGAGACAATTGGAGAAGTGGTAGCGGAGAGTGGCCTGTCATCCGCATCTATCCAGCAGTTCGCGCTTGAAGGGCGTGGCACATGGCCTGACGACCCTCGTCATCTATATGTGCAGCCTTCAGGATCATGGCACACGCGAGTCGCTGAAGCCGTAAAGATCCTCAAACAGGAGGCAGTTACCGCAGGGGACGGGCAAGAAGTGATTGTACCTGGGATTCCCAGATTCTTAGCTATATACGCTGATGATTTGGACGCAACCGGTCACAATCTGGGAATGAGCTACGGTTTCTCCCTTGCCCTTAACTACGAGGCATGGAAGGCAAAGCTCACGAGAAAACTCGCATATATGGATTCAGGGCTGGGGCTTCTCGTAGATGCGCTCAGTGAGTTAGGAATCCTGGATCAAACTGCAATAATCCTTACAAGCGATCATGGGATGTCCCATTTCACAGGGGATACAAGCTTACCTGATGTCCTTGAGACTCTAAGTGAGTTGGGTTACGTTGTGGAGCTTCTTTCAGCAGGTGAAAAGGCTCATCCGCGTACAGACATAGTCTTAGTTGGAGGAGATCTCTCTTTGCAGTTCTATTTCAGGTGGGATATTGCCTTATCTGAGTATGATGAGATTATTGACGCGCTGAAGGCAAAACCGTATTTCGGAGGGTATATGTCTGTCAACGAACTGGCAAAGGCAGGGGCTCACCCGGATTTAGGTTCTCTCTTTATTTGGGCTGAACCTCCTTACCACTTCAGCCCCGGTAATCTTCGCTTAAGAGTAGGGGGTCACCACAACTCAGGCGATGAGTCGTCACGTCAAGTTTTCATGCTCCTCTCCGGGGCAGGTATCAGGCAGGGTATTGTTGTGGATAAGCCTGTGGCTATCATTGATGTGGCGCCAACCATATCCCACTTGTTAGGTGTAAGACAGCCCGCTAACTCAATGGGCAGAATCCTTGAAGAAGCAATCGCTGCCTACTAAGTATGAGTTCATGAGACCGTTGTTCTCTCCCACATTATGTTAACGCAGCTCGCCTGAATCGCAAAAACCGGTCGCCGTCTTCGGCGAAACCGGCAGCTACTGGAGAAGTTCAACGGTCTCATTGTGATCTACTTAGGTCAGCGGGAGGCTTGGCCTTAACACCTAGAAAGCTTTCATCTATTAACTATGCAATCCTCCGTTCTCTCTATTCGCGCTCATACGGAACACCGAGAGCTTGAGGGGCTTCGGTCTTGTACGTTGCTGAACGTGCTGTTGTGATTATTAGGACCGCAATAGTAAAGACGTAAGGCATCATTTTCAGCACAATAGGAGAGATCGTTGCTCCTACCACCTGTATTCTGAATCCAAGGGCTTCGATTCCGCCGAACAGGTACGCTCCTACCATTGCACGAAGAGGATTCCATACGGCAAATATGACAAGGGCAATAGCTATCCATCCGCGTCCTGCCGTCATTTGTTCGATCCAGCTGGGCGCATACGCAAGGGAAAGATATGCCCCTGCGATGCCTGATAATGCTCCGCCGATAATTGTGTAGGTATATTGAACGGCAGTGACGCTTATTCCAAGAGAGTCAGCGGTTCGCGGACTTTCACCCACTGAGCGCATGTGTAGGCCCGGCCTGGTTTTGTATAGGAAGTACCAGAGAAATGCCACGAGAAGATAGGAGCCGTATACTAATAGGTTATGCTTAAAAAACATCGGCCCCAAAATAGGTATTTTTGAAAGACCGGGAATAGGATAGGGTTTGAAACTTACAGGCGCTGCTACACCGATTATCGGTTTTCCCAGATAACCGCTTACGCCTGTAGCGAACAGGGACAGTGACAGTCCGCTTACTACTTGGTTTACTTTGAGCGTTACTGAGAGAAACGCGTGTATAGCTGCAATAATGCCTCCGGCAATAGCAGCTCCGAGTATCCCGGCTGCAAGATTCCCCGTGGCAACGGTAGCAAGGAAGCCGCTGACTGCTCCGACCAGCATTATTCCTTCTACGCTCAAGTTTAGGATGCCGACACGTTCAGTGAGAATCTCGCCGAGCGCGGCATACAGTAGTGGCGTACCGGCTTGAACTGCAGCAGCAAGCACTGCAGTGATAAATCCGACAGTAGTTTGTGTCATGTGTAATTACCTCCTGAATCATCTCCAGAGGCCGGTTTAAGTAATTTCCCGGGCCACATCGTCGGCAGTGTGCTGTGCTTGTACAGGTTCAGGTGAACTGCGGATGATTCTGATTCTATATCGCGCAAGAGCTTCCACGCCGAGCACAAAAAACAATAGAGAGCCTTGGAGCATCGTAGCGATATCTGCAGGAATTCCATAAATCTGCACAGAATACCCGGCTACGAGAAGACCCCCGAAGAGGAGCGACACGATGATTATGCCTATAGGGTGAAGCTTAGCCAGCCAGGCAATGATGATTGCTGTATAGCCATAGCCTGCTGAAACTTGCGCCTGAAGTCTATGAATAATTCCTGATACCTCACACATTCCTGCAATACCTGATATTGCTCCGCTAAGGAGCATGACAAGAATGATGTTCCGGGAAATATCCATCCCTGAGTAACGTGCAGCATCAGGATTCTCGCCTATAACGCGTATTTCATAGCCCCACTTAGTCTTCGATAGCAAAAGCCCCACTGCAAGGGCAGAGACAATACCAAAGATAAGTCCCAAGTGAATCCTGGTTCTGCCGAAGCATGGGAGCCATGCAGTTTTGGGAAACACAGGGCTGAGAGGAAAAAGAAAAGATGACGGGTCTCTCCAGGGACCGTAAACAAAGTATTCTACGCAGAATATGGCGATGTAGTTAAGCATTAACGTAGTAATAATTTCGTTTACACCCCAGATAGCTCTCGGAGCTGAGCCTAGGAATGCCCAAAGGCCGCCTGCGAAGGCAGCTGCTATCATCATTGCAGGAATCATTATGTATGCAGGTAAGTTGGTAAATGTAAGCGCTACCCAAGATGCAGCCAGGGCTCCCACGTAAATTTGGCCTTCTGCTCCGATATTCCAGAGCTGCATCCTGAAGGCAATAGACACGCCTACTGCAGAAAGCAGCAGGGGAGTTGCTTTCACCAAAGTCTCAGTAATGCCGTACCTTGTCCCGAACGTGTCTTTGAACATTATCGTGTACACCTTAACCGGTGAATATCCTGACATCTTAAGAAAGATTGCTCCAAAGAGCAGAGCGAGAGCAACAGACACTACCGGTACTAATACATTCCACCAGGCAGGGGCCGAAAGTCGCCTCTCAACCCGGATTCTCCATTTGCGTCCTTGTGGTCTTTGCGCGCTCTCATCGGTTACCGTAGTTTCATGCTTCATGTCAGCGCCTCCTCGTCTTGGACGTCCAGGACGCCTGCCATTAAGAGTCCAATGTGTTCAATACTCCATTCATCGCGGTTCAGCGTTCCCATGATCTTTCCGGCAAACATTATCGCTATCCTGTCGGATAGGCGAATCAGTTCGTCCAGATCCTCAGATATCAGGAGAATCGCCACCCCTTGGTTGCGTTGGTTAATGAGTATGCTTCTGATGGCCTCAGCTGCGCCTATATCAAGGCCTCTTGTTGGATAAGCTGCTACCAGTAGCTTCGGATCCGATGAGATCTCTCTTCCCAGCAGTAGCTTCTGTGCATTGCCCCCGGACAATAAGCGAGCTTCGCTATGGATTCCCGCAGTCTTCACTTGGAAGCGCTCTACCAACTCTTTCGCCTGACGCTTAGCAGCGTCGTAGTCTATAAAGGGCCCTTTGGACATAACACGCGTGCGATAGGACTTTAAGATAATGTTGTCTACGATACTCAAATTCGGCGCCATGCCTGTTCCATACCTGTCTTCAGGGACATAACTCACTCCGCTGTCTATGATCTCCAGTGGAGTCTTGTTGCTTATGTCTTGTCCGTGAAGGGATATGGTTCCCGAGTGGATTCTTCTCAGACCGGTGATGGTTTCGGTGAGTTCCCGTTGTCCGTTTCCGGCGACACCGGCAATTCCCAGGATCTCTCCTGCTCTAACCTGAAGAGAAACCCTATCCAGCGCTATAGTCCCACGATCTCCATAAGCGGTGACATCGGAAAGCGTAAGGACAGGTTCTGATTGAAGCGTATCTTTATCCGGAAGAACCGTAGAATGTTCCTTACCTACCATAAGGCTTGCCAGCTCTCTCGACGTCACATCCTCCTTGTTTACAGTCGCTGCTACGCGGCCTCCGCGGAGTACTGTCACCCTGTCTGCAACGTGCATTACTTCATCTAGTTTATGGGTGATGAATATTATGGATCGTCCGGTCGCTTTCATACGGTCAAGTGTGTCGAAGAGTTCCCGTGCTTCCTGTGGGGTGAGCACTGCTGTGGGTTCATCGAGGATGAGGACGTCAGCACCGCGATACAGCATCTTTACAATCTCAACTCGCTGTTGTTCGCCTACGGACAGCTGCCAGATTTGTGCTTGAGGATCCAGTTGAAGGCCGTATTTCTTGGATAAGTCTGAAACTTCGTCTTCAATAGCAGTCATATCAAGGCCGAAGCGAGGAGTTGACATCCCAAGGGTTATATTTTCAGCTACAGAAAAATTCTCCACCAGACGAAAGTGCTGGTGTACCATGCCGATTCCTGCTTCTATCGCATGCCTGGGCGAGCCTATCTGTATTCTTTTGCCTTTTACGAAGATTTCTCCTTCATCCGGCTTATAAAGTCCGGATAGGATGTTCATAAGAGTGCTCTTCCCAGCCCCGTTTTCACCGAGCAGTGCATGGATTTCACCGCAGTTTACACAAAAGTCTATGTTCTCATTGGCCAGCACGCCAGGGAAGCGTTTGGTAATTCCGTGCATCTCAATGATATTGTTTTCTTCTTGAGGCATTTGCCACCCTCCACGTTGAAGGGGAAGGCCGACTATGCCTGTCGGCCTTCCCTAGTCATGGCAGCTCACAAAGAAATAGTTACAGATTAGACTTGCAGCGACTTCTTAGTTGAGCGTACCTTCTACTCCTTCGACGAACCAATCGAAGCTGAGAAGCTCTTGATCAGTCATTACCTGTCCAGGCGCAACTCTTTCTACACCCTTGTTGTCTTTGATTGGTCCTTCGAATACTCTGAATTTGCCTTGAGCTATTTCGCTCTTCTTTTTAATAACAAGCTCTTTGATATCCTCCGGAACCATTGGGCCGTACGGGCCGACATCGACTACTGCGTCTTCTAAGCCACCCCAGTAGTCATATGGGGATTTCCAGGTTCCGTTGTATACTGCTTCAACACAATCCGCATAGAACGGGCCCCAATTCCATACAGGGTTAGTAAGTACAGCGTCAGGAGCAAATTGCCTCATGTCAGTGTTATAGCCAATACCGTATACCCCTGCTTCACCTGCTGCCTGTTGCGGGGCAGGGCTATTTTGGTGCTGGGCAATGATATCGCAACCTGCCTCGATGAGGCTCTTTGCGGCATCCTTTTCCCTGGCCGGGTCATACCATGTGTTGGTCCAAACGACTTTCACTTTGGCGTCGGGATTTACGCTTCGTACCCCGAGCGCAAACCCGTTAATGCCCCTAACCACTTCAGGAATTGGCATAGCTGCAACATATCCGATAAGATTGGATTCTGTCATTTTCCCTGCAATCATACCTGTAAGATATCTTGCTTGATATATTCTGCCGAAGTATATACCGACATTTTCTGCGGTTTTAAATCCTGTATTATGCATGAAGATTACATCTGGATAGCGTGTGGCGACTGCGTGGACGAAATCCATGTAGCCAAAGCTGCAAGCGAAGATAACTTTGCACCCTGCTTCTGCCAGTTGGGTCAAGACTCTTTCAGCGTCACTTGATTCCGGTACATTCTCTACGTAAACAGTTTCCACGTAAGGCAGCTTCTCCACCAGGTGGAGCCTGCCTCTGTTGTGTTCATAAGCCCATCCCATATCTCCGACTGGACTGGAGTAGATAAATCCCACCTTCATCTTGTCTGAGGCTGCTGATATCCCACTAATCCCAAGAGTAAGTAGTGACAACATGGTAATCACGCAAACCAAAACAGTCCACCTTCGGAATTTCACGATGGCTTCCTCCTTTTAAATTGTTTACATATTAGTCGGTTAGGTCAGCTAAAAAACTTGTCGTTGCTTCATACCCCCTAAGATTGTTGTCCTGTGTTTTCGTGTTTCCCCGCATAGGCGTGATACATTTCATATTCGGCACAGACTGAAAAAATCCTTCCAAGATGTAGTATAAGTTTACAGAAAATGAGTGTATTGTAATACTATAGCTAAACATTATCCGGGCTCGGTTTTTGGCCGGACTCTGTTTTCGTCTTGCGCAAATTGATGACTCGGTGCAGTCTGCCAAAGGGTTTCGTCCCTCCGGCGTAGGGCCCGATGGGTAGAGGAGTTCAGAGGTTTGCATAGAATTGCTATATTTAGTGAAGCTTCGGTCGCCAACATCACCTGCCTGATAACCAATGTAGTAAAGGCTTAACAGGGGAGTATGGTTTGATGACGAAGAAGAAAATCCTTAAAGAAGATGGCAGATATCTGATATACTACTCATTTCCTCATGAATCGGATTCAACCGTAGATAAGCATCGAGCCACTCTTGCGACAGCGGATAGGGGGGTGGTTGAAGATGTCAGAGATGCGATGGAACCCAATGCTACAGCAATGGGTTGTAACTGCAACTCACCGCCAGGAAAGAACATATAAACCCCCTGAGGGCTTCTGTCCGTTATGTCCCACACGAGATATGTCTCATCCGACAGAAGTGCCTGCGCCCGGTTATGAGATTGTTGTTTTCGAAAACAAGTTTCCGTCTTTTCGGCGGGCACCGCATGAGCCGGCAGTTGACGGCACCGATATTATGAGAGTCAGGCCGGCGCGAGGAGTTTGCGAAGTCGTTCTCTACACAGACAAACATCACACCACATTTGCAGATCTTGACACATCCCACATTACAAACCTCATTGAAGTATGGACAGATAGATACAACGAATTGGGAGCCCTTGATTACATAGATTACGTCCTCATATTCGAAAACAAGGGAGACGCTGTAGGGGTAACACTCCACCATCCTCATGGTCAGATATACGCGTTCCCGTTCATACCACCGATTCCTCTGAAGGAATTGGAGTCTTCCTATGAGTATAAAAGGGCAACCGGGAAGTGTCTCTTCTGTGATATTCTTTTCCAGGAGCTTGAAGACGGAAGGCGGGTCGTTGCTGAAAACTTGGATTTTGTGGCCGTAGTACCGTTCTATGCTCGCTATCCTTATGAGATTCATGTCATATCCAGAAACCACAGGTTGTCGTTGTCGGATCTGGATGGCAACGAAAAAAGGTCGCTTGCTGGGATCTTGAAGACGGTAACCTGTGGGTACGATCACCTCTTTGGTTTCTCGTTTCCCTATATGATGATTATGCACCAGGCGCCGACGAGACAAGGTGACTTCAGCCATTATCATTTCCATATAGAATTCTATCCGCCTCACCGTACCGCTAAGAAAATCAAATACCTCGCAGGATGTGAATCAGGTGGAGGTACGTTCATAAATGATACTCTCCCTGAGGAGACTGCCGAAGAATTGCGTAGAGCTATCGGTCGTGCATCGTCCCCAGGTGTGATGCCACTGAATCCTTGTGCTACTTTGGGTAAAGACGAGAGAGGTGGCGGAGCAGGTGGCAGTAGATAGCAAGTGGCTCCTTGGGCAGTTTCAGGCTGTGTTCGGGAGGTGCTTGGGGGATGAAGTGTGGATTTCTCGGGCGCCCGGAAGGGTCAATCTCATAGGTGAACATACTGATTATTCAGGCGGATTTGTCTTGCCTGTAGCTGTTGGGCATGACGTAGCCATAGTGTTTAGACCCGGCACTGACAGAATTATTCGACTCTATTCGTGTGACTATCGCCAGATGAGCGAGTTTTGCTTAGACCGGATCCTCACTTCAACTGATGCCCCGTGGAGCAATTTCTTCCGAGGCGTGGCATGGGCGCTCAGTACCCACGAAAGCCCGGACGGAGGCTTGAATGAGGGTGAAGATAGGGGCAGCAACAACTGTGAAATAGAGTATGAACTCATAGGCCTCGACGCAGTCATATCAGGAGATGTGCCGATAGGGGCGGGGCTTAGTTCATCGGCCGCTTTTGAAGTGGCCTCCGCTTTTGCGCTGCTTGCGGCAGCGGGAATGGATACGGTTATCCTGAACTCCCTTGAGTCGGAGTGTGGACTCAACGCGCGACGCAGGATTGCGTTGGCCTGTCAGAAGGCTGAGAATCTCTTTGTCGGAGTCAGTTGTGGAATCATGGATCAGATGGCATCGTGTATGGGCAAGGCAGGCCATGCCATCTATTTGGATTGTAGGAGTCTTCGGTATGAGCCTGTGGAATTAGGGCTTGACAATGCAGATGCAGTGATTGTGGTTTACGACACAGGTGTCAGGCGCGGACTCGTTGATTCTGAATACAATCGCCGAAGACAAGAGGTAGAGACCGGCGCGAAGATGATTTCCGGCATACTCCGGCGTAGTGATGTTCACACCCTCAGAGATGTTGATTTTGCCACATTCCAGGCTGTAGAAGAAATGCTTCCTTCGAAGGTGGCCCGTCGTTGCGAACATGTGGTACGGGAGATTCGGAGAGTCGAGAACGGAGTAGTTGCGCTAAGGCAGGGCACTCTCGACACGTTCGGTGATCTGATGTGGGAATCTCACGAGAGTCTTAGAGACCTCTATGAAGTCAGTTGTCCGGAATTAGACATGGCAGTTAGAATTGCCCACGAGACCGACGGTGTGCTGGGAGCGCGAATGACAGGCGCCGGTTTCGGAGGGTGTACTGTGAATCTTGTCTTGAGGCATGCTCTGCCTGACTTGGTACGCGCTCTTCCGGGCAAACCGATGCGGCCGGGAGCTTTGGAACCAAGGGTTTTTAAGATCGATGTGGCAGACGGCGCCAAAGTGCGCAGATTGTGAGGCGAACCCCTCTTTTTTCAGAATACGGCCAGGGGGTGGCGATATGTGTGGAAAAGCAAGGCCATTAGTAATTGCCCACCGGGGAGCGTCGTCTGAAGCACCGGAAAACACGCTTGCAGCGTTTAGTCGAGGTCTTGAGATAGGCGCTGACGGGTTTGAATTTGATGTGCATATGTCAAAAGACGGAGAGCTCGTAGTGATCCATGATGAGACTGTGGCAAGGACTACGAGCGGCTCTGGGTGGGTAAGAGACATGACGCTCAGTGAGCTTAAGGCTCTTGACGCGGGTTCTTGGTTTGATCTGAGATTTAAGGGGGAGAGGATTCCTACGCTGAGGCAAGTCCTTGAACTTATCGCAGATAGGAGCAAGTTGATAAACATAGAGCTGAAAAGCGGTATAGTCATTTATCCTCTCATTGAGCGTAAAGTTATCGAAGTGTTGGGTGAGTTTAATGTCCTTGACAAGGCGATCATATCTTCGTTTAATCATTATTCCCTTAGAATCGTAAAAGAGGTTGAATCAAAAGTGAAGACCGGCATCCTGTATATGGAAGGATTGGTGGAGCCGTGGATATATGCGCGTCGTGTACCTGCGGACTGTCTACATCCTGCGTTTTACCTGATAGCGCCTGAAATTGTCCGTAGCGCTCACGATGCAGGGCTGTTTGTTAATGTGTGGACTGTTGATAAGGCCGATGATATGAAAAAGATGGTTGTCTCAGGTGTGGACGCTGTAATCACGAATTGTCCCGGGGAAATGATTAGTCTCCTGAAGGAGGAATGGCCAGGTGAAGAACGGGGTTAAGCTAGATTACAGGAAAACGTTCGTTCTGGGTCTCGGATTTCTCGGCATTACTCTTAGCTGGTCTGTTTACAATTCGTATGTGCCGATTTTCCTTGCTGAACTTCTTAAGGATAATGTTTACCGCACGACTCTTGTAGGTTTCATTATGACTTTGGACAATATCGCAGCTATTACACTTCAGCCATACTTTGGGGCGAAGAGTGACACGACATGGACACGATTCGGACGGAGGATCCCTTATCTTCTGGTGGGGGTGCCTGTGGCTGCTGTAGCTTTCGCGCTGATTCCATATGCAAGGTTCTCTATGGTTTCCATAATTATTGTTGTGGGTATCATGAATCTGGCTATGACCGTGTTTAGGGCGCCTACAGTTGCGCTTATGCCTGACATGACTCCGTCCCCGCTGAGAAGCAAGGCAAACGGGATCATCAATTTCATGGGCGGTTTAGGGGCGCTTTTGGCATTTTTCGTGTTTTCAAGCCTTTACCGGATGGATCCTGCCTTCCCGTTCCTTGCGACAGCTGCATTGATGGTGCTTATTGTCGGTTTGCTCTTCCTTACTATTCGGGAATCAAAAGCTGTAGAAAGCAGTCATGATCAGAGTGTAGGCATTGTTCAGGCAATGATTGACGTATGGACGGACCCGGATAAGAGCGCAAGGAACATGCTTCTTGCCATCTTCTTCTGGTTCGTAGGCTGGACCGGGATTGAGGCGCTCTTTACCTTGTACGGGGTTGAGGTTTGGGGGATGACACCGGATCAAGCAGCGTTTTCCCTGGGGTTTTTCTCGCTGTCATTCCTTATTTTTGCGATCCCCAGTGGATTTCTCGCTACTGCTATCGGCCGGAAAAAGACTATTCTCGCAGGTGTCGCAGGCATCGGCCTTGTTATTATTGCCCTTCGCTTTGCTAACCCAGGTATTACTCTCCAAGCGCTTCTTCTCATAGGAGGACTATTCTGGGCACTGGTAAATATCAATTCATATCCTATGGTGGTGGATATGACAAGCAGCGCTCAAACAGGAGCGTATACAGGTCTTTATTACTTCTTCTCATCCCTCTCGGCCATTGTTGCGCCACCGTTGTTTGGGCGGTTTATGGACGCCTTTGGCAATCAGGCGTTATTTCCATGCGCGTTTGCCAGTTTAGTTGTGGCGTTCGTGTTTATGATGAATGTCCACAGAGGGGAAGCACCGACAGTATCTCCCGGTGCTCATGCAGCTTAAGTTTCCCGAAGGCTATGAACGTGCCTTGTGGCGAGAGGATCATTTATGGGTTAAATGCGAGGACGAGGACTTATGACAGCGGGCGATGTGGAGGTTCCACCGTTGCCTTTACATAGCAGTTTCACCGTGTTATACTGGCGATGTCGGTGAAATTCCGGCATCTAACCCCAAATTCCTCCGGCCGGCGTAGCTCAATGGTAGAGCGGCGCACTCGTAATGCGCAGGTTGTGGGTTCGATTCCCACCGCCGGCTCCAAGACACACGCTTCCGGCGCCAGGGAGATGAATGTTAACTATCCGACGTTTATCTGCTCGCTTTTTCACAGACGATCAACCTTCCGACTATGACTGCATACAGATGCTTTCTTGAAACACAAGTGTGCAAGCGGAAAGGATTATCGGCAAATTTCCCAATATTGGTCGATCTAAGCAGGAAAAACCAAAGACATGGCGAAAGTTAACGTTAGCAACATTTGCTATCATGACAGAAAAACATAGCAAACCTTAGCCGATAAAGGCAAAGCTTTCGAAAGAAAGCGGCGCAAAGCCATGGGTCTAAAGGTGGAACACACCTATGACTGCCAGGTTGCCGGTGGGTTCAGACGTCGTTTGAAACTCCAGTTTCATTCGTTGTGTCAATCACCTGCTTGCAACCGGGCGGCAGGTGATTGAGCCTGAGAGGGCTGGGAAAATACGACGTTTGCAAAGGGAGGTAAGACGTCATGAGAAGATCCCGGAAAATTGTTGCTTTGGCGACCATATTGATGATGGTGTTGTTTGTCGGCATTGCGCTATGCGAAGCCAAGGAAGGGCCGCCGTCAGGTGATGCTGCAAAGGAATTAGTCGGAAAGAAATTAGATCTTGGGAACAGAAAAATCGAAGAGGCGGTAGAACGAGCTCTAAGAAGAGCAGAAGATCCGGATCAAGCTGCCAACGCAGCTGAATGGCTGCAAGATTATGTAGACAAAGTCGCTGCTAATACTAAGAAATTCATAGAAAAGCGCGGCTTTGAGGTAGATTGTGATGAATATGAGGTAGACGTCGGCGGTCATACGGTTTATGTCGATCCGATGAGGGTTGCAGGGCTCTAGAGTATTACATACGTAAAGTCGGTACGTTACATTAGGGAGGTTACATGAAGGGGGTCCATATCGGCAAAGAGTCTGATTTCATAAAACAGGCAAGCAAGAAGTCAACGGAAATCAGGCTTCTGGCAAAAGGAAATGGGATTGAGGTGATGAAGCAGTACATCGCCCCAAACTCTCATATTACTTTATCATGTGAGCCTAACTGGGATGGCTTTGAATTCTACTTCATTCTTGACGGGGCGCTGGTTTGTAGAGACGAGAAAGGGAGGACAATTCGTCTACGTTCAGGAGACTATATTGCTGTCACGCGCCTTATGAAGGATGTATACTTTCGGACGGAAAAAGGCGTGACTCTTCTTTACATGTCCTCGCAACCGGTTTTTCATGCTTTGAGCGACGAGATCCAAGGACTCGTCGCTCTTGCTAAGGAAGTCGAAAGAAAAGACAGCCATACGCAAGAACACTGTGAACGGATCCAAAGCCTGTCAATGCTGGTAGGGGAGAGAATGAAGCTTCCCCCGGACAGGCTTGAGTTGCTGATATATGCTGCACTCTTGCATGATATTGGGAAGATAGGGATCCCCAATCACATACTGAATAAAAAGGGGCCTTTAACTCCGGAGGAATGGAAAGAGATAACTAAGCATCCTACAGCAGGCAGAGCCATAATTGAGAAGACATTTCTCAAGGATGCAGGACCGATTATTGAGCAACATCATGAACGGTATGATGGCACAGGCTATCCTTTAGGCCTGCAGAAAGACGAAATTCTGGTTGAAGCTCGGATTATTGCAGTAGTAGATGCCTTTGACGCAATGATTTCTGATAGGCCTTATCGTGCTGCAATGACAAACGAGGAGGCTATGGCCGAACTGAGGCGTTGTGCAGGCAGCCAATTTGATCCGGAAGTAGTTGAGGTTTTCGTTAATGTAATTAACACTTATCCCCCCGGTGTAAGTCTCAGCGAGCATAAGCGATTTTAGAATATTCCTGATGAATGTGTCAGTGTTCCGGCTTTGAGGCCTATCCCTGTAAGAATTCCAAGGGCAATGTCATTTTCCAGGATTACCCCGCTATCAATCAGGCGTCCTAAGGCAGCCCCCACCACCGCTGACGTTGGTTCTACAAAGATCCCGTCTTTTGCTAATTTTACGGCAGCTGAGTTTATCTCTTCCTCACTGACCGCCATGACTAATCCATCTGATTTTCTTGCTGCGCGAAGGACTTCAGTTCCTCGGATAGGATTGCTGCATGCGATCCCTTCAGCTGCTGTTCCTGTTCCCCGAACAGGCGCAACTCTTGCTTCACCGCGTAAGTATGCATGGTATATCGGGGCGCAGTTTTCAGCCTGCACAATGATGAGTTTTGGAATCTGACTAAGCCTGCCCTGATTCACAAGGTCTAGGAACCCTCGATATGCGCCAAGGACGCAACTCCCATAACCGGCCGGGACAACCACCCAATCCGGCATCATCTCGCTTCTTGCACATTCCTCCCAAATTTCATACGCCAGGGTCTTCATGCCCTCTAAGAAGAAAGGATTCCAGTTATGACTTGCATAGAAGGTTTTGCCGCTGCCGTCCTCTTCGACTGCTTTTTGACACGCTTCAGCTACATCTTGTCTTGTGCCGTCAATAGCCTTGATCTTCGCGCCATATGCCCTGATTTGTGCAAGCTTTGCAGGGGATGTGTCAGAAGGTACGAAAATAGTGCATTCCATACCTGCTCTTGCTGCATACGCCGCTACTGATGCCCCTGCGTTTCCCGATGAATCTTCCACTATGGAGCGTACTCCCATTTGCTTCAGGTGAGAGATCATTACTGAAACACCGCGATCCTTATAGGAGCCGGTGGGACAGAGGAAGTCCAGTTTGAACCATACCGGGAAACCATGCCACTTTGCAGTAACACAAGGGGTGCATCCTTCGCCAAGGGTCACAATATCCTCATCTTCCAGGCGGGGCAAAACTTCTCGATATCTCCAGATGGAATGTGGGTGCAGGGCAAGACCTTCAGGCGGTGGGATGTTGTCCTTATGTTGATTCTGATACTCCAGTTCTCCTTTACATGTGCAACGCCATATCTTTGTATCAGATGGATACTCGAGGCCACAGCGTGCGCAGCATATCATCTTAAGATACCTCCTTAAAGCACGGGATACGCCTGTAGCAACAGGATATTAACCGCCTCAGGCAGATAGATGGTTATAAGTAATAAAAGATTCGTCAGAATGTATGGCTATCCTTTATCTGCTGCTATCCTTTGGAGAAAAGAAAAAACACAACCTTGACAACTCAGCTGAAAGTGAGCACACTTAAGTCATGTGATGCAGACTTGTTTGGAAGCATACAATGAAACGATTGATAGCGGGGTGGCGACTTGACGGTCGTAATCGTCGGGGCGGGAAAAACAGGATTTCAAATTGCAAAGATGCTGGCAGAAGCCAGGCATAGCGTGGTAGTGATTGATTCCCGGGAAGAGGCTTTAGTTGAAGTACGCGAAAACCTGGATGTAATGACTATACACGGGAACGGCGCCAGCGGGAGAGTCCTTGAAGACGCCTCGTTAAGAAACTCGGATCTGTTTGTTGCGGTAACTGACAGTGATGAAGTAAACATGGTAGCATGTGTGACTGCCAAGCGCCTTGGTGTCAAAAAGACAGTGGCCCGTATAAGAAATCCTGAGTATCAAGGGCTGTCAGGCAGTGCTCTCTCTTCAAAGCAGTTGGGAATTGACGTAATTATCAATCCTGAGGAAGCAGTGGCGTATGAGGTGTTTAAGTTCCTCAGAACTCCGACTGCCACGGAGGTTGAGTACTTTGCTGACGGAAAAGTTCAAATGCTTGGCTTCAAGGTTCAGGATAACTCCCCCATAGCCGGGATGACCGTGGCAGAGGCAGCTATTACTTCTTGCACCATCGGAGCGATTCTCCGTGACGGTGAGGTCTTGGTGCCCCATGGGGGCACTCGGATTCTGGCGGGAGATGATATTTTCATCATTGGGAAAACCGGTGTTCCAACAGAGATGGGTTGGCTCGTAGGGACAAGAGACCACGCTATCCGGTCCGTAGCGATCCTCGGTGGGGGAAGGACAGGTTTCTTGCTGGCTCATTACTTGGAACAACATAGGAAGTACATTCCGGTTGTAAGAGTAATTGAACATGATGAAGAAGTATGTCATCATCTGGCGCGCGAGTTGCGGCATGCTCTGGTAATCCGTGGGGACGGCGCGAAGCCGGATCTTTTCCAAGACGAAAGCATAAAATCCTTGGATGCGTTCGTAGCTTTAACAGGCCAGGACCAAACGAATTTACTTGCAGGATTCATGGCGAAGCATGCAGGAGTAGAAAGCATCATTATCAAGCTCGAGCGGGACGACTATATGCCGATAGCGTCACAGATGGGCATCGATGTCGCTGTTATCCCCAGGATGATTGTTGCCGGCACTATACTGCGTCTCATCCATAAGGTGAATGTTGTGTCCCTTACACTGCTGGGTGAAGGGAATCTGGAAGTTATGGAGATAAGTCTTCCACGTGCTGCGAGTATATGTAATAGACCCCTTCAGCGCTTGGATTTTCCAAAAGGCGTGATAATCGGGTCAGTGATTCGAGGAGATTCAGTCATTATCCCCCGGGGAAATACCGTTCTCCTTCCAGGGGACAGCATTGTAGTTTTTGCCATGCCCTCTGTAGCGCCGCAACTCGAGGAGTATGTAAAGTAATATAATCGTAAATTCTGTGAGGGGACTTCATTTTGGATGTTAAACCTGTATTCAATACAGTGGGGACGTTGGTTGTCCTGTTAGGATTACTCATGTTGATTCCTATGTCCATATCTGTTTACTCCCATCAAGGGGATGTGTGGTCATTCTTTCTTGCTGCGGCTGTTGCTGTGGGTTTAGGTGTTTTGATAAAGAGAATTTCGCACACAAGTAAAGAGCCGGGCACTAAAGAATCTTTTGCCATAGTAGCGTTAGGGTGGATGATTGCTGCAGCAATAGGGGCTCTGCCCTTTGTTTTCTACGGCGCATGTCCCACATACTCAGACGCTTTCTTTGAGGCTATGTCCGGACTTACTACTACAGGCGCCACGGTAATAGAAAACATAGAGGTCCAACCTAATGGAATCCTGTTCTGGCGGAGTTTACTACACTGGTTGGGTGGAATGGGTATTATAGTCCTGTTTATTGCTGTCCTGCCCGGTGCAAGCGTCGGGGGAAGCCGACTGTTTAAGGCAGAGGTGCCGGGACCGCTGCCTGAAAGGATTGTTCCGAGGATCAAGGAAACAGCCAAGACTCTGTGGTTGATTTACGTGGGATTCACAGCAATCGAGATAGTTTTGCTCTATTTGGGGGGAATGAGTCTTCTTGATTCAGTGAATCATGCATTTGCTACCATGGCCACAGGAGGCTTTTCCACCAAGGCAGCAAGTGTAGGAGCATGGAAGAATTCAGGAATTCATTGGATTATTACGGTATTCATGTTTCTTGCAGGTTGTAACTTCACTCTTTACTTTCGTGCCTTAACCGGTCGAAATCTTAGAGTGTTCTTCCACGACGCTGAGTTTAAATTCTATGTATCTATAATTTTGGCTGCCATTTCTTTGATCACGGTGAACCTTTATGCCTCCGGCAGTTTTCAAGGCTTGGCAGAGACTTTCCGGCATTCGGCTTTTCAGGTGGTTTCGATTATTACAACTACAGGTTTTGCTACATGCGATTTCGACATGTGGCCCTCATTTTCCAGAGCAGTCCTTATGACTCTGATGTTTATCGGCGGATGTGCCGGATCTACAGCAGGCGCAATCAAGGTGGGTAGGATTCTCGTTCTCGTAAAACATGGCTACAAGGAAGCATTCCAGTTTATTTACCCGCGGGCTGTCACCTTGCCTAAGATAAACGGGTCTCCGGTCTCCCGTAGTATGCTAAATACCATTACCGCTTTTTTCTTCGTGTACGTGGCTACATTTATTAGCGGCTCACTTATTATGACCGGGTTAGGTCTGGATCTTGTTAGCGCTTGTTCCGCTGTGGCAGCAACCCTGGGTAACGTCGGCCCGGGCTTTAAGGTGGTGGGCCCGGCCTTTACCTATCAACCCATACCTGCCTTTGGGAAATGGGTCTTGAGTGCGTGCATGTTGCTGGGCAGGTTAGAGCTTTTCACTGTTCTGGTTCTCTTCATCCCGGACTTCTGGCGCAGAGGGTAAGCGGTTTCTCCAGGCTCTTTCAGGGTTCTTCCGGGATAATAACCCAAGCAATAATATAGGCCAAAATGCCCGAACCGTAGACTACCGCAAGAAGAATCCAAAGAAGTCGTACAAGACTTACATCGATTTCAAAATACTTGGCTAATCCGGCGCATACCCCACCCAGTTTCTTTTCATATCTACTTCTGTAGAGACGCTTGACATTTGACATAGCGGGATCCGTCTCCTCCTTTTTGACTCTGTTGATCATGCTGTCATTATACTATGATAAATGGATTTTGCCTGCAAAATCACAGACAAAATAACTGCCTGCGCTACTCTTGCACAGGCAGTCATTCATGCCATGTTCTTTTGGGATAACCTGTGGCACCCACTTATTCGTCAGGCATTTCACCTAGGGTAACAGTAATAAGCATGTAACTATTGTTGCGCCAAACTTGGAGCACCACTTTGTCTCCGGCTTTATGATTACGGACTTCTTCTTGGAGTTTTGTTATACTCTTGATGTCGACATTACCAAGCCTAAGGATTATGTCGCCTTCCTGCAATCCTGCTTTTTCAGCAGGAGAGTTCTGATACACGTAAGCTACTATTGCCCCGTACTTCTCACGCACTCCGAAGTACTCAGCCAGTTCAGGAGTGACGTCCTGTAATTGCACGCCTATCCACGGGTACACGATCTTCTTTCCGCTGATCAAGTCGTCCATTACGCTCTTTGCCACATTCACCGGTATGGCAAATCCTAATCCTTGAGCTTGCGGGATGATTGCGGTGTTAATCCCTACAACCCTTCCGTCAATGTCAATAAGAGGTCCGCCGCTATTGCCACGGTTAATTGCGGCATCTGTCTGGATGTATATGCCGGGCTCTGTAGGATCTCCATCCAATGATCGGGCAAGCCCGCTGATTATGCCTGCTGTCACCGTATGTTGCAGTCCATACGGATTGCCAATGGCAATCGCGAAGTCTCCAGGGCGAATTTTGTCTGAATCGCCAAGCTGTACAGCGGGGAGGCCTTTTGCGTCTATTTTGACTATTGCAAGGTCATTTCTGGGGTCTCTGCCCATAGTCTTGCCTTGGAACTTTCTGCCATCCGCCAAAGTGACGACGATTTCCTTTGCGCCTTCAATAACATGATTGTTAGTGAGCACATATCCGTCTGCTCTGACTATGAACCCGCTTCCTATTGCGGGAACCTCTACTTCACGGGTCATGTCCTGTTGCCGCATGCCGAAAAACTCATAGAATAAATCCCCAAATGGTAGGGGTGAGACTTTCACTGTGCGTTTTGTGTCGATGTTGACTACTGCCCGACCTACGCGTTCCGCCACATTTGCGATACTGTCCTTTGACATATATCCGCTGGGTTGGGCTGCAATAAGGCCTGAGGGCGCAATCTCTATGTCTAAAGCAGATGAAGCAGGCGCATCAGTTGTTACGCCGGCTGCCGCAAATGTGTGGCCATTATCCGCGAAATGCAAGAATACCAGTCCTGTAATGAGTACGCTCACTACAGCGACTAGAACGTGGGAAGTAAGTCTTCTTTTCCAACTTGAATTATCAAGGTTCATAAATACCACTCCTTTCACTTTGGTTCAGATGTTCGCCTATTTGTCTCGTCCTTAATCCTCCTGTCTTTCTATCCAAAACAGCTGATAGAAAAACCTGGTTAAATACTGTGACAATGATTGCTGAGATGAATCTGCCTGCATATGGGGTGCGCCTACGGATTGCGCCATTTGTGTCAACAGTGATTCATCCAGTTCACTGACAAGAGTAAATTCATAGTCTCCCTTGGACCATCTAAGAACCGTTGCGCCTGAGATGTCTGACATAGCAGATACCTTATTCTCTCCGCTTTTGTCCCGTGCGATTCCGGGTGAGACAAAATAAGATATTGTGTTCAAGCCGTCAGTCAAGCGAATATGAGCTGACGGGAATGCTTTGTATGGACTAAGTATGCCTCCTTCGATGACATAACCGGGCGGTATGAATTCGGGCACAGGAATACGAAAGTCCGCCTCCTTCTCTAACTCGTCCAAAGGTATTACGTTACCGGATACAGGTAATTCTACCTTGGCGACATGAGGTGGGATGTCCAGTTTAAAGATATCGTCACTCAAGAGAGGGACGAATTCAATCTGATTGTAAAAAGATACTGATGACATGGCGCCGTCAGGCCCGTATTTCTCTGTTTTGAGAATAAACGGGTATTCCCTGTCCACCCATATCCTTCGCGAAGGATTGCCGGGATGGCGAGGCTTTAACTCAATTACATAAGCCTGCCTGCCTGCCAGGTTTTCAGTGGCAACCAGCGCAACCTCGTAATTGGCCCTAATAAGGAGCATATCTTCTGTTTGATTATACTCTTCCCTGTCTGCTCTGCTTTTGCCGTTGTCAGGACATAACGATGTTTCATGCATATGGAACACCACTTGAATAGACGGCTCATAATGCCAGGTTGACTTGCCGTCTGATATTACCGTCCTGAATCCGCATGATGACGCTGAAGAGGGTAGATATTCAGTTTTAGTAAGATTCGGCGCCTTGTGCGCTATGTTAGATATGCAAGCGCTTGTGCCGGACTGATGCCACAGTATTACAGTTTTCGTCGCTCTAAAGCTTACGCTGCTGCTCTTCTCAGCTACCTCCTGGATTACTCTTATTGCAGCTTCTGCATCAGAAAAATCGACGCCGCTGCTTTCCTCAGGCAACGAAAACAGTGAGGCCAATGCCGTAGTATGTTTTGGTAATGCCGGCAGAAATGATGCTATGAGTAAATATAGTACTGTAGCAGCAGCTAGTTTCTTAAGCATAACGAGACTTCACCTTCTGACATAAGCGTCATTTACTTAGGTGAAAGAAACATAACGCGCTGAAAGGGCTCTGCTTGTATTCTTCGTCCGGCTCGGTTTGAAGAGGTGACTACCTCGTGAGGCGCGGAGTGGTCATAGGATTCCAGGAAGTCAGATGAATACATCGTGACTGCTTGCCCGGCGGCGACGAATCCAAGAGAAGTCTTGTCTGAAAACGGCCTATCCAGTTCTGAGATAATATGTTCTCTGACGTAAGGCTCCACTAAGTTTGTTCTCGCCTGAGTGAGACTCTTTGACGCCTTGGTGTGTGTAGCTGACGCAAGGGGTAAAATTGCCAAGACCAGTAAGGCGGCAACAGGGACAAGAACCCTCACCAGGAGTCTGGAGTAAGAATCCGATGCTGAGCCCGAGTTGATTTTTTCTCTCAGTTCCGGCCAGAATTCTCGAGGCAGCTTAGGTGAGTCCAGCGCTCCAAGAAGATCCTTTGTCGCTCTGAGTGTTCGACATTCTTCTTGACAGCTTGGGCAGTCAATAAGGTGAAGTTCAACGCTGCGAAGTTCATGGTAATCCAGTTCTCTATCGAGATAGGCCGAAAGCAGGCTTCTTACCTTTTCACAAGTCATATTCTTAATCACCCAACTCCAACCTCAGTTTCTTGGTAAACATATGGCGCTAGTTTCTTTCGGAGGAGTCTGCGTCCTCTATGTATGCGAGACCTCACTGTGCCAATTGAGCAATCAAGAATACCGCTGATTTCCTCATAAGAAAATCCTTCGAGATCATATAAGACTACTGCCATACGGTAATTAACAGGTAGAGACTGAAGCGCAGCTTGGATTTTTTCGGCAAGTTCATTTTGCTCAGCAATCTCTTCAGGGTTGCCGGTCCAGTCAGGCAACGTTTTTTCTACATAGCCGTCTTTGGTGGCAATAGGCTCATCAAGAGATTCAAATCTGTACTTGCCATATTTTCTTAGTTTATCAATATAAAGGTTAGATGCTATACGAAAAAGCCATTTCTCAAAGGACGTGCCCATTTTGAATTTATCAAAGGCTCGGTAGGCTCTGAACAATGCCTCCTGGGCCAGATCTTTGGCTTCGTCAGGATTTCCGGTTAGCCTCAAGGCGACACGGTAGAGCTTAAGATCGTATGTGCGTACCAGCTCTTCAAAGGCTTCTATGTTACTCTCTCTGTACTGGGCGCCGGCTAAAGCTCGCGTGTTTAGCATGTCTCTACCACCCTATTCTACATGTTCCCTACGTGACTCTCTCCAGGGTAAACCCGGAGAGTCCAGTCATATTAAGGAAACGAACCGAAGACAAAAAAGTTCCCTGACTACTGTCACCTAAAGTATATAGCTCCTCTAAAAAATGCGCAACTTTCCAGGCAGGAGATGTAAGCCACACTATAGAATATGGCAGATTGTGAGGTGAGACTTGCGTTAAGTAGTATTATCGGTAAACTTAATGTAGAAGCTGAAGTCCACAGGCTCATAGAAATCGGGAAATTCGGCGAAGGGTGAGGATTGTGGCGACTGAAAGACAGAGACAGTATATTGAGGGGTTCAAAGGTAAGAAAGCTGCTGTCTTGGGGATTGGCATAAGCAATACGCCGGTAATCCGATTCCTCGTTGAGGCAGGCGCCGAGGTTACGGCGTGCGATATGAAGGAAGAAGAACAGCTTGGCGCTGCATATCGCGATATAGCCGATTTGCCAATTGAGTTTAGACTCGGTGAACGTTATCTTCAAGATCTGGATGAGTTCGACATGATTTTTCCTACACCCGGGATGCCACTTGACCTGCCTGAACTCGTCCAAGCAAGGAGATCCGGGGTGTGGCAGTCAAATGAAATCGGCTTATTCCTGGATCTTTGCGAAGCACCTGTTATAGGCATAACCGGCAGCGATGGGAAAACCACAACAACTACCCTGGTAGGTGAGGTTCTTAGAGCCGGGGAGAAAGAAGTCTTTGTAGGCGGAAACATCGGCAACCCCCTTCTTTCTGAAGTGTTTGGAATCACACGTGACTCAGTTGTTGTTTTGGAGCTTTCCAGCTTTCAGTTACAGCCTCTCAGAAAGAGTCCCCATATAGGCGTGATATTGAACCTTTCTCCCAACCACCTGGACCATCATAGATCAATGGACGAATATGCCAAAGCGAAAGAGAACATCTTCAGGCACCAAAAACCCGGAGATTATGCGATTCTGAACCGGGATAATCTATGGACAGGTCGAATGGGCGACATGTGTCGTGAGGGGCTTGTGTTTTTCTCAAGGCATGAGGAAGTCCCAGGCGGAGTATATGTCAAAGGTGACGAAATTGTCGTTGACATAGGGGGTAAGAGCGAGGTGGCTCTCTGCCTCGGAGACATTCGATTGCCCGGTGAACATAATATAGAAAACATCCTGGCTGTGTCTGCAGTTACAGCTCTGGTCGGCTGTGACTTTGCATATCTTCGCAGCGTGGCAAGGGAATTTGCCGGGGTGGAACACAGGATTCAATTCGTCGCAGAAAGGCAGGGTGTCAAGTTTTACGATGATTCCAGCGCTACGACACCCAGTCGATCTATTGCGGGGATCAAGTCTTTTCGTGAGCCGGTAGTCCTTATAGCAGGGGGCTCCAGTAAGAAGTTGTCCTTTGAAAGTCTCGGGGAAGTAATTGTGGAGAGAGTAAAATCCACTGTACTTGTAGGCCATACTGCCGGGGAAATCAAGGCTGCTATAGAAAAAGCCGAAATGAATCTGGGGAAAAAGGCAAGAACTGTTATGTCCGGGGATTTTGAAGAAGCGGTCCATACGGCATTTCTGGAAGCATCCCCAGGTGACGTTGTGCTACTGTCGCCTGCGTGCGCAAGCTTTGATTTCTTCAGCAACTATAGGGCAAGAGGGGAAAGATTCAAGGAGATTGCGAAGGGTATGAGATAGCGTGGCAATATCAAAAACTTGAGGAGGACTGCAAGATATGGCTGCATCGATCATTGATGGAAGAGCAGTAGCAAAGGAAGTCCGAGCTGAGGTAGCCGGAGAGGTGGAAGAATTTAAGAAGAAGTACGGTTATCCCCCCGGGCTTGCCGTGATTATTGTCGGTGATGATCCGGCATCCCGTGTTTACGTCGGTAGCAAGAAGAGGATGTGTGAAAATCTGGGCATATACTCAGAAGCATATGCCATGCCTGCTTCAACCGGTCAGGAAGAGCTTATTGCCACAATCAAGAAACTAAACCAGGACAAGAAAATTCATGGTATCCTTGTGCAGTTGCCTCTGCCGGATCACCTTGACGAGGGAGAGGTGCTGGAGACCATAGACCCCAAAAAGGACGTGGACGGGTTCCATCCTATAAGCGTCGGGAATTTCGTTGTCGGGAAGGAAGCCTTCGTGCCATGCACACCCATGGGGATCATGCGTTTGATAAAGAAGACGGGGGTAGAGATTAAAGGCAAACGTGCCGTGGTAGTGGGTCGCAGCAACATAGTAGGCAAGCCTGTAGCTATGCTGCTTCTTGCCCAGCATGCTACTGTGACTATTTGTCATTCGCGCACCGTGGATTTGCCCGGCGTGTGCAAGGAGGCAGACATACTCGTCGCTGCAATTGGCAGGCCCGAGATGTTGGATGGGAGCTACATAAAGCCAGGCGCAGTAGTAATAGACGTCGGTGTAAATGAGATTGGCAGAACGGACGAAGGTAAGCGTATACTGGTGGGCGATGTGAAATTCGACGAAGCGAAGGAAATTGCAAGTCATATCACACCTGTGCCCGGCGGTGTCGGTCCTATGACCATTGCTATGCTCATGCGCAACACTATGGACGCAGCATGGAGAGCAGTGGGTAAGGGAGGATGCGGATGCGGCTGTAAGTCATGACATTGTACATGACTCGGCAATTTTTGCGCATGTGCCTATAAAAAGTGATATTGTGGCACATGATGTCAAGCTTCAAGAACAGGGACAGACTCTCGCAGAACCTGTTGCGGCAGCTCGTTGAGCTGCCGTTTAGCTTTTCTTAAGGGCTTTGGGCAAGGAGTGTTTGGGGCCTGGCATGGTAATTGCTTAATTTATAAAGTGGGTCAGTAGCATTAGTTTGGCGGGCTCTTTCATTACATGGAATAGATGCTATGAAGTCATGAAGTAAAACAGTCAGGCAGTAAAAGAGTGAGAAAGCAAGAAAGCGGAGGGAGGTGATAAGTTGGTCCATAGTCTATATGCTGCAACTTCAGGCATGGTTGCCGAACTCATAGGGCATGACGTAATTGCCGGGAATCTGGCTAACGTAGATACGCCGGGCTACAAGAGGGATATAGCGATCACAGGTTCCTTTCAGCAAGAAATGGTAAGAAGCATTGCCAGGTCGGGACGGGGAGGTCAAGTGGAGGCTGCGCCGGTAGGTGTTCTTGGGTACGGGTCGTATGTCCATAGTATAGGCTCAGATCATAGTCAGGGACCGCTCATTGAAACCCAAGGGACGTTAGACCTTGGTATTGAAGGCGAAGGTTACTTTGTCGTAAGAAGCCCTTCCGGAGACTTGTTGACACGTTCCGGAGCTTTCAAGCTGCAACCTTCAGGTATGGTGACCACTATGAGCGGTATGCCTCTTTTGGGCATGTCCGGGCCTGTCACTATTCCGCCTGATGCCGCAAAAATCGAAATCCTAAAGGACGGCGCTGTGTTTGTGGATGGTGCAGCCTACGATAGGTTGAGGATTGTGTCCTGTGACAATCCATCCCTTGTAAGAAAGGCAGGGGACGGGTTATTTAGGATCCCAGAGGGGGGCGCCAGGCAGGCTGCGTCAGATTCATTTGTTGTTCGTCAAGGGTTCCTTGAAATGTCCAATGTGAATTCCATCTCGGAAATGGTGCGAATGATTGCAGGCATGCGAACATATGAGGCATGTCAGAAAATGATCTGGGCAATAGACCAGACACTGGACAAAACCGTAAATGACGTAGGGAGAGTCGTTTGATTCAAGTAAGAGGCCGGACCGCAACTAGCGGAGGCTATAAGTTGCTGAACGATTGATGCAACATTCTGGGATGACTCTCCGAACCTCGCAAAAGGCTGTTTGAGGTCTGCCGGAGTTTTAGTCGTCCCTATTGTTTTAGAGACACGATTTTGAACGGACGGTGATAGGAAATGATGAGGGCGTTATGGAGCGCAGCCACAGGCATGCTGGCGAAACAGCTGAACATGGATGTTATCGCCAACAACTTGGCTAACCTTAACACATATGGTTTCAAAAGAAGCAGGGTTGATTTTCAGGATCTCATGTATCAAAACCTTCGTATGACAGGCTCCACCGTAGCTGAAGGAGCACGGGTGCCTGCCGGTATTGAGGTGGGACTCGGCACGAGGCCTGCATCAATTCAGAGGGTATTCTCTCAGGGAGACTTCATTCAAACTGAAGGCACTCTTGATCTGGTTATTGAAGGCGACGGTTTCTTCCAGGT
>CZCA01000592.1_pt1 | contig 32579 bp, 33 predicted proteins | sample 591981 | NCBI WGS metagenome assembly CZCA01 (sample SAMEA3556810, study PRJEB10932) | anaerobic digester metagenome | reverse complement strand
CGGCATACGAGATCTAGTACGGTCTCGTGGGCTCGGAGATGTGTATAAGAGACAGTATTATACCTATGTATATTGCCTTACCCTTTACAGATGATACATAAAAAATTTTATTACAGTGGCGGCACTGTATTTTTTTATATTTTGCAAGCTTTTTGACCTCTCCATAACGGTAAACTGCATGGCAATGAGGACAAACAGGTAGCTTTAGCAAAATATCACTTCCTTTTTATTTTTATTAATTTAATAGTTTAAATTTGTAATATCTGTAAAATCATCCTCGTTTGTATTTTCATTAACAACAGGCATTACCTTTGTTTTACCATCGTTTACAAATCTATTTTCTGCCGATTGCTCATTAACAAAGGGCATAATTTTAGTTGAACCGCTGGCAGGTGTAGGGTCATATATTATTTTTTCATCTGGTAAAGGCTTGTTTTGTTGTTTCTTTCGTTTTATTGGTACTAACCTATAAAATGTCGGCATTGATAAATACAAAATTGCAAAAGGAATAAACACCCATACAATACCCCATAGAGTATCTACAAAAGTGGATGAGATAGCAACAAACATCAGTATTAATGCAAAAATAACCGCTATTAATATAGTTACTTTAAAGGCTCTAACAAAATATATGGTAGAGCTTCTGCCACATTTTTTACAAATATGTTCTCCTTTTGTTTTTTCTGCAAATACTCCAAAATATGATACTTTTTTGCCGCAATAGGGACACCTTGCTTTTTTCATAATGTATCAATCCCTTCAAAATAAAAATTTAATATAATTTAAAAAGAAAGTTTTTTTCTTTTTAGTAATGTCTGAGTGGATAGCTGGCTAATATATATTGTAGTTTTATTATTATGGTTACAAAGTATAAATGACCGTGGTAATTCCATAGATACATTTACTACATTGCCGTTTTTTTCATTTTTAGTCAAGTAATTTCTTGTATGCTTAGAAACAGTTGTTATATCTAAATCAAATATACCTACTATATCCTTTGTTTTAACCACTGTGTCTTGACCTAAATGTAAATACATAATAAAAATCCTTTAAATTTTAGTTTCTTCTGTAACACTGCCATTGTTAAGTAAAAAAGTTTTTCCATTTGTTAGCTGTTTAGTAAACCTTTTTTCACAACAGGTTATAAAAACCTGCCAACCATCTATTTTGTTTAGTAAAAAATCTTGTCTAGATGTATCAAGCTCACTTAATACATCATCTAACAGTATAACAGGCTTTTCCCCTGTTATTTCGTCTAAAATGGTTGCTTCAGATAATTTCAAGGAAAGAACCGCTGAACGCTGCTGTCCTTGTGACGCAAAGGTTCTTGCTTTCATATCGTTTATTATTATATCTATATCATCTCTGTGAGGACCTATAGTTGTATATTTTAAATATAAGTCATCACGCTTATTTTTTTGTAGCTTATTAAGTAGAAATTCAGCTATGTCATTCTGAGTGCTGCCCTTTGGAATTTTATAGCAGCAGCTGTACTTTATTTTCAAATCTTCCTTATTTTCTGAAATTCCTCGGTGATATTCCCTAACCTTTTTTTTCAGCAAATCTATATATTTAATTCTTTCAAAAATTAGTGCTGCACCTGTATATGCCAGTTTTTCGTCCCATATATCTAAGGTTTCTTCCAGCTCCCTGTGATATGGAATATCCTTTAATAACGCATTTCGTTGATTTAAAATTTTATTGTATTTTGACAAAATAACGGCATATCTAGGCATAATTTGACACAATGCACTATCTAAAAATTTTCTACGCTGTGCTGGACCATCTTTTATTAGGGATAAATGCTCAGGCGAAAAAACAATAGAACTCATTTTTCCTAATAATTGTGATGGAGCAGATAGCTTTACCCCATTTAGATAAGCCTCTCTTTTGCCATTAATAATATTAATATCAGCTGTTTGTTCACGTTCTTGGCTAAAAACAGTAATTTGTAGCTTTGAAAAATCCTTTTTAAATGCCACTAAATCACTATCCTTACTTCCTCTAAAGGAGCGAACACCATTAAACAGCCATATACATTCAAGTAAATTTGTTTTTCCTTGGGCATTTTTACCATAAATAATATTAATTCCTTTATCTGGAATAATTTCATTGTCTAATAAATTTCTATAATTTGCAAATGAAATTTTGCTGATTATCACTTATTAACTACCTCTAACGCTTTATCTTGATATGAAACTATGTCACCACCGTGTATTTTTTTTCCACGCATTGTGCATATTTCGCCGTTGACCATTATTTCACCATTTTGAACCAAAAACTTTGCCTGACCGCCTGTTGGTACAATTCCGCCAAATTTCAACAAATTATCCAGCTTAATAAAGTCTGTATCAATTTCAATTTTTTCAGTTTTCATTATTTAACCTCATTGGTACTACAAGAAAGAGAAATTCATCGCCGCTAACCGGTACAATTTTCATAGGTGTTAAAGAACCACTTAGCTGTAATTTTATCTCATCTGTATCTGTATTTTTTAGCGCATCTAGTAAATATCTATTGTTAAATCCAATTTCAACCTGTTCACCTGTGATAGGTGCAGACAGGGTGTCATTTGCCTTACCAATAGCTGTGGAGCAAAAAAGATTTACATGGTTTTCTTCAACTGTAAATTTAATAGGACTTTGGATTTTATCAGAGGTTAACAGGGACATACGCTCAACAGCACCAATAAAATCTCTACATTTTATTGTAACCTCTGTTTTTGAATCAGATGGTATTGTAGTTTTATAGTCAATAAAACTGCCTTCAATTAATCGGGAAATAATCGAATAGTTGTCTACGTTAAAAATAGCATGGCGTTGACCAATAATAATATCAATATCATTATCCTCATCAGACGAAAGCTTTAAAATTTCACTTAAGGTTTTGCCAGGTACAACAAACTTACTATTTTTACTGCAATCAATTATTTCCTGCCTAATAGCCATTCTGTAGCCATCTACAGATATTATTTTAAAAACATTGTCCTCAATATCAAACAAAGAGCCGGTATAGATAGGTTTTGAAAAGTCATCTGAAACAGCAAAAAGGGTTTGCTTTATCATATTTTTTAGAATGCCACTTTTTATGGTTAGCTTTTCCATCTCTTCAAATTTTGGCAGCTCAGGGTATTCATTAGCAGAAATACCTACAATTTGATAGTCAGCATTACCGCTGGAAATATAGGTTATTAAACGTTGGTCAGTTTCAATTATAACAAAGCTATCGGGTAAACGTCTAACAATATCACCTAAAAGCTTTGCACTGACTACTATTTCACCAGCTTCATCTACGGTAGCTTCAATTTCTGTTTTTATACCTATTTCTAGGTCATAACCGCATAATGTTATTTTATTGTCACTGGCTTTTATCAGTATACCTTCTAATGCAGGTAATGATGTTTTAGATGACACTGCACGCTGTACATTTGTGACAGCATTTGAAAGTTCCTTTTGAGAACACTTGATTTTCATCATATCAGTCCTTTTTTAAGAAATACATATAATATATATAGATAATTTAAGTAGTAACAGTAGGCACTGTTAAAAAGTGTAAAAAATCTGTTAGCTGGGATTATAGCTTATTTTTTTGAATTTTTTGTATGTTATAAGCCTGTTTAGCAAATGTTGAATAAATTTTTGTATTTTTGTTTTTTTAACATTCAGTGGAATGCTGTTATGTTAATGTTTAATAATATGTTGAAAACTTTTCCCTATCTGTCACGTATATTTTTAATTATATCTTCAACAGTTTCCTTTATTTTTGAGTCTTTATTCATGTTTTTTTCTACCTGCTGAACTGTATAGACTATGGTAGAATAATGTCTGCCTCCAAACTCATTTCCTATTTGTATCATCGAAAGGTCTGTTAGCTCTCTAACTATATATATAGCAATATGACGTGCATTTGATAGGTTGGCTCGTCTGTTTTTTATTGAACGAATATCCTCGCTGGAAACACCAAAGGTGCGTGCAACCTCATCTACTATCTTTTCTACTGTTAGCTCTGGTGGTGTATCGTTTGTTAAAATATCTGAAATAGCCTCTTGTGCTGCTGTTATTGTAGGTTTTTCACTGTTTAGCAGGTTTTTGGCTTTTAGTTTTTTAACTACACCCTCTAATTGTCTTATATTCGATTTTAATTTTGTTGCTATATATTCACAAACCTCATCAGAAATAGCAATTTCAAGCTGTTCTGCTTTGCGTTTTATAATAGCTATTCGCGTTTCAATATCAGGAGGCTGTATATCCGCAATTAATCCCCATTCAAATCTAGTGCGTAGCCTGTCTTCTAAGGTTTTTATTTCTCGTGGAGGTCGGTCTGATGTTAGTACTATTTGTTTTTTTGATTCATATAAGGTATTAAACGTGTGGAAAAACTCCTCCTGTGTAGATTCCTTACCACCAATAAACTGAACGTCATCCACTAATAGAACGTCAGTTTTTCTGTATTTTTGTCTGAATTCGTTTGTTTTTGCTACTCGTATAGATTCAATTAGTTCGTTTGTAAAATCATCACCCTTAACATATAGTATTTTCATCTCTGGGTGTGTTTTTTTTATGTCATTGCCAATAGCATACATAAGATGAGTTTTTCCTAAGCCTGAATTACCATAAATGAACAATGGGTTATAAGCACCTGCTGGGTTTGTAGCTACTGCTAATGATGCTGCATGTGCAAATTTATTAGATGAACCAACTATAAAAGTAGAAAAAGTAAATTCATAATCAGCATCTAAGGTTTGTGATGGTTCGCTATTTTCATCTTTTTTGTCAACTTCTTCAGGTATAGTAAGTCTTATTTCTATAGAAGAACCAAAAACAGCGTCAAAAGCCTCTTTTAGCAAATTTAAATAACACCTTGTTAATGTTTGTCTATGAAATTCATTGGGAACAAGAAGCAATGCCTCACCCTTATCAAAATCAAGGTTTATAGGTTCTATTCTGCTTATCCACGTTTTGTAGGCCACGTCTGTGATTCTAGTTTTGCAATAGTCACAGATAACGTCCCATGCTTCATTGAAGGATTCCAATATATTTACTCCTTTACTTTACGGCATTATTAATGTAATTATAGTATGCCATCATTATCTGTACCATTTTATCACAATACACGTTATTTTTCAAACTTTTTTGCGTTTTTAATTTACACCTTTTATTTTATATTATTAATTGTAGGATTTTTTAAGAAATTTGATTACAGATTTGACCTGTAATTTTAAAACTATTATTTACATTATAGTGTAAAATGGTAGAAATTAAACGTAACATATGATAAACTAATATAAGATAGTGAAATTTCTTTATTTAGCGAGTTATTTTTATAATAAAAAAGCTTATTTTTTATTGACGTAACCGACAAATTAAGATATAATGCTATATTGCAAGGTTAATACCCGAAAGGAGGGTTTTAAATGCTGAGAACATATCAGCCTAAGAAGCTCCATAGAAAAAAGGAGCATGGTTTTAGAAAGAGAATGTCTGATAGAAACGGACGCAAAGTTTTAGCTCGTAGAAGAGCTAAGGGTAGAAAAAGGTTGTCTTACTAATATTAAGACCACTTAAAAGTGGTCTTAATTTTTGTTAGATTTCCGTAGCTTTGTAGTTTTTTAAAATGGGATGGGATTATGAATATAATCACTTTAAAGGAAAACAGGGATTTTCGCCGACTTTATAGCCGTGGAAAATCTTATGTATCACCTCCTTTGGTCACTTATGTAATGAAAAACCGCTTACAAAATGTAAGAATCGGTATTACTGCCAGTAAAAAAACAGGCAAAGCAGTACAACGTAATAGATCCCGACGTATAATAATGGCCGCTTATAGACAGCTAATGCCACAAATTAAAGATGGATATGACTTTATCTTTGTTGCCCGTGGTAAAACGCCTTATTTAAAAAGTACGGATATATTACGTTGTATGAAGAAACAGCTAAAACAGGCGGGGGTTTTAAAATGAAACGTCCGCTTATTTTGCTTATAAAATTCTATAGAAAAAGTATTTCGCCATATACCCCACCTAGCTGTAGATATACCCCTACCTGTTCACAATATGGGTTAGAGGCAATAGAACGATTTGGTGCATTTAAAGGCGGGTTTATGACTTTATGGAGAATATTACGGTGTAACCCCTTTTTTAAAGGTGGGTATGATCCTGTACCTGAGAAAAAGAAAAAAAGCCGTTGATTGTATATAAATCATACACACAGTAATGTGATACAAAGGCGAAAGGGTTGAAATAATTGGATATATTTAATATTATTGGTAGCTTATTTGGATATATATTATGGTTCTTTTATATGATAGTTAAAAATTATGGTTTAGCTGTAATACTATTTACTATTGTTATAAAATTAATTTTATTTCCTGTATCTATTAAACAACAAAAATCTATGGCGGCTAACGCCAGAATGTCTGCTAAGCAGGCTGAACTAAAGAAAAAGTACGGTAATGATACAAAAAAGCTAAATGAAGAGGTTAGCAAGCTATATGAAAAAGAGGGTGCAAACCCAGCCAGTGGATGTTTTACTATGGCGATACCTATGCTGTTACTATTAGGTGTTTACTATGCGGTTATTAATCCCTTAACGAATACACTTCATATAGCAAAAGAAACGGTAACATCAGCACTAAATAATTTAACCACCTTACCTGGTATTGGTACATCATTTACATCTGCATATGGACAGATTGATATTATTAAGTTAGCACAGGATGCTAACGGCAGAGATTTTTTAGGCGGTTTTTTTGATAGCAGTACAGTAAATTCTATAGTTGATTATAGTAATGGCTTTAACTTTTGTGGTTTAGACCTATTAGGTAAGCCAAGTGATAGCTTTTCAATATTAATAATAATACCTATTTTGTGTTTTCTTACAGCTTTGCTTTCACAGCTATTTACAATGAAAATGCAGGGCGGTGCTATGGGCGGTCAACAGCAGCAGCAAGGCTGTATGAAGGTTATGATGATTGCAATGCCACTGTTTAGTGCATGGATTGCTTATGGTGTACCAGCCGCAGTTGGTTTTTATTGGATTATATCCACCGTATTGGGATTTGCACAAACAGTTGTTTTAAACCATTTTTATAATGCAGGAAAAATGACAGCAAAGCAAGAGGCACAGCGTATAGCTTTACTTGAAATAAATGAAGCTAAGGTTCAATACGAATATATACCGAGCTTTGATGAAAACGACTTTGAACAAGATAATAGTAAAAATAAAAATAAAGGTAAAAAAGGCAAAAAGTAAAATAATTAGATTTTATAATTATAAATTATTTAGGAGGTGTAATTGTGGAGAGAGAAGCAATAGGCGTTGGCGAAACAGTTATTGAGGCACAAGAAGATGCTTGCAGACAGTTAGGTGTCGAAAGTCATGAGGCGGAGTTTGATATTTTACAAATGCCAGAAAAGAAAAAATTTGGTTTATTTGGTGGTAGTCCTGCTAAGGTTAGAGCATACATAGTGATGTCACCCGCTGAAAGTGCAGCTAAATATCTAAAAAGCATACTTGATGCAATGGGATTAAGCGATATTACCATGGAAACAAAGGAAACAGATGGTGGTTGTGAGATTAATTTAACTGGTGAAGCTGTTGGTGCTATAATTGGCAGACGTGGTGAAACACTAGATGCTTTACAATATCTGTGTGGATTGGTAGCTAATCATGTAGAAAACTCATACTATAGAATTACAATTAACACTGGAAATTATCGTGAAAAACGTGAAAAAACACTGGAAATATTGGGAAGAAAGCTTGCTTTTAAGGCATTAAAAACAGGTAAAAATTCTGCATTAGAACCAATGAATCCATATGAACGCCGTATTATCCATACTGCTGTTCAAAAGGTAAACGGTGCATTGTCATGGTCTGAAGGCGAGAGTATTAATAGACATGTTGTTATTGGTCCTGATCCAAAATCAAGACATTACAATAACAGAAGCAATGACTATAAAGGCAGAGGTCAAAAAAAGCCTTATAACAACGGTTATAAAAAACCATATAATAATAAAACCTATAATAAAACTGCAACAGATACAAATACTGAAAGCAGAACACCAAAAAATGAGGGCGGAGATTTCTCGTTATATGGAAAGATAGAAACTAACAAGTAAATTTAAAATCAAAAACTGTCTTAAAAGGTTGGCAAAGCAACGTTTTTTACACTGTTTAATTATTGTAGTAGAAATGTTATAGCCAATTTTTTAGGGCAGTTTTTTAATGTTATTTATTAAAATGTAAGGGATGATTTTATGGAAAATAATACTATAGCTGCTATATCTACTCCTAATGGTGCTGGTGGAATTGGTGTAATTCGTATTTCTGGTGATAATGCTATAACTATAGCTGATAAAGTTTTCCACAGCAACAGTGGTAAAATGTTAAAAAACTTTAAGGGCTATACAGCTGCCTTTGGTCATGTAGTGGAAAATAATGAAATTATAGATGAAGCTATTGCTCTGGTTTTTAGGACACCACATAGTTACACAGGGGAAAACCTTGTGGAATTATCTTGCCATGGTGGTATGTATATAACCACACAGGTTTTGCGTGCTGTATTAAACGCTGGTGCAGTTACAGCCCAGCCTGGTGAATTTACAAAAAGGGCATTTATTAATGGTAAGCTGGATTTAGCAGAGTCAGAAGCTGTAATGGATATTATTGGTGCTAAGGGTAAGTCTGCTGCACGTGCTGCCTTAGCCTGTAAAGACGGCAGCGTCAGTAAAAAAATTGACAGTGTAAAGGATAAACTAATTACACAGGCAGCACATTTATCTGCATGGGCTGATTATCCAGAGGATGATATACCAGCAGTATCTGTAGAAAATTTGCGAGTATCAATTAGTAGCTGCTTAAATGAAGTAGAAATTTTGTTAAAAAACTATGATGCAGGTAAGATTATTAAAGATGGTATTGATACTTTAATTATAGGAAAACCTAACGTTGGCAAAAGCACGCTTATGAATTTGTTATCTGGCTGTGAAAGGTCAATCGTAACCGATATACCTGGTACTACCAGAGATATTATAGAAGAAACTGTTATGCTTGGTGATGTTACATTATTATTATCAGATACGGCAGGGCTTCGTGATACTGATAACCCTATAGAAAAAATAGGTGTTGATAAGGCTAAAAATAGATTAAAAAGCTGTGGGCTGGTATTGGCTGTATTTGATGGAACTGAAGAACTAAGTGATGAGGATAAAAAGCTTTTAGATAAAATAGCAGATGTTCCTGCTGTAGCTATTATTAATAAGACCGACATTGATTGTAAAATTGATATTGATTATGTTAAAAATAAGATAGAACATACTATTTTAATTTCTGCTGTCAATGGTACAGGTGTGGAAAAATTAGAAGAAGCTGTTAGTAAAATAACCGGTGTTGCTGATTTTGACCCAGCGGTTGCTACGGTTGCAAATGAAAGACAGCGTATATGTGCTGTAAATGCCTTATGTGCCATTAGAGAAGCATTAGATGCATTAGATATAGGTATGACATTAGACGCTGTCACAGTGTCGTTAGAGGATGGTATTCAATATCTGTTAGAATTAACTGGTGAGAGAGCCAGTGAAGTAGTTGTTGACAACGTATTTGCAAAATTTTGTGTTGGAAAGTAAGGGAGTAATATTATGGGTTTTGTTGCAGGTAATTTTGATATAGCTGTTATAGGTGCAGGACACGCTGGTATAGAGGCTGGTTTAGCCTCTGCTAGATTAGGTTGTAGTACAGTAGTATTTACCATTAATATGGATGCAGTGGGTAACTGTCCTTGTAATCCATCTATAGGTGGTACAGCCAAGGGGCATTTAGTTAGAGAAATAGATGCCATAGGTGGCGAAATGGGAAAAACAGCAGATGAAAGCCTATTACAAATGAGAATGTTAAATAGGGGAAAAGGTCCAGCTGTACATTCCTTACGGGCTCAAATTGACAGAAGAAAATATGCTGAAATAATGAAGCACAAGCTTGAACTTCAGGATAACTTAGAATTACACCAAGGAGAAATAGTTGATATTAAACAAAATGACGATGGTACCTGGATGCTTACTACACGTTTAAAGGCATCTTATTGCTGTAGAGCTGTTATTATTGCCACAGGTACATATCTAGGCGGCAGAGTATATGTAGGTGATGTTTCCTATGAAAGTGGTCCAGATGGCATATTTCCTGCAACATTTTTAGGAAAAGCTTTAAAAGATTTAGGTTTATCACTGCGTCGTTTTAAGACTGGAACACCTGCCAGAGTTCTAAAGAAAAGTATTGATTTTACCGATTTAGAAGAACAGGCTGGAGATGAGCCAGTAGTTCCATTTTCTTATGATACTTTACAGCCTATACAGAACAAGGTTAAATGTCATATTAGCTGGACAAACGATAATACAAAGAAAATTATCATGGATAATATACATCGCAGTCCATTGTATGGAGGTTTAATTGAGGGTGTTGGCCCTCGTTACTGTCCAAGTATTGAGGATAAAATAGTACGTTTTGCTGATAAGCCCAGACATCAGCTGTTTATTGAGCCATGTGGTTTAGGTACAGAGGAAATGTACCTGCAAGGAATGTCCTCATCTTTACCAGAGGAGGTTCAGCTACAGTTTTATCACTCTATAAAGGGTTTAGAAAATGCTGTAGTTATGCGACCAGCATATGCCATTGAATATGATTGTATTGACCCTCTACAGCTGGAGAACACTTTAGAGTTTGCTGAATTTAATGGTTTATATGGTGCTGGACAATTTAACGGTAGCTCTGGTTATGAGGAGGCTGCCGCACAGGGATTGTTAGCAGGTATTAATGCTGCATTAAAGGTACAGGGAGCAGAGCCTTTAATACTTGACCGAGCATCTTCCTACATTGGTACATTAGTAGATGATTTGGTAACAAAGGGTGTTTCTGATCCATACAGAATGATGACATCACGTTCTGAATATAGGCTAATATTAAGACAGGATAATGCAGATGAGCGGTTAACCCCACTTGGCAGAAAAATTGGATTAATAAATGATGACCGTTGGCATAGATTTGAGCTGAAACAAGAACTAAAAAGAAAAGAGCTTAACAGAATAAAGGACACCGTAATACCACCTACTGATGAATTAAATGAGATTTTGGTTTCACGTGAAACAACTGAAGTACACACAGGAATAAGGTTAATTGATTTAATAAAAAGACCACAATTAAACTACGAAGCTTTAATTTCAATTGATAATAATAGACCACAGCTTGACCAAAATATTTTTGAACAGGTAGAGGTAGAGGTAAAGTATGAGGGATATATTGCAAGACAGCTTACTCAAATAAATCAAATGAGAAAATTAGAAACAAAAAGGCTGCCGAAAAATGTAGATTATAATACCATTGTTGGACTACGGCTGGAGGCGGCTGAAAAGCTAAATAAAATTAAGCCACAAAATATTGGACAAGCATCACGTATTAGTGGTGTTAGCCCTGCTGATATTTCAGTACTAATAATTTGGTTGTCGCAAAATCATATTACTAAACAAACGGAGGAATAATATGTCAGATATTAATTCGACTTTACTAAAATGTGCAAAAGAATTAAACATATCTATAACTGACCAGCAATTAAAAGCCTTTGACATATACTGTGATTTGTTGTTGGAATGGAACGAAAAAATTAATTTAACTGCAATAACTGACAAAAATTTAATTGCTGTTAAACATTTTGCTGATAGTATTTCGGTGTTGTCTTATGTAAATGTTAAAAAAAATTGTAAGCTTATTGATGTTGGTACTGGTGCAGGTTTTCCCGGTATTCCTCTAGCAATTATGAGAAATGATATTAAATTAACTCTTTTAGATAGTTTAAATAAACGACTAATTTTTTTAAAAGAAGTTACTAACATTCTTGGAATAGAATGTGAAATAATTCATTCTCGTGCTGAGGAAGGCAGCAGACAGGAAAATTTGCGTGATAAATTTGATATTGCAATTTCACGTGCAGTAGCACCGCTAAATATACTGTCAGAATATTGTATGCCTTTTGTTAAATCAAAGGGAATGTTTATTTCTATGAAGGGTCCTAATGTACAGGAAGAAATAAACAATAGTACAAATGCTATAGCTTTACTTGGTGGTAAGGTTAATAATGTTAAAACTTTTACATTAGGTGACAATAACACCCGAAGTATAGTTGTTATTGATAAGTTAAATAAAACTAAAAAAGAGTATCCTCGTCATGGTTCAAAGATTTCTAAACAACCATTATAGTTTTCGACGTTATAAAACTGACTTCAACCCTAATATTATTAAACAAACAAAAACTTCATACACCCTTTGACAAATAACTGCCAAGCCAAGTGTTATTATATGTTTGTGGTTAAGAAAGTATTCCTAACACAAAAAAATATATTAAGCCGAGGTGAGGCAGTTGATTTTTTCACAAAAAGAAGAAAATAAATTAATGGATATACCAATTTTAAATATCCGACCAAACAGATCACAGCCACGGAAAATCTTTGTCCAAGAGGATTTAAGCTCATTGGCACAAAGTATAGCAAACAACGGCATTTTACAGCCTCTGACAGTTCGGCGTATAAATCAATGCGAATATGAACTGATAGCTGGAGAACGACGTTTAAGGGCTGCTATTATGGCTGGAATAAAACGTGTCCCCTGTGTTGTCATGAAGTGTAGTGATAAGCAGTCTGCTGTGTTTGCATTATTAGAAAATTTGCAGCGAGCTGACCTAAATATGTTTGAAGAGGCCAGAGCAATAAAAAGATTAATTATTGATTGTAATCTAACTCAGGACAAGGTAGCACGACAATTGGGAAAAAAACAATCTACTATAGCTAATAAACTAAGATTGTTACGTCTTACAGATACTGAACAACAATTAATATTGGATCATGGTCTATCTGAACGACACGCCAGAGTAATATTAAAGGTTGATAATGTCAATAGAAATAAAGTGCTGCAAAAGGTGGTAGCTAATTGTTTAAATGTAGCACAAACTGAGGATTTAGTAGAATCATACTTAGTTGAAGAATATTCTCAGAAGCATAGAGTTAATAACAAATTTATAATAAAGGATGTAAGAATATTTATTAATACTCTTACAAAGGCTTTTGACACAATGAAAAACTCTGGTATAGAGGCAGTTAGTACGAAGGTTGAGGATGACCAATACATAGAGTACACTGTTAAAATACCAAAGACGTCTGTTTATCGACAGATGGGTGAAAACATTTCAGCTTAGTTTTCACATTTAAAAATGCTTACGACTTTCCCACTCATACCCATTTCCTTATCCAAAAACCCCTTAGGAATAGCCACACAACATTAATTATGTTGTGTGGCTATTGCCGTTTCACGTGAAACATTTAGCTGTTATATGTTAATCTAATAAACATATGCTTGCTTACAGTAAAGAAATATATAAGTTTTTACAAGAAATAAAAAATAGGTGTATTTTTTCTATGAAAACACAGGAAAAACACTTTTAAAATATGATGAAAAGTGATATAATTTTATTAATCTTATGAAGAATTACATTTTTACATATATTGGAGGGATAATATGGCAAAGGTTATTTCCATTGCCAATCAAAAGGGCGGTGTTGGTAAGACAACTACGGCAGTTAACCTGTCTGCCGCACTTGGTTTGCGTAACAAAAAGACTTTATTGATTGATATAGATCCTCAGGGCAACTCTACTAGCGGTGTTGGTATTGACAAGAGGACTATTAACAAATCTACATATGATATATTTATTCAGGCTGCTAAGGCAAATGATGTTATATTGCATACAGAATTTAATTGTTTAGATATTATGCCATCTAGCATTGATTTAGCAGCAGCAGAGCTGGAGATTGCAGATGTTCAGCATAGAGAAGCCTTGCTTAAAAATTGTTTAGCAGAGGTAAGAAATGAATATGATTATATAATCGTTGATTGTCCCCCATCCCTTGGGCTAATAACTACCAATGCTTTATGTTTAAGTGACAGTGTGCTAGTTCCTATTCAATGTGAATTTTACGCTTTAGAGGGGCTGTCACAGCTAATGAATACTGTTAGGCGTGTAAAACGTCAGTATAACAGTATATTGGATATGGAGGGTGTTTTGCTTACCATGTACGATGGCAGGCTAAACCTGACACAACAGGTTGTAGAAGAGGTTAAAAAATATTTTCCACGAAAGGTTTTTTCAACAGTGATACCACGAGCCGTTAGATTATCTGAGGCTCCTAGCTTTGGAAAGCCTGTTATGTATTTTGATAAATCAAGTAAGGGCAGTATGTCTTACTTAAACTTAGCTGATGAAATTATAAGAAAAAATTCTTAATAACATAAGGAGGCATTATATAGATGGCGGGTAAAATTGGTGGTTTAGGAAAAGGATTAAATGCTATATTTATGGAGAATGAAGTAGAAGATAATAACAACACCATAACATTGCGGGTATCAGAGCTAGAGCCTAACAGATTACAGCCAAGACGTGACTTTGATGAAATGGCATTGGCAGAGCTGGCTGATTCCATATCACAGCATGGTGTGTTACAACCATTGTTAGTACGTCCAATGGTAGACGGCGGATATCAAATAGTTGCAGGTGAACGTAGATGGCGTGCCAGCCGTATGGCTGGATTAACAGAGGTACCTGTTGTTATTAGAGAATTGTCGGATTCAGAAACCATGGAGCTGGCATTGATAGAAAATTTACAACGTGAGGATTTAACGCCTGTTGAGGAAGCACAGGGTTATAAACAGCTGATAGATACCTATAATATGTCACAGGACGAGGTGTCTAAAACTGTTGGTAAGTCACGACCTGCGGTAACTAATGCATTAAGATTGTTAAACCTGCCAAAGGAAATATTAGATTTGGTCAGCAGTGGCAGAATAAGTGCTGGTCATGGCAGAACGCTGTTAGCGTTTAAAAATGCAAAGGATATGGAAAAAGCAGCTAAGCTGGTGGCAACACAGGATATTTCTGTTAGAGAGCTGGAAAGACTGGCAAAGAAGGCTAATAAGGACAGAGAAGACGCAAAGGTTGAAAAACAATCAAAAAAAGAAAAACGTATGTCCTACTATGACGAGGTGGAGCTTTCACTTAATGAACATTTAGGCAGAAAAGTAAATGTATTAGGCGGAAATGAAAATAAAGGCATTCTAGAAATAGAATTTTATAGTAAGGACGATTTGTTTGAGCTGGCACAGCTACTTGGAAAATAATTTGTAATCACTACATAATAAATAAAAGATGAAAAGGAATGGGATAAAATGCTAGATATAAAATTTGTGAGAGAAAATCCTGAAGCAGTAAAAGACAATATAAAAAATAAATTTCAGGACAGCAAGTTAGTTTTAGTTGATGAGGTTTTAGAGCTTGATAAAAAAAGTCGCTCTGCTCAACAGGAGGCTGACGGTCTAAGAGCCGACAGAAACAAGTTTTCTAAACAAATTGGTGGCTTGATGGCTCAAGGTAAGAAGGATGAAGCAATGGCCATGAAGGAAAAGGTTACAGCCTCTGCCACACGTTTAGCACAGCTTGAAGAAGAAGAAAAAAACTTACAGGAAGAAATATTAAAGAGAATGATGGTTATACCAAATATAATTGACCCATCAGTTCCTATTGGTAAGGATGACAGTGAAAACGTTGAGCTAGAACGTTTTGGTGAACCTGTAGTACCTGACTTTGAGGTTCCATATCACACAGATATTATGGAAAAATTAAATGGTATTGATTTAGACAGTGCCAGAAAAGTAGCTGGCAATGGCTTCTATTATTTAATGGGAGATATAGCACGCTTACATTCAGCTGTTCTGGCTTATGCCAGAGATTTTATGATTGATAAAGGTTTTACCTATTGCATACCTCCATACATGATTAGAAGCAACGTTGTAACAGGTGTTATGAGCTTTGCCGAGATGGATGCTATGATGTATAAAATTGAGGGCGAGGATCTATACTTAATCGGCACCAGTGAGCATTCCATGATAGGTAGATTTATTGACACTATTAATAAAGAGGAGGAATTGCCATATACATTTACAAGCTATTCCCCTTGCTTTAGAAAAGAAAAAGGTGCACATGGCTTAGAGGAACGTGGTGTATATAGAATTCATCAGTTTGAAAAACAGGAAATGATAGTTGTATGTGACCCTAGCGAGAGTAAAATGTGGTTTGAAAAGCTATGGAAAAATACTGTTGAGCTTTTCCGCTCAATGGATATACCAGTTAGAACTCTAGAGTGTTGTTCTGGTGATTTGGCTGATTTAAAGGAAAAGTCAATAGATGTAGAGGCATGGTCTCCACGTCAGAAAAAATACTTTGAAGTTGGCAGCTGTTCAAATTTAGGAGATGCACAGGCTCGTAGATTAAAAATTCGTGTTGTTGGCAAGAGCGGAAAATATTTTGCACATACTTTAAACAATACGGTAGTAGCACCACCAAGAATGCTAATAGCATTTTTAGAAAACAACTTAAATGAGGATGGCAGCATTAACATCCCTGTTGCTTTGCGTCCATACATGGGTGGAAAAGAAATAATTAAGTAAAAAATGTAACGGTATTTATTATAAAAATAACTGTTTAAATGGTAAATATGATAATAATGCGAAAACTGGTTAAATATGACGAATTTAAGGTTGACAAAGTCCATTTAGACATATAAAATTGAAATAATATATTGTTATTTGTTTTAGGCTAATTTAGACAAATAATGGTGCTATACTAAAAGAAAAAAGTTTAAAACAGGAGGATGGTAAAAGATGCTTAACACAAATTATTCAGACAAATTTATCAAAGAAGGTTTAACCTTTGATGATGTTCTACTAATTCCTGGTGAATCAAATGTAGAACCTAAGAATGTAGATATTTCTGCACAATTAACAAAAAAAATTAAGCTTAACACACCGCTGATTACTGCCGCTATGGATACCGTAACAGAAACCAGAATGGCTATTGCAATAGCTAGAGAAGGTGGTATCGGTGTAATTCACAAGAATATGTCTATAGAACAGCAGGCTGATCAGGTAGACAGAGTTAAGCGTTCTGAAAATGGTGTTATTGCTAATCCATTCTTCCTTTCACCTGACAATACGGTTAACGACGCTAACCAGCTAATGGCAAAGTATAAGATTTCCGGTGTACCAATATGCCGTAATAATCAGCTAGTTGGTATAATAACTAACCGAGATTTACGTTTTATGACTGCTAATGATTATGGACAGCCTATAAAAGACGTTATGACACATGAAAAGCTTGTAACTGCCCCTGTGGGAACTAATATGGCACAGGCTCAGGAAATTTTAAGACAGCATAAAATTGAAAAGCTGCCATTAGTTGATGATAATGGCAATTTAAAGGGCTTAATCACTATTAAGGATATTGAAAAATCAATGCAGTATCCTAATTCTGCTAGGGATGATGCTGGCAGATTACTGTGTGGTGCCGCTATAGGTGCTACTGGTGATGTATTAGAAAGAGTAGCAGAGCTGGTTAAGGCACAGGTGGATGTTCTGGTGTTAGACTCTGCACATGGTCATAATATAAACATTATAAATGCTGTTAAAAAGGTCAAAGCAGCGTATCCTAATGTACAGCTTGTGGCTGGTAATGTAGCAACAGCAAGCGCTACAAGGGCATTAATAGAAGCTGGTGCTGACTGTGTAAAGGTTGGTATTGGCCCTGGTTCGATTTGTACAACTAGAGTTGTTGCAGGTATTGGTGTACCACAAATTACAGCTATTTATGATGCTGCCTGTGCAGCTGCTGAATACGGTGTTCCAATTATTGCTGATGGCGGTGTTAAGTATTCCGGTGATATTGTAAAAGCCTTAGCAGCAGGTGGCAATGTAGTAATGATTGGTTCATTGGTTGCTGGTTGTGAGGAATCACCTAGTGATAGCGAGATATACCAAGGCAGACAGTTTAAGGTTTATAGAGGTATGGGCAGCCTAGGGGCTATGGGTAAAGGCAGTCAGGATAGATACTTCCAAAGCGGATTTAAAAAGTTTGTTCCAGAGGGTGTTGAAGGTCGTGTTCCTTATAAGGGATATTTATCAGAAACAATTTATCAAATGGTTGGCGGTCTAAGGTCTGGTATGGGCTATACTGGTTGTGCAAATATTGAGGAGCTTCATCAAAAAGCACAATTTGTTAGAATTACCGGTGCAGGTTTGAAGGAAAGTCATCCACATGATATTAATATTACTAAGGAAGCACCAAACTATTCCTTTTCAAGCTAATACTAAAATAGCCATAGTACAATGAATTTTGTACTATGGCTTTATTGATGTTAAATGCTATGTTAAAACAGAGTTTATACAGTGTGTTTTGAGTATAAAAAGTCGATTTTTTCCACAATTTCTTAAAAGAAAAATAAAAAGTTGGACACATTATATAGTGTTTTCAACATAGGTAATTACGATATATTATGTGTATATGGAATAATATGGGATATATGAATGTAGTTATCAACACTTTCAACATTTTTATGTTGAAAACTTTATGTATATACAGAATATTAGAGATAAATCAGACATATTTTTTATAAAATTCTGTATCCAGAATAGAGTAATGATTTGTATCTAAAAATTCTCCATCCTTATATATTTCAAGACGTCCCGTTCCTTCATATGTAAAGCCTAATTTTTTCATTACTTTTGAAGATGCTATATTTTTGGACATACACCAACCGCTGATTCGTTTCATATGTAGTCTATTAAAACCTAGCTTTAGCATTTCTATGCCTGCCTCTGTGCAATAACCCATATCCCAAAATTTTGGATTAACAAAATATGATAAGCTACAGCTGCGTTGACCGTGATTAATGTTTATCAACCCAGTGTTTCCAACATATTCCCCAGTATCCTTGTGAAATAATCCGTATTCTAAACCTGTCCCGTTAAGCGTGCGACTTTTTATATTTGAAAGCCACCAATTAACGCTCTCTCTTGGAAATGGATGTGGTATAGCATATGTAGTATCATATATGGCTTTTTGAGATATAACCTGCCACACAGCGTAGCTGTCGGTGGATTGATATGGTCTAATAATAAGTCTGCTTGTTTTAAAAGTTTGCAATGTTACCCTCCCTGAAAAAAAGTATATGCTTATTATAATATATTACAAGAAAAATTTAAATATGTTATTATTGTTAATCCTTGGGGGATGATAAAGCTATGAGGCTATAAAATAACAAAAACCTATAAAAAATAAAAAAACTTTTAAAAATGTATTGACAAATTACATCATATAGAATATAATAACACTTGCTCGTCTAAGGCGAGAAATTTGGCGGAATAGCTCAGCTGGCTAGAGCACTCGGTTCATACCCGGGGTGTCGTAGGTTCAAGTCCTATTTCCGCTACCAAAATGGCCCGGTGGTCAAGCGGTTAAGACACCGCCCTTTCACGGCGGTATCACGAGTTCGATTCTCGTCCGGGTCACCACAAAACAGTGCAGCTTATTGTTGTACTGTTTTTTTGCATATATATGTACTTATATGATATAATTGCATTGTTGCAGATTTAGGGTTTATTTCAGATGCTTTGTGTCATTATTTTTGGTAATATAAAGAGGTCCATTAAATTAATATTATGAGTTACAGATTTAAAATGAATTTATCCTGATAAATCTTTTGTTAATAATATCACTAAACCCTAAAACCTGTAAAACATAGTAATAAAAACTGGAGGGCACATAATGGTAATTTTTACAGTAGAAAACATACCTAATCAGAAATATGAACTTATTGGATTAGTAGATGGTGGCATGGTACAGTCAAAACATATGGGCAAGGATATAATGGCAGGTTTTAAAACCATGGTTGGTGGAGAGCTGAAGGGTTATACAGAAATGATGGAGGAGGCCCGTGCTATTGCAACAGACCGTATGGTACAAAAAGCTATGTCAATGGGTGCTGATGCCGTTGTAGGCGTACGCTACACATCATCTGCCATTGTACAGGGTGCAGCTGAGGTTTTAGCTTATGGTACGGCCGTAAGGTTTATTAGGTAATATATGCCGCCTAGGGTTAAGCACCAAGATATTGATAATAATAAAGGGGTAGCGGTATGCTATCCTTTTTCTTTTTTACCAAGCATTATTTTATTGATAATAACAGTCCAAGGTGATATAATTACACTATGAAATGAGGGAACGTCAATGAAAAAAGTATATTTTTTAATTTCTGTAATTATTTGTTTTTTATTGGTTGGCTGCAATAATTCTGTGGAATTATCTTCCTCTAATACAACGGACACAGCTACGAATAATAGTTCACAGCCTGATGTAACAGCTACTGCTAACGAGCTATCTATACTATCAGATACACCTGATTTTCAGACTATGGTAAAAAGTATATATGTTTGTCATTACTCTATGGGAAGCATTAACCATGAGTATGAAATAGACTTTTCACATAATAAGTTTTATGAATTTTATTCAGAGGATAACAGCGATAACTCTGACAGAAATAAAAGCAAAAAAAATAACGGTTATCAGGAAGTAACTGATTTAGAAGCTGAAAGCGTAGATGTGTTTTTTCAACAAGCTATGTTTTATGGCTTTTTTGATTGGGAAGATGAATATGTAAATGAAAGCGTTGTAGATGATAATGATTGGGTAATAGAAATAAAATATAATGATGGCAAAAAAAGAGAAATAACTGGCAGTAATGCCTATCCTGATACATGGGATGACATGATACCTGTTTTCATTGATTTAACCGGTGTTAATGTTCTAGAGATAAATGCTAAGGATTATAGCGAGGAACTTGGGGAAAAATATTCACCTGTTTTTTGGTAATACTCAATAATATTATTTTTAAAATACGTGTTATTATATTTTTAAATAATATGTGTAAAACAGCTTAAATTTGTTAGCCAATAAAACATTAAACAAACAGGCAAAGGGAAATAGCTTCCTTTGCCTGTTTGTTATAGTAATACTATACTAAATATTTGAATGATTAAATAGAGCATAAAAAATACACTATATAGCTTGGTATATTAAAACGTTGCACAGCTTAATGCTACCTATTAAATATACTTTTTATTTTTGATTTACCATAACTATTAACAAATAGATGTTATATTTATATATGGAGTATAGACTTATTTTATTCCATAAATTCCAATTTGGGAGTATGAATACCAAAATATTTCAGCCACCTTAAAGCCAACAGATTTTAACAATGCAAGGTGTTCTAATGGATTTATTGGAAAGTAGACATTCTTATATCTGTTAATGTTCTTTGCGACATCCTGTGGACTTCTTCCCTGTGATATTTGGTAATTACCCCATCTTGAAAAAGCAATGTTATGACCTGCTTTAGAGAAGGTATCAACGTTCTCTACCTCAATAAAAATTCCACCAGCCCTTAATATTTTATAACAGTTGGATAAAGCGGCTGTCCTAGCATCCTCATGTAAATAATGATGGCATTGAACAGCTGTGATAACGTCATATGTATCAGCTGGTTTATGAACATTCTGTGTGCCACCAATTACAAAATCTATATTATTTTTGTCAGCAAGCTTCTTCTTTGCACTGGTTAGCATATCCTCTGAGGGGTCAGCTAAAGTAAAATGTACGTTTGGAAAATTATCGTAGCTATTATAAATTAAGTTTCCTGTACCACAACCTGTATCTAGCCAATTATGAATTTGTATTTCGCTATTCATTAAAATATCACTAATTTGTTTGTGTATTATACTATAATAAGGAATTATTTTTTCAATTTCTTTATCATATGCTTCATTGGAAAAACCACTAATGTTGTTCATAGCTACCTCACCCTTATTACTAATTGTCTATTTTATTTATAAAAAAAGAGAAAGCTACAAATAGGATAACCTATTGTAGCTTTCTCTGGTGCTGGTGACCGGACTTGAACCGGTACGATATCGCTACCGAGGGATTTTAAGTCCCTTGTGTCTGCCGATTCCACCACACCAGCATTTCAACTGCAAGTAGTATTATACAATTATTTGTGTCACTTGTCAATGATTAAGTAGAATTTTTTTATAAACAAGTCTGTGTTGTTAAATGATATGAACCATATACGGATGTAAGGGGACAAGAAGCAGTGTAAAAGTATGGTATATCCAAGTTGAAAGGCTGTTTTAGGATTCTGTGTCATGTACAATAAAAAATGCCTGCAGCCCGTATTAATACCAGGTTAATGTACATTAATTTGACTTTAACGAAAGTGATAAAAATGAGAATGGGGCAGGTAATATTATACTACCTGCCCCAAAAGGAAAAAGATTGAAAAAAGCTTTATTCGTTCCCTGGTAATAAGGCTGCACCTATAATGCCAGCATCGTTACCTAAAGAGGCTGAAACAATTTTTGTTTGTTTATCGTTGTGCTTTGTATAACGATATTGCTCCACTAATGCACGTAATGGTGCTAACAGGGTTTCACCCTCTTTGCTGATACCGCCGCCTATACACAGAATATCTGGTTGAAATATATTAACAGCGTTGACAATACCACAAGCTAAATATTCAATGTATTTGTCCACCACCTGCTTACCAGCTGCATCACCGGCACGCATGGCGTTAAAGGCTGTTAAACCGCTGATTTTGTTAATGTCGCCGTTAATGGATTTTAGCATATATGAAAAATCTGGTTTTTCCTGTAAAATTGCTTCTTTTGTTAAGGCAATTAATCCAGTGGCAGAAGCATATGCCTCCCAACAGCCCTTACGTCCACAGGCACACTCCTTACCGTCCTTTACAATAACCATATGACCCATTTCAGCACCAGCATAATTAGAACCACTGTAAATTTTTCCATCTATAATAATGCCCGCACCAACACCAGTGCCTAAGGTAATAGCGATAGCGTTGTTAGCACCCTTAGCAGAGCCAGCTAAGAACTCTCCATAAGCGGCAGCGTTAGCATCGTTTTCAATTACAACGGGCTTATTTATTAATGATTTCATCATTTTTACTATTTCCCAGTTATGGAAAAATAAATTGGCGGAATATTCAACCTTACCTGTTTTAGGATTTACAGCACCAGGTACGCCAATACCTATAGATTTTATGTCGTTCATTGTTAGCTTTGCTTTTTCAACAGCTTTTTTAGCTACGGCTGCCATAGATTCGCAAATTTCTGACTCTGGACGAGGAACAGCAGTTTTGCATTCTGCTTTTGCCATAATTTTATAATTTTCATCAACGACACCTGCAACGATATTTGTGCCACCTAAATCAATACCAAGATAATACATTGATATACCTCCTTAAGTTTACGGACTATTAAATGTATTATACCATAGTAAAAAAATCATATAAAGGGTATAGGGACAAAAAAATATTATTTTGTTTATTATCTACAAAAGGATGCCTGTATTAATAGGTATGTTTAATAACTAAAAATCCTTGGAAAATATATTTGGTGCAGATTATGCTGTATTCAGCAAAATTTTATACGTTGTAAAATTTAAAATAGCAAGTGAGTAAATAGGAGAAAACAAGAGCAAAATAGAGATATTTAAAGATAGTACAATGGTAAATTAAATTTTTACTAAAAAGGTGTTGACTTCCCATTGCTACTGTGTTATTATCATTCTTGCATTTACTAAACCCCTGCCCTTAATAGCAGAGGCAGGCGGTGCAAGAAAAACGACAGAAAAACAAGGAGGAGACAATATGTCCACTTTTATGGCAAAAAAAGGCGAAGTTGAACGCAAGTGGTATATATTAGATGCAGCTGGTAAACCATTGGGCCGTGTAGCAGCTCAGGCAGCAGCAATTCTAAGAGGTAAGCATAAACCAACATTTACTCCACACGTTGATTGCGGAGATCATGTAATTATCATTAACTGTGCAGAAGCAGTTTTGACAGGTAATAAGCTAACTCAGAAATATTATCATCGTCACACAGGTTATGTAGGTCATCTAAGATCTACTAGATATGACACATTAATGTCACAAAAGCCTGAGAAAGCTATGGAGCTTGCTGTTAAAGGCATGATTCCATCAAACACAATCGGCAGAGCAGCTTTAACAAGATTAAAGCTATATACAGGTTCAGAGCATATGCAGCAGGCACAAAAACCTGAGTCTTGGGATAAATAAGGAAGGAGGCAACATATATGTACGATCAGACACCACACTTTTACGGCACAGGCAGAAGAAAAAGCTCAGTTGCCAGAGTAAGACTTTATCAAGGTACTGGTAAAATTACAATCAACGATAGAGATATTGATGATTATTTTGGTTTAGATACACTTAAGCTAATCGTTCGTCAGCCTCTAGAGCTTACAGAGACAAACGAAAAGTTCGACGTAGTTTGCAGAGTTGCAGGCGGCGGCGTAACTGGTCAAGCTGGTGCTATACGTCACGGTATTTCCAGAGCATTGCTACAGTTCGATACTGAAGCGTTAAGAGGTAAGCTAAAGAGAGCAGGCTTCCTAACACGTGACCCAAGAATGAAAGAGCGTAAGAAGTACGGTCTTAAAGCCGCACGTCGTGCTCCACAGTTCTCAAAGAGATAAAAAAGTTCAATATTTACACGTTTTCAACCCCTGCAAACGCTTTGTTTGTGGGGGTTTGTTCTATTTCACGCCTCTGCACGCTGGGTGTCGTTGTGTGCGGTGATACACAAGGGTCTTACAAGTGATACACACAAATAAAAGGGACTGCTTTTTTGTCAGTCCCTTTGGCATTTATAAGGTGTTCAGTTCTTTTCAAAGCTTCTTAAATTCATAATGGATATAGACCATTTCACCAATTCCTTTCCCGCTGTGACCTTGGATTTTTCTTCTCATAGCTGTAGCAATAAAAGGGCTGATTAAACAATAGCCAGCTGATTTACAATTTATAAGTTATTTGATATTGGTATTTTAGGAAATAAAGAACGCTTTTATATTGTTATGAGTTAAGAAGAAAAATGCTGTTTGTCTTTTTATTACATATTTTTTATAAGGCTGATATAAGAATTTTATTTCACAATATACTCTTTGGTGGTTCCAATGGGGTAAGGCTGTAATATAAATATAAAAATAAAATGTAAAATGCCCTTGACATTTATTGTAAAGTCAGCTATACTATTATTGTAAAGCTGACTTTACAATAATAAGGACGGTGATAGATTGAAAACAAAAATTCAGGAATTAAGAAAAGCTCATAAAGTAACACAAAATGAGCTTGCAGACGCTGTATGCGTAACAAGGCAGACAATAATATCCTTAGAAAATGGCAGGTATAACGCCTCCCTTGTGTTAGCGCATAAGATTGCACAATTTTTTAAGGTAGCTATTGAGGAAATTTTTATTTTTAATGAAAAGGAGGAAAACATATGAAGGGGTTATTTTGCAGTTATAGTGCTAGTAGTGATGAGGAATACAAAAAGTTAATAAAAATGAGGATGAGATTTTTTATTGGATTATTTATACTTGGTTTAATAACCTGTGCAATAACATTAATGGCAGAGTTTGTGTGGAGTGTTACTTTTGACGATTATATGCTAGGCGTGTATTTAGGCGTTGCTATTGGCTTAATGATTATGTCACCTGTGTTGTGGGTACGCAACAAAAGGTTACTTAATAATGATGAAAAACGTAAGCAAATGCGTATTGCTACTAATGATGAGCGTGTACAATCTATTAGTAAAAAAGCCTTTCGTGCGGCGGCATGTGTATTGTTAGCTGCAATGTACGCAGGGGGATTAATCGGAGGGATATTCTATCCTATTCTTGCAAAGGTTTTGTTGTTTAGTGTATGTATATTTTTAGTGGCGTACAGTGTTGCTTATATAATAATACAAAAGAAAATGTAATTAATATATTACATCTGCTGTGGGCTGCGATTTTAGAGTATTATCTAAGATCGCAGCTTTACTTATTGCTTTTATATAAAATAATTATTAACAAACCGTGGAAGCTATGTTAAAATTTAGGTTAAGATTAAAAGATAATGGGGTATTAAAAAATGGATATTGATTTGAAGGGCTATAAGGAGAAGTTCAGGTACAGAGCAGCGGCAATAATTATCGAAAACAATTGCCTACTAATGGTGAAAAACAAGTTAGCACCATATTATTATTCAGTTGGGGGCGGTGTACATATTAACGAAACATCAGAAAACGCAGTAAAACGGGAGGTATTGGAGGAAACAGGGGCTGCCTATGAAATTGATAGATTAGCGTTTATTCAGGAGAACTTTTTTACAGATAATTATGTTTTTAAAAATTTGCGTTGTCATGAAATAACCATGTTTTTTTTAATGAAACCACGGGGGACACAACAGCTTGATAGTAACAGCTACAGCATGGGTGTGCGGGAGCATATGTGCTGGCTGCCAATAGATAAACTGAATGAGTATCAAATTTATCCAGAGTTTTTTAGGGAAAAGTTAAAAAGATTAAGTGATAGAATAGAACATATTGTAACAGTTCAAAATTAGTTTTTTCTGAGTTGGGACTGCACTAGCGTAGCTTAGCAAGATGAATTAAAAGGATAAAACAGAGTAATAAATATGAAAACAAGTGGCGGATTGCTGTTTTCTGTGAAATATCATAATGGTGCAGAGGAAATGAAAATATTGTGAAGTAAAAGCTGTGGCTATGTTTTCCCAACCTCCAAGCTTGGCAAATTAATTAGTATGCTTCCTTTTGTCTTTACTTAAATACAGGTTGGACAGCTTTTGCTGCTGTTACCTAAACTTAGCTTGTGAATTTAGAACGTTTGTTATAATACATTTATATAAATGATAGTAGTTATATTGGCATATGTAGTGTTATATAGAAAGCTAAGGTACTACTTAGAGCAATTATCATTTAAAAAACTAAAGCAGTAATCCCAGTAGAAGGATACATTCCACTATACATATTGTAATAATATATGTATGGTGGAATGTAGTTTTTTCTGCAATAAAAATCCTTATAATTTAGGACAGCTAAAGCTAAAATATTGAAAATAAATCCAATTTGGTATCAAGCAATTTATATATTTATGCATCTAGGCAAAATAAAATACATACTTGTAATTTATTGTTACGATTGTGTAACCGTATATTTTTACAAATTGCACATAAATAAAAATTATTATTCTTACAAAGAAAAATACATTCTGTATTTTTACATAAAATATGTTTATAAGACCAATTTTATCAAGATTTTTTCGTCACGTTGCATAAAAAATGACACTTTTCTATGTTTGACATCGTTACCAAACCCGCCTATAATGCCAATTAGAGCATAAAAGCAANNTTGTTACATAGTAGTTTTGTGGCGGCACGAATAAATACATTAAAATTAAGGAGTTCTATTTTTTATGTTTATAACCGCTATGGGCAGCCAAAGCAGAAAGAAAACAATTATAATCAGGGCAATAGCAATACTGGTAATGAGCGTGATATTTCTGACATCAGCTTTTTCAGTAGCAGCTTTAAGCAAGACGGCACTTATTTCAGTGGACGATCAATCATTAACAATTACAACAATGAGCACCGATGTTAACAGCATATTGGAGCAGGCCGGTGTAAGCGTTGGAGAAGCTGACGAAGTTATAAGTGACTCTGACAGAAGCACAATTTATATTGATGTTTTAAGAGCCTTTGACGTTGTACTAAATGCCGATGGACAAGAACAGTCATATTCGTTTGCACAGGGTACGGTTGCAGATGTACTGGACAAGGCAAATATACAGCTTGGTGCGGACTATCAAGTAGTTCCTAGCCAAAACACAGAGCTAACACCTAATATGGTTATTACTGTTAGTCATTTTCAAAATATTATTTTAACCGTTGATGGAAAAACAGAAACTAACAGCGTACCAGACGGAACGGTTGAGGAAGCTCTAAAATATTTAAATATTGCTGTAGGTTCAGATGACAAGCTAAATGTTAAGCTGACAGACATGGTTACAGCTAATATGACCATTGAAATTACTCGTGTGGAGTACAAAGAGGTAGAGGAAACAGAGGAAATTGATTTTGAAACTGTTAAGGAAAATTCTACAGATATAGAGATAGGTCAGACAAAAACAGAAACAGAGGGCGTAAATGGCGAAAAAACAATTACAAAGCGTCAAACTCTTGTAAATGGTAAAGTAACAGAGGAAGAAGTTATTAAGGAAGAAATTACAAAGGAACCTGTTGATGCGAAGGTATTAGTAGGCGCTAAGGAGGCTTCCTCAGCAGCTGCCTCGGACACATACAGTAATGAAGCTAACAGCTCAGGCAATGATACAACAACAAGTGCAGGTGTTAGTCATGTAAACAGTAGTGGCTCTGGCAATGCCAGCGGCGAGTCTGGTCCTGGAATTCCAGAGTATGTAAAGGATGGCGTGTTATACGACTGTAATGGCGATGCTGTTTCCTTCTCAACAGTTTATCACGGTTCGGGCACTGCATACTATGCAGATGCAGATTCATTAACTGCATCTGGTAATCAAGTTCGTGTTGGTGGTGTTGCCGTAAACTCTAACCTTATACCATTAGGCACTAAGCTTTTTGTTGTGGCTGATGATGGCTTTGTATATGGGTACTCAACAGCTATTGATACAGGCGGAGCGTTGTTCTCTGGTTCAGCTATTGTAGATGTATTCTACTACACCCTAGAGGATTGTACAGTATTTGGCAGACGTGATGTAAACGTTTATGTACTTAACTAAAAGTTAATTGTTTCTAAAATATTGGGGAGTGGGTAAAACCGCTCCCTTGCTTTTTGTATAAAGATTGGTTAAACTATTGAATTAGATATTAAATTAGGTTATAATAAGGCTCTATGGGTAACTTAATCGAAAGGAATTTTTAAATGAAAAAATTAATTGCTATATGTTTGTCTATTATTGCGGTTGTGTCTTTAGTTGGCTGTGGCTCACAGTCGGCAGCTGTCCCAACCGAGAATAAAGTAACGGTTGAAGACATTGAAAGCGGTACTACAGGTGTAGACAGTATGTGTAAAAAAATGCGTGAATCGGAATATATACCTAATGACGGTGTAAAAATGAACGCAGAAATAATTGGTGCTGCTAAGGGTTATCGTTTTCAAGACAGTGTAAACGGTTCTACCATGACTGTAGAGTTATATGAATTTGATACTAAGAACCTTAGTGATACGGCTAAGGCAACCATTGCGGATGTTAAAGAAAAGGGTTCATTTACTATTTTTGGCAGAGAGGTTACAGGGGTATCAATGTCAGAAAATGAAAAGTATATGATGGTGTATGCAGATGCTAAGGCTGAAGGCGATAAGCCAGAGGAAAAAAATAAAGAAAGAAAAACTGGTATTACAAAAGTGTTTATGGCACAGCAGTAATCCCTTGACATAATAAAATGACCGCAAAGCTTTATAGGCTTTGCGGTCATTTTATTATTGTTGAGCTGTTGTATCATTTCACAGGGCTATCCACCTAGATACTGTGCCATAGCAACCAGCAATGACATGGTTACTATTGATAATGCAGTGGTTATGGATACCAAATCTACAGATATAGATACAGAGCGGTTAAACCTAGTGGCGAACATAGTTGTAGCTGCTGCTGTGGGTGCGCTGGTTGCAATAACACAAGCAATTAATATTGGACCTCTAATGCCTACACTATACATGATTATAAAGGATGCTAAGGGGATAAGGACTAATCGAACTATGGTTGCTTTCCATATGGTAAAATCACGCAAGCCCGAGGCGAGCTTATTTTGTGATAGATAGTAACCAATGATTATCATGGGCAGTGGGGTGTTTAGGCCAGCTAAATATTCTACAGGCTTACCGATGATAACAGGCAGTTTAAATGAGGTTAGAAAAAATACAAGTGCAATAATAACACCTAAAACCCCAGGATTTAGAAAAAGCTGTTTAAACGACATCCCTCTTTTGTCCTCACTCATGCACAGCACACCGTAGCTCCATAGCATTACATTAAATACAGCTATAAAGGCAGAACCATACAATACACCCTCTGGCCCGATGATGGCACTTTGTAAGGGTAGGGACATAAAGCCACAGTTAGAAAACACCGTTCCAAAACGCAGCACGGTACGTTTTGAAATATCCTTATCTCGAAAAGCCACGGTAGCTATTATAATTGATATTATATAAATTGCTATTGTGCATACAGCTGTAATACATAGATTTGTTAAAATATTTATATCAAAGTCTATTTGATATGCGTTAATAATTACACAGGGTGTTACAAAAAACAGAACAATGTCGGTCATTTCTTTTGCTGATTTGTTTGACATGAATTTCTTTTTGCCACATATAAAGCCAACCCCAATCAATACAAACAGAATAAACACCTGTTCACCGACAGTTACAAAATTAGAAAACAAGAAATATCGCTCCCGCAGTTTATAGATTTAGTCTAGCTTTTGTCCGCACTGTTGACAGAAGGTGTCACCTTGTGTATATGGAGTACCACAGTTGGAGCATATTGTTTCAGGTGCGGTATCATTTACAGGAACATCCCATGGTGTAACAACGGGACCATCTGGTTCAGTGCTTTGTGGGTCTGCTGGCTGTTGTTCATTGTCTGCACCATATGTACTGCCGATATTTGTATTATATGGGTTACCATTGGTGTTATTACCATAGGAAGTATTTCCATAAGTGTTGTTGCCATAGGTGTTGCTAAATTGATTATTTGGTACATATGCAGGCATAGGAGCAGACATAGGGGCGGGTACAGGCATAAATGCTGGCGCATCAGGTGCATTTACGTGTTTTTTATAACCGAAGGCAATAACAGCATATAAAATATATTGAATTGCAGATAAAAGCACAGGAACGGAAAATAGAATTAAAACGGGAGTAAAGGTTGATAAAAATTTAGAGAGTGCAATGCTTTGTGTTGTCGTTAGTTCACCAGAGCTGGTAAGGGCAGATAAAATCATAGGAATAGAAATTAAACTAATAATAGATAGAAATGAACAAACAGCAAAGATAATGCTAAACACACCAGCTGGTGTTGCACCCTTTGCACTTAGTGGTATATTTGGATTTAATCCCTTTCTTACAGCAGAAACAAAACGGAAGCATGATATTATCCAAACAAGGGTTAACGCAATAGATAATAAAACTACAAAAAGTACAGCTATCATTATTATATTAAGAACAGAGACAGCATCTGCGTTGGAAGATGAAGATATTGCTAAGGAACTAAAGATAGTAAAGAAAAGACCAAAGGCAATAAAACAGAAGAATATACCAATGCAGGTAAATATTAATGATAATAATGTATAAACATATACGATTGTAAAGCCTGAAGCCGGTGTAGAGGTGGGGCTAGGGTTTTTAGATTTAAAATAAATAATGAAAAAAGCAGCAACAAAGATAGAGTTGATAGCAACACCTATTATTGATTCTGACAGATTCATAACAAAAGAGCCAGAGCTGGATAAATCAGCACCGGAGGTGGTTGAAAATTCGTTTAATGCGTTTAATAACGAATCTGAAGATAGGGCGAAGAGAATGTTGGATGCAAGCGTTACTAGGACGCTAACAGTCATAACAATGGCTAAAGCCAGAATAACTGGACGCTTAAAAAAGCTTTTTAGGTAATCTAACCTAATTTGAACCGCAGGATTAGGTAATGTCGTTTGTGCATATTGATTTGTGTACATGTTTTACGCTCCTTCATAATAATAATACTTATATCATAAAGGAGCGTAAAGAAAAATACAAGGTTAATTACAAAATTTTGACTAATAAATTCCATTTGTAATAAAAAATCAGCTGCAAAACTTATGGTCACCTATGACTACTAAAACTGACCTTGATTGTATCCACTTATTGGTGGCGGTTTTAGGGTTATAATAGTATATAGCACCACCAGAGGGATCCCACCCGTTTATAGCATCTGTAGCCGCCTTTTTGGCAGAATCTGAAACAGCAACATTTATTTGACCGTCAACTACGCAGGTAAAGGCACTTGGCTGATATATAACACCAGCTAAGGTATTAGGAAAAGAGGGGTGTCCTATTCTGTTTAATATAACAGCACCAACAGCCACCTGACCTTCATAAGGCTCACCACGAGCCTCAGCGGATATAATACGAGCCAATAAAGCCAGCTCGCTATCGCTAAAGACACCGGACGTGTTAGAGGTACCTATACCCAGAGCGTTTAATGTTTTTGTTCCTACAATGCCATCGGCACTTAGCCCGTTATCAGACTGGAAGGAAATTACAGCGTTTTTTGTGGCAGTACCAAATATTCCATCAGCCTTACCTTTATAGTAGCCCTGCTCCTTTAGTGCAGTTTGTATTTTAGATACCTCATCACTTTGAGAGCCTATTTTGGACAAGGAATTAACAGACATAGACTGAGTTAAAATTACAGCTGCCAACAGCAGAGATATTAACATATATATAGTATGCCGTTTTTGCCTTTGCAAAGTCATAGAATTCACACCCCTTGTTTTGTAATATTATTATGTAAAAAATGCAGGAAACTATACATAAATGTCGAATTATAAAAAAGAATTAAAAAACTTGTAAAAAAGTGTTGACAAAAGGGCTATGAATGTATATAATAATGAAGTTGTCGCGAGAGACCATTAAAAAACAACACAAATGTTAGTCGAAAAGTTCAAAAAGGCTTTCGGGGTAAACTTCCTTGAATGAGAAGTCCTGAAAA
>CZCA01000941.1_pt1 | contig 32802 bp, 31 predicted proteins | sample 591981 | NCBI WGS metagenome assembly CZCA01 (sample SAMEA3556810, study PRJEB10932) | anaerobic digester metagenome | reverse complement strand
CGGCTGCTCGCCTGCGACCACGAGGGCGTGCACCCGGACGGCCTGATCCTGGGCAAGGCGCTCGGCGGCGGCCTGCTGCCGGTGTCGGCCTTCCTCGCCGACCGCCGGCTGATGGACGTCTTCGGCCCCGGCGACCACGGCTCGACCTTCGGCGGCAACCCTCTCGCCGCCGCGGTCGGCACCGAGGTGCTCGCGCTGCTCGCCGAGACCCGGCCCTGGGAGCGCGCCGAGCGCCTCGGCGAACGCCTGATCGCGCGCCTGCGCGCCGCCGCGCTGCCCTGCGTGCGCGAGGTGCGCGGCCGCGGCCTGCTCGTCGGCGTGGCCCTCGACCCCGCGCTGGCCGACGCCGGCGAGGTCGCCGAACGCCTGCTGGCGCGCGGCATCGCCACCCGCGACACCAACGGCAACGTCATCCGCCTGGCGCCGCCGCTGGTGATCGACGAGGCCACGCTCGACGAGGCGGCGAGCCGCATCATCGACACGCTGCGCGCATGCGTCCCCACCGACGCTGCCGCGAGCGTTGCGCACATGCAATAAATCGCGAGCGATCAAGCCCTTGGCGCGCAATTACCGCCCCCGGCGGCGGCCTTCTGTTGTTAAACTCGCGCCCTCTTTTTTCGCTCACCGCGCGCGGATGCGCCATCACGAAGGCCCTAACCATGCTGCTCTGGCTTGTCGTCGCCTATCTGGTCGTCTCCATCGGCATCGGCCTGTATGCCGCCACCCGGGTGCACAACGCGCGTGACTACATCACCGCCGGCCGCAACCTGCCGATGATCGTGGTGCTGGCGATGGTGTTCGCCACCTGGTTCGGCGCCGAGACTGTGCTCGGCATCTCGGCGACCTTCATCGAGGAGGGCTTCCGCGGCCTGATCTCCGACCCGCTCGGCGCCTCGGCCTGCCTGATCCTGTTCGGCCTCATCTTCGCCCGCCCGCTGTACCGCATGAACCTGCTCACGCTGGGCGACTTCTTCCGCATGCGCTACAACCGCACGACCGAGCTGGTGCTGTCGATCTGCATCGTGCTGTCCTACCTCGGCTGGGTGGCGGCGCAGGTGACCGCGCTCGGGCTGGTGTTCAACGTGCTGTCGGGCGAGCTGGTGAGCATGAACCAGGGCATGCTGATCGGCGCCGGCGTGGTGCTGGTGTACACCCTGTTCGGCGGCATGTGGTCGGTGGCGATGACCACCTTCGTGCAGATGATCGTGATCGTCATCGGCCTGATCTGGGTCACCTGGATTGCCGGCGACATGGCGGGCGGCTTCAACAGCGTCATTTCCAAGGCCGCCGCCGAAGGCAAGTTCGAGTTCCTGCCCACGCTCGACCTGGTCGACATGGTGGCCTGGTTCGCCGCCTTCGCCACCATGGCGCTCGGCTCGATCCCGCAGCAGGACGTGTTCCAGCGCGTGAACTCGTCGAAGAACGAGACCGTTGCGGTGTGGGGCACCACGCTCGGTGGCGTGAGCTATTTCTTCTTCGCCGCGGTGCCGCTGTTCCTCGCCTACACCGCCAACATCATCGACCCGGGCATGGTCGAGCGCCTGATGGAAGAGGACTCGCAGCTCATCCTGCCGACGCTGATCCTGCAGTACATGCCCTTCTACGCCCAGGTGATCTTCTTCGGCGCCCTGCTGTCGGTGATCATGTCGACCGCTTCCGGCACCCTGCTGGCGCCTTCGGTGACCTTCTCCGAGAACGTGCTGCGCGGCTTCTTCCCGGGCATGGGCGATCGCGTTTTCCTGATGAGCACCCGCATCACCGTGGTCGTATTCACGGTGCTGGTGACCTGGTACGCAACCAGCACCGAATCCACCATTCACCAGATGGTCGAAAACGCCTACCGGGTGACCCTTGCCGGCGCCTTCGTGCCGCTCGCTGCCGGGCTGTTCTGGAAGCGCGCCAACAACCTGGGGGCGGCGCTGGCAATCATCCTGGGGCTGTCGACCTGGATCCTGTTCGAGCTCTTCGTACCCGAAGGCGACGTCGAACCCCAGCTTTACGGCCTGGCGGCAAGTGCGCTGGGCATGCTGGTCGGCGGCCTGCTCGGACCGAAGCCGCACCATCGCCCGCACATGGGCGGGCACCACGCGGCCGCGGGGACCTACCACACGCACCGCTGAGCGCCCCTCGGATCGACTTGCACCGGCCGGCGCGGCCGCGTTTGATGGTTATCAACGCGGCCGCCGCCGGCCTCGTTTATGGTTGCTGCGTTTTTTGCCCAGGAAAACCGCACGCCATGACCGTGTCTTCCCCGATCGAGCTCGTGTGCCCCGCCGGCAGCCTGCCCGCCCTCAAGACCGCCATCGACCACGGCGCCGACTGCGTCTATCTCGGCTTCAGGGACGCCACCAACGCGCGCAACTTCACCGGCCTCAACTTCGATCCGCCGCAGATGCGCGAGGGCATCGCCTACGCCCACGCGCGCGGCAGGAAGGTGCTGCTCGCGCTCAATACCTACCCCCAGACCGGCAACTGGCCGAGCTGGACCCAGGCCATCGACCGCGCCGCCGAATTCGGCGTCGACGCGCTGATCCTCGCCGATCCGGGGCTGATGGCCTACGCCGCGAAGACCCATCCGCAGCTGCGCCTGCATCTGTCGGTGCAGGGCTCGGCGACCAGCTACGAAGCCATCAACTACTACCATGAGCGCTTCGGCATCCAGCGCGCGGTGCTGCCGCGCGTGCTGTCGATGGCGCAGGTCGAGAGCGTGGTCGCCCACACGCCGGTCGAGATCGAGGTCTTCGGCTTCGGCGGCCTGTGCGTGATGGTCGAAGGCCGCTGCGCACTGTCGGCCTACGCCACCGGCGAGTCGCCCAACTGCAACGGCGCCTGCTCGCCGGGCAAGCACGTGCGTTGGGAGGACACCCCGCGCGGCATGGAGACGCGGCTCAACGGCATCCTCATCGACCGCTTCGCCGACGGCGAGCGCGCCGGCTACCCGACGCTGTGCAAGGGCCGCTTCGAGGTCAACGACGAGACCTACTACGCGCTCGAGGAACCCACCAGCCTCAACACCCTCGAGCTGCTCCCCGAGCTCGCCCGCATCGGCATCCGCGCGATCAAGATCGAGGGTCGCCAGCGCAGCCCGGCCTACGTCGCCCAGGTCACCAAGGTGTGGCGCGCCGCGCTCGACAAGCTCAGGGCCGGCGGCCCCGAGGGCTTTGCCGTGCTGCCGGCGTGGATGGCCGAGCTCAACAAGGTCTCCGAAGGCCAGAGCCACACGCTGGGCGCCTATTACCGGCCGTGGAAGTGAGCGCGCTCACCGCGGTGAGCGCATGCATCGCGCCGCCATGACCCGCGCCACGCGGGGTTTCGCGCCGCCCGCGCGCCCTCCCGCCCGGCCTTCCCTATCGTCGCCGCTATGGCTGCCCGTCCCGAAACTGGCCGGAGGCAGCCGCGGCGCCATCGAATCCGAATGAGAACTGCCCCATGAAACTCGCCCTCGGCCCCCTGCTCTACTACTGGCCGCACCAGAGCGTGCTCGACTTCTACGCCGACATGGCCGACGCGCCGCTCGACACCGTCTATCTCGGCGAGACCGTGTGCTCGCGCCGCCACGAACTGCGCCTCGAGGACTGGCTCGAAGTCGGCAAGGTGCTCGCCGCCGCCGGCAAGGAAGTGGTGATGAGCACCCAGGGCCTGATCGAATCCGAGTCCGACCTCAAGGTGCTGCGCCGCATCGTGCGCCAGTGTGCGGAAGGCGATCCCGGTTTCCGCGTCGAGGCCAACGACATGGGCGCGGTGCGCCTGCTGACCGAGGCCGGCGTGAAGGACTGGATCGCCGGCCCGACGCTCAACCTCTTCAACCCGACCACGCTGCAGCTGATGATCGACGCCGGCGCCACGCGCTGGGCGGTCGCCCCCGAGATGGCCGGCGCCGCACTCGCCGAGGTGCGCGCCGCGCTGCCGGCGCCGATCGAGACCGAGGTCTTCGCCTACGGCCGCCTGCCGCTGGCGCACTCGGCGCGCTGCTTCACCGCCCGCCACTTCAACCTGCAGAAGGACACCTGCGAGTTCCGCTGTCTGTCGATCATGGACGGCATCACGCTACGCACCCGCGAGGGCGAGCCCTTCCTGACCCTGAACGGCGTGCAGACCCAGTCGGCGCGGGTGCACAACCTGCTCGGCGACCTGCCGGCGGTGCGCGGCCACGCCGAGGTGCTGCGCATCAGCCCGCAGGGCGCGCACACCCGTGACATCGTCGAACTGTTCCGTGCCGCGCTCGACGGCACGCAGACACCGTCCGCTGCACTCGCGGCCAGCCGCGCGCTGATGGTCGAGGCCCCCTGCAACGGCTTCTGGCACGGCCGTGCCGGCGTCGAGCAGTACGTCGCCGCGTGACATTTCTGGAGTCCCTGGAGCATCCACATGCCTGCCCTTCCTTCCCTTGGCTTCCTTCCCCGCCCGCCCCTGCCTGCCGAACTGCTGCCCGGCGCCCTGCGCCAGCGTATCGGCGAGCGCCTGCAGAACGTCCGCATCCCCGCGTTCACCGTGCCCGCGCCGCTGGCGCGGCTCGTCTCGCGCCTCCCACAGCAGCCGCCCACCCATGCCCTCACACTCGCGCTAAACCTCGCCCTCGGTCGCATCCTGCCGCGCGACACGCTCGAGCCGCTGACCGGCCACCACCTGCAGATGCGCGTACTCGACGCCGGGCTCACCCTCGACTTCACCCTCACCGAGCGCGGCTTCCGCCGCACCGCGCCGGCCGCGGACAGGAAGCCCGACCTGATCATCTCGGCCACCACCCGCGACTTCATCGCGCTGGCGCTGCGCGAAGAAGACCCCGACACGCTGTTCTTCAGTCGCCGCCTGCGCATGGAAGGCGACACCGAGCTGGGCCTGCTGGTGAAGAACACGCTCGACGCGGTCGATTGGGATGCGCTGAAGGAAAAACTCACCGGCCGGCGCTGAGCCCGCACAGGACAGGGCTAACGGAAGCGCAATCTTCAAGAGCCAGGTAAATGGGGATCTAAACGCGCACGGCGCTACACTGTCGGCCCCGTTTCGACCACGGCGCCCACCGAGCGCGCCGCGCCTACCCGCGCCATGCCTCCCGCCAAACGTTCCGCTCCGCCGTCCGCACCACAGGCTCCAAGCCCATCCGAGTTTGCCCTGATCCGGCGCCATTTCACCCGCCCCACCCGCCACACCGATCTCGCCGTCGGTGACGACGCAGCCCTGCTGTGCGTGCAGCCGGGGATGCAGCTGGCCGTGTCCACCGACATGCTGGTCTCCGGCACCCACTTCCTCGCCGACACCGACCCCGAGGATCTGGGCTGGAAGACGCTGGCGGTGAACGTCTCCGATCTCGCCGCGATGGGCGCCGCCCCGCGCTGGGCCTTCCTGGCGCTCGCGCTGCCCAGGGTGGACGAGGACTGGATCGCCGCCTTCGCCCGCGGTCTCTTCGCCTGCGCCGATGCCCATGGCGTGGATCTCGCCGGCGGCGACACCACCCGTGGGCCGCTGACCCTGTCGGTGACCATCCTCGGCGAGCTGCCGCAAGGCGAAGCGATCACCCGGGCTGGCGGCAAGGCGGGCGACGACCTCTGGGTGTCCGGCCAGCCCGGCATGGCCGCGCTCGGTTTGGCGGCGCTACGCGACCAGGCCCGACTGTCGCCGGCAGGACGGGCTGGCTGCATCGCCGCGCTGCAGCGCCCGCAGCCCCGCGTCGCCCTCGGCCTCGCGCTGCGTGGCGTCGCGACCGCCATGCTCGACGTCTCGGACGGCCTGCTCGGCGACCTCGGCCACATTCTCGAATGCTCCGGCACCGGGGCGATCATCGATATCGCCACCCTGCCGATGGACGCACTGCTCGAAACCGGCGCCGACGAAGCCCTGGCGCAGCGTTGCCTGCTCGGCGGGGGGGACGACTACGAGTTGCTGTTTTCCGCACCCGCGTCGCGGCGAGCCAAGGTCGAAGCCCTCTCCGCCAGGCTCGGGCTGGCCCTGCACCGCATCGGCGAACTCACCAGCGAGCCCGGCACGCTCTGGCTGCGCGAGCGCGACGGCCGGCTGGTTCCCGGCACGCGCTCGGGCTACGATCACTTCGCGTGAACAGCACCTGCCCGTAATCCCTCGCCACGACGAGAAACCTGCCCATGCGCCCGACCGCCCGCCTGATGATGAGTCACCCCGCCCACTTCATCTCTCTGGGCTTCGGATCGGGCCTGTCGCCGTGGGCGCCGGGCACCGTCGGCACCCTGCTGGCGTGGCTGCTTTATCCGCTGATCCGCACCCCGCTATCCGAGTTCGTGTTCCTTGCCCTGCTCGCCAGCCTGTTCGTCGCCGGCGTGCTGGCGGCCGAACGCACCGGACGGGCGCTGGGCGTCCCCGACCACGGCGGTATCGTGTGGGACGAGATGGTGGCGACCTGGCTGGTGCTCCTGTTCACCCCGCCCACCCTGCTCTGGCAGGCGGTCGCGGTGGCGCTGTTCCGGTTCTTCGACATCGTCAAGCCACCCCCCGTACGTTGGGCCGACCGCAGCTTCAAGGGCGGCTTCGGCGTGATGTTCGACGACCTCATCGCCGCCGGCTACACGCTGCTCGTGCTCGCCATCCTCGTCACCCTCATCGGCGACTGAATCCATGACCGACATCGAACTCGACACCCTCGCCGGCCGCGTCGGCGCGGCCCTCGCTGCGCGCGGCTGGCAGATGGCGAGCGCAGAGTCCTGCACCGGCGGCTGGATCGCCGAGGCCATCACCGCGATCAGCGGCAGCTCGGCCTGGTTCGACCGCGGCTTCGTCACCTACTCGAACGCAGCCAAGATGGAGATGCTCGGCGTCGCCGCACGGACCCTTGCCGAGCACGGCGCCGTCAGCGAGGCCACCGTGCGCGAGATGGCCGAAGGAGCACTCGCGCACAGCCTGGCCGACGTCGCGGTCGCGGTGTCGGGTGTCGCCGGCCCCACCGGGGGCACTGCAGCAAAACCCGTAGGCATGGTCTGCATCTCCTGGGCCACCAGGACCGCCCCTGCCCGCACCGTGACCCTTCATCTCGCCGGTGACCGCGCGGCGATACGCCGGCAGACGGTCGTGCGCGCGCTCGACGGTATCCTGCAGCTGGCCGCGAAAACCCCCTGACCCGGCGCCCGCAACAATCCATATGGCATTAACATGCGGTGCATCCGGCCCTGCACGACGCAGCGGCGGGAAAACCGCTTGTCTGTAATTTCATACAGGCTTTAAACTGGCGCCATGCATCAGGCGAGACCGCACGCCTGCAATCTTTGTGCCATAATCAGCTCAACTTACAGGACGCATTTACATGGACGACAACAAGGCCAAGGCCCTCGCCGCCGCGCTCTCGCAGATCGAGAAGCAGTTCGGCAAGGGCTCGATCATGCGCATGGGAGACGGCAACGTCGAACGCGACATTCAGACCGTCTCCACCGGCTCGCTCGGACTCGACATCGCGCTCGGCCTCGGCGGCCTGCCGCGCGGCCGGGTGGTCGAGATCTACGGCCCGGAGTCCTCCGGCAAGACCACGCTGACCCTGCAGGTCATCGCCGAGATGCAGAAGCTCGGCGGCACCGCGGCCTTCATCGACGCCGAGCACGCGCTCGACGTCGGCTACGCCGAGAAGCTCGGCGTCAACATCCAGGACCTCCTGATCTCCCAGCCCGACACCGGCGAGCAGGCGCTCGAGATCGCCGACATGCTGGTGCGCTCGGGCGGCGTGGACATCGTGGTGGTCGACTCGGTCGCCGCGCTCACCCCCAAGGCCGAGATCGAGGGCGAGATGGGCGACCAGCTCCCCGGCCTGCAGGCGCGCCTGATGTCGCAGGCGCTGCGCAAGCTCACCGCCAACATCAAGCGCACCAACACCCTGGTGATCTTCATCAACCAGATCCGCATGAAGATCGGCGTGATGTTCGGCAGCCCCGAGACCACCACCGGCGGCAACGCGCTCAAGTTCTACGCCTCGGTGCGCATGGACATCCGCCGCACCGGCACGATCAAGAAGGGCGACGAGGTGGTCGGCTCCGAGACCCGCGTCAAGGTGGTCAAGAACAAGGTGTCGCCGCCGTTCAAGGAAGCGCACTTCGACATCCTCTATGGCGAAGGGATTTCGCGCGAGGGCGAGATCATCGACCTCGGCGTGGAGCACAAGATCGTCGACAAGTCGGGCGCCTGGTACGCCTACAAGGGCGACAAGATCGGCCAGGGCAAGGACAACTCGCGTGAGTTCCTGCGCGCCAACCCGACGCTGGCACGCGAGATCGAGAACAAGGTCCGCGTCGCCGTCGGCCTGCCCGAGCTGCCCGCGGCGGCCGCTGCGGCACCGGCCGCCGCCGAGGCCTGACGCGCAGGCGCCGAGCATGGGCGAACCGAGTCTGCGCGAACGCGCCCTCCGCCACCTTGCCCGGCGCGACCATTCGCGTGCCGAGCTGGCGAAGAAGCTCGCCGCCCATGGCGAGGCCGACGAGGTCGAGGCGGTGATCGAGCGCATGGGCGAGCTCGGGCTGCAGTCGGACAGCCGCTACGCCGAAGCCTTCGTGCGTGGCAAGGCGGCGCGTTTCGGCACCAGCCGGCTGCGCAGCGAACTCGCCCGTCGCGGCATCGAGCGTGACCTGATCGACGAGGCGCTCGCCAGCGAGTGCGTAGAATCGGAAGCGGAGCGGGCGCGCACGGTGTTGCGCAGCCGCTTCGCCGCGCCGCCGGCAGACGCCCGCGAATGGGCGCGCCAGGCGCGCTTCCTGCAAACCCGCGGCTTCGCGCCCGACCTGATCCGCAAGCTGCTGAAAGAGCCCTACGATGAGTCTGCTTAAGGTCGCCGGCCTGCAAAAACGCTACAAGGCGCGCACCGTGGTGCACGACGTCGGCTTCGAGGTCGGCTCCGGCGAGGTCGTCGGCCTGCTCGGCCCCAACGGCGCCGGCAAGACCACCTGCTTCTACATGATCGTCGGCCTGGTGCGCGCAGATGGCGGCCAGATCGGCCTCGACGGCAAGGACCTGACCCACCTGCCGATCCACGCCCGCGCGCGGCTCGGGCTGTCCTACCTGCCGCAGGAAATGAGCGTGTTCCGCAAGCTCACGGTGGCCGAGAACATCCAGGCCGTGCTCGAGCTGCAGGGCCTCGACAAGCGCCAGGTCAGCGAACGCCTCGACGAGCTGCTGCACGAGCTCGGCATCCACCACCTGCGCAACAACACCGCGATCTCGCTGTCGGGTGGCGAACGCCGCCGCTGCGAGATCGCCCGCGCGCTCGCCACCGACCCGCGCCTGATCCTGCTCGACGAACCCTTCGCGGGCGTTGATCCGATCGCGGTGATCGACATCCAGAAGATCATCCGCTTCCTGAAGGAGCGCGGCATCGGCGTGCTGATCACCGACCACAACGTGCGCGAGACGCTCGGCATCTGCGATCGCGCCTACATCATCAGCGAAGGCCGCGTGCTCGCCAGCGGCCAGCCGACCGAAATCATCGACAACGAAAGGGTGCGCCAGGTCTACCTCGGCGAGCACTTCCGCCTCTGACGGCGCGCACCCACCCACCGCGATGAAGCCCAGCCTCCAGCTCAAGCTCTCCCAGCACCTCACGCTCACGCCACAGCTGCAGCAGTCGATCAAGCTGCTCCAGCTGTCAACGATTGAGCTGAACCAGGAGATCGAGCGCCTGCTGCTCGAGAACCCGATGCTCGAGCGCGAGGACGGCGATGGGGCGGACTTCGCCCCGCAGGCGCCCACGACCCCGGGGCCCGAGCACGAACAGGCGCGGGAAACCGCCGCGGAATCGCCGACCACGGACGACGAACGTCGTGATGGCGGCGAGGGCAGCAGCGAGGACGACAGCATCGACTGGTCGAACGTCGGCACCGGCGCGTCGAGCCGCAGCGAGAGCGACGACGATGACGTCGACTACCAGGACCTGCAGGCCGCGAGCACGTCGCTGCGCGAACACCTCGACCAGCAGGTGGCCTTGTCCCAGATGTCCGATCGCGACCGCGCCCTCGTGCGCTTCCTGATCGAGGCGCTCGACGACGACGGCTACCTGCACCAGCCGCTCGACGAACTGCTGCAACTGTTGCCGCCCGAGTCAGAGGTCGATCTCGACGACCTGGCTATCGCGCTGCACCATGTCCAGAACCTCGAGCCGACCGGCATCGGCGCCCGCAGCCCCCAGGAATGCCTGGCGCTGCAGCTGCGAACGCTGCCGGAGAGCACCACCCGCACACTCGCGCTCGAGATCGTCACGCGCCACCTCGAGCTCCTTGCCGACCGCAATTTCGCCAAGCTCAAGAAGCTCACCGGCTGCGACGATGACGCCCTGCGCGCAGCGCAGGCCCTGATCTGCAGCCTGGACCCGCACCCCGGCTCGCGCTACGCCAGCAGCGAAACGCGCTACGTCCTGCCCGACGTCGTCGTGCGCAAGCTGCGCGGACGGTGGACGGTCACGCTCAACCACGACGCCATGCCGCGCCTGCGCATCAATCGCCTGTACGCCAGCCTGCTGCAGCAGAACCGCGGCCAGGGCGGTGGACTGGGCGGCCAGCTGCAGGAGGCACGCTGGCTGATCAAGAACGTGCAGCAGCGCTTCGACACCATCCTGCGCGTGTCCCAGGCCATCGTTGACCAGCAGCGGCAGTTCTTCGATCATGGGGACGTGGCGATGCGGCCACTCACTCTCCGGGAGATCGCAGACCAGCTCGAGCTGCACGAATCCACCGTATCGCGCGTCACCACGCAGAAGTACATGGCGACCCCGCGCGGCGTGTTCGAACTCAAGTATTTCTTCGGCAGTCACGTCGCCACCGACACCGGTGGGGCGGCATCCTCGACGGCGATTCGGGCGCTGATTCGCCAGCTGGTGGATGCAGAGGACAGCAGGAAGCCGCTGTCCGACGCCAAGATTGCAGAAGTATTGGGCCAGCAGGGTATCGTCGTCGCACGGCGCACCATCGCCAAATACCGCGAATCGCTCAATATCCCGCCGGTCAGTCTGCGCAAATCCATCTGACAACACCAGGAGTTACCATGAATCTGAACATCACCGGGCGTCACGTCGAAGTCACCCCCGCCATCCGCGACTACGTGACTTCGAAGCTCGACCGCGTCATTCGCCACTTCGACAATGTCACCAGCGTTGGCGTGATCCTGTCGGTGGAGAAGCTCAAGCAGAAGGCCGAGGTCACGCTGCATGTGCGCGGCAAGGACATTTTCGTCGAAAGCGACGATGCCGACCTCTACGCGGCCATCGACGCCATGACCGACAAGCTCGAGCGTCAGGTCCAGAAGTACAAGCAGAAGCAGTCCGACCACAACCACGAGACGCTCAAGCACCAGGTCCCGGAAGCCTGACGCCTTCGTTACCGCCCCATGTCCGGGGTGTGTTTATAATGCGCGCGTTTTCACGACGCGACCTCCGCGCGCCCCGGACCCGCCAGCTGCCGAGCCCGGCATCGGCTGACGGGGCGCTGAGCGAGGCCTCCAGCGAATGTACGCGCGCCCCGGACCCGCCAGCTGCCGAGCCCGGCATCGGCTGACGGGGCGCTGAGCGAGTCCTCCAGCGAATGAGCCTCATATCCCAACTCCTGCCACTGTCCAACGTGGTGGTCGACCTCGACGCGAGCAGCAAGAAGCGCGTCTTCGAGCAGGCAGGCCTGCTGTTCGAGAACAACCAGGGCATCGCCCGCAGCACCGTGTTCGACAGCCTGTTCACGCGCGAGCGCCTGGGCTCGACCGGTCTGGGACAGGGCATCGCCATCCCGCACGGCCGCATCAAGGGTCTGAAGGACGCCGCCGGGGCCTTCCTACGCCTGGCAGCGCCCGTGCAGTTCGATGCGCCCGACGGCCGGCCGGTGAGCATGCTGTTCGTGCTGCTGGTGCCGGAGCAGGCCAACGAAACCCACCTGCAGCTGCTGTCGGAGCTCGCACAGATGTTCAGCGACCGCGAATTCCGCGACGCACTGCAGAACGCACCGGACGCCGCGCACATCCACCAGATGTTCCTGACCTGGGGCGCCGATGCGGCAGACCAGCCTAGCGCGGCTGTATGAGACCCATCGCCACAGCCTGAGCCTCACCCACCTCAGCGGGCGCCTCGATGCGCGCCTGTCGGTCGGCGAGGAGCGCATCTGGCCGGCCGACCTCGTCGGCCACCTCAACCTGATCCACCCCACCCGGTTGCAGATCCTCGGCACCGCCGAGCTGGCCTGGGCACAGCGCCAGTCCAACGAGAAGGTGGCGCGTCACCTCAACGAGATCCTCTCGGCAAAGCCGCCCGCGATCATCGTGGCCGACGGCTGCGAGGTGCCCAACATCATCCACGGCGTCTGCGAAGCCCACGACGTGGCGCTCTTCACTGCGCGTCACCCCTCGGCGGGCGTCATCGACCAGTTGCGGCTTTACCTGTCGCGCGAACTGGCCGAGAAGGTGTCGCTGCACGGCGTGTTCATGGACGTGCTCGGATTGGGCGTACTCATCACCGGGGACTCCGGCGCCGGCAAGTCCGAGCTTGGCCTCGAGCTGATCTCGCGCGGCCATGGCCTGGTGGCGGACGACGTCGTCGAACTGTCTCGGGTCGCACCGACGGTGCTCGAGGGTCGCTGTCCCGAAATGCTGCAGGATTTCATCGAGGTACGCGGCCTCGGCCTGCTCAATATCCGCACCATCTTCGGCGAGACCGCATGCCGTCGAAAGATGCGCCTGCGCCTGATCTGCCACCTCGACCGCCGCCAGCCCGGCCCGGACGACCCGAGCCGCCTGCCCTTGCAGCAGGAGACCCAGGACATCCTGGGCGTCAAGATCGGACGCGTGGTGCTGCCGGTCGCTGCGGGGCGCAACCTCGCCGTGCTGCTCGAGGCGGCGGTGCGCTCAACCATCCTCCAGCTGCGCGGCATCGATTCGACGCAGGAGTTCATCGAGCGCCAGGCGCGCGCGCTGCAGGCGAACGCAGGCGATCCCGGCGACACGGGCGGCGTGCAGGCATGAGACCGCTGCTGCGCCTCCTGATGTTCGTGGTCGCAGCAATCCTCCTCTCCATCGTCGGCCTGGCCGCCTATCTGAACTTCAGCTTCGACCTCAACGACCATCGCGACCGCCTCACCGCCGAGGTCGAGCGCCTCACCGGCCGGCCACTCGAGATCGGTGGCGACATCGGTCTCTCGCTCTTCCCCTGGCTCGGCATCGAGGCGAACGCGCTGAGCCTGGGCAACCTGCCGCAGTTCGGCGAAGCGCCACTCGCGCGCGTCGGGCGCATCGAGGTACGCGCGCGCCTGCTACCCATGCTGCGCGGCGAGTTCGAGGTCGAGCGCATCATCATCGACGGCCTCGCGCTCGAGCTGGTGCGCACGGCCGACGGCCAGGATAACTGGACCCTGCCCGCCGCGCGCGGGGCCGCTCGCCCGCCCCCCGGCGCCGGCACGGACACCCGCTCAGCGGCGAGCCCCGCTCGGGACCTCGCAGGCCTCGCGCTGGCCATCGACACGCTCGAGCTACGCGCAGCCCGCATCAGCCTCACCGACGCGCAGGCCGGCACGCGCCACGTCATCGACGCACTGAACTTCGCCAGCGAATCCATCAAGTCCGGCGCCCCCTTCCCGCTGCGGCTCGCCTTCAAGGCCGACAGCGGCAGCGCTGCTGCCGGTGCCGAACGCCTGCTGGCCGAGCTCGCGCTCACCGCGCAGGCAAGGCTCGACACCGCCGCGCCACGCCTCACCCTCAGCGACCTCGAGATCGACAGCCGCATCGCCGGCGCCGGCATCCCCGGCGGCAAGCTCGCGCTCAAGCTGCAGAGTACGGCCAGCCTCGACCTGGCGACGGGCACCGCGGCAATCGATGATCTGCTCCTGGCGTTCGACGACACGCGCATCCAGGGCCGCATCGCCCTCACCGACCCCGCCGTCCCCGCGCTCGAGTTCGACCTGCATGCCGACCGCATCGACGTCGATCGCTACCTTGCCGTGGACGGCGCGTCCGCCCCGCCCAGCCCGGGCGCCGCCGCGGTGGCCGTTGGCCAGGCTGCCGTCACCTCGCAACCGGCCCCGGACACTGCGAACACGCTCGTCGCCCAGGGCCGGCTGCGCATCGACACATTGCGCGCTTCGGGGCTGACGATCTCCGCGCTCGACACCACCGCGCGCACGGATCGAGGCTTGATCCACCTCGAGCCGCTCAGCGCCCGCCTCTACGGCGGCAGCTACCAGGGCAAGCTCGCGCTCGACACGCGCCGCCAGCCAGCCCGGCTGTCGCTCGACGAATCGCTCCAGGGCGCCGAGCTCGCCCCCCTGCTGCAGGACCTCACCGGCGCCCCGGCGCGCGTGACCGGCCGCGCCGACGTGCGCGCCCGTCTGCAGGCCGACGCCGGCGCGGCGGAGGTGCTCAAGCGCAGCCTTGCCGGGCGCATCGAGCTGCGCGTTCGCGACGGTGCGATCAAGGGCGTGAACATCGCGCAGATGATGCGCGAAGCCTCCGCCCGCCTGCGTGGCGAAACCGCCCCCGCCAGCGGAGCCAACCAGACCGACTTCACCGCGCTCAGCGCCACCCTCGACGCGGCAGGTGGCGTACTGCGCAACGACGACCTCGCGATGAGCTCGCCCCTGCTGCGCGTCGGCGGCGCGGGCAGCGCGAACCTGCTCAGCGAGACGATCGACTATCGCCTGCGTACCAGCGTGGTGGCCACGCTCGCCGGCCAGGGCGGCGAGGATCTCGACAACCTGCGCGGCGTCACGGTCCCCATCCGCATCACCGGCAGCTTCGCGCAACCTGCCTTCGCGCTCGATCTCGACGCGCTGATCGCCGACAGCTTGCGCGACAGGGCGCGTCAGAAGCTCAAGGAGAGGCTGCAGGAGAAACTCCCTGCGCCGCTGCAGGAGCAACTGCGCGAAGGCCTGGGCAGGTTCCTGCGCTGAGCAGGCCGCCTGACTGCACTTGCCGCCGCCGGCGCGCGACTGTTACGCTCGAACGCTTTGCAGCAGCCCACCGGCCCGGCCATGAACACCCCCACCGATTACCTCGAACGGATCCTCAACGCGCAGGTGTACGACGTCGCCGTCGAAACCCCGCTCGATCTCGCCAGCAACCTGTCGGCACGTGCGCACAACCGCATCTTCCTCAAGCGCGAGGACATGCAGCCGGTGTTCAGCTTCAAGATCCGTGGCGCCTACAACAAGATGGCGAAGCTCTCGCCGCAGGCGCTCAAGCGGGGCGTGATCTGCGCCTCGGCAGGCAACCACGCTCAGGGCGTGGCACTCTCGGCGGCCAAGCTCGGCGTGCGCGCGGTGGTCGTGATGCCGAGCACGACGCCCGCGATCAAGATCGATGCGGTGAAGGCGCGCGGCGGCGAGGTGGTGCTCGCCGGCGAGTCCTACTCCGACGCCTACGCCCATGCCCTCGAACTCGAGAAGGCCGAGAAGCTCACCTTCGTCCACCCCTTCGACGACCCGGACGTCATCGCCGGCCAGGGTACGGTAGGCATGGAGATCCTGCGCGCGCACCCGAAGCCGATCCACGCGGTGTTCTGCTGCGTGGGCGGCGGCGGCCTGATCGCCGGCGTCGCCGCCTACATCAAGCGCCTGCGCCCGGAGACGAAGATCATCGGCGTCGAGGCGGTCGATGCCGACGCGATGACACAGTCGCTCGCCGCCGGCCGCCGCATCGCGCTCGAGCAGGTCGGCATCTTTGCCGACGGCGCGGCGTGGCCGCCGCATCGCGCTCGAGCAGGTCGGCATCTTTGCCGACGGCGCGGCGGTCAAGGAAGTCGGCGCCGAGACCTTCCGCCTGTGTCAGCAATACGTCGACGAGATGATCGTTGTCGACAACGACGCGATCTGCGCGGCGATCAAGGATGTGTTCGAGGACACCCGCTCCATCCTCGAGCCCGCCGGCGCCCTCGCCGTGGCCGGCGCCAAGGAATACGCCCGCCGCCACAAGCTGCGCGACAAGAGCCTGGTGGCGGTGGCCTCGGGCGCGAACATGAACTTCGACCGCCTGCGCTTCGTCGCCGAGCGCGCCGAGCTCGGCGAGCAGCGCGAAGCCGTGCTTGCGGTGACGATCCCGGAAAAGCCGGGCTCGTTCAAGAAGTTCATCAGCGTGCTCGGCAACCGCAACATCACCGAATTCAACTACCGCTACGCGGACCCATTGCAGGCGCACATCTTCGTCGGTGTCACCGTGCATAACCGCAACGAGGTCGGCCGTCTGGTAGAGATGCTCGAGCGCCACGAGTTGCCGGCCCTGGACCTGACCGACGACGAGCTCGCCAAGACCCACCTGCGTTACATGGTCGGCGGACGTGCGCCGCAGGTCGACAACGAGGTCGTGTATCGCTTCGTGTTCCCGGAACGTCCTGGCGCGCTGATGAATTTCCTCTCCAACCTGCGCTCGGACTGGAACATCTCCCTGTTCCACTACCGCAACCACGGCTCGGACTTCGGCCGCGTGCTGGTGGGCATGCAGGTGCCGCCGGCGGACAAGGACGCCTTCGAGGACTTCCTGCAGCGCCTGGGCTACGACTACACCCCCGAAAGCAACAACCCGGCCTACCGGCTGTTCCTGTCCGGCAACTGAACGCACCACACCGCGCGCTCACGCGCGCGGCTTCATGACCCCGGCTTCGGTCACGATCCACGCCATCGGGAGGTCGTGCGCCTGGGGCCAGGTGTCAGGCACGCGGCCGCTCTCGAACCCCACCCCCACCGCGACGGTCCGCAATTGCGCAAGCGTGCGGTCGAAATAGCCGCCGCCGTAGCCAATCCGGTATCCACGGTCATCGAAGGCGTTGAGCGGCACCAGCAGCACCTGCGGCGCGACGGGCTCGCCATCGGCAGGATGCGGTATGCCATGGCGGTCGAGCGGCATCGGCGCACCCGGAATCCAGCGCCGGAACGCCATCGGCGCGTGCCGCTCGAGGACCACCGGCAAGGCGGCCACACGCGCAGGCGCCGCCGCGAGCCAGGCCTCGACCCACACACGCAGATCCGGCTCGGCACGATAGGGCCAGCAGAAGCCGAGCACCTGTGGCGCCAGGGTGGCGATCAATCCGTCCAGATGACGGACGAGTCGTGCGGTCAACGCCTCCCGGCGCTCGGCAGGCAGGGCCTGGCGCCGTTTCAGAGCGTGCTCGCGGAGATGTTTGCGCTTTGCAGCAAAGTCGGGCTCGGGTGCGGGAAAGGAGGTCATCGCTTGTGGTATGGTAGCCGCGCAACGGAGGTATCATCAGGCATGAGAAAGGCATTACGGGCGACATTGTTCGCTGCGGCATTCCTGCTCCCCGGCGGAGCGCTCGCACAGCTCGGCAGCGATACCGGCGCGGACCGTATCGTGGCCGCTCGCGAAGCCCTGCGCAAGGGCGACCGCGGCACCCTGGAGCGCCTGGCCAGCGTGCGCGAGCCGCATGTACTCGACGCCTATCCGCGCTACTGGCTGCTCACCAACCGACTGGCCGGCAGCGAGCCCCCACCCGCCGGCCAGCTGGAGGCCTTCCTCACCGAAGAGGCCGGCAGCAACCTCGCCGAGCGCCTGCGTGCCGACTGGTTGCGCCGCATGGCCAAGGACGGTGACTGGGCCGGCTTCAGGCGCCTCTACCCTGACCTGCAGAATCCCGACGAGGAACTGCGCTGCTCAGCCTGGACCGCCCGCATCCTCGGCGGCGACCGCAGCGCACTCGACGAAGTGGCGCAGCAATGGGACAGCCTCACCGAAGCCTATCCCGCCTGCGATCTGGCGCTCGCCAGCGCCGCAAGTGGCGGCCTGGTCGACGAGGATCAGGTCTGGCAGCGCATCCGCCGCCAGGTGGATACCCGAAAACCTGCGTCCGCGCTCGACAGCCTGTCGCTGCTGCCTCCGGGCAGCGCGCCCAGCCGTGCCGATCTCGATCAGGCAATCCGTTCGCCCGCGCCGTGGCTCGATCGCCTGCCGGCCAACTTCGCGATCACGCGCGCCGGTCGCGAGCTTGCGCTCGTCGCGCTCGTCCGTCTTGCCCGCGAGGACATCCCGGCCGCGCAGTTGCGCCTGCTTCGCATCCAGGATCGTCTCGGCGCCGACGAGCGCAACTACGCCAACCTGGTGTTGGCGATGCACGCCGCAATCGACCGCCTGCCCGAGGCGCGCGCCCTCTACGCCGCTGCCGGCGACATCAGGATGACGCCGCTGCAGCGCGCGTGGCGGGTGCGTGCCGCCCTGCGCGCCCAGGACTGGCGCGGCGTACGCAGTGCAATCGAGGCGATGCCGGCGGACGAGCGCGAGCAACCCGACTGGATCTACTGGCTGGGTCGCGCCCACGCCGCCACCGGCAACCGTGATGCCGCGGATTCGCTGTTCGTGCGCATCGCAGCCGAACCGCACTTCTACGGCATGCTAGCCGCGGAAGAGCTCGGCCAGCCCTTCATGCCCCCGCCGGCCACCGCGCCACTGCCGCGCGCCAAACTGGAAGAGGCCGAGCGTGACCCCAGCCTGCGGCGTGCGCTCGCGCTCTACCAGCTCGACATGCGCACCGAGGCGATCCGCGAATGGGTTTGGGGCGTGCGTGGTCGCGACGAGCAATTCCGGCTGGGCGCCGCTCATCTGGCGCTGCGCAACGAACTTTACGACCGTGCGATCAACACCGCCGAACTCGCCAACCCGCGCAGCAACTTCGAGCTGCGCTTCCTCACCCCCTACCGCGACCTGATCGAGCCGCAGGTGCGCGCGCAGGGCCTGGACCTGGGCTGGGTGTATGGCCTGATGCGCCAGGAGAGTCGCTTCGTGATCCCGGCACGCTCGAGCGTGGGCGCGCGCGGCCTGATGCAGGTCATGCCCGCGACCGGCAAGTGGGTAGCGAACAAGATCGGGTTGGCGGGATACAACCATGGCCTGCTCAACGACCCCGACACCAACGTGCTGCTCGGCACCAGCTACATGCGCATCATTCTGGAAGATCTGGACGCCCATCCGGTGCTGGCCTCGGCCGGCTACAACGCCGGCCCCGGACGCGCGCGCCGCTGGCGCGACGCACAGCCGCTCGAAGGTGCCATCTACGCCGAGACCATCCCTTTCGACGAGACTCGCGACTATGTCAAGAAAGTGCTCGCGAACGCGGTGATCTACTCCGCGATGCTCGAGAAACGCCCGCAGTCGCTCAAGGCCCGCCTCGGCACCATCGCGCCGGCGCCGACCCGCGAGTAAGCTCGGGGCTGGACACCAGAGACCGCATCATCACCAACCTGCCAAGGGTCCACGCATGAATCCGCAACGTGTCGTCATCGTCGGCGGCTCCGGTTTTATCGGCAGCGCCATCGCCAACCGCCTGTGCGAAGCAGGCGTCAAGGTGCTCATCCCCACCCGCCGCCGTAGCCGCGCAGGCCACGTGCTGCTGCTACCGAACACCGAGGTGGTCGAAGCCGACGTGCATGACCCGGCCACCCTCGCGCGCCTGTTCGCGGGCGCCGACGCGGTGGTCAACACCGTCGGCGTGCTGCACTCGCGCAGCGGCACGCCCTTCGGCCCCGACTTCGCCCGAGCCCACGTCGAGTTGCCGCAGAAGATCGTCACCGCCTGTCGCGCCGCGCACGTGCCGCGCCTGGTGCACATCAGCGCGCTGGGCGCGGACGCCAGCGGGCCGTCCGAGTACCAGCGCTCCAAGGCGGCCGGCGAGCGCGCGATCGAGGCCGCGGGGCCGGACATCGCGTGGACCATCCTGCGCCCTTCGGTGGTCTTCGGCCGCGGCGACAGCTTCCTCAACCTATTCGCCGATCTCGCCCGCATGTTCCCGGTACTGCCGCTCACCGGCGCCGGCTGCCGCTTCCAGCCCGTTTATGTCGAAGACGTGGCCGAGGCGGTGTTCCAGAGCCTCACGCGCCCTGAGGCGGCCGGCCAGACCTTCGAACTTGCCGGCCCAACCGTCTACACCCTGCGCCAGCTCGTCGAATATGTTTCCGATCTGGTCGGCAAGCCGCGCCCGGTCATCGGCCTGCCCGAAGGCATCGGCATGCTGCAGGCGCGCCTGATGGAGCTCGCACCGCAGCCGCTGATGAGCCGCGACAACGTGCGCTCCATGCGGGTGGACAACGTCGCCCATGGCGAGCCGATGCCCTTCGGCCTCAGCCCGACCGCGCTCGAGGCGGTCGCCCCCGCCTGGCTCGGCGAAGCCGGCCCGCGCGCCTTCTACTATCCGTTCCGTCGCCACGCCAGGCGCTGATGCGCTTGCGCGACGCCCCTTTCGCAGAACGACTTTTACCCGTGACCCGGAGCACACGATGAAACTCATCATCGGCAACAAGAACTACTCGTCCTGGTCCCTGCGCGCCTGGCTGGCCGCGCGCGAGGGCGGCTTCACCTTCGAGGAGATCCGCATCCCGCTGTTCATTCCCGGCAGCCGCGAGCGCATCCTGTCGCACTCGCCCTCGGGCAAGGTGCCCTGCCTCATCGACCACGGCTTCACGGTGTGGGATTCGCTGGCGATCGGCGAATACCTCGCCGAGAAGAATCCGGCCCTGCTGCCGGCGGACCCCGCGGCGCGCGCCATCGCCCGCGCGGTGACTGCGGAAATGCACGCCGGTTTCCAGAACCTGCGCAGCCGCATGCCGATGAACGTCCGCAAGGACTACACCGGCTTCGGTCACAGCCCGGAGGTCGACGCCGACATCGCGCGCATCGTCGCGATCTGGAACGATTGCCGCACGCGCTTCGGCGCCGATGGCCCCTACCTCTTCGGCCGCTTCAGCCTCGCCGATGCGGCTTTCGCGCCGGTGGCCTTCCGCTTCCAGACCTACGGCGTCAAGCCCGAAGGCGCTGCCGGCGACTACCTCGCCACCCTGCTCGCCAATCCGCACATGCAGGAATGGGCCACCGCGGCGCGCGCCGAAGCCGAATCCATTCCTGAAGAAGATCTCTACGGCTGATGCAGGCTTACGTCGTCGGCGGGGCGGTGCGCGACGCCCTGCTCGAGCTGCCGGTCAAGGATCGCGACTGGGTCGTGGTCGGCAGCACCCCGGAGGAGATGCTCGCGCGCGGCTTCCGCCCGGTCGGGCGTGACTTCCCGGTCTTCCTGCACCCGCACACCGGCGAGGAATACGCGCTCGCGCGCACCGAGCGCAAGTCGGGCCATGGCTATACCGGCTTCGTCTGCCACGCTTCGCCCGAGGTCACACTGGAAGAGGATCTGCTGCGCCGCGACCTCACCATCAATGCAATCGCGCGCGCCGAGGACGGCACGCTGATCGACCCCTACGGCGGCCAGCGCGACCTTGCCGCGCGCGTGTTCCGTCATGTGTCGCCGGCCTTTGCCGAGGACCCGCTGCGCATCCTGCGCGTAGCGCGCTTCGCAGCCCGTTTCGTCGATTTCACCGTGGCGCCCGAGACCCGGGCGCTGATGCGGCAGATGGTCGCCGCTGGCGAGGTTGACCACCTGGTCGCCGAGCGCGTATGGCAGGAGCTGGCGCGCGGACTGATGGAGGCGCGCCCCTCGCGCATGATCGGCGTGCTGCGCGACTGTGGCGCGCTGGCCGTCATCCTGCCCGAGGTCGACCGCCTCTTCGGCGTGCCCCAGCCCGCGCAGCACCACCCCGAGATCGACACCGGCGAGCACGTGCTGCGGGTGCTCGACCACGCCGCCGCGAGCGGCCAGCCGCTTCCGGTGCGCTGGGCCTGCCTGCTGCACGACCTCGGCAAGGCCGACACGCCCGCACATCTGCTGCCGCACCACTACGGCCACGAGGCCGCCAGCGCACGCCGCGCGCGCGAGGTGTCCGAGCGCCTGAAGGCGCCCACCGACTGCCGCGACCTCGCGGAGATGGTCGCGCGCGAGCACGGCATCCTGGCCCTGGCTGACGAATTGCGCGCGGAAACCATGGTCAAGCTCATCGAACGTTGCGACGGCCTGCGCCGGCCGGAGCGCTTCGCCCTGATGCTGGCCGCCGCGGCGTGCGACCAGGCCGGCCGCGGCAGGAGCATCGAAGATGCACCGCCGGCGAGACCTTTGACACGCTGGCAGCTTGCCCTGGCGGCGGTCCGCGGTGTCGATGCCGGTACAATTGCACGCAACTGCAGGGACAAATCGCTCATTCCCCAGGCCTTGCACGCCGCCCGCGTGGCCGCAGTGAAGGCTGCGGACAAGGAAATGCCATGAACGCCACCCGCTTCGGCGAACTCGAGGTGCTGTGCCACGCGCCCGAGCGCGTCACCCACGAACACCCGCTTCTATTTGTGCACGGCGCCTACGTCTCGGCCTGGTGCTGGGAGGAGCATTTCCAGCCGTGGTTCGCCCGCCGTGGCTGGTCGACCTACGCCGTATCGCTGTCAGGCCACGGCAAGAGCCGCAAGCGCGAGCACCTCGACTCCTATTCGATCGACGACTACGTGCGCGACGTCGCCGAGGTCGCCGCGAGGCTGCCCGCCCCGCCGATCCTGATCGGTCACTCGATGGGCGGCATGGTCGTGCAGAAGTATCTGGAGCAGTACGACGCGCCCGCGACCGTACTGATGTCCTCGGTGCCGCCGCAAGGACTGATGGGCTCGGCCTTCGGCCTGATCCTTAAACGCCCGAACCTGCTCGCCGACCTCAACAACATCATGGCGGGCAACGACGTCAACATCGACAGCCTGCGCGAGGCGCTCTTCCACCAGCCGGTCTCCATGGAGGACCTCCAGCGCTACTACCGCCTGAGCCAGCCCGAGTCGCATCGCGCGATCTGGGACATGTCGCTCTTCAACCTGCCGCAGCCTGGCCGCATGCACCGTCCGCCGATGCTGATCCTGGGCGCTGAGAACGACGCCCTGATCCCGCCCGACCAGGTGCACATGACCGCGGTGACCTATGGCCGTCAGGCCGAGATCTTTCCCGGGCTCGGCCACGGCATGATGCTCGAGCGCGACTGGGAGAAGGTGGCGATGCGGATCGCCGACTGGCTCGACGAGCGGAACCTCTGAGGAACCGTGCCGGGTGACCCGCCGCGGCACCGAAGCCGGTGGCTACAGCGCGTGCACCCGGTCGCCGCGTGCAAAACCTAGCAGCGGCACTTCGAGACCGCGCGACAGCGCCAGGACCTTGAACAGCTCCCCCATCTCCTGGGGCGCGGTCAGGCGCTGCACGGCACGTGCGGCGCGGATGTAATCGGCGCTCTCCTGCGGGCCGCGGCGGGCGAGGCAGTCGAGCACGCCGCAGTTGAACAGGAACTGGGCCTGCGTGGTGTAACCCTGCACGTCCAGCCCTGCCTCGAAGCCGGCCTCGGCCATCGCGGTGAAATCCACGAAAGCGGTGATGTCGTTGAGTCCCGGCCACAGGAAGGGGTCGCCGTGAGCGTGGTGGCGGTAGTAGCACAGCAGGGTGCCGTTCGAGCGCGAGGGCAGGTAGTACTCCGCGCTCGGATAGCCGTAGTCGATCAACAGCAGTGCGCCAGCCTGCAGGCGCTCGGCCCACGCGGCCACCCAGCCACGTCCGGCGAGGTTGAGTTCGGTCACGAACTCGCCGCCGGCCGGCGCGGGCAGCGCCAGCGCCAGCGCGGCCTCGCGCACCGCCCCGGCTGCAGGCACGTGCAGCGCCAGCGCCAGCGCGGCCTCGCGCACCGCCCCGGCTGCAGGCACGTCGGCCCAGCACAGGCGGCGCGTGCCCACGGAATCGGCTTCGAACGCCACGCCGCGTTCGGCCAGGCCGGCAGCACTCGACACCAGCAGATGCACGGGCATCACGTCGAGGACCTCGTTGGCCACCACCGCCCCGGAAAAGCGCTCGGGCAGCGCGTCCAGCCACTGCACGCGGGCGGCCAGGTTCGGCGCCTTGGCGGCAAGGGTGTCGAACTGGCGCTCGCGCAGCTCGCCCGACAGCTCGAGGATGCCGTAGCGCTCGGGCACGCAGCCGCGGCGTTCGAGCTCGAGCAGCAGGTCAGCGGCGAGCAGGCCGGTGCCGGCGCCAACCTCGATCACAGCGCGTTCGCTCGCGCGCATCACCTGCTCGACCTGGGCGGCCAGCGCCTGGCCAAAAAGCGGCGTAAGCTCGGGCGCCGTGATGAAATCGCCCCCCGGGCCGAACTTTCGCGCGCCGCCGCTGTAATACCCCAGTCCCGGCGCATAGAGCGCGAGCTCCATGTAGCGGGCGAACGAGATCCAGCCGCCGGCTGCGGCGATCTCCGCCTCGATGCGTTCGAGCAGGCGCTCGCTCTGAGCGAGCGCATCGGCGGACGGCTGGGGCAATGAAGACATGTGCAGTACATCCGAGATCGACTAAAGCCGGCCATTGTACCGGCAGGCCCGCCATGCCATGCGCCCGGCGCGCGCGCTGGCGCAACCATGGCCTCAAACCCAGGTAGCCCCACGATGAACGACTCCCGACCCGGCTCGACCTTCCCGGCAAGCGCAGCCGACGACGCCCCGCGTACCGCACCGCTGATCCTCGTCACCGGCGCAGCGCGCCGGGTGGGCGCCGAGATCGCGCGCAGCCTGCACGCCGCCGGCGCGCGCGTCGCGCTGCATTACCGTCACAGTGCGGATGAGGCCGAGACGCTCGCCGCCGCGCTCAACGCCGTCCGCCCCGACGCCGCATTCACGGTCAGGGGCGACCTTGCCCGCTTCGGCGCAGCCGAGGATATCGCCGCCCAGGTGCTTGCCCGTGGTGAAGGGCTGGACGGCCTGGTCAACAACGCCTCGAGCTTCTTCCCGACCCCGGTCGGGAGCATCGAGCGCAAGGACTGGGACGAGCTCGTAGGCTCCAACCTGATGGGGCCGCTGTTCCTGTCGCAGGCGCTCGCGCCCGCCCTGCGTGCCGCCCGCGGAGCGATCGTGAACATCGTGGACATTCATGCCGAGCGCCCGCTCACCGGCTACACCGTGTACAACGTCGCCAAGGGCGGTCTGGCCACACTGACGCGCGCGCTGGCGATCGACCTCGCCCCCGAGGTGCGCGTCAACGGCGTGGCGCCGGGCCCGATCGACTGGCCGGAGGACGGCCAGTTCCCCCCCGCCGAGCGCGAGCGAATCATCGCTCACACCCTGCTCAAGCGTGTAGGCTCGCCGACCGACATCGCGCGTACGGTGCGCTTCCTGATGCTCGACGCACCGTACATCACTGGCCAGATCATCGCGGTGGACGGCGGGCGCAGCGTGCACCTTTAGCCGCGGCGAGGGCCGGGGGTAGCCACATTCCGTGGCAGCGGGCTTGCCCGTGAGTCGGGCGGGTTCTGACCGCAGCGTTCGGCGGCAAGCGCGCCCCGGCACCGCTCGCGACAGCCTGACGGTTCGTGCGGTCGCCTCAGCCTGCATCCGTGGTGGAGGCGATCGACTCGCCGGTTTCTGGGATAATCCGCGCTCGATTTCTCCGAACGAGCCCGACCGTGACCGCAGCCCCCGCAACCGCCCCCGTCGACACGCCCGCGCCTGACGCGGCCGCCGGCGACGCCCGTTTCTCCAACACCTTCCTGCGCCTCAAGAAGAAGCTCGAGCGCAGCGTCGGCGAGGCGATCGGCGACTACAACATGATCGGGGACGGCGACACCGTGATGGTGTGCGTGTCGGGCGGCAAGGACTCCTACACCCTGCTCTCCTGCCTGCTCGCGCTGCGCGAGCGCGCCCCGGTCGACTTCCGCATCGTGGCGATGAACCTCGACCAGAAGCAGCCCGGCTTCCCCGACCACATCCTGCCGGCCTACTTCGAATCGATCGGCGTCGAGTACCGCATCGTCACCGAGGACACCTACTCGATCGTCAAGGACAAGATTCCCGAGGGCAAGACAACCTGCTCGCTGTGCTCGCGCCTGCGCCGCGGCATCATCTACCGCACCGCGAAGGAGATCGGCGCCACCCGCATCGCCCTTGGCCACCACCGCGACGACATGCTCGAGACGCTGTTCCTGAACATGTTCTTCGGCGGCAAGATCAAGGCCATGCCGCCCAAGCTGGTGAGCGACGACGGCAACCATGTGGTGATCCGCCCGCTTGCCTACTGCACCGAGGCCGACATCGCGCGCTTTGCGCGCACCATGGATTTCCCGATCATCCCGTGCAACCTGTGTGGCTCGCAGGAGAACGCCCAGCGCAAGCAGATCAAGGCCATGCTGCAGGGCTGGGCGCGCGACTACCCGGGCCGCATCGAATCGCTCGCTACGTCGCTGAAGAACGTCGTGCCCTCGCATCTGGCCGATGCGCGCCTGTTCGACTTCGCCGGCCTGACGCAGCAGACCGTGGTCGAGGAAGGCGACACGGCCTTCGATCCGATTGAACTGCCCGCCGCTCCGAGCGCTCAGACCGTGCGCCTGCTGCGCCCCGGGGCACACCCGGATTGAGGCCGTCGCGACGGGGCGGCGTCGGCCACGGGCCTCTTGCGACGCAGCGGTCGCCCGCTCATGATGCAGACTGTCCGCGTCACGCTGGATCCGCTGCCACTTGAACCGGAACTGACTTCGATGTCCGAGCGCAAGAACCGCTGTGTCCTCGTCGCCCGCCACCGCTGGGCAGGCCCCCTCGCGGACGCGCTCGGCGAGGACGAGGCGCGGCATGCCAGCGAACGTTGCGCCAACCGGATCGAGCGCGCCATCAGCACGCAGGCCGGGCTGATCCTGCATCAGGCGCCGGAGCAGACCGTGGCCGCGTTCGAGCGCAGTGATGCGGGCGTGCAGGCGGCTGTCGACATCCTGCAGCGCATTCACAATCTGCCGCCGCTGCGGGGTGCGCGCCAGCCCGTGAGGCTGGGGCTGCACTACGGCATCGTCGACGGCGCCGAGGCGGGTGCGCTCGAAGTCAGCGGCGAGGGCGTGACGGTAGCCAGCCAGCTTGCCGAACTATGCGAGGATGAGCAGGCCCTGGTGTCGGGCACGGCGGTCATGGTGGCAAGCAGCGCCGTGCGCGCGCTGATCAGCGCTCAGCCGCTGGTCGGCCCCAACTGGGCACGGCTCGAATGGCCCGTGCATGCGATCGGTCAGCGTACCGGCCTCGTCACGTCGATCCCGGCCTCGGCGCGGCTGACGCAGCGCCTGCGCCTGCGTCACCAGCAGGACGTACTCTTCGTCGAGGAGATGCGCCCGGTCCTGCTGCTGGGCCGTGAGCTCGGCAACGACCTGACCATCATGGACCCACGCGCATCGCGCCAGCATGCAAGGATCGAGCGCCGGCGCGAGGGCTTCGTGCTGTTCGACCAGAGCAAGAACGGCACCTACGTCGCGATCGAAGGACAGACCGAACGCCACATCAGGCAGGACCGCATGGTGCTCAACGGTTCAGGCCGCATCGGCTGCGGCTTCTCCGCCGACGAGGTCGACCGCGACCTGGTGTTCTTCGACATCGTCTGAGCCGCGGCGAGCCCCGTGCCAGGCGGCGGCGCCGGCGCTTTCGCCCGACGCCGCCGTCGGGTCAGCCCTTCATGCACTCGGCGATGAATGCCTTGCGCTTGCTCCCCCGCAGCGACTGCTCGGTGGCCGACTGGTTGCACGCTTTCTTGCGCACCAGGTCCTCGGCGCTCATGGACTCGGCCTCGGTTGAGGCAAGCGCGGTCTTGACTTCGCCGGCCGCCGAAACCTTCTCGCCCCCACCCGCGCCATCACCCTCTGCAGCGGCCGGGACCGGCGCCGGCGCAGATGCGGCCGGCGCAGCGGCCGGGGTGTCGCCGGTCACGCCGGCCGCATGCCGGCCGCGCAGGCAGTTGCTCATGAACGCCTTGCGCTCGTCGCCCTTGAGCACCTGCTCCTTCGCCTCGGCGTTGCAGCGCTTCATGCGTTCGTGCTGCGGATTGGCCCAGGCCTGGGCGGGGCTCAGCGCCATCAGTGCAAGGCTGGCGCACACGGCGCCGACAATGGTCTTCATCGAATCTGCTCCCTGGTCACGATTTACGCGAAATGCGTAACCGGATTTTGCATATGACATTTTCTTCAGTCAATTACATTGTCATTCTTGCGCGGAATTCGGGCTCGCCTGCCGCGCGGGGGCATCCATGCTGACCGGTGAGCTTGCCGCCCTCGGCAGCCTGGCCCTGTCCGCATTCCTCGCCGCCACCGTGCTGCCTGGCGGGTCCGAGGCCGTGTTCGCCGGCGTGCTGGCGCTGCACCCGGAACTCGCCCCCGCCGCAGTGCTGACGGCGACCGTAGCCAACACTGCAGGTGGCATGAGCACCTACCTGCTCGGCCGCCTGCTCCCGCGCAAGGAGACGCCGCCGCGCCTGGCGATGGTGGCGCGCTGGGGCAGCGTCACGCTGCTGCTATCGTGGGTACCGCTCCTCGGCGATGCCTTGTGCGCCGCCGCCGGGGTGCTGCGCCTGAACTGGCTCGCCTGCCTGCTGTGGATGGGGGCAGGCAAGGGCCTGCGCTACCTGGCCATCGCCTGGGCCATGCAGTGAGCGCGGTGTTGTCTGGCCTATACTCGCGGGCCTCCCCGACCGTTTCCGGAGCCCCCATGTCCGCAATCGAACGCCACGGCGTCACCGTCCGCTACGCCGACGCCGTCATCCACAACGATGTGATCCACCTCGTCGAAGTGCCCGTGAGCGCTGACGCCGACATCTGCGTGCAGACCCGGGAGGTGCTCGAGAGCCTCGAGCGCCAGCTCCTGAAGCTGGGCAGCAGTCCGGCGCGGATCCTGATGGCCACCCTGTATATGACCGACCTCGCCGACTGCGCCGCCATGAATGCGATATGGGACGCGTGGATCCCGCCCGGCAGCGCCCCCGCGCGTGCATGCGTGAAAGTCGCCGGGCTGGTCGATCCGGGCTGGCGGATCGAGATCGCGCTGACCGCAGCACGCTGACCCGCTCGCCCCCGCCCGCCGGAAAGCGCCCCGCGGGCCCGCAAACCGCGCTGCCACGCGCCTTCGCGGGGAATCCACGCCCGCGTTAAGGTCTTGTTTTTTGCTGCATGGTGCACTGCGGTTGGTTAGAATGAGGCTCTTCCCTGCAGCCGCTTCCCGGTAGCCCAATGAGCCAACGCCTGCGCGAAATCCCGTACAACTACACGTCTTTCTCCGACCGCGAGATCATCATCCGCCTGCTCGGAGCGGACGCCTGGGCGGTGCTCGACGAGCTGCGCGCCGAACGCATCACCGGCCGCTCCGCGCGCATGCTTTACGAAGTACTCGGCGACATCTGGGTGGTGCGCCGCAACCCCTATCTTGAAGACGACCTGCTCACCAGCCGCGAGCGCCGCGAGGCGCTGATCGGCGCGCTGCACCATCGCCTGAACGAGGTCGACAAGCGCCGCCAGGGCAACGACCGCGTCGCCATGCTGATCGTGCGCGGCCGTGAGGCGGTGTCCGACTTCGAGCGCTGGTTCGACGACACCGCGCGCCGACGCAAGGCGGTGCTCAAGGCGCTGGCAAAGCACACCCGCCGCGACAACATCTGCTTCGACGGCCACGCCCGCGTCTCACACGTCACCGACGCCACCGACTGGCGGGTCGAATACCCGTTCGTGGTGCTCTACCCCGACACCGAGGAAGAGATGGCACCGCTGGTGCGCGAGTGCATCGCGCTCGGCCTGACCATCATCCCGCGCGGCGGCGGCACCGGCTACACCGGCGGCGCGGTGCCGCTCGACGCCAGCTCGGTGGTGATCAACACCGAGAAGCTGCTCGCCATGAGTGCGGTCGAACCCACCGTGCTGCCGGGCCTCGATGGCCCGATGGCCGAACCCTACCCCACGATCCGCACCGGCGCCGGCGTGGTCACCGAGCGCGTGTCGGAAGCCGCCGCGCTCGCCGGCCGCGTGTTCGCGGTCGACCCGACCTCGGCCAGCGCATCCTGCATCGGCGGCAACATCGCCATGAACGCCGGCGGCAAGAAGGCCGTACTGTGGGGCACCGCGCTCGACAACCTGGCGTGGTGGAAGATGGTCACGCCCGACGGTAACTGGCTCGAGGTCGAGCGCCTCGACCACAACTTCGGCAAGATCCACGAGCAGGAGACCGTCCGCTTCCGCCTGCGCCGCTTCGACGGCCTCACCAACGCGCCGCTCGGCGAGGAGATCCTCGCCATGCCGGGCGCCGCCTGCCGCAAGGTGGGCCTGGGCAAGGACGTCACCGACAAGTTCCTCGGCGGCGTGCCGGGGGTGCAGAAGGAAGGCACCGACGGCCTGATCGTGGCCGCGCGCTGGGTGCTGCACAAGATGCCGCCGGTCACGCGCACGGTGTGCCTGGAGTTCTTCGGCCAGGTGCGCGAGGCGGTGCCGGCGATCGTCGAGATCACCGACTTCTTCAAGCCGGGCGGCGCCGGCCACGCCGCGGGCGTGCAGCTCGCCGGCCTCGAGCACCTCGACGAGCGCTACGTGAAGGCGGTCGGCTACGCGACCAAGGCGCGCCGCCACGGCCGTCCCAAGATGGTGCTGATCGGCGACATCGTCGGCCACGACGAGGATGCGGTGATGAAGGCCGCCTCCGAAGTGGTGCGCATGACCAACGCGCGCGGTTCCGAGGGCTTCATCGCGGTCAGCCCCGAGCAGAGGAAGCGCTTCTGGCTCGAGCGCAGCCGCACCGCGGCGATCTCGCGCCACACCAACGCGTTCAAGATCAATGAGGACGTGGTCATCCCGCTGCCGCGCATGGGCGAATACTGCGACGGCATCGAGCGCATCAACATCGAGCTCTCGCTGCAGAACAAGATCGCGCTGTGCGACGCGCTGAGCGAGTTCCTGCAGGGCGAACTGCCGCTCGAGGTCAAGGACGAGGTGGTCGACCGCGACGCGCTGATCGCCGACCACCGCGCCCAGGCGCTCGAGCAGGTCGCCGCCGTGCGCCGGCGCTGGCAGTGGCTGCTCGACCATCTCGACCAGCCACTGGCCGAAGCCGCCAGCCACTGGCCGAAGCCGAGGCACAGTTCGCCGACTACGGCGTGCGCGCCGGCGAACTCTCCAACCGCACCGTCGATCCGACGCTGTTCCACCGCCTGCAGGACTACTCGATCCGCGTGTCGTGGAAGGAGGAGCTGCGTCCGCTGCTCGAGCAGACCTTCGACGGCGCGCTGTTCGCCCGCATCCTCGCGCGCATCAACGAGATCCACCACGAGGTGCTGCGCGGGCGCGTCTTCGTCGCACTGCACATGCACGCGGGCGACGGCAATGTGCACACCAACTTGCCGGTCAACTCCGACCATTACGAGATGCTGCAGACCGCCAACCGCGCGGTTGATCGCATCATGGCGTTGGCACGCAGCCTGAACGGCGTCATCTCCGGCGAGCACGGCATCGGCATCACCAAGCTCGACTACCTCACCGACGAGGAGATGGCAGCGTTCTGGGACTACAAGGCCAGGGTCGACCCGGAGGGCCGCTTCAACCGCGGCAAGCTGATGCGCAAGGGCCCGATCAAGGGCAACCTCGACAACGCCTACACCCCCAGCTTCAACCTGATGGGCCACGAGTCCATCATCATGGAGCAGACCGACGTCGGCGACATCGCCCACGACATCAAGGACTGCCTGCGCTGCGGCAAGTGCAAGCCGGTGTGCTCGACCCACGTGCCGCGCGCCAACCTGCTCTACAGCCCGCGCAACAAGATCCTGTCCACCTCGCTGCTGATCGAGGCCTTCCTGTACGAGGAACAGACCCGGCGCGGCGTGTCGCTGGCGCACTGGGCCGAGTTCGAGGACGTGGCCGACCACTGCACCATCTGCCACAAGTGCGAGAAGCCCTGTCCGGTGGACATCGACTTCGGCGACGTGTCGATCAAGATGCGCAACCTGCTCAGGAAGCAGGGCAAGAAGTCGTTCAACCCGGGCAAGGCCGCGGCGATGGCCTTCCTCACCATCAAGGACCCGGCGACGATCAAGGCGATGCGCGTCGGCATGATGGACTGGGGCTACAAGGCGCAGCGCTGGGCACACGAGATGGGCAAGAAGTTCGGCCTCATCCAGCCGCAGGTCAAGGCGCCGCCGGCCACGCTCGGCAAGGCACCGATCAAGGCCCAGGTGATCCACTTCATCAACAAGCCGATGCCCGGCAACCTGCCCAAGCGCACCAGCCGCGCGCTGCTCGACATCGAGGACGACAAGGTCATCCCGGTGATCCGCGACCCGCAGAAGGCCAACGGCGAATCCGAAGCCGTGTTCTACTTCCCCGGTTGCGGCTCGGAGCGCCTGTTCAGCCAGGTCGGGCTAGCCACCCAGGCCATGCTCTATCACGTCGGCGCGCAGACCGTGCTGCCGCCGGGCTACCTGTGCTGCGGCTATCCGCAGACCGCCGCCGGCGAGGAAGACAAGGGCCAGAAGATCACCACGGACAACCGCGTGCTCTTCCACCGCGTCGCCAACACGCTCAACTACCTCGACATCAAGACCGTGATCGTGTCCTGCGGCACCTGCATGGACCAGCTGCAGAAGTACGAATTCGAGCGCATCTTCCCCGGCTGCCGCCTGCTCGACATCCACGAGTACCTGATGGAAAAGGGCGTCAAGCTCGACGGCGCACAGGGCGTCAAGTACATGTACCACGAGCCCTGCCACACGCCGATGAAGGTCCATTCGGGCATCAAGGTGGCCAACGAGCTGATGGGCACCCGCGTCGACCTGTCCGACCGCTGCTGCGGCGAATCGGGCACGCTGGCGGTCGCGCGCCCGGACATCTCCACCCAGGTGCGCTTCCGCAAGCAGGAGGAGATCGAGAAGGGCGCAGCCGCACTGCGCGAGGGCGACGCCAGCGTGAAGGTGAAGATGCTGACCTCCTGCCCGAGCTGCCTGCAGGGCATGCACCGCTACGCCAACGACGCCGGCGGCATCGAGCCCGACTACATCGTGGTCGAGCTCGCCAAGCACCTGCTGGGCGAGAACTGGCTGCCGGACTACGTGGCGAAGGCCAACAGCGGGGGGATCGAGCGCGTGCTGCTGTAAGGGCGGCGACTCCCTTGCCGATGCGGGCCGGCGGGCGCAAGCCTCCGGCCCGCGTCACGTCATCGGCTCCCGGCCCTGCCGGCCCCCGCGCACGGCGC
>CZCA01000346.1_pt1 | contig 32805 bp, 28 predicted proteins | sample 591981 | NCBI WGS metagenome assembly CZCA01 (sample SAMEA3556810, study PRJEB10932) | anaerobic digester metagenome | reverse complement strand
CGCAGCACGCGCACCACGGCGCGGCTGGTCTGGCTCTTGCCTGCGCCAGTGCGCGACGCACAGATCGCCACCACCGGCTTGGTGGAAGGGAGCATCGTCTGCGCCGGGCCGAGCAGCATGAAGTTGGCGCCCGCCGCCATTACGCGCGCACTGACGTGCATCACGTGGTCGTAGGTCACATCGCTGTAGCTGAAAACGGCGTCGTCGATGCGCTCATCGCCGATCAGCCGCTCCAGTTCACTTTCCCCCAGGATCGGGATGCCGGCGGGATAGCGTGCGCCTGCCAGTTCCGCCGGATAACGCCGATTCTCGATGTAGGGGATCTGGGTGGCGGTGAAGGCGACTACCTCGTAGTCGGGGTTGTCGCGAAAGTAGACGTTGAAGTTGTGGAAGTCGCGCCCGGCGGCTCCCATGATGAGTACGCGCTGCGCCATTGCAGAGAGTCCTTTCTAAATACAGCGGTCGATAGCAAATTTGCCCGCCACACAGCGCGGCGGCAAGCCTTCCCAGTCTACCCGCGTTGTCAAGCTGGTTACACTGCCTGCCGGTAGGGTCTATGCGCTGGTCAGATGACCAGGGAAGTGCAGCCGGCGCGAGGGACTCGGTTTCGTGTCGATTGCCCCACAGCGATACGGGTCGAAATTGTCGAAAACCGCAACTCGCCCGCCGGTATGCGTACACCGTCAGGATTAGCGGCCAACCAAATTAGCGATGTCAGCGGCAATATCGCCTTTGGGCGCGTCGTGGGGAAAAATCTCGCGCAGATTGTTCTCTTTATCGATGATGTAGACAAAGGCAGTGTGGTCGATGAGATAGTCAGCGGCGCTCTGTGACGCTTCAAGGACGCGTTTCTCGGCGTAGACGCCGTAATCCTTTTTAACCCGCGTCAACTCGTCCTCCTGCAAATAGAGACCGTAAAAGTCCTTGTTGAAGGCGCCAACATAGGATGCAAGCCGGTCTGGGGTATCGCGCGCAGGATCGAACGAAACGAAAATAAAGGCTGTCTCCGCATGTTCGGCTTCGGTCAGACTTTCAGCAACGCCCTTCATATTGGCAAGGGTCAATGGACAAATATCCGGGCAGAAAGTATAGCCAAAAAATACGACCTTCACCCGATTCTGCAATCCACTCAACGTAAAGGGTGTATTATCCAGGTTGACGCCGCTAATCTCCGGGGCGGGAATCACCGGGTCATAGGGAGTGCCGCGAAAATCATTGGTCTGGCTGCATCCGCTCAGGGACAGCGCCAACATCAACAATGCTGCCACCAACAAGCCTGACGCCTGGTGACGCCGGCAATGGTTACACAAAGTCACTCGGTTCATATTAACCTTCACTTTCACTCGTCTCAGTTGGAGGCAGCGACGCCGCCAGAACCCCAAATAATTGCTTCGTGTTTGTAAACATCGGTCACGCCTATAACTGGCAGGTAAAATGAAGAATATGTGTATTGTTGCGCCGAAGCAACTCTAGGATCGCGCCAGAATGTAAGAACGAATTGAGATCATCACATACAATTTGCGTAATGCGAGCCATTTGACAAAAGTATAAACAAAACACATCATTAAGTAGTGATATGACAATATAGTGGAGTTAGTTTGTGCTACTAAGTTCTAAAAAACTCGAACTCGAACTAAAAGCGAAGTTGTTTCGTGGACTTGCTGATACGTCCCGGCTGTCGATCTTGGAGACTCTACGAACTCAGCCATTGAATGTCAGCGAGATTGTACATGCAACTGGACTCCGCCAATCCAACATCTCCAACCATCTTGGATGCCTGCGCGATTGTGGTTTGGTAACGAGTGAACAACGCGGTCGGCATATTTATTATCGCCTCACCGACGATCGAATTGATGACTTGCTGCACATGACAGAAGAAATCCTTTCCGATGTCGCCAACGGCGTCTACCAATGCACACGCTACGAAAGTCCAACAGAGCCATACCAGTGATCCTGTTGCTTGTCGCGTGTCGGCCTTGTCCAAAACCAAAGTAAAACTAAACGAATGACAAACCCGCCTCTCGAAAACTTGCTATTCAAAGTCCCACAGATGGATTGCGCCGCCGAAGAACAGCTCGTCCGCATGCACTTATCCAGCATCGCCGATGTTAAGCGCCTCGCTTTCGATTTGTCACAGCGTACTGTGGTCGTCACCCATACCGGCAGCAACGCCGTGATCGAACGCATGATGCACGAGTTAAACCTAGGTGCGTCTTTGGTCGGACACAGCCAGATCGATAAAATGGAGCCGAGCATTGACGACGATCGTCAACGCAAGTCCCTGATCATCGTCCTGCTAATCAACGCAACGCTGTTTGCCGTGGAACTGGCGACTGGTATTGTCGCTAACTCGATGGGTTTGGTTGCCGATAGCCTGGACATGCTGGCCGACACCCTTGTGTACGGCATGAGTCTGTTTGCCGTTGGCAAGGCACTACAGCACAAGAAACGGGTTGCCCAGATTAGCGGCTATTTCCAGCTTGGCCTGGCTCTGTTTGGCCTCGTTGAGGTCGTGCGGCGCTTCTTGGGTGCAGGCGACGAACCCAACTTCGCTCTCATGATCGGTATCTCCCTCTTGGCCTTGACCGGTAATGTTGCATCACTGCTCGTGCTGCAGCGCGCCGCCAATCATGAGGTGCACATGAAGGCCAGCTGGATCTTCACAACAAACGATGTGCTAGTCAATATTGGTGTAATTTTGGCCGGTGTTCTCGTCTTCATGACCGGCTCCAAGATACCCGACCTGTTGGTGGGTGCCGTGGTGTTCTGCCTGGTGGCCTACGGTGCTTTCCGCATCCTAAAGCTGTCTAGATAACACTCTGTCTTGGAAAACCGACTGGCAATTTGCCTTGCAGATGTCCAGGGATAGCACCACGTCGCGCCAATTGTTTCGCCAACTGCACAATCCGGTAAGCGCAGCCAAAAGCTACTGGCTGGTCGTCGACGATCACCACGATTCCAGCGGTTGGTGACTCTTATTTTCGTATGCGCCCGTATCTTCTCAATCCTCATCTTTTTGTTACCAACATCAGCAACCCGATCAAAAGGGGTTGATGCACCAAATAGATTGTAAGTGAATGCCTGCCCAGAAGACCTAGCCAGGGTGTAGCGCGCGCGGGATGTCCGATAAGAGAAAACCGCCGCTTCCCATCAGGATAAAGCAGATTCCCGAGAAAGACACCTAGCAATACGACCCCAAACCATGGAATCAGCGGGAAGTAGTCAACATATACGTGGTTTGCTGGCTGAAGACCCAGCCATATCCACCATGAACCGGCAACCGTAACCGTCTGCAACCAGCGCCATATCAGCGCCAAGCCAATCCATGCCATCAGATTGAGCCACTTCAATCGCAAAAACGGCCACGCCAGGATGGTCGCCACGCCGATGAAATGTAGTATGCCAAATATCACGGCGAGGTTCGGGCCAAAGACGACTCCTGTAACCACTGTGACGAGCATTCCCCAGGCAAAGATGCGCAGCCCACGGGCAGCCATTTGCTTGAAAATCTCGCGCTCCGGTGTTCCCTTGCGACGATGCTGTGCGGTGGAAAGCACCAGCGACACACCAACCAGAGCAATGAATAACCCGGCAGTAGCGCGCTGAAAATAGAACCAGAAGGGATTGGTAAAGATAACGTCGGTCACACCAAAGTAATTCAGGTCAAACATCAGGTGATAGATGACCATCATCACGATGGCGACGCCGCGTAGCATGTCAATCTCGGCATAACGTGCGCCAGGATTTTGATGGGGTGATACGACGACTGCCCCTGTGATTCTATCGACCGGTGTGCCCATAGAGTGCGCTACGGCTGATCTTCAACCGGTACATTTAATGTTATTTCGCCTGCCCTCTCAAAGAGCAACGTTGCTGTGATTTCGTCGCCTGGAGCAAGCGGCTCGGCAACACCTATTAGCATAATATGTTTGCTACCGGGCAATAGCACAACGATGCTGCGCGGCGCAACCACATAGCCTTCGGGTCGCGGCTCCATGCGCACTACGCCGTTCTCTGTGATCGATTCATGCGTCTCAGCCATACCGGATGGGCTGCGCACAGAGAGCAGCCGATCTGCCTGGTCGGTCGGATTGACGATCGTCAGATAGATGGCGCTATTGCCGTTGGGGACGACCGATGGCCTCGCCCAGGCGCCTTCAATGCGCAGACTGTCGCCTGTCAGCGCCGGCGCGGTTGGTGTTGCTGCCGGGGCCGCACATGCCGCCAGCCCGCTCAGTATGCTAATTGTTACAATGACAAGGAGGATTCGTTGCATGATGTGATTCCCATTTCTTGATCTGTCGCCCATAATCGTTGCCACCTATTTTCGATATACCAGCAGACGCAGTGCGTTGAGTACGACGACAATGGTGCTGCCCTCATGCAACACGACCGCGCCGCTCAACTGCACGACGCCTGACACCGACGTGAGAATAAGCAGCGCAATAACGCCTAGGGAAATCGCCAGATTTTGACGAATGATGGCGCGGCTGGCGCGGCTGAGGCCGATGGCAAAGGGCAACTTATGCAGGTCGTCGGCCATCAACGCAACATCGGCGGTCTCCAATGCCACCGCCGTGCCCGCCCCGCCCATCGCAATGCCCACAGTGGCCGTTGCCAGCGCCGGCGCATCGTTGACGCCGTCGCCGACCATCGCTATCGGGCCGTATTCCTGTTGCATCGCCTTGATCGCATCTAGTTTCTGTTCGGGCAACAGACCGGCGCGCACATCGGTGACGCCAACCTCGGCGCCAATCCGCTGCGCTACAGACTCATTATCACCAGTGAGCATAACGAGCTTCTTGACGCCTAATGCAAGCAGACGATTCATGGTCACGCGAACATTCGGACGCGCCATGTCCGCCAGCCCTAGCACGCCCAGGAAACGACCATTTTGGCTAACCGCCATCGTCGTCTTTCCGGCAGCTTCCATACGCTCAACAATATCGATAAGCGATGCAGGGATTGGATGGCCGGCGGTTTCACGAAATAGCTGCAAAGAACCGATGAGCACAGGTTGCCCTTCCACAATACTCTTTACCCCGCGACCGCTAATGTTCTCCAACCCATCGGAGGGCGGAAGCGCCAGTTGTTGTTCCCACGCCGCCTGCACCACGGCCACGGCCAATGGATGGCTGGACTGCTGCTCGACGGCAGCAGCAGTGCGCAGCAACTCGTCAGGTGACGCACCGTTGACCGTGATGATGTCGGTAATTGCAAACTTGCCCTCGGTTAGTGTGCCAGTCTTGTCGAAGGCAACGACGTTGAGTGCGCCCAGATTTTCCAGATGCACGCCGCCTTTGATCAGCACGCCATTGCGCGCGCCCTGTGCAATGCCCGCCAGCACTGCCGCCGGCGTGCCAATCGCCAGCGCACAGGGTGAGGCAGCTACCAACAGCAACATGCCGCGGTAGAAGCTCTCTGTCAGAGTCATCCATCCAAGCAGCGGGGGCACCGCGATCACGAGACCGACAAAGATCAACACGGCAGGCACAAACCAGGCGGTAAATCGTTGCGTGAACTGTTGTGTCGGGCTTTGCTGTTCCTGTGCTTCGGCGACCAGGCGCATGATGCGGCTGAGCGTATTGTCCTGCGCCACCTGGGTCACGCGGATGTCGAGGGCGTTCTCTATATTGATAGACCCAGCAAAGACCGCATCGCCCGCACCTTTGGCAACCGGCATGCTTTCGCCGGTGATCGCAGCTTGGTCGATGGCGCTTGTTCCGCGTACGATCTCACCGTCCACCGGGATGCGGTCACCGGGCCGCACCACCACAACTTCATCAATCGCTAGCGTCTCTACCGGTTGCTCGATGATCTGGTCGCCACGCTTGACATACGCCTGCTTGGGCATCAAGGCGCCCAGTTCACCGATGGCATTGCGCGCCCGATCCAGGGCGTAGTGTTCGCCGGCGTGACCAAGACCAAACAAAAAGAGCAGAAAAGCGCCTTCCGCCCACTCGCCCAAGATTGCGGCGCCCGCCGCGGCCGCCAACATGAGCACATCCGTGTCGAATTGACCCTTGAACAGACCGGGGATGGCATGGGTGGCAATGTCGTAGCCGCCAGCGAGATAGGCCAACACATAAAAGAACCATGCTACCTGCGCCGGCATGGCAAAGAATGTCTCACCGCCCCAGCCGACCAGCAAAAACAGACCGGCCATCGTCACCAACAAAAGCGGCCAACGCTCCTGCGCCCAGTGCGGAAGAAACGCCGGTGCGCTACCGTGATCATGGTTGCCGTGTGGTTCAGCCTCGCCCGCCAGCGGCGCCGGTTGTTCTGGACGCGGTTCCAGCGGTTGATACCCGCGCGAACGTAGCATTTGGTCAATGTAAGTGCGCGTCAACTGCGTCGTGTCATACGCAACGAACGCCACCCCGGCGGCATAGTTGACGTTGGCATGTAGCATACCAGGGAGCACCGCCAACTGACGCGTCAGTACATCGGCGGCGTCAGCAGCATTCATCCCCCGGATAGGAATCTGTTCGTGCCGATACTGCGAAGTCACTTCGGCGCCCGCCATCTGTGCCAGCCGTTCGATGTGCGGCAATGGCAGTAGGTTTGGGTCGTAGTGAATACATAATTCAGCGTGACCATTTGTGCGGTCGATGTGGGCATAGTCGACGCCCCAGTGCGCCTGTAATCGCTCCGTCAAAAAGTGCACACAGGCGTCGCCGTGGTCGATTTCGGGCAACACCAAGCCAAGTTCGAGTTTGAGTTTTTTCATCGAAGCTACCGTAACCCAGCTAACGCATAAACAAATGTTGATGTATTAGACAAAAAAGAGAGAAGCTACTCATGGCTGACATGATCGACGCCTTGATGGTAGAGTTGGTGGATATGTTCGTCAGTCAACGTATAGAAAACGTGCTTGCCCTCTTTGCGTGCCGTGACGATGCGCAATGTACGCAGAATGCCCAGATGGTGCGACACGGCCGGCTGGCTCATGCCTAACACAAGACACAAGTCACCGACGCAGAGTTCGGTGTGCGCCAACAACCCGACAATGCGCACCCGCGCCGGATCCGAAAGCGCCTTGAACAACTCAGCGGCATGCGTAGCCGTGATGCCATCAAGCAAATGGCTGCTGGCTGCCTGAGCAAGCGTCGAGTCGCTGTGGTTGTCGCTGCAAATCGTTTGGCGTGGTCGCATATCCGCCTCAATAAATAAACAATCGTTTATGCGTTGATGATAATAGTAGCGCTGGAGATTGTCAAGTTCGCCTCAAAGCAGGGGTGTACTTCACAGTTGGGGCACTTCACAGTTGAGGCAAAAAAGACTACAACGGATTGAGACAGGAAGCGGATAAAGCAGTCACACTGCGGCAACATCATAAATCGGTTGCACAGAGGAAATCGAACCATGGCGCGCACAACCATCGACATTGGCTTGCTCTTTACCACGCGCATCGTGCGTCTCTTTGCCTACGGCTTCTTGTCGGTGGTATTGGTGCTCTATCTCGCGGAGATCGGCTTGCCCTCCGGCCAGATTGGGCTGCTGCTGAGCTTGACGCTGCTGGGGGACGCCGCCATCTCGTTGTGGCTGACGACCTCGGCGGATCGGCTGGGGCGAAGGCGCATGTTGCTGCTGGGCGCGGCGTTGATGGCCGGCGCTGGCGTGGCCTTTGTCATCACGCGCAATCCGCTGCTGCTGCTCGTCGCCGCCATCGTCGGCGTGATCAGTCCCAGCGGCAACGAGATCGGGCCATTTCTTTCCATCGAGCAGGCCTCGCTCACCCAACTGGTGACGGATCGCCAGCGCACGCGCGTCTTTGCCTGGTACAACCTGGCGGGGAGCTTTGCCACGGCGCTGGGTGCGCTCTGCGCCGGTTTGCTGGCGCAGTGGCTGCAGAACCGCGGCTGGCTGGCGGTGGACGCCTATCGCACGGTGATCGTGCTCTACGCTGGGATCGGCGGCGTGCTGCTTGTGCTCTTTCTGCTGCTTTCCTCCGCCATCGAAGTGCGGCCGTTAGCGGCCGCGTCAACCGGGACGCGTGTGTTGGGGCTGCACAAGTCGCGCGGCGTGGTGTTCCAGTTGAGTGCGCTCTTTGCGCTCGACGCCTTTGCCGGCGGCTTTATCGTGCAGAGCATCATGGCCTACTGGTTTCACGTCCACTTTGGCGCCGACGTCGAATTGATCGGCGCCATTTTCTTTGGCGCCAATCTGCTGGCGGGCATCTCGGCGCTGCTGGCCGTGCGCATCGCCGCGCGCTTTGGGCTGATCAACACGATGGTCTTCACACACATCCCGTCGAACATCCTGCTGATGCTGGTGCCCTTCATGCCGACGCTGCCGCTGGCGATCGCGGTGCTGCTGCTGCGTTTCTCGATATCGCAAATGGACGTGCCGACGCGCCAGTCCTACACGATGGCGGTCGTGGCGCCAGATGAACGCTCGGCGGCTTCGGGCGTGACCAGCATTGCGCGCTCGCTGGGTGCGGCCGCATCGCCGGCGCTGAGCGGGCTGCTGCTGGCGAGCACGCTCACCTTCAGCGCACCCTTCATCATTTCAGGTGGGCTGAAGATCGTCTATGATTTGCTGCTCTACCGGAAGTTTCGCAGTGTGAAGCCGCCTGAGGAAAAACTGGCGTAGCCAGCCGAGGGATGCACTTCAAGTTGGGGGCGCCCATTACGTCCCCGGCACGCTGCGACAGATGGTGGCCTGACCAGGAAATTTGCGCAGCGTGCCGGGGACGTTTTCTGCCCCAAGCGTGCAGTACATCCCAGCCGCGGCATACGGTAACTGTTCAGGCTGCGCCCAGACGAGACTCGAAATAGAACGCGGATGACGCGGATGGGGCGGATTTTCGCAGATTGGATCAGCGCAAATCCGCCCCATCCGCGTTCTATTCCAACCGGCTGAACGGTTACGGCATACGTTTCAACTTCCAGACCCACACATGCGTGTCCAGCACGATCACCGCAGCACTGCCCAATCTTCGGTGGCTACCGGATCGGTAGGCGCATCATACTTGACTACTGTATCTTTCAACGCAAAAGCCTGTACATCAGACGACTCCATGCACCGGGACAAGATGATGATCTCGACCAGTTCGCCGGGGGGAAATGGCAGTTGCTTCAGGCGCAGTTCACCATCCTGGGGAACAACAGTTTCTGTTCGATATGCTTGCGTGTGGCGCCTCACGTTTCGCAACGACCTTCACACAGATGATCCTACGCCAGTATACCATAATACCGTTTCGACATCCTCGAACCGCACGACCCCAGCCGTGAGGACAACGCCATCAAAGCCGTCGGGCTGGCGGAGTTTGCCGAACAGCGCTGGGCGCGCTTCGGCCGCATTCAATTGATCCGCAAACAGAAGGGGCCGGACGGCAAGGAGCACTTCTACCGGCTGGATGTGGGCAAGGAAGCGGTGCGCAAACAGGTGCTGAAGGTTGCCAGCAACGATCAACTGGACAGCATCTTCAACGCGGCGGTTACGCTGTCATGATCCGCGGTGTTGGTGAGAAGCGCGTACATGGCGCGTATAACACTGCTGTCGCCAGTGTAGGCGGGCGCGGCGCGGTTGTATGTCCATCGCCCTAGGTACAACGGATGAAAAAAGGGACTGTACACGAAAATTATCGCGAAGGAGTTCGTTTAGTTTCAGGCGCTACTGACGCGCACCAACTGACCAGGGGCGGCCTTTGCGAGCGCAGATTCAATTGCTGGAATCAGGGACTTTACATCGGCGTACCGATTTGTCTTAGCGATCACCAGAACGATCGCAAGATCGATGGCTGTCCAATTCTGCTCGTACTCAATGCCGCGATCCATCGTGATGAATGCATCAAACTCCGCGGCAGCTAGACTGAGCAAAGCGCCATTCTTTTCACCCTTCCAGCCTCGCCCAGCCACGGTCATTACGTGGAATTGTGGGCCGAAGTCATGACGCAGACGATGATCCAGTTGTTCATCAAGCAGCACGCGCATGAGCCACCCTCGATGAAGCAGTCTGAAACGCAAATTCGAGAAATGCCTCAGCTTGCTGGCGGCTGACGGAAGGAAATCCTGTCAGGAAATCCTCCAGCGTATCACCGGCCTTCAGGTGATCGAGCAGGCTTGCTACAGGTACGCGCGTGCCAGCAAAAACAAGCGCACCGTGTAAAACATCTTGGTTCTGCGAGACAATTTCTGTGATATTCATGCTGTTCACCACTCCCGGCAACCAAACAGACGTCTTTGAGTAAGCAAATTATACCGCATTGTGGCCTGTTGGCTGCAGCCAGCGCCGGGCCGGGTGTACTTCCCGCTTGGGGTAGAAAACGTCCCCGGCACGCTGCTGCAGATGACGGCATGACCAGGAACCTTGTGCAGCGTGCCGGGGACGTTGCGAGCGATCGAGCGTCAATTATCAATGTTGAGTCGGCACGCCCACGTGCCAGCCGTTCGCACGTGGGCGTGCGAACTAAACCAGAAGCCGAGTTTCTTGGAGAAACTCGGCTTCTCTCTCGCACATCACGTTAGCAGCCGGCCGGTGCGCGCAGCTCAGGATGCTGGCGCAGCATCGTTTCGATCTCGACCGTGGCTTGCTGGACGAAGGTGCGCACGGTCGCGACCGCGGCGTCGCGGTCTTCGGTCGCCCGCTTGGCCGCCGTCTGCGCGCTGCGCTGCGCCGTCATCACCGCCGCCAACGCCTGGAGTGTGGCCTGTGTCTCGGTTACGCGGGCGGGGCCAAAGGTCGCCGCCGTCAACACGCTGGCATAGGGTTCGCCCTGCGCCACCGCCAGCATTGCCGTCGCCGATTGCACAAAATCGGCCAGGTTGGTCGGCGGCGCCTCATCCAATCCCAGCGCCATCTTGCCCGGCGCGCTGCGCACCACCGTGCGCGCCACACGCCGGAACGCACCATAGGCCGTCCGCGCCGCGCGCTGTGCTTCGGCCTGACGTTCGGTGGCCTCCAGCGCCGCCACCATCGCCAGCCGCCGCGCCGCGATGGCTTCATCCGCCGCATCGCAGCGGGACGCGCCCTCCGCCAGAAACGCCGGCGTCAGCCCATAAGCCGGCATGAGTTGGCGGAACGCGTCATCGGCGCCGGCCAACCCCGACAGCAACTCCCGCGCCCGGCGTAGCAGGGCGAGTTGTGCCTGGGATTGATGATGATGGATGGGTGCTTCCGGTTCGGGCGGTTCCGGCGCTGCCAGCGGGGCGCTGGCGGCGGCGCGCACCGGCAAAACGACCGGCCCTGCGCCATTGGTGACAAGCGGTACAGCATATTCAGTTTCGGCCAGCATCTGGAGTCTCCTTTCACTATGAAGGCCGCAAAGAGAGTTGACTCACGATGCCCGGGGAGAAAGGAGTTCACTGACCGGCGAAGGCTTCCCTGCACCACCCGCACGTGACAAAGGAACGCTTTCATCCGTAAACATCATGTCACCTATAACCATAATGAATTTCGGGGTGGCGTCATGCGGCAATCGGCGGAACCAAAAACGTCATTTGTCGTGTACCAAAACGCGCTGCGCCCATGCGTGAACGATCTAAATTTGCCTCTACAGAATCCGAATACGCGTTTGGGTGAAGTGACTGCGCCCCTGAACGATCCAATTTTGCCTTTAGACGATCTGAATTCGCATTGGGGTGACCTGAGTTTGCCGCTGGGCGATCTGAATTTGCTTCCAGGTGATCGGAACTTGTTGCTGACCGCTTTGATTTTGTATTCAGACGATCTGATTTTGCCTGTGGACGATCTGAATTTGCATTTGTGCGATCTGATTCGGCCCCTGAACGCTCCGCTTTTGCCTTTGGACGATCTGAATTCGCTTCTGGACGCTCCAAGAAGCCGCTTGAGGATTCCCTTCTTTGACGCAAAGACGCAACGGCGCAAAGAAAGCGCAGAGAACTGCCTGCACTCTTTGTTGTTTTCCCTCTGCGCATCTCTGCGTCTCTGCGCCTTGGCGTCAAAGTTGGTAATACTCATTCCGTCTCTAAGCGGCCGTTTGAGGATTCCTGCTTCGACGCAAAGACGCAACGGCGCAAAGAAAGCGCAGAGAAATGCCTACATTTCCTGTTGTTTTTCCTCTGCGTATCCCTGCGGCGCTGCGTCTTTGCGTCAGACTCCGCAAAAAATTGCAGCTACCCGACAGGATTTCCAAACTACTTGACACGCATTCTGAAATCGATTACACTGATAGACAGTCAATCGGACAATTTCATTTAAACTCACCGTGTCGGCAAGAATCGAAGACGTTGCGCGTCAGGCCGGGGTCTCCACCGCGACGGTGTCGCGGGTGCTCTCGGGAAAGCCATATGTCAGCGCGGCTGTGCGCCAGCGTGTGCTGGACGCCATTGGTGAGTTGAATTATCACCCCAGTCGCGTCGCCCGGTCGTTGCGCGTGCAGCGATCCAGCATTATCGGGCTCATTATTTCCGACATTCAGAACCCCTTTTTCACCGCCATCGTACGGGCGGTGGAAGATGTGGCGCAGCAACGTGGCTATTCAGTCATCCTCTGCAACTCCGACGAAGATGTCGAAAAAGAGTTGACCTATATTCAGTTGATGCTGGCTGAGCAAGTCTCCGGCATGATCGTTTCGCCGACGGCCAGCAACAACGAAGTCTACCGGCGGTTGGTGGAACGTCGCGTGCCGGTGGTGGCGATCGACCGTCGTGCGGATGACGTGCCAATGGACATGGTGGTGGGCGACAATGTGTCTGCTGCACATCAGTTGGTGTCACATCTAATCGAGAATGGCTATCGCAGGATCGGCGCCGTTTTGGGCATCCCCGAAGCAAGCACCGGCGCCGAACGATATCAGGGGTATCAGGAGGCGCTGCTCGAACATGGCTTGCCATTGGCGCCGGAATTGGTGCGGAGCGGCATGCCGCGCAGCCAGAACGGGTATGAACTCACCCTGGAGTTATTAGGACAGACGCTGCGGCCGGATGCAATTTTCACCGGCAATAATCTGCTCACGATTGGAGCGCTGCGGGCAATTCATGAGCTTGGGTTGCGGATACCTGACGATATTGCTGTGGCCGGTTTCGATGAACTGGATTGGATGTTTCTCGTCAAACCGGCATTGACAGTTGTGATGCAGCCGACTTACGAGATGGGACGGCAGGCGGCGGAACTGTTGCTGGCGCGGATCGATGATCCAGAACGGCCACCGCAACAGGTCGTGCTGCAGCCGACGATCAAAGTGCGCGAGTCAAGTCGTCGCGTGAGTGTAACTGTTTGAGTCTGTCGAAAGGAGGTGATCTGCGCAGAAGTGCGGTGGCGCCGCCCGATTTGTCCCCAGTTGTTCATGTGGTATTCACCTTTGAACCATTTATGGAATGTGTGAAAGGAGATTTCGTCCATGTTTCAACGCAAAATGAGCCTCTTGCTCAGCGTATTGGTGCTGCTGTCGATGGTGCTCTCGGCGTGCACCGTGACAGCGCCTGCGGCTCAACCAGCTGCCCCTGCCGCCGAAGGCGGCGAAGCAAGCTGGTGGCGCACGGCGGCGGAAGCGGCCGGTTGCAAAGACGTGACGCTGCGCGGCGTCTCGGAAAGCACCCCGCCCACGCGCTTTGCCGCCGAAGTGCTGGCGCCCGCCTTCACTGCAGAGACCGGCATCAAGGTCGAGCTGGAGCCGACTTCCTGGGACGAGATGTACAACAAGGCCATCAACGACATGCAGGCTGGCACCGGCATCTATGACTTTGTCTACATCGAACAGGACATCATCTACCAGTACCTGGCCAACAGCTATCTCACCAACTTGACGCAGTTGCTGGCCGACAACCCGGAACTGGCCTCGCCGGACTTCGATTTTGCCAAGTTCACTTCCTTCATTGACAACTTCAAGGATGCGGATGGCAATATCTACGGCGTGCCGATGGAAGCGTTCCTGAAGGTCTACCTCTACCGCCTCGATCTCTTCAATGACCCGGCGATCCAGGAAGCCTTCAAGACGCAGTACGGCTACGACCTGGCCCCGGCCACCACACACCAGCAATACCAGGACATCGCCGACTTCTTTACGCAGTACGGCGAGGACAATGGCATGGAGCTGTGGGGCACGACAGTGCAGGGCGCCACAGGTCACGCATCCTCCTTCTATGAATTCTTCGAGAGCATCGCACCGACCTTTGGCGTCTACAACTGGGGCATCAACCAGGAAAATTGGAAAGCCACGGTCGAGAATGGCGGCGAGATGAACAGCGATGCGGCCAAGGCTGCGCTGGCCTTCTGGGTCGGCCTGCTGGCCGACGCCCCGCCGGAAGCCACCGCCAGCACGTGGGACGAGGTCGCCGCTTCCTTTGCGGCCGGCCGCGCCGCCCAGGGCTGGGTCTACGGTGAGAACGCCGCCTGGATCGCCATCGATCCGGAACGCTCCAAGGTCGTGGGCAACGTCGGTGTGGCGCTGCCACCGGTCGCCGAAGGCGTGATGGCGGATGCCGAGTCCGGCGCCGGCTACATTGGTTACTACGACGGCGGCGCCTTTGGGCTGCCCGTGTCGTCGAAGAACCAACTGTGTACGCTGCTGTGGATGCAGTACATCGGTCAGGAGTCGGTGCAGGCCGACTGGGCGATTGCCGGCTCGCGCATCGTCATGGAATCGACCTACGACGACCCGAAGGTGCAGGAAGTCGACGCCAAGGTGGATGGCTATTACACGCTGATGCGGGAGAAAGGCCCGCTCTTCCGCGGCGCACCGCCCTTCCCCTTCCACGCTGCGCTGCGTGAAGTGGTGCAACCCTTCATCTGGAAGGCGCTGTCGGGCGAGTTGACTCCGGCCGAAGCACTCGATCAGGCTGCGGCCGCCGCCGACGCCGAGCTGGTGAAGCTGGGCTACGGCAAGTAAGGTTAAATGTGTGAGGCGCATCGGCTAGATGCGCTTCACAACGTCACGAGTCAGGCGCCATACGTCATGCCTGACTCGTGACGCCTGACGTATGACGATTCAACAGGACAAACACATGCGCTCGAACCGAATGGGGTGGGGATTGCTATCGCCAACGCTGGTGATTCTGGCGGTGGTGGGCTTTTTACCGTTCATCTACGTGCTGTATGTCAGCCTCTTCGACTGGAACCCGTTCTCCAATCAATTGGGGATGCTGTGGGCAGGCGTCAACAACTACCGCCGCCTGGTCTTCGATGGCGCCTTTCTCGATTCGCTCTGGCGCACCGGCTTGTTTGCCTTTGTCAGCGTTGCGCTCGAGCTGGCGCTCGGCTTCCTGTTGGCGCAGACGCTGGTCAAGAGCTTTCCGGGACGCACCATCTTCCGCACGATCTATGTCCTGCCTCTCGTCATGGCGCCCATTGCGGTTGGCGCGACCTGGCGTCTGTTGACAATTCCCGGCTTCGGGCCAATTCCCTACTACCTTGACAAATGGTTTGGCATCGATTTCCGGCTCGGCACCTTCGCCGATCAGGCCTTCATCACCGTCATCCTGATGGATGTCTGGCATTGGACGCCCTTCGTGACGCTGACGCTGCTTGCCGGTCTGACCGCCATGCCCAAAGAACCGCTGGAGCAGGCGCAGGTCGATGGCGCCAACCGCTGGCAGGTTTTCCGCTACCTGACCATTCCCATGATGATGCCGGTGCTGCTGACCGTGCTCTTCATCCGCTTGATGGACGCACTGCGCATTGTCGATGAAGTGTACATGCTCACCAACGGCGGCCCTGGCACCGCCACGCAATTTATCGGCATCCACATCTACCGCGTCGTCGTCCCCAAGACCGATTACGGCTATGGCTCGGCGATGTCGCTACTGGTGCTCTACTTCACCATCGTCCTCTGCTGGCTGCTTTTCATTGCGCTGGCGCAGGTTGGCAAGCAGCGCGAATAGGAGGCGCCAATGAAAACGAGTTCTTTTAGCAAGGCGCTGGGTTGGATCGGTCTCTACGGGCTTTGGATCGTGATGACCATCATCACCATTGTGCCGATCTACTGGATGGTCGTCGTCTCGGCGCGCAGCCGCGTCGAGTTGTTCGACGCGCCCACGTTGCTGATCAAGTCCTTTTACGCACCAAACTACATCAAACCGCTCACTGACCCTGTTTTCCAGCGCTATCTCGTTAATTCGCTAATCGTCGCCACCAGCAACGCCTTGCTGGTGACCATTCTGGCTTTGATGGCGACCTACGCCCTCTCGCGCTGGAAGTTGCAAGGCTCGGACAACATCTTCTTCTGGACGATCACGCAGCGTATGGCGCCGCCGGCTGCTTTCGTGCTGCCCATGTTTTTGCTCTTCACACGCGTCTTCAAGATCGGCGACTGGACGATGTTCGACACGCAGATCGGGTTGATCCTGCTCTACTGCGTTTTCAACCTCCCCTTCGCCGTCTGGTTGATGAAGGGCATCATGGATGGCATCCCCGTGGAACTGGACGAAGCGGCGTTTGTGGACGGCGCCACGCGTTCGACCGTGTTGACGCGCATCATCGTGCCGCTCGTGGCGCCGGGGCTGGCGATTACTTTCATCCTGAGTTGGATTTTTGCCTGGAACGAGTATCTCTTTGCCGCCAACCTGACCAGCGTCAACGCCCGCACCATTACGACCGGCCTGGCGGCGTTCGTTTCAGTCACCGGCACCAACTGGGGCGAGATGGCTGCAGTCGCCACGATCGCTATTCTGCCGGCGCTGATCTTCCTGGTCTTTGTGCAGCGCTACATTGTCACCGGTCTGACCTTTGGCGCCGTAAAGGAGTAGTCTGATGGCGGAAGCAAAAGCAGGTTCGCAAAAAGTGGTTGCGCCCGTCCAGCACAAAGGTCGGCGCGGCTTCCTACCCATTGAAACCAACACGTTTGATCGTGTTTTTATCAGCGTCATTTTGTGGATCGGCGTGAGTTTGCTGTGGATGCGCTTTCTGGAGTGGTTGATCCCGCTCTGGGTTTCCACCGTGCTCTGCCTGATCCTGGCGATCATTATTATTCGGAAGGGATAGTTCTATGGAAGCCTTAGTCCTGGAAAAAAAGGATGTGTTGAACCTGCGCGACATCGAACTCGATGAGACGCTAGGGCCACACGACGTGCGCATTGCGCTGCGCACGGTCGGCATCTGCGGCAGCGACGTGCATTACTACACGCACGGCGCCATCGGGCAATTTGTGGTGCGCGAACCGATGGTGCTGGGGCATGAGGCGTCGGGCGTGGTGGTGGAAGTGGGCGCGGAGGTTAAGCATCTGAAGGTCGGCGACCGCGTCTGCATGGAGCCAGGCATCCCCGACCCCAACAGCAAGGCGACGCTGCTCGGCATGTACAACCTCGACCCGGCGGTGCGCTTCTGGGCGACGCCGCCTGTGCACGGCGTGTTGCGCCCGACCGTGGTGCATCCCGCCGCCTTCACCTTCAAGCTGCCCGACAATGTGAGTTTTGCCGAAGGCGCCATGGTCGAGCCGGTGGCGGTCGGCATGCACGCGGCGACCAAGGCGAAGATCAAACCGGGCGACCTGGCGATCGTGATGGGCGCTGGGCCGATCGGCATGGTGACGGCGCTGGCGGCGCTCGCCGGCGGCTGCAGCCAGGTGATCATGACCGACGTGCAACAGCCCAAACTCGACCTGGCGGCCACGCTCGGGCCGATCACGCCGGTCAATGTCGCCCAGCAGAACCTGAAAGAAGTCGTCGATGCAATGACCGACGGCTGGGGCGCCAACCTGGTCTTCGAGTGCAGCGGCAACGAAAAGGCAGCAGCCAGCGTCTTCGCCCCGCTCTGTCCCGGCGGCGCAGTCGTCTATGTCGGCATCCCGCTGCAGCCGATTGCCTACGACGTGGCCGCAGCCATGGTCAAAGAGGCGCGCGTCGAGCACGTCTTCCGCTACGCCCACGTCTATCCGCGTGCGATCGCACTGATGGCGAGCGGCAAGCTCAACGTCAAGCCGCTGATCACCGACACTTTTCGCTTCGAGGAAAGTGTGGAAGCATTCAACTTCGCCGTCCACATGCCGCCGTCGTCGGTCAAAGCGCAGATTATCGTTTCAGAGTAACGTGCGCTAAGGAAAGATGCTTCGACGCAAAGACGCGGAGACGCAGAGGAGCGCAGAAGAAGCGGGACAAACTCTCTGCAGAACTCTGCGCCGTTGCGTCTCTGCGTCAGAAATCCGTTGAGACAGGGAATAAACCATGAGCGATCCCGTTTTGGAAGCCAAACCGATTCTTGAGCGTTTCCGTCTCGATGGCCGCGTGGCGCTGGTCACCGGCGGCGGGCAGGGAATTGGCCGCGCCTTTGCCCACGCGCTGGGCGAGGCAGGCGCCGCCGTCGCTGTCGTCGATCTGCGGCTGGATGTGGCCGAGACTGTAGCGAACGAACTGGCGCAGAAGCAAATCGACGCCATCGCCGTGCAGGCGGACGTGACCAAACCTGACCAGGTGCAGGCGATGGTCGATGCGATTCTGGCGAAGTGGGGCGCGCTGACGATCGGCGTCAACAATGCCGGCATCGGCCAGTGGGCCGACGCCGAAAGCATGGCCTACAGCGATTGGCTGCGCATGATCGACGTCGATCTCAACTCCGTCTTCCTCTGCGCGCAGGCGGAGGCAAAGGTAATGCTGCCCGCCGGTTACGGCAAGATCATCAACACGGCGTCGATGTCAGGGCACATCAGCAACACACCGCAAAACCAGTCGGCGTACAACACCGCCAAAGCTGGCGTGCTGCACCTGACGCGCAGCCTTGCCGCCGAGTGGGCGAAGCGCGGCGTGCGCGTCAACAGCATCAGCCCCGGCTACACGCGCACCAAACTGGTCGACGATCTGCTCGCCACGCCCATCGGGCAGACCATGCTGCCGACGTGGATGGGCATGACGCCGATGGGGCGCATGGCGGAGGTCACCGATCTGCAAGGCGCGGTCGTCTATCTGGCGTCGGCGGCGTCCGATTACATGACGGGCCACGATATGGTGATCGACGGCGGATACTGCTGCTGGTAAACGGCGGAAGGAAACTCTCTCATGCAAGCAGTGCTCTTTCCCGCCCCCGAATCGATCAGCATCGAGCGCGTGCCCGACCCGACCTGTGCGCCCGACGAGGTGGTGGTGCAGGTGGCGCGCTGCGGCATCTGTGGGACCGATGTCCACATCTACCGCAACGAGTACATGTCGGCGTTCCCGGTCATTCCGGGTCATGAATTCGGCGGCGTGATCGTCGAAGTCGGCAAAGCGGTCACCGATTTCAAGGTGGGCGACCGCGTGGCGGTTGATCCCAACCTCTACTGCGGACACTGCGATATGTGTCGCAACGAGATGGCAAACCACTGCCTGAACTGGCAGGGCGTCGGCATCACGCGCCCCGGCGGCTTTGCCGAGTATGTGGCGGCGCCCGCGCGCGCCTGCTATCGCCTGCCGGCTGCGTTGAGCGACGCGCAGGTCGCCTTCATCGAGCCGCTGGCGTGCGTTGTTCACGCCATGAAGCGCATCCGCATCCTGCCTGCCGACCCGGTGCTGATCCTCGGCGCCGGGCCGATGGGGCTGCTGCTGGTGCAGGCGCTGCGGCGCATGGGCGCCTCCTATGTCGCCGTCGTTGAGAAACAGCCGGCGCGCCTGGAACTGGCAAAGGCGATGGGAGCATCGTTCGCTGTGCCGGTGAGCGCCGACCAGGACGCCGCGCTCAAGGCGATCGCCCCGCGCGGCTTTGGCGTGGTGATCGACGCCACAGGCGTGCCCGCCGTGATCGAAGGCGCGTTCCGCTATCTACGACCGCGCGGCACATTTCTGCAGTTTGGCGTGGCGCCCAACCACGCGCGCGTCAGCGTCAGCCCCTACGACATCTTTCGCAACGACTGGACGATCATCGGCACCTTTGCGCTCTGCTACACCTTCCTGCCCGCCATCGACTGGCTCGCCAGCGGCGCAATCGATGTCACGCCGCTTGTCAGTCATGTGGCGCCGATGCAGGAATTTGCGAATGTCTTCCAGCAGTTTGCCGCCGGGCAGACGCTCAAGGTGCACATCGAAATCGGAGGAGCAAGATGACTGTCAAGACGCTGGGACAACTCCCCAAGACCATGGCGGCAGTCGTCTGTCATGGGCCGGAGGATTACCGCCTTGAAGAACGCCGGGTGCCGACGCCAGCGGCTGGCGAGGTGCTGCTGCGCGTCGAAGCGGTGGGCATCTGCGCCAGCGACCTGAAGTGTTACATGGGTGCGCCGCTCTTCTGGGGCACGGGTGATGCACCCGGCTATTGTCAGCCGCCGGTCATCCCAGGTCACGAGTTTGTCGGGACAGTGGTGGCGCTGGGCGAGGGCGCGGGCGAGAAGTACGGGCTGGCGGTCGGCGATGTCGCCGTCTCCGAACAGATCGTGCCGTGCTGGAAGTGCCGCTTCTGTCAGCGCGGCCAATATTGGATGTGTCCCAACGGCGACGTCTACGGCTTTCGCCAGCGGGCATTTGGCGCCATGGCGGAGTATGTGTTGCTGCCGGCAGGCGCCATCAACTACCGCGTGCCCGAGCGTGTGCCCACTGCCCACGCCGCCTTCATCGAGCCGCTCGGCTGCTCGATCCACGCCGTCCAGCGCGGCGACATCCAGCTTGGCGATGTCGTCGTGATCGCTGGGGCGGGGCCGCTGGGTCTGGGCATGGTTGCCGCCGCCCGGCTCAAGGGTCCGCGACTGCTGATCGCCATCGATCTCAACGACCACCGGCTGGAGATTGCGCGCAAGTGTGGCGCTGATCTGGGGCTGAACCCGCGCCGCGTCGATGTCGTCGATGAGGTGCGCAAGCTCACCGACGGCTACGGCTGCGATGTCTACATCGAAGCCACCGGGCATCCGGCGGCGGTCAAGCAGGGGCTAGACATGATCCGCCGCCTCGGCACCTTTGTCGAGTTCAGCGTCATGCGCGAGCCGGTCACCGTAGATTGGACAATCATCGGCGATCTCAAGGAACTGACGGTCCACGGCTCCCACCTCAGCCCCTACTGCTACCCGATCGCCATCGACATGCTGGCGAAGGGGTTGCTGCCGATGGAGGACATTCTGACACACAGCCTGCCGTTAGCCGACTACGAGCATGGCATCGAGCTGGTGCACGCCGGCACGGAATCGATCAAAGTGACGCTGCGACCGTAACGTAATACGGGGAAGGCATGCCGGAGACGCCCAACACGACGCAGCGTAGCTATCAAGAAAGACAAGGCGACGATGACTGAAACAAGCAGTCAGACAATGCTGGCGGCACGGCTCCACGGGCCGCGCGACCTGCGCGTGGAGCGTGTGCCGCGCCCGGAATCGCCCGGGCCTGGCATGGCGCTGCTGCGCATCACTGCAGTCGGCGTGTGCGGCAGCGACATCCACACCTACCAGGACGCGCGCATCGGCGACACCGTCGTCGAGACGCCACTGATCCTGGGACATGAGTTCGCCGGCGTGGTCGAAGCGGTGGGGCCGGAGAGCCTCGACGGCAACTTTCAGCCGCTGCAGGTGGGCACGCGCGTGGCGGTCGATCCGGCGCAGCCGTGTGGACGCTGCGAGATGTGCGAACAGGGACATCCCAACCTCTGCCACCGCCTGCACTTCTGCGGCACCTATCCTGACGCTGGCAGCCTGAGCGAGTATATGCTCATGCCGGCGCGCTCCTGTTTCCCAATCCCGGATGCGATGGACGACGCCAGCGCTGCCCTGCTCGAACCGCTCGGCATCGCCATCCACGCCATCGATCTGGCGAAGCTGCGCGTGGCCGACAGCGTCGCCATCCTCGGCGCCGGACCGATCGGGCTGTACATCCTGCAGATGGCAAGGCTGGCAGGTGCGCAGCCGATCTACGTCGTCGATCAGTTTCCGTGGCGACTGGAGCTAGCGGCGCGCTACGGCGGCATCCCGATCAACTTCCAGGAAACCGACCCGCTGGCGACAATCCGGCAGGCGACGGGCGGACGCGGGGTCGATGTCGCCATCGAAGCGGCGTGGGCGGATCACTCGATCCAGTGGGCGGCGGAGATGGCGCGGCTGGGCGGACGGCTGGTGCTCGTCGGCATTCCAGGCCCGGACAAACTGGAGATGAAACACTCGACCGCGCGGCGCAAGGGCTTGACGATCCGCCTGTCGCGGCGCATGAAGCACGTCTACCCGCGCGGCATCAAGCTGTGGGCAAGCGGCGCCGTCGATCTCACCGGCATCGTCTCGCACCATTTCCCGCTCGCACAGACGCCGGCAGCCTATGCGCTCAACGAACGCTACGCCGACAACGTGGTGAAGATCATCATCGACGTAGGAAGATAGTCAGGATCGTCACGCCAGAGGCGGTGACCTACAAGCCAAGATCGGCAAGTCAGAATCGTCACGCCAGAGGCGGTGACCGACAAGCGCAATTAAAAGGTTTTTGCGCAGCTTGACAACGCATCGGCAATTGATTACAGTATCCTGGCAACAAAATTGCAATTCCTGCACAAAAATTCACAAAGGAAACAGAAAATCGTATGGCTGTCTTGAAGAATGATGGACGTGCATTGATTGTGGCAATGGATCACGCCCGCACGCACGGCGTGATCGAAGGGCTGGAAGACCCCGGCAAGGTGATTGACACCGTGATCGAAGCCGGCGCCGACGGCATCATGACCACCTTTGGCGTCATGAAGAAGTACCGCAACGTGATCGCGGGGCGCGTGCCGGTGACGCTGCGGCTGGACGGCGGCCCCAGCCTCTACCGCGAGGATTGGCTGGCGTACACCGAATGGGAACTGCTGCATTCCGTCGAGGACGCGCTGATGTTGGGCGCCAGCTCGGTGGTGCTGATGGCGTTCATCGGCATTCCGGTTGAGCTGAAGACACTGCAGATCGTGGCGTCAGTAGCGAGCGAATGTATGCAGGCGAACCTGCCGCTGCTGGTCGAGGCGCTGCCTTGCCCCAGCGAGCGCATCCCCGACGCCAAGGATCCGCTGGCGATGGCGTCTGCCGCCCGGCTGGCGTTTGAGCACGGCGCCGACTACATCAAGACCTACTACACCGGCACGCCGGAAGGCTTCCGCACGGTCGTGGACAACTGTCCTGTGCCTACCTTGATCGCTGGCGGCCCGCGCATGAACACTGTCGAGGAGACGCTGCAAGTCGTGGCGGGCGCGATGGCGGCGGGCGCCAGCGGCGTCGTCTTCGGGCGCAACATCTGGCAGAGCAAGAACCCGGCGGGCATGGTGCGCGCCCTGCAAAGTGTGATTCATGGGGGAAATAGCGTCGCCGACGCCATGGCGGAGTTGGGATAGACAGGTTGCCCGCTCAAGCGTGGCGGGCATCGTCTGTTTTGTATATCCAGTTCCTTATCGAGGGAGATGGCAATCTCAAAGGCATCGCCCGCAACCGCATCAAGGAGGTGAACAAGCAAAGAAAACATGATTTTGCAGGATGGTTGGCCGTGTGTGTTTTGCAGTCTACCGAAACAAGTTGATCGACCTAAACACAAACTAAAGGAGTGACACATCCATGCGCAAGATTCTGTTCCCGATTCTATCCATTATGGTCATCGCCTCGCTGGTGCTGACCGCATGTGCGCCGGCCGCAACGCCAGGTGGTGGTGAGGCGGCACAACCTGCGGCGGAAGGCGGGCCTGTCGTTGATGAAGGCCAGGCTGCAACTGTCGTCGAAGCCGGTGATCTGGTGCCGCCGGTTGTGGCGCAGCCCTGCGAAGGCGAAGCATGCTTCTGCAAGGACAAGACCGTCACCGTGATCGTCAACACTGCGGGTGAGAAAGGCCCGATCTCTGGTCCTTTCTACGAAGTGCGCGATGAGTTCCAGGCTGCCACCGGCGCCACGCTTGAGATCGTCGAAGTGCCATTCGCTGAGCACTTCCCCAAGCTGATGACCGACCTGACCACCGGCACCGGTCAGTACGACACCTCGATCGCCGGCGCATGGTGGCTGGGTGACCTGGTCGGCGGCGACTACATCCTGCCGCTGGACGACTACTACAACGACACCAGCGGCAAATTCCCCAAGTGGGACATCGAAGATGTGCAGCAAGGCCCGCGTGACCTGCTGACCTACGATGGCAAGCTCTACATGGTCGCCAACGACCACGACGGTCAGGTCATGTACTACCGCCGCGATCTCCTGGAGGACCCGCAGCATCAGGCGGCCTTCAAGGAAAAGTATGGCTACGATCTCAAGGTGCCTGACACCTGGCAGGAGTTCCGCGATGTCGCGGAGTACTTTGACGGCAAAGACCTGAATGGCGATGGCACTCCGGATGACGGCCTGACCATGCACCTCAAGGTCGGCGGTCAGGGCATGTTCCACTTCATGTCCTTTGCCGCCCCGTTTGTCATCGGCCCGGACAATCCCAAGCTCTTCTGGTTTGACCCGGAGACAATGAAGCCGCTCATGGATAGCCCCGGCCATCAGCGCGCTATGGAGACGTTGATCGACCTGGTTCAGTTTGGTCCTGAGGCGATGATGGGCTGGAGCCTGGGCGAGTCGTGGGATCACTTCCTGCGCGGACAGGCGGCGCTCACCTTCACCTGGGGCGACCTGGGCGCGCTGGCGCAACAGGAAGGCAGCGCGGTCAAGGGCAAGACCGGCGCCGCACCCATGCCCGGCACAACCGAATACTACGATGTGGTGGCTGGCGAGTGGAAGCAGGTGGATGGCGTCAACAAGGTTGGCAACACCACTGGCGGTTCGTGGGCTGGTGTGATTTCCAAGTTCTCGGATGCGCCCGACTGCACCTACTTCTTGCTGGCGCTGATGGCGACGCCGGAGAAATCCAAGGTCTACGCCTATCGCGGGTGGGACGGCGTCGATCCGGGCCGCTTCAGCCACTATCTGGAGCCGAACGGCACCAACACCATCGATGGCTATCTGGCTGCTGGCTGGGACGCCGCCGACGCGGAATCCTACACCAATGCCTACTTCGAAAACTTCGGCGCCGAACTACAGTTCCCGTACCTGCGCATCCCCGGCACCTTCGAGTACTGGACAGCGCTGGACATTCACCTGTCCGAAGCAGCGACTGCTCAAAAGACGCCGGCGGAGGCGCTCCAGGCTACCGTGGATGACTTCGAAGCCATCACTGATCGCCTGGGCCGCGATGTCCAGAAGGAAATCTATGTCAAGTCGCTGGGTCTGGGGCAGTAGCCCTTGTCTCCAGTCGATTGACATAGGCTGACATGATGAGTGAGGCGCAACTGTAGTACTGCGCCTCACTCTGTGTCCCTTGCACGGCGTTGCATTGCCCTAGAAGACAAATAAACGGAGTCAATTCATGGCCGCAACCGACTCGACAAAACCGCAGGCACGGCGCACGGATCGGACAAAATTCTGGTTTCTGGGGCCAGCGGTCGTCTGGATTCTGGTTTTCACCATTTTCCCACTCCTTTACGCACTTTACACCAGTTTTTTCAGCTTTCGCTTTGGCAAAATCAACCAATTCGTTGGCCTCGCCAATTTTGGGCGTCTCTTTACGGACTCCAACCTGCACAATGGGCTGCGCGTCACCCTGACCTTTGTCATCGTAACCGTCACCATCCAGATGCTATTAGGATTTGGGTTGGCGCTCTTGCTCAATCGCGAGATGCGCGGCAAGAACATTCTGCGCGCCATTATGATTCTTCCGCTCTTTGCGACGCCCGTCGCCATGGGCTATCTTGGCATCACCTTGTTTTATGAGATCAATGGACCTATCAACGAATTGATTCGCGCCTTTGGCGGCAGCGACATCCCCTGGCTCTCCAATCCTTTCTGGGCACAGGTTGCCATCATCCTGATCGACATCTGGCAGTGGACGCCTTTTGTCTTTCTGGTATCATTGGCGGCGCTGCAGGGTCTACCTGCCGATCTATTCGAAGCCGCCGAGGTGGACGGTGCATCTGGCTGGCAGAGTTTTCGCCGGATTACACTGCCATTGATGGCGCCGGTGCTGTGGCTTATTCTGTTGCTACGTCTCGTTGAAGCCTTTAAGGTCTTTGACATTCCCACCAGCCTTACGCTCGGCGGACCAGGCCGCGCCACTGAGGTTTACAGCCTGTTTACCTACCGCACGGCACTGCGCTTTTTTGATCACGGCTACGCTGCAGCTCAGGGCTTTCTGTTGCTCATCATTGTCAGCCTGATCGTTGGGCTGCTCTTTGGGCGCATCCGCAGCATCTATCAGGAAGAGAGGAATTGAGCCATGCGTCGCAAGACCTCACCGATTCAATCGATCTTGATTGGCGGCATCATGTTTGTAGCGCTGCTGTGGGTGCTCTTCCCCTTCTACTGGGCGTTTCTGAACTCGATCAAGAAGCCTGCCGACACCTTCCGCGCCGGCGCCTGGATTCCCTTTCTACAGTTCCAGCCCACGCTCGAACACTGGATTTCGGAACTATCAATCATCGAAATTCGCCAGGCGCTGCTCAACAGCACGATTATCTCGCTCGGTGCGGCGACGCTCTCTGTGCTCTTGGGCACTTTGGCGGCTTATGCGCTGGCGCGCTTCCGCTTTGGCAAGAGCGGCAACGCCAATTTCACGACCTGGTTTATCTCACAGCGCATTTTGCCGCCGGTCGTCGTTGTCATTCCCTTTTTCCTGATTATGCGGCAGCTACAGCTGCTGGACAATGTCTTCTCGCTCGTGCTACTCAACGCCACCTTCACGCTGCCCTTCCCGGTTATCATCCTCAGCCAGATGATCCGGGAGTTGCCGCCTGAGCTGGAAGAAGCCGCCTACGTGGATGGCGCTTCTGTCTTCCAGGGCTTCACGCGCGTCGTGCTGCCGCTCATTCTGCCGGGACTAGTGGCGACCTGGATCATCTGCATGGCGTTTAGCTGGAACGAGTTTCTCTTTGCGCTCTCGCTGACGACAAAATCTGCGATCCCGATGCCGGTCATCATCGCTGGCGCTGAACACACGCGCGGTGTGCAATTCTGGTTCGTCGGGGTGCGCGTCATGCTCACGATGTTGCCGCCGATTGTGTTCGCGCTCCTCGCGCAACGCTACATCATTCGCGGCCTGACGTTGGGCGCAGTCAAAGGATAATCCTATGGCAGGCACGGACCTGCTGGTTGGCATCGATTTTGGCACGTCACACATTAAAGCCATTGCCTTCACGCGCGACGGGCAGATCGTCGCCAGCGCCAGCGCGCCGACGCCGACGGTCTACCCACAGCCGGGTTGGGCATACTACGAACCGGACGCGGTCTGGGCGCAGACAATTGCGGCACTGCGCGCGATGACGGCAAAACTAGATGACCCACGGCGCATCGTCGCCGTCGCCGTCGCCAGTGTAGGCGAGGCGGGCGCGCCGATCGACGCCGCCGGACAGCCAATCTACCCGATGATCGCCTGGTTCGACACGCGCACGAAAGCACAGGCGGAGCAGTTGCGCCAGCGCTTCGGCGCCGACGCCATCTTCCGTAGCAGCGGCGTCTCGTTGCAGCCGATCTTCACACTCTGCAAAATCTTGTGGATTCAGCAGCACGCGCCGGAGGCGATGGCGTGCACAGTGCGCTGGCTCAACGCCGCCGACTTTCTCACCTTCCGGCTGTGCGGCGTGGCGGCGTCGGAGTTCTCGCTCGCCTCGCGCACGCTGATGCTCGACATCGGCAACCTGGCTTGGGCGACCGACCTGGTGCGCGACGCTGGCGTCGATCCGGCGATCCTGCCGCCACTGCTGCCGAGTGGAACCAGGCTAGGCGCAGTGCTGCCGGAAATCGCCGCACAGACCGGGCTGCCTGCACACGCCATCGTCACGACCGGCGGCCACGATCATGTCTGCGGCGCCATGGCGTTGAGCGTCACCCGCCCCGGCGCCGTACTCGATTCGCTGGGCACCGCCGAGGCGATCTTTCTCGCCACCGACCAGGTGCTCAAAGACCCAGAAGTCGGTAGACGCGGCTACGCCCAGGGCGTGCACGTCAGCGGCGGCTACTACATCCTGGGCGGGCTGTACACCTCCAGCGCGTGCATCGAGTGGTTCCGCGAGAACATCGGCGCCGGGTTGGACTATGCGGCGTTGGCGGCAGAGGGCGAAGCCGTTCCGCCGGGCAGTTTGGGCGTCTTTTTCCTGCCACATCTGCGCACCGCCAATCCTGGCTACGATGACCCGCACTCGCGGGCGACCTTCGTTGGGTTGACCTTCGACGCCAAACGCGGTGCGCTCTATCGGGCGCTGCTGGAGGGGCTGGCTTACGAGGCGCGCTACTCGCTCGACTCGCTGCTGCCCTACCTCGCCGACGCGCATATCGAGCGCATCGTTGCGACAGGCGGCGGCACGCGCAACGCGCTGCTGATGGCCATCAAAGCCAGCGTCTACAACCAGCCGCTACGCGTCGTCAGCATCGACGAGGCGACGGCGCTGGGCGCAGCCATGCTTGCCGGCCTCGGCGCGGGCGTTTACCGCGATGTCGCCGACGCCGTGCAATCGGTGCACTACACAACGACCGTGATCGAGCCGGAGCCAGTTGCGGCGGCATTCTACGCACAGGGATTCAATCGGGTCTACCGCGCGCTCTATCCAGCCGTGCGGGAATTGCATCATGCGATTGTGGGATTGGGAGATTAAGAGGTTGGGAGATTGAGAGATTGAGAGATTGAGAGATTAGAGATTGGAGATTGGAGATTGGAGATTTATCTGACTGCGTGAGCGTTCTGGGATTGGGAGAGCAAGGCACAAAGCGCAAATCTCACAATCTCACAATCACCCAATCTCCAATCTCCAATCTCTACTCTCCACTCTCCAAACACAATAGATTATGTCAAAATCAAATCCTCTCATCATTGTTGCTGGTCATATTTGCGTGGACATCATTCCTGCCTGGCCCCAGGCGGTGGAGTCGTTTGCGGCGGTGTTCAAGCCGGGGCGGCTCAACGAGGTCGGTCCGGCGCTGGTCTCAACGGGGGGCGCGGTCTCGAACACGGGCATTGCGCTGCATCGACTGGGCGTGCCGGTACAGTTGATGGGCAAGGTGGGGCCGGATCTCTTCGGCCGCGCCATCCTCGATGTGGTGGCGGGCTATGACCCGGCGCTCACCGAAGGCATGATCGTCGATCCGGCGGCTGATTCGTCGTACACACTGGTGATCAACCCGCCGGGCGTGGATCGCATCTTCCTGCACAACCCGGGTGCAAACCGCACGTTCGGCGCGGCGGATGTCGATCTGGCGAAGGTGCGTGGGGCGAAGGTCTTTCATTTCGGCTATCCGCCGATCATGCGGCGCATGTATCTCGACGACGGCGCTGAGCTGGCCACACTGCTGCGCGCCGTCCACGACCTCGGCGTCACCACGTCGCTGGACATGGCGCAGCCCGACCCGACGGCGGAAGCAGGGCGCGTCGACTGGCGGCGTGTGCTGGAAAATGCGCTGCCGCACGTGGACATCTTTGCTCCAAGCCTGGAGGAGACCATCTTCATGCTCAAGCGCAGCCACTTCGACGCCATCCAGCGCGGGGAGGCGGCGCGCACGCCCGATGTCGAACTATTGCATCGCCTGGCGCAGGAGCTGCTCGATATGGGCGCAGCAGTGGTGGCGCTGAAGCTGGGCGAGCTGGGTCTCTATCTGCGCACGACCGATCGCGCTGAACGGTTGGCGGCGGCTGGTGCACTCGTTGCGCCGTTGCACGCTGGCTGGTTGGGTCGCGAACTGTTGACGCCCTGTTATGTCGCCAACCTGGCAGGCACGACCGGCGCCGGCGATTGCACCATCGCCGGCTTGCTGACGAGCCTGCTGTACGGACGCCCGGCGGAGGTGGCGATCCTCGACGCCACGGCGGTCGGTGCGGCGAGCGTCGAAAGCCCGGACGCCACCGGCGGCGTGCCGACCTGGGAGGCGGTGCAGGCGCGGCGTGCAGCAGGCTGGGCAAAGCATCCGCTGCGCATCAACGCCGGTGGGTGGACGCCCGACGCTGCCCATTGCGTCTGGCGCAGTCCTGCCGACGCCGGAGAGGAGGCGCAACCATGAGCATGCATCTCCTGGGCATCGATCTGGGCACCTCCGCCGTCAAAGCCGTGTTGAGCACCATCGACGGCGCAGTCGTCGCCACTGCGTTCGCCGAGTATCCGATCGAACAGCCGCAGCCGGAGCTTGCCGAACAGACGCCCGATCTGTGGTGTCGCGCTGCATCCGGCGCCGTGCGTGAGGTGCTGGCGCGCGCACCGCACGCCCAGGTCGCGGCGATTGGGCTTTCCGGGCAGATGCACGGAACCGTGCTGCTCGACGCTGCGCATCAGCCGCTGGCGCCCGCCGTGATCTGGCCTGACCGGCGCAGCGTGATGCAGGTGAAAGAGATCATCGACGGGATCGGCGCCGAACGCCTCTACGCCATCACAGGTAGCCCGGTGGCGACTGGCTTTCAGGCGGCGACGGTGCGCTGGTTTCAGCAGCACGCGCCGGAGCTGTGGCAGCAGGTCAAGATGATCTTGTTGCCCAAAGATTACCTGCGCTATCGGCTGACTGGCGTCTTTGCCACCGACCCTAGCGACGCTGCCGGCGCGCTCTTGCTCGATGAGACGCGCCGCGACTGGTCGGATGAATTGCTGGCTTGGTTGGGGATTCGTCGCGACCAGCTTCCGCCGGTGCAGCCCTCCGCCAGCATCAGCGGCTATCTCCATGCTGAGGCAGCGCGGGCGCTGGGGCTGCCCGCCGGCATCCCGGTGGCGACCGGCGCAGCGGACACCGCGTGCAGCGTGCTCGGGGCGGGCGTAGTGGAAAGTGACCAATTGCTGCTCACGATCAGCACCGGCGGGCAGCTTGTGCAGCCGTGCGAAACAGTGCGCATCGACGCGCGCGGGCGCATCCACACCTTTTGCAGCGCGCTGGAGCCGGGCGAGGGGCGCGCCGGCTGGTATCAGATGGGTGCGATGCTGGCAGCGGGAATGGCGCTGCGCTGGCTGCGGCAACAGCTCTTCGAGGAGCCGGAGCAGATCGCCTACGACCGCATGATGGCGCTGGCGGCGCAGGAGGCGCCCGGCGCTGGCGGGCTGTTGTTCCTGCCCTATCTGGTCGGCGAACGCACGCCCTACATGGACCCGACTGCGCGCGGCGTCTTCTTCGGGCTGACGCTCAGCCACACGCGCAACAGCCTGATCCGCGCAGTGGTCGAAGGGGTCACGCTGGCAGCGTACAATGCCTATGGCGTGTTGCGTGAGCTGGGCGCAGCGCCGCAGCAGATCGTGCTGGCGGGCGGCGGCGCACGCAGCCGCTTCTGGCAGCAGGTGACTGCGGACGTTTTTGGTCTGCCTGTCCAGCCGCTGCGCACGGTGGAACAATCGGCGGTCGGGGCGTGCATTCTGGCGGGCGCCGCCATCGGCGCGCATGATCCGGTGGAGGCGGCGCGCACCTGGGTGCACTACGGCAGCCCAACGCAGCCAGACGATGACCGTCACGCCTTTTATCAAGAGCGGTTGGCAGCGTTTCAGGCGCTCTACCAGCGCAATGCCGGCTATTTTGGAGCGTGAAGAATGGAACGCGGACGACGCGGATGTTGCGGATTTTTGCTGATCAAATCCGCGTTGATCCGTCTGATCGACGTCCTGTTTCAGGAGATAGAACATTGAACGCAGATGACGCGGATTGGGCGGATTCTCGCTGATCAAATCCGCGTCATCCGCCGGACCCGCATCATCCGCGTTCTATCAATAATCTTGCGGAGCGAGAGGCTTGAACATCTACACGGTTTCCGTCAACCCGGCGATCGACCTCTTTCTCGACGTGCCGGAAGTGATCTTCGATGAAGTGCTGCGGGCGACGGCGGTGCGCCGCGTGTGGGCGGGCAAGGGCTTCAACGTCTCGCGAGCAGTGCAGCGGCTGGGCGGCAACAGCGTAGCCATGGGCTTCATCGGCGGCTATGCAGGCATGGCGATCCGCGCCGGGCTGGAGGCGGAGGGCATCCCCACCGACTTTGTGGCCGTCGATGACGAGACGCGCACCAACGTCATGATCGTCGATCAGCGCACGGGGCGGCACATCAAGGTCAACCAGCCCGGTGCGCCCGTGCCGCCCGCTGCACAGGAGGCGTTTCTGGCGAATGTGCGCCAGCGTTTGGCGCCGGGCGACCTGTGGGTGCTGACCGGCAGCCTGGCGCCAGGGCTGGACGCTGCCTTTTACGCCGAACTAATCAAACTGATCCACGCTGCCGATGCGTTGGCTGTATTGGACAGCAGCGGCGCAGCGCTACGTCACGGCTGCACCGCGCGCCCCGATCTGGTCAAGCCCAACACGGTCGAAGCGCGCGACCTGACGGGTGAAGCGGTCGCATCGGTGGCGGACGCGCAACGAGCAGTGGCGGCTTTTCATGCCGCTGGCGCGCAGCGTGTGGCGTTGTCGATGGGCGCTGACGGACTGCTCTACAGCGACGGCGCAACGGTCGTTCATGTGACGCCGCCGCCGGTGCAGGTGCGCACGGCTGTCGGCGCTGGCGATGCCCTGCTGGGTGGGCTGGTCTGGGCGCTGACGCAGCGCCTGTCAGCGGTCGAGGTGGCAAGTTGGGGCGTGGCGACCGGCGCCGTCTATGCGCAGGACGATAGGCTGCCGGACGACGCTCAGCCCGCCGTGCGCCAGATGATCGAACGTCTGCGGATAACCTTGTTGAAACCGTAGACTGGACAGAATGCTTTGTCCCGTTCGGAATGCACAGCCCTCGGGATGGCGGCGTCCAGGATGCGTTTCATCGTTTGCGGTGAGTTTGTTCGAGAAAGGAGGTGCGTGGTATGAAGATGGGGGACGGGTCGTCGGTGGGAGTACGCCCCGTCCCCCGAATGACGATGGTGAATGAGAATTCACAAAATAGTCCGGCGATCAACATAGCGGCGGCGCGTGGGCCGTTAGCGTGATGGAGTCCAAGCAATCGGTGCGATCATCGTAGGTTCAGCTTCCAGCCGGACGTTGCCGGTCGGTCACATTGTCACACCGGAGGCGGTGACCTACGTGAAGGTCATCGTAGGTTCGGCTTCCAGCCGGACGTTGCCGGT
>CZCA01001417.1_pt1 | contig 33188 bp, 26 predicted proteins | sample 591981 | NCBI WGS metagenome assembly CZCA01 (sample SAMEA3556810, study PRJEB10932) | anaerobic digester metagenome | reverse complement strand
TTTCATATCTTTATTATACTTCATTTCTCTACTTTTTTCAAAATTGATTTCCGTGCTCACGCAGGGACGTGGATTGAAATAGAAACAACAGTTAATCTAATAGAAAAACTTAAGATGTCGTCCCTCACGCAGGGACGTGGATTGAAATTTCTACGCTTCAGGACAGCAAAAGGCTTGATTTGTGTCGTCCCTCACGCAGGGACGTGGATTGAAATTAGTGCTGATAAACCAGCTGACTGGCCCGTTGGTAGTCGTCCCTCACGCAGGGACGTGGATTGAAATTAAAGAATGATATACCGCTGTTGCTTTGCAAAAAGGTCGTCCCTCACGCAGGGACGTGGATTGAAATTAAATTTGTAAACAAACAACTAATAATCTGTTCGGTGTCGTCCCTCACGCAGGGACGTGGATTGAAATTCCTGAGCAGCCGATACATTATCATATTGCAGTGTCGTCCCTCACGCAGGGACGTGGATTGAAATAAAGACAAATGTTAGGTAACAAATAATAAGGAGGGTCGTCCCTCACGCAGGGACGTGGATTGAAATTAAAATCACAAAAGGAGGTGTCGAAAAATGGAAGTCGTCCCTCACGCAGGGACGTGGATTGAAATAGGAGCTTGGCACAAGCAAAGAAAAGAAGATTGGTGCGTCGTCCCTCACGCAGGGACGTGGATTGAAATATGCAGGACGAAGTGTTACACTTTAAAGTCTGCCGTCGTCCCTCACGCAGGGACGTGGATTGAAATTAAACGGTATATAACAATAGTCACACCTAAAATGTCGTCCCTCACGCAGGGACGTGGATTGAAATTGTTAAGCTTTTTCTGTTGCTGTTATATTCAGCAGGTCGTCCCTCACGCAGGGACGTGGATTGAAATGACTGGTACAAAGTTGTCTTGTGCTACATATTGCAGTCGTCCCTCACGCAGGGACGTGGATTGAAATATTCCTGGCTCCGAACAATGCTCCGAACAATCTATAGGTCGTCCCTCACGCAGAGACGTGGATTGAAATTGTAATTTTGGCAAACACAATAGTTTTGCCACAGCCGTCGTCCCTCACGCAGGGACGTGGATTGAAATAGGGTCGGGCAAATCGTCGTTAATGGACTCTATCCAGTCGTCCCTCACGCAGGGACGTGGATTGAAATAATTGTGCGTGCAAGCTACTGGAGCAGGTTGGTGCAGTCGTCCCTCACGCAGGGACGTGGATTGAAATAATTGTGCGTGCAAGCTACTGGAGCAGGTTGGTGCAGTCGTCCCTCACGCAGGGACGTGGATTGAAATAAATACATACAGCGTATTGCTGTTATCGTTAAGTGGTCGTCCCTCACGCAGGGACGTGGATTGAAATATTATGGGTTTGCCTGATAGTCATTTATCACCATGTCGTCCCTCACGCAGGGACGTGGATTGAAATTTCGCTTGGCTGGGTTTCGTCCCTTGCCCATCTGTCGTCCCTCACGCAGGGACGTGGATTGAAATACTATTTGTCATATTGTAAACAAAAAACGCAAAAGTCGTCCCTCACGCAGGGACGTGGATTGAAATTTGTTAGGATCGGCGGTGATAGCATGAGTAGCTTGTCGTCCCTCACGCAGGGACGTGGATTGAAATATACGAAGAAATCTACCTTCCCCCGGCTTCTCAAGTCGTCCCTCACGCAGGGACGTGGATTGAAATAGCTGTGATTTGACGAATGATATTGTACAATATCATCTATTGTTATCAATACCACCAAAGTATAGTGTATCGCAAATAATGGGTTATCTGAAAGGTAAAAGCTCGCTCATGATATTCAATAAACACGCAAACTTAAAATATAAGTATGGGAACAGACATTTTTGGGCTGAAGGTTATTATGTTAGTACTGTAGGTTTGAATACTGCAACCATACAAAAGTATATACGAGAGCAAGAGCATGATGACCAAATATTAGACAAACTTAATACAAAAGAGTACGTTGACCCTTTTAAGGGTAGCAAGTAATTAGTCCACTTAGGCTTGAACAAAGTGAAAGCCAGCCGTCTTGAGATGGCTGGTCTTCATTATGTCCTTATAGGGCTTGTGCAAGCTCGGATAACTTACTACTCATTTGTTAAAGAAGATTTATTTAGTAACAAACATTATGTTAAAATATCCCTTAATAGTGAGAAACTATCAACAGTTTTATCAGACAGATAATATTTACCAATTACTGATGTAATAAGAATTGTGCTCATTCCTAATTTTTTAGGAGTAACAATATCTTTATCATAATCGTTGCCCACCATACACAACATCTCTGGTGGCATATTCAATAAATTTGCAATGTAAGTAAAAAATCTCTCGTCCGGTTTCTTATACCCTATTTCTTTTGATGTAATGAACAATTTAAAATAATGATCAATGCCCATTCTTTCAAAAGCTTTTTTCATGGTTTCCGCATTTGAATCCAATGCATTTGAAACTACAGCACATTGATACTTTTTTGCTAACATAGGTAACGTTTCGACAACACCGGGCATTAAAGTTATCTCCGACCACTGATACATTTCACCTTTATATTTGGGATTGTCAAACATAAGTGTATCACCCCAGTCAAATAATAACTATTTTATAGCACTCATAATGCCACCTCTCTTATTGACCAAATATAAATTAGCTCCCTGTTATACGCTGAAACGGATGTAACAGGATAACAGGAATGGGCTATTTTTTATATAAAATTATAGCACATATTTGTGAAGAAATCCAGTATTAGACGCATAACTACGAAATGGGGTCTGTGTCGTCAAATGATACTCACCATATATGGATATTTGGTGAATATGAAAACATCATCAATTAGCCACAGGCATAAACTTATTTACAGATTTTTAGTATAATATGTACTCCGCCGTTTATAGTTAAATCCATGGCGGTGGCTTTCTTTAGGTTTTTATAATAGTAGCTTCATCTGAACCTAGTGCAGATGAAGGATTTAATAATAAACTGTACTGCTTTTTGTACACCAAATATGGTATAATTATTGCAAGCTATTTTTAGAAAATAAATTAAGAAGTGGTGTAAGTATGTTACAGTTTATAATGGGTAGAAGCGGCAGCGGAAAAACTCAATATGTGTACGATATGTTAGCTAAAAAAGTTATAAATAGGGAAGAAAAGCTATTAATGATAGTTCCAGAACAGCTATCATTTGAAACTGAAAAAACCTTTTTAGATATGCTAGGCGGGATAAACAGCAGAAAAATACAGGTTCTTAGCTTTAGCAGAATGGTAGATTTTGTATTTAGACAGATAGGTGGATTGTCAGGCAGAGCTATAGACGATGGTGGCAGAAGTATCATTATGAGCTTGGCAATAGAGCAGGCTCAGGATAATTTGGAGCTATACAAAAAACAGGTTAACAGACCAGAGCTTGCGAAGCTTATGTTAACAGCGGTAAAGGAATTTAAAATGTGCTGTATATCTACTGATACGCTGCGTCAAACGGCTGCACGGTTAAAAAATACAACATTACAGCAAAAGCTAAACGAAACCGCTCTTATTACCGACATATATAACTCAATTTTATCCAAAAGCTATATAGACCCTTTGGATAACCTATCAAAGCTTTACGATGCATTACTGGAGAATCCAGTGTTTCAGGATTATACCATAGCCATAGATTCATTTAGTGGCTTTACAGTGGCAGAGCAAAGGCTGTTATCACTTTTAATACAGCAGTGTCAAGAGTGTTACATGACTATTACAACTGACCAACAGGAATACGCACAAAAAAGTCGCCGCTTTACAACCACAAACAACACAAAAAAGGTTGTGTCGCTGTTAGCCAAAAAAGCTGGCGTAAAGGTGCTTCCACCCTTATACATTACTGGTAATAAACGTACAGCTGTACCATCACTGCAGGCATTAGAAAGTAATATATTTAGAGCCGATGCAGTAAAATTAGATGAAAGTGCTGATAACGTTTCACTGTACTGTGGTACAGATATTTACAGCGAATGTGAATATGTGGCTGGTGAAATAAAGCGTCTTGCCATTTTAGAAGATTATAGGTATAGGGATATTGCTGTTATTGCTCGTTCACTGGAGGGTTATCGTGGTATCTTAGACACTATATTTAATAAGTTTGATATAGGATATTTTATGGATAAACCGCAGGATATTATTTCTAAACCGCTTATTACTATGGTGACGGCTGCTTTCGAGGTGATACATACCAGCTTTTCCTCAGAGTCTATTTTTAGATTTCTAAAAACTGGTTTGATGGGTATTTGTACTGATGATATTGCACATCTGGAAAATTACTGCTATATATGGAATATTAGTGGTAGTCAATTTAAAAATACATTTACTGCTAATCCACAGGGCTATGTGGACAAGTTTTCACCGTCAGATACACAGCTGTTGGAAAAACTGGAGAAGCTACGACAACAAATAATAATCCCTTTGATAGATTTTAAGCTTTCAATTACGGATAAAACAGGCAAGGAAATTTCCCTAGCAGTATATAAATTAATACAGGCGTTTAATGTTGAAAAAATAATAAAGGAACAGGCAGTGACGCTTCACACTAAGGATGAAATACAGCAGGCAAAGGATTTAATACGCATATGGGATATATTTATAAATGCGTTGGATGAAACTGCAATAATCCTACAGGACACATACATTTCCTCTAAGCGTTACAGTGATTTACTTAACATTGTCCTTGACAATGAAACAATATCCTTTATACCACGAGGTTCAGACCAAGTAATAATAGGTACAGCGGATAGGGTGCGTTTAAATTCACCAAAAGCGGTATTTGTAATAGGTGCTAACGATGGAGAGTTTCCAGCTGTACCAAGGGCAGGTGGAATTTTTAATGACATAGAACGTAGAAACCTTATTTTATGTGATTTACCCATGTATGATTCCTTGGAGGATTTGTCCGCTAAGGAACAGTTCTTTGCATACAGTGCTGTATCTGCTCCATCACAACGGCTATATGTTACCTGTTATGAGGCTACTTTATTAGGCGAGTTAAAAACACCATCGCCTATAATAAATGAGGTAATTAACATTTTGCCACAGGCTAATCTAATATATGCCAAGAAGGAAAATCCTTATGCTAATCTGTGGTCACAGCCACAAGCCTTTGAGTTAGCAGCTAAAAATTGGAAGGCTAACTCAGCAGACGCTAGAAACCTGCGTGACTATTTTATAGAAATACCAAAATACAACCACAGAATAAAGGCTTTGGAAGCTTTACTGGCTAACAAGCCTATGAGCATAGAAAACAAACAGCTGGCTAAAAAGCTGTTTGGTGAAAATATGCGGTTGTCTGCCTCTCAGGTGGAAAAATTTTATTTGTGCAGTTTTCAGTATTTTTGCCGTTATGGCTTAAAAGCTAAGGAACGAAAAAAGGCACAAATAGATTCCGCTGAATACGGCAGCTTAATACATTATATTTTAGAGAGGATTTTACAGACACCTATAGAGGCTTTAGAACAAATGTCTGACACAGAAATTAACACCATAATATACAATGAAATGGAAATATATCTGAATCATCATTTAGGGGGTAAGGATGATAAAACCGTTAGATATTTACAGGGGCTTGACCGCATAAAAGCTACAGCTGTAACTGTGGTAAAGCATATAATACAGGAGCTGTCCCAAAGTATGTTTAAGCCTGTTGATTTTGAGCTTAAAATAGGCGGCAGCACATGGGAGGATCAGGGTATTGACGGTTATCATGTACAGGCTGATGATAACATCAATGTTATAGTACAGGGTTCGGTGGATAGGGTAGACATATATAAGGAGCAAAATACATCGTATATTAGAATAGTTGACTACAAAACTGGTGCTAAAAAGTTTGTGTTGTCTGACGTTATGTTTGGACTTAATCTGCAAATGCTTATTTACCTATCGGCTATTGTAAAAAATGGTGGTAAAAAATATTCACTTCCTATTGTTCCAGCAGGTGTATTATATATGCCCTCAGGTGATGCCTACGTTAATTTGGATAACGTTGCTGCACAGGACGAGATAGATACCCTGCAAAATAAAGAATATCGTATGAATGGCTTGATTTTAAAGGACATTGATATTATTAAAGCTATGGAGCAGGATGGTAACGGCGTATATATACCAGTTATACTAAAGGAAGAAAAACCTAAAAAAGCTAAAAAGGATGAACCGCCACAGTCACCTGTTATAAAAATTAGTAAGGGCGCTCAGTACACTGTATCCCAAACACAGATGCAGTATATTTTTGATAAAATAGACTACCTTATAGGCAATATGGCTACATCGTTATTACAGGGCAGGGTTAATGCAGTACCTGCCAAGGGTACATATGATGCCTGTGCATATTGTCCATATCTTAGCATTTGTGGATACAAAGAGGGTATGGAGTGCCGTAATATAGTTAAAAGCTCTTCGGCATTTCAAGCACCAACAGAGGAGGTACAGTAATTATGGCAGTTAAAAAATGGACAGACAGCCAGCAAAACGCAATTGATGCTCGCCGTGGTGCTGTGCTGGTATCAGCGGCGGCAGGTTCCGGAAAAACGGCGGTTTTGGTACAGCGTGTGATGGAACGCCTAACTGATGCAGTTAATCCTACAGATGCGGATAAGCTTCTAGTGGTCACATATACAAGGGCCGCTGCCGCCGAGATGAGGGAGCGTATATACAGCAGGTTAAATCAGCTTATACATGATGACCCATTTAACGCCCACCTGCAAAGACAGCTTTTGCTTTTAAATAATGCTAATATTTCAACTATACATAGCTTTTGCAATGAGGTGGTAAAGGAAAACTTTTATTCATTAGAGGTGTCTTCAAGCTTTCGCTTAGCAGATGATACAGAGCTTAGCTTATTAAAAAATGATGCTTTAAACAATGCTTTAGAACAGCTGTATAACGAACAGGATAGTCAGTTCTCTAGGTTTACAGAGGCCTTTTCTACATCTAAAAGTGATAAAAATCTTACCTTTACTATTTTAAAGCTGTATGAGTTCCTTTGCTCGCACCCCTTTCCAGATAAATGGCTTTTAGAAAAGGAACAAATGTATGACTTTGACTGTGGTATATCGGATACACAATGGGGGATGGTTATAATGAGCTTTTGCAGAAACGCTCTAGATTTTTGCAGAAGTATGTGCGACCAATCCCTAACCTGCTTTTCATCCTGTACAGAGCTGGGAGAAAAGCTAGGGGATTTATTAGAATATGACAATGAGTATTTAAAACAGCTGGACAGCATTTACGATACAGGGGATTGGAACGCTATTAAGGACAAGCTAAAGAATTTTGATTTTGGCAGGCGTTTTCCTGTATTAAGGGGTTATTCGGAGCATAGCGGTAAAATATTTATACAAAACAACCGTAATGAGATGAAAAGCACATTAACATCCTTGCTTAAGTACTTTAACAAGGATGAGGAAAAGTGCAGGAATGAAATTTATGCTCTATCACCTATAGTTCATCAGCTTTTCAAAACTGTGCAATTATTTGGACAGGAGTATTCAAAGCTGAAAAAGGAAAAAAATATATTGGATTTTAGTGATTTAGAGCATTTAACCCTACAGGTTTTGGTAACAAATACAGAGGACGGGTATGAATATACACAACAGGCACATGATATTTCCGCACGATTTGATGAGGTGATGGTGGATGAATATCAGGATGCTAACGAGGTACAGGAAACTATTTTTAATGGTGTTAGCGATGGTGGTAAAAAGCTGTTTGTGGTAGGTGATGTAAAGCAAAGCATATACAGCTTTCGTCAGGCTATGCCAGAGATATTTTTGCGTAGAAAAGCTTCATATCCACTGTATATTCCTGCACAGGATAACTATCCTGCCAAAATTATACTTGATAAAAACTTTCGCAGCCGTAACGGTGTTACTAGCGGAGTAAACTTTGTGTTTAAAAGACTTATGAGCAAGGACGTAGGTGATATGCAGTACACAGATGAAGAAAAACTGGTGTGTGGTGCTAGCTACCCTATGTCTGATACCCCCGATGTTGCCTTTCATTTGCTAAACCTAGGCACAGAGGATGAGAGCAATATGGATATATTGGAGTCACGCCATATAGGTAAAATAATAAAGGATTTAGTGGGTAACTATATGGTGACAGACGGCGATGGCGGTAGACCCGCACAATACAGTGATTGTGCCATTTTGCTTAGAAATGCCAATGCCCACGCAGGAGCCTTTGTAAATGAGCTTAACAATATGGGCATACCGGCAAATTCTGATACCTGCAACAGCTTCCTGCTGTCACAGGAAATAGCCGTTATGGTGTCAATGCTGAAAATAATTGACAATCCAATACAGGATATACCGCTGCTGACTGTGCTGATGAGTCCCATATATGGCTTTACAGCGGATGATATGGCAGATATACGCATACTATCAACAGGTGAAGGCTTGTATTTAGCTGTGAAAAATTCAGCTGATAAAGGTAACGAAAAGGCAAAAGGTTTTTTGGCGGATATGGAATTCTACCGTCAGGTGGCAGCCTGTAATCCAACAGATAGCTTAATAAATGTTATATACAGTAAAACAGGTTATATGGAAATATCTGCCAGCACAGACAATGGTGTTACAGCAGTTAACAACCTGCGGTTGTTGCAGGAGCACGCTAAAACATATGAGCAGTGTGGCTATAAAGGCTTATGTGGATTTGTAAGATTTATTAACCGTTTAGAGGAGCAGGGTGGAGATTTGTCCTCCTCCAGCTCAGCCAAAGAGCCAAACGCCGTTAGGGTTATGTCTATCCACCGTTCAAAAGGATTAGAATTTCCTATATGCTTTATAGCCACTATGTCACGTAGCTTTAACAACGATAAGCGTGATGAAGCATTACTGCATAGAGATTTAGGATTAGGGCTGCGTTACAAGGTCCCGGGGGAGATGGTGCGTTACAATACAATGCCACGAAATGCTGTCAGCCTAGAGCTTGAAAGACAGGGTAAGTCAGAGGAGCTGCGTGTTTTATATGTTGCGATGACCAGAGCCAGAGAAAAGCTTTATATGATTTCATCACACAAGGATTGTGAAAAGTATGTTGCAACACAGGGGGCAAGGGTTACGGTTAATGACAGTATTTCACCCTACATCGTACGAAGGGCTGAGTGTATGTCAAATTGGATAACACTGTGTGCGTTAACTCACCCAAGCGGACAGCAGCTTAGAAATATGGCAGGCATAGATATTATACCTGCCTGTGATAACGAGGCATTGTGGGATATACAGGTGTTTGACAGCAATAGAAATACAGATGAAAAATTAGTTGATGAGCAGGCAGAGGCTATTTTACCTGCCACCGTTGATATAGAGCAGCTAAAACAGCGGTTTAATGCTGTTTACCCGTATGAGGATATTGTAAACCTACCAACAAAGGTATCAGTGTCACAGGTGGCACATGACAGCGCAGAGGATAATCTAACAGCTATGGCACACCCAAGCTTTTTGCTTAATGAGGATTTGTCACCAGCACAGAAGGGTACAGCAATTCATGCTTTTATGCAATATGCCGACTACAGGCAAGCGTTTAAATCACCACAGGCAGAGGTAGAGCGTTTAAGAAGCTGTGGTTATATTTCAAATGCAGAGTCACAGGTAATAGACATAGAAAAAATACATTGTTGTTTAAACAGCAGTATTATGAAGAGGTATTTAAGCTCTGCCAAAACTTTTCGTGAATATCAGTTTACAGTCAAGGTTGATTGCGATATTATAGAAGACAGCTTGTGGAATAGTCAGGAAAAAATTATAATGCAGGGTGCGGTGGATTGTGCCTTTGTAGAGGATGATCAGCTTGTTATAGTTGATTACAAAACAGATAAGGTTGACGATATGAATATATTGGCATCTAGGTACAAAAAACAGCTGAACCTGTATAAAATAGCAATGGAACAAAGCACAGGAATGGCTGTTAAGCAGTGCGTTATTTATTCCTTTGCCATGAATGATATTATAGAGGTGTAACCGCATAAACATAATGTTACAGAACAATTTTGAAAGGGTTGAATAATCGGGTGGATTATGTATCAATTATAGGTATAGCTATTGGGCTTGCTATGGATGCTTTTGCCGTATCGGTGACAAATGGTGCGTTGACTAAAAATTTAAAGGTGAGTCATGGGGTCAAAATAGCTTTTTTCTTTGGAGCTTTTCAGCTGGGTATGCCTGTTATCGGCTGGCTTATTGGTAAGGCAGGGGAGGGTATTATTCAAAACGTTGACCATTGGGTAGCGTTTGTGCTGTTGCTTTTTATCGGCGGTAAAATGATTATAGATTACATAAAGGAACGCAGAGAAAACAATAAGGAGTCGCAGCGTGACCCTATTACCACTAAAACTATTATTTTACTGGCTGTGGCTACTAGTATTGATGCCTTAGCAACTGGTATTATCCTGCCATCTGCTGTGGGTGCTAACACCTTTACTACAATGATGATAGCTGTTACTATGATAGGTGTCATAACATTTGTTATATCTCTGGCTGGTGTGTATTTAGGTAAAGCCTTTGGCAATATTATTTCTAAGCAGGCTACCCTAATAGGAGGTATAGTGCTAATAGCCATAGGTACAAAGATATTGGCAGACCATTTGTTTTTTTCTTAACAAAAACTTAATAGTTAGAACCAGACCCACCCATTAGGTGATAGATTCGGTGGACTAATGTTATTAGGAATAAAAGTGCTGAACTGAGTAATTTATTAGCTAAAAATTCGCATAAAGAAATAATCAGAAAAATAAACACATATTTAAAGAATTTTTGCGTTTTATTAGGGAAAAAACTTGATTTTAACAAACTGTTAATATATACTTAATATATTGTAAATGTTTTCGTAACATTTTTACTTCTTTGTTATAAGCTATTAAATTTTTAGAGAGAGTACGATATTATGTTTGAAAAATCAGTTAAAAATCAAAAAAAGATATTATGTAACAAGGTTGGCTTTACCCTTGTGGAATTAGTTGTTGTTATAGCAATATTAGCAATATTATCCGCTATTGCTATACCTGTTATCAGTGGTATTATAAATACATCTCAAAAAAACACATCACTTGCCAATGCACAAACCTTAGAATATGCTATAAAAAAAGCACAGGCAGATATAGTTGTTAATAATCAGGATACATATACATTTGATTATGGTGCTGCCACCCCAGATACGGTAACCCTGCAAGAGGTATCCACAGCCAATGGCATTGATAATGTTTTTAAAAATATAACATATCACAATGATACATGGACATTCTTTTGGGATAATTCAAAGGGTGGTGTGGTTGTTGCTAAGGAGAGTAGCTCCAGCGAGGATATAAAGGGTGATGCTATTAACAGTAACGGTAGCGATTTATTCTCTCTGTGCAGCAGTGAAAAACCTAATTCAGCTATTGGCGATGTGTCTAGTGATAAATTGAAATCACCATAATAATACACAGACAAACGGTCAGGCAGCCTTAGGCTGCCTGACCGTTTGTGTTAAAAAAATTATAATTTGTTTGTTACTCCTGTTTGTGATGTGTCATGGTTTTGTATAATATCATCAGACGTATTTTTAAGGGCTTCGTTCTTATTGTCTGCACTGGTGCTTTCTGAATCTTCGGAGTGTCTATTGTCATTAGATTTTATACCTGTTGCCTCTAAATGGGTGGTGTCGTTTTCGATATCCTGACGAATTTGCTGAGCTATTCTGTTAATTGCGTCTGCATCATTTTCGGCTGGCATTTGTACCTTTTTTGTTGAACGGCTAAAATCGATATTTTTACCTTTTAAATAATGTTCGTACAATGCTTCCATCTGCAAGCCTATCATGTGCAGGTTATCAGCATGCTGTTTTAGCTCGTCTGTAATACCCGAGGTGTTAGCAATGGATTTATAATGCAGCTGATGCTCAATGCTTGCCCAACAATCCATTGTCATGGTTCGCAGCTGAATTTCCACAGGGTAATACTCGGTGCTGTCGATGTAGTGAACAGGTACAACAATAATCATATGTAGGCTTCGGTAGCCGTTACGTTTTGGTTCTTGTATATAATCGGACTCACGCACCACCTCCATGTCCTTCCATTTTTTTAACGCCTTTGCTACGGTGTAAACATCTTGGTTGTAGTAGCATATAACACGAACGCCAGATATGTCTGTTAAATATTCCTTTGCACATTCCAAATCAGTGGAATATCCACGTTTATCCAGTTTTTTAACAATGCTGTCCAAGCTTTTTACACGGTGCTGTATTTGATGAATAGGGTTATGGTTGCTTTTGATCTTATAATCCTTGTTCAAAGCCTGTAAACGTAAAACTACCTCGTTAATGGCATCGTGATATGGCCTGATAAAGTTATCATATTCTTTTAAAACAGCTACCATATCGCTGGCTTTATTGTTTATACTCATAATTGATCCTATACTCACTTTCCAAAAAATGATAATCTTACAGATATTATATAGTGTAATTGTTAACTGTATATGACTATTGTATAACAATTTGTAAAATATCCTACAAAAATTTGTTATATTGTCTTACGATAATTAAATATTCTACAACATTCACATATTATTTCACAGATGTTCTCATAATGTTCACATTAATCATATATACTATAAACAGTCAAATAAGAAAACACAGTTAATAGGAACTATAACAAAGCTGGTTTTATTTAACTGTGCTTTTAACAATTTATTTTTGCTTTTCTCTTTTTCTTCTTTAATATATTTTTATTAGAAAAAACTCCGCAGAACTATCACTGCGGAGTTTTTTCAATTTAATATTCATCAATAAAGCTGTGATATTCATCACCCTTGTGGTAGCTTATTATGGTGTCTAAGTTTACATTACACACACTATTAAAAATATTATGCTCTATGTTAGGGTTGATAGTTCGAAAATTTTTTATCATTTCCTTCATCTCTGCACGTTTAGAGGTTAGCACGTCATGGGCATTATGCTCCTTTTCGTACATTTCTGTGAAACGACAGGCACATTGGATAAACTCTAGGCTGTTGTAATTCACCCAGCTAATTATGTCCTGCTCCTTTACCATATATAATGGACGTATAAGCTCCATACCTTGGTAGTTTGTGCTGTGTAGCTTGGGCATCATTGTCTGCACCTGACCACCGTATAACATTCCCATTAATATAGTTTCAATAACATCGTCAAAATGATGCCCTAGGGCTATTTTATTGCAGCCTAGCAGCTGTGCATTTTTATACAGATGTCCTCGACGCATTCTGGCACATACATAACAGGGGCTGCCACCCATATTATGAACAGTGTTAAATATGTCTGTGTGAAATATTTTGACTGGTATGTTCAAAAGCTTAGCGTTTTCCTCTATTTTTTTTCTATTCAGCTGGTTGTACCCAGGGTCCATAACGATATACTCTAAATCAAAATGCACCTGACTATACGCCTGTAGGTGTTGTAAGCACTTTGCCAAAATCATTGAATCCTTACCACCGGATATACATACAGCTATACGGTCACCCTCGTTTACCATTTGATATTCCTTCATGCCCATAATAAAGCGATTCCATATAGATTTGCGATATTTTTTTATTAAGCTTTTTTCTATTTCCTCATAACGTTCCATAGCGACCTCTTAGTTGTTATTATTGCCCTTTTTCATATCCTTTACTGCCACCGTTGTGCCGTCTGGCTTTTCAATAACCATACTGTTCATCTGGCTGGTTACGTTGGCCTTTATATCTGCTAGATATTCTTTATATAATTGTTTTTGCTCCATTTGCTCTGGCTGTGTTAAGCCATCAGCTTTTTTCTTTTTCGCCAGTTGGTTTATTCTTTCTATTTTGCATTTATCCATTTTTATCTTCCTTTCAAACTAATGGGTAAATTATATCACATTTTGCCTGATTATGGGATAGTTTTTTATTTTCGTACACAGCTTTTGTTTACAATTTAATCAAATATGTTCACTTAATCTTCAACTTATTGTCAATTAGAATACAATCACCACAGTTATACTAATAACAGATTAATAAAGGAGGTACTGATATGGGTACAGCATTTGTATTTAAAAGAGTGGAAAAGAAATATTTAGTAGACCAATATCAAATTGACACTTTTTTACAGGCCATAGAGCCTTATGTTAATAATGATCTATATGGTCAGTACACAGTGTGTAATATTTACTTTGACACAGAGCATTATGACCTTATCAGGACATCTATTGATAAGCCCGTATATAAAGAAAAGCTTCGTTTAAGAAGCTATGGTGTGCCAAAGGGTGATAACAAGGTGTTCTTAGAAATTAAGAAAAAATATAAAGGGGTTGTTTACAAAAGGCGTATAACAATGACGCTGGACGAGGCCAGACTGTACTTAAATGATGGCATAAAGCCCAACAATGATTGTCAGATTTTGAGGGAAATTGATTACTTCATTAATCACTATAAACCTGAACCAAAGCTTTACCTAGCTTATGACAGACAAGCTTTTTCAGGTAAGGATGACCCCCAGCTGCGTATTACCGTTGACCATAATATCCGCAGCAGACAACAAATGGTTGACTTGGGTGCAGGTGATTATGGTACGGCTTTGTTAAATGATGACCAGTATTTAATTGAGCTGAAAACAAGCACTGCGTTTCCGTTATGGTTAACAAATATTTTATCAGAGTATTTAATCTATCCAACTTCATTTTCAAAGTATGGCAGTATATATTCTAAGAGTATAGCCAACCAAGATGTTAAAAAAACAATTAATAAAAAGGAGTGTAGACAATGTTTTCAAGCCTCTTAACAGATTCTACAACTAATCTATCATATTCAACAGCACTTATTTGTATAGGCTCAGCCTTATTGTTAGGCTTTTTGATTTCCGTCACATATATGCTTAGTGGCAAATATTCTAAAAGCTTTGCTGTGTCCTTAGTAGTTTTGCCGGTTATTGTACAGGTGGTTATTATGATGGTTAACGGTAACCTAGGCACAGGTGTTGCCATATTAGGTGCATTTAGCCTTGTTCGTTTTCGTTCGGTTCCTGGTAAATCAAAGGATATATGCGTTATATTTTTTGCTATGGCGGTAGGTCTTGCTGTTGGTATGGGGCAAATTGTGTTTGCTGCAGTTATAACTGTGATAGTGTGTGCAGTATATTTGGTTTTATCAAAGACACACTTTGCAGAAAAACATCAAGGAGAAAAGGAACTGAAAATAACTATTCCCGAGGATTTAGATTATACAGATATTTTTGATGATGTTTTCGCTGAATATACAACCTTGGCAGATTTAGAGACTGTAAAAACAACCAATTTGGGCAGTATGTATCAGCTTACATATTGCATAATATTAAAAAATCAAAAGCAGGAAAAAGCTTTTATAGACGCATTGCGTTGTAGAAATGGTAATTTAAATATTGTATGTGGTAGGTCATTAGGTGTAAAGGAAGAGCTGTAACTATAATTTATTATTGCTTGTCGTATTGAAACAGCAAAAGTTAAAAACAATTTGGACAATATATTGTTGTCATATAAGCTTTACTTGAAAGGAAGTAAGTTATTATGAAAAAAAGTAGGATAATATGTGGCATTATTGCAATTTGCTTAATTACATCAGCTTTTTATGGCTGTACAGGCGGTAGCTCTACTAGCTCTGCAGCCACGGCGTCACCCATAGGTGCGTCGTCAAGTAGCAGTACCTCAGGGGATAGCGTACAGAACCTGTCTACTGATGATATTTTCAAGGAAAAGGATGTTACAGTAGATTATGATGAGGGTGAAGCTGTCAATATAACCCTAAATGGTGAAACTGCTACAACCGACAGCAATGATGGAGTGGCGGTGGATGGTGGTAAAATTACTATCACTCAAAAGGGTATTTATGTATTTTCTGGCACGTTGGATAATGGACAGATCATAGTAAACTGTGCAGATGAAAAAGCCGATGTTAGAATAATCTTGAATAATGCCAATATTACCTGTAGCCATAGTGCACCTATATATGTAATGGCAGCTGACAATGCAATTATTACCTTAAAGAGCCATACCTCCAACACATTAACAGACGGTGAAGCCTACTCTGTTAATGAGGATGATGAGCCAAACTCCTGTATTTTTAGCAAGGCAGATTTGACAATAAATGGAGCTGGTGCATTGACAGTAACAGGCAGCTACAACAACGGTATTACCAGCAAGGATGACCTAAAGCTTGTAAGCGGTACTATAGCTGTTACGGCGAAGGATGATGGTATCGTAGGTAAAGACCTAGTCGCAGTGCAAAATGCTGATATAACAGTTAATTCACAGGACGATGGCATAAAAGCCTCTAATGAAACAGATGCAGACAGCGGTGTTATGTATATAGAAAACGGTACGTTTAATATCACCGCCCAATCTGACGCACTGCGTGCAGTATCAGCATTGAACATTCTGAATGGTACATTTAAGCTTACTACTGGTGGTGGCAGTGTTAACAGCAGCAGTAAACAAGGTCAGGAGGGTAATTCATGGGGTGACTGGAGAGGTGACGGCAACACAACGACAGCTGCTGCTCAGGATACGGAAAGTGCCAAAGGCATAAAAGCCACAGATAACGTTACTATAGATGGCGGTGTATTTACAGTGGATTCCTCTGATGATTCTGTCCATAGCAACGGTAATGTAGAAATAAACAATGGAAAGTTCACCATATCCTCTGGCGATGATGGTATACACGCTGATGGGTCAGTAACAATTAACGATGGCACTATAGATATTATTAAGTCCTACGAAGGAATAGAAGGCAGTAATATTACTGTTAATAACGGTACTATTAATTTGGTTTCCTCTGATGATGGCTTTAATGTAGCAGGCGGAGCTGATTCCTCTGCACAGGGTGACAGACCAGGACAGGGAAGCTTTTCCTCCTCTAGCGGGGCTTTAACATTTAACGGTGGTACGGTATATGTTAATGCTGATGGTGATGGGTTGGACTCTAACGGTTCTATATCCATGACAGGAGGTGCTGTAACGGTTGATGGACCTACTAACGATGGTAATGGTGCTTTGGACTATGATAGCGATTTTACATTAACAGGCGGCAATCTAATTTGTTCTGGCAGCTCTGGTATGGCACAGGCTCCAGGTACAAATTCAACTCAGCTATCAATTATGATGTCCTTTACCTCATATCAAAATGCCAATTCTGTAGTAGTGTTAAAGGATAGCAGCGGCAATGAAGTATCCACACATACGCCCGCCAAAAACTTTAATAATATTGTAATCTCAGCTTCAGCATTAACAGCAAAGGAAAATTATTCCTTGTGGGTGGATGGCACACAGGTGGTAGAGTTTACACTTTCCTCCGATGCAGTAACATATCTTAACGAATCGGGTGTAACAACCGGCAACGCTGGTGGTATGGGTGGCGGCCGTGGCGGTAATATGGGTGGCGATCAAAGACCAGCAGGTGGACCAGCAGGTGGTCCTGCTATGTAATTTGTTTGGACACTGTAGCCTGCTTGATAACACAGGACACTTTGTATATAATGAGGTGTAAAGGAGGGTGGTAAATATGTACACCGTGTTAATTTGTGACGATGAGGATAAAATAAGAAATCTTATAGCTAAATATATTAAATTTGAGGGTAATCAGGCGATAGAAGCTTCAAACGGTATGGAGGCTATAGAGATGGTGCATGATAATTCTGTTGATATTATTTTAATGGATATTATGATGCCGGAGCTGGATGGCTTTTCAACTGTTAGAGAAATACGAAAATTTTCAAATACACCTGTTGTTATGCTGTCTGCCCGTGGTGAGGAATATGACAGAATACATGGTTTTGAGGTGGGGGTTGATGACTATGTTATTAAGCCCTTTTCTCCAAAGGAGCTGATGATGCGTATAGACGCCATAATGAAACGTGTGGGCAATACATCAGACCTACAGCATAAAACATATACAAAGGACAGCTTTATGATTGACTTTTCTGCTAGAAAGGTAAGCATAGACGGTGACGATGTTAATATGTCACCAAAGGAGTACGACCTGCTGTTTTATTTAGCCGAAAATAAAGGTATTGCCATTTCCAGAGAACAAATTTTGTCTAAGGTGTGGGGGTATGATTTTTTTGGTGATGACAGGACACTGGATACTCATATAAAATTACTTAGACGACATTTAGGGGATTACAGCGGACTTATTGTAACCCTGCGTGGAACAGGTTATCGGTTTGACGACTGATAACCTGACCACTGCGGATAAAAGGGGGACAGGACAATATGAAAAAACTGCTTGGAGTTCCAAAGGGTATTAGCATAAAATGGAAAATATTCCTTTATTTATTAGGCTTTTGCGGTTTATTGTTGACTGTTATGTGGCTGTTTCAAATACTGTTTTTAGGTCAGTTTTATAAAACAATAAAAACAAATTTGGTAAAGGACAGTGCCAACATTATATCACAAGCAATAACAACGGATTATGACAGTATGGACGATGTTATTGAAAATGTATCACAGTCAAAGGAAGTATCTGTTGGATTGTATGATTTAAACGGTAAAATAATTTATACAGAAACACTACAGAAGGATTCTGTTTTACTTAAAATTACACAGGGTGAGGTATTAGGCTTTATATCTATGGCACAGGAAAATGGCGGAGAATATTCTGCATCATATCACAAGGATAATTATGGTAATAATAAGATGGCAGATGGAGAGGATTTTCCCCAATATATGCAGATACCACAACAGGACAGCACAGAGGAGGCAGCTAGCTCTGCTGCTTCAGCTTATGATAATATAGGACAAGCGAATGAGCCTACACAGGGTGAACCAAAAAAACAGCAGAATTATGGTAATCCTGTCAGACCCAATGAACAGCATACGGAGGAAGATAAAAGTATGCAGTCAATGCTGTATGTAAAGCTGGTTACAACGTCTAACGGGGATGAGATGGCATTGTTTGTAAACACATATATTACTCCGGTAGATTCCACTGTTCAGACATTAAGTGTAGAGCTAGGCTATATAACGGCTATAATGATATTATTGTCAGTGGTGCTGGCATTGTTAATTTCACGCAAGGTTTCTAAACCCATTACGTCTATTAATGCTAAGGCGAAAATACTGGCAACTGGTGATTACAGCGTAGAATTTAAATCAAAGGGCTATAAGGAAATAAATGAATTATCTGATACCTTAACAAAAACCGCTAAGGAGCTATCGACGGTTGAGGGTCTGCGTCAAGAGCTGATTGCAAATATATCTCATGATTTGCGTACACCTTTAACGTTAATAGCGGGCTATGCTGAGGCTATGCGTGACTTACCAGATGAAAACACTCCGGAAAACGCCGAAATTATTTTGGAGGAAACCAGACGTTTGTCAACGTTGGTTAATGATGTGCTGGATATTTCAAAATTCCAATCTGGTGCTGTGCCTTTGAAAAAAGTCAGACTAAATCTGACAGCTGAATTGAAAATTGTAATATCACGTATGAGCCAGCTTGTTAGGCAAAAGGGTTACACACTGAAATTTATATATAGCAAGGATGTTTATATCAATGCTGATGTTACTAGACTGTGCCAAGCGTTTTACAACCTATTGCTAAATGCTATAAACTTTACAGGTGATGATAAGGTTGTTATGATACGCCAAAGTGTAACCAATAATAAGGTGAAGATTGAGGTTATTGATACTGGTGAGGGCATAGCAGAAAAAAATCTGCCATATATTTGGGAACGGTATTACAAAGAGGATAAAACTCATAAACGTGCTGTTACAGGCACAGGCTTAGGGCTATCCATAGTGCGTTCTATTATGGAAATGCACGGTGGGGAATACGGTGTAGAATCTAAGCTAGGAGAGGGCAGCGTTTTTTGGTTCTCAATAGACATTGACCCAGACCAAGCTACTTCCGTGGAGTAATCTGTATGAACCTCCTAACGGTATACCTTTAAGGCTGTAGGTACAGAAGGTATTTAATCTGAACCTTGTTAGCAGCTGAAAAACAGCTATCTTAATATATCAAAAGCAATTTATATGTAAACAAAGCAATCCCCGAAAACATTATGTTTTCGGGGATTGCGGTTAAATATAAGAATATAGTGTATATTATTTTGCTGTTACTTTTTTACCCATAATAGTTGACCTGTTTAGGCTTTTAACAATTTGGGTTTTGTACTGCTTTGGAACGTCAATGGTTGTATATTCACGACTAATGTCAATAGCACCCATTAATTTACCAGGCAGACCACTTTCGCCAGCTACCGCACCCAAAATATGGTTAGGTGCTACATGGTCCTTGCGTCCGATAGAAATTTTCACCTGAGCCATATCCTCATCATTGTACTTTTTAGTACTCTTGCCCTTACTACGTGGCTGTCTATCTCTATCCCTGCCGGATTTTCTGTCACTGCGATCATATCTGCCACCGTCACGCTTGCCTTTTTTGCCCATAGCTCCGTCGTTATGCTTAGAAGGTGCTATGCCTACATCCTCAGTAACAGATGTTTCTTTTATACACATACCAAATAATGCACAGGCAATATCCTCTAGAGCAGTGCCATCAGCTACCAGCTCATCAATAAACTGCTTATGCTTTGTGCAATCATTGTTAGCCATATATGCTTTAACCGTGTTTGTTAGCACCTTTGCATTGTTGTCCTTAATTTGAGAAACTAAGGGCAGACTTCTGCGTTCAATACGACATTTAGTATAATGAGAGATTTCTAAAATACGTTGGAACTGCTTGCCGCCTTGTATTAGCGAAAAGCTTTTACCCTCTTTACCAGCTCTGCCAGTTCTGCCAATACGATGAACATAATATTCATCATCGTTTGGCAGGTCATAGTTAAATACTATATCAATGTCGTTAACATCTATACCACGGGCGGCTACATCAGTAGCTACCAAAATACCAAAGTTACCATCTTTAAAACGATTCATAACCTGTGTACGCTGTGTTTGCTTCATGTCACCATGTAGACCCTGTGCGGAATAGCCACGTTTTTCTAAATCCGCTACCAGCTCATCAACCATTTTTTTTGTGTTACAAAATACTACAGAAATTTTTGGCTGATAATATTCTAGCAATAAACACATAGCATCAGTTTTTCTGCCACGAGCAATCTCAAAAAATGATTGTTCTATAGTGGAAACTGTTAGCTGCTTTTGTTCTATTTTTACTATTTTAGGGTCAGTTTGAAACTGTTTGGTAATATCTAAAATTGGCTTTGGCATAGTAGCCGAAAATAGTATAGTTTGTCTAGCTTCTGGTGTTTCCTTTAATATGGTTTCTATATCCTCACGAAAACCCATATTAAGCATTTCATCAGCCTCGTCTAAAATAACCATCTTCAGTTCACTAAGCTTTAGTGTTTTTCGTCTGATATGGTCCATTATTCTACCTGGAGTACCAACTACAATCTGACATCCCTGACGAAGCAGTCTAAATTGTACTGTTATCTGCTCACCACCATAAACAGGAGCAATTTTGATACCTTCCTTGTACTTAGAAAATTTTCTAAGCTCCTCAGTAGCCTGCAACGCCAGCTCTCTAGTAGGACATAGGATAAGCACCTGTGTGCATTTACTGCTAACCTTGGTGTCTACCATTTCAATGGCAGGTATGCCAAAGGCGGCGGTTTTACCGCTGCCTGTTTGGCTGTGACCAATAACGTCATTACCCTGTAAAATCAAAGGAATACTTTCACTTTGAATTTTAGTAGCACCGTCAAAGCCCATGTCTTCTACAGCGTGCTGCATTTCTTTTGATAGTTCTAGTTCTGAAAATTTAATTGAATCCATTATATCTCTTTTCTGTCGTCGCTCATTACCCAAGCCTAATAAACCCTTTGCAACGACAAAAAGGATAAGACTATACATAAAAATAGTGCCGTACAAGACTACCTCGTACGGCATTTGTTACATTATAACACAAAATTTGATAAATATCAAATCACATTGCGTATAAACCTAGCCACACAAACAGGCTTTAAATTGTGGATAAACGCTATATATTATGTTATAATGTGTGCAATTGCAATATGGAGGTGCTTTTTTTGCATAAAATATTAATAGTCGAGGACGATGAGGTAATCGCTACCGCTATATACAATCAAATAAAATCATGGGGGCTGGAAGCAATGTGTGTAACGGATTTTCGCAACGTCACAAAAACATTTGTAGATTACACCCCACAGCTTGTCCTGTTAGATATAGGACTGCCATTTTACAACGGCTTCCATTGGTGTACGGAAATACGCAAGCTGTCAAAGGTTCCAATTATATTTATATCATCTGCTAACGATAATATGAATATTGTAATGGCGGTAAATATGGGTGGTGATGATTTTATTGCTAAACCATTTGATTTGCAGGTGTTGACGGCAAAGGTACAGGCCATGCTGCGGCGTACCTATGACTTTGCAGGTGCCAGCAATTTTTTGGAGCATGATGGGGCTATCTTAAATACTGATGATGCTACCCTCACGTATAACGATAATAGGGTAGAGCTTACAAAGAATGAATACAAAATCCTACAGGTATTAATGCAGAACAAAGGCAAAACAGTGAGCCGTGATACTCTTATAACAAAGCTGTGGGAAAGCGACAGCTATATTGATGAAAACACATTAACAGTTAATGTTACACGCTTACGCAGAAAGCTAGAAAATATAGGCTTGTCTAGTTTTATTGTAACCAAAAAAGGCCTAGGATATTTGGTGGGTTAATATGGAAAAGTTAAATGTATGGAAGTTTGCCAAAGCATATATAAAGTATTGCAGAAAATTTATTTTACTTTTTACTATAGCTGTAGGTGTGTTTGCGTTTGTGTTCTTTCTTTATGATATACCAATCAAAGCGGTTACGTACAGCACGTCGTTGTGCATAGGTATATTTTTGCCATTAGCCGTTATTGATATTTATAAGTTTTACAAAACACATAAATTATTGACCAATTTGAGAAACAGTATAGTGGTGCATTTAGATAATATGCCACCTGCCAAGGATTTAATTGTGGAAGACTATCAAAAGCTAATAGAAATAGGCTTTGCTGATAAAATGAAAAACCAAGCAAAATCAGAGGAGCTGCGAAATGACTTAATAAGCTACTATACAATGTGGGTGCATCAGATAAAAACACCAATATCCGCCATGTGGCTTATTTTACAGACAGATGATATAGCACAATCCCCACAGCTGCTGCCCGAGCTGTACGCACAGCTAATAAAAATAGACCAGTATGTTGATATGGTGCTAAACTATATAAAGATAGGCAACGATGGAGAAACAGATTTTGTGTTTCAAAAATATAGCTTGGATACCATCGTACAGGAAGCTGTGCATAAATACGCCAAGTTGTTTATTAGAAAAAGGTTGACGCTGAATTACCAGTCCTTGAGCTGTACCGTTTTAACAGACAAAAAATGGCTGCTGTTTGTAATAGAACAGGTTTTGTCTAATTCCTTAAAGTACACAAAAAAAGGCTCTATAAGTATTTATATGGATAAGGATAAGCCCAAGTCGCTAGTAATAGAGGATACTGGAATAGGCATAGAAAATGAGGACTTACCACGAATATTTGATAGAGGTTATACAGGCTATAACGGTAGGAAGGATCGAAAAAGCACTGGTATAGGCTTGTATTTGTGTAAAACTATATTAATAAAGCTGTCACATGATATTACTGTACAGTCAAAGGTTGGGATTGGTACAAGGGTAATAATAGATTTAGATACATATGAAGACAAATAAGGTATTACAAGGTATTACGATGATTAGTGTGTATATCATTTTAGGTGTATATACACACTAATTTATTTGCCTGTGTTATCTTGCTTATATTTCATTTTCTTTAATGTGTGTTTTATAGAATAAATCCTAGAAAAACAGTAAATAATGTTAAGAAAATCTCTCTTTAATTAACATTAACTTATTATTGTGTTCATAATTATGCTGTAGTCTTATTCAAGTCGTCTGCATTTGAACTCCTATAAGCGGGTAAAATAAGCTTGAATAATTAGGAGAAATACTAAAGAGTATCTTTAAAATCAAATAATATGACTATTTCTATGAATTTGGGCAGCTCTCCTCCTTGAAAATGGTAGACAGCTATACAGCCCCTACGATTTTGTGAAATTTTTGTTATGTTCTTTGCTTTCAGATACTGCCTAAATTAAAAAATATTAAGGACGAGAAAAAGGGTGGAGAAATGAAAAAGATTTTATGTTCAATACTAGCAATAGCTATGGTATCGGTTGTATTTGGTGGATGCTCTGGAAATAATAGCACATCTAAGGCAAGCTCTGACAACACTGTATCAGCTACTAAAGAAACAGAAAGTAATAGTTCAGCAGCTACAGAACCAGCAACGGAAACAAATGCAAATAGTGCTAAAAAGTACATCCTTGAAATTAATTTTGATGATGCTACTAAAAAGCAAGTATATGACAAAAAGGCACAGGTTACCATTGTAAATGTTCCTGCTCAGGCTGATGATGGTGCAGACATATCAAGGGTCGTTTGTGGAGCTTTTAAACCACTTAGTAAAAATGTTTTTTACTGGAACGATGATTATTCAATCTATGCATCTCAAACTGAGCTAAAGGAATCTGCTGTAATAGAATCCTTTGCAAATACGGAAGCAAAGCCAGACACAGCATACGATTTTTCTACAACTAAGCTTGAGGGTGATAAATTAGAGGCGAAATTTAGTGATGGAAAAGCTGACAGTACCGTTGCCTCAGGAAAAAGTGGTATAAACAACCTAGTAACTGAAAAAGACAACATAACCTTTGGCATTGCTAAGACAATGTATCTAAATGATGACAAAATGGAAAATATTCCAATCAATGCCTTTAGCTTAAATAGCAACGCTTTGGCTCAGGTGTCACCGTCTAATAAATATGAGATATATATTACAAGCAGCTTTATTGACTCTGGCTCTGTATTAAATGAAATTTCTGCTGATAAGCTGTATTCTAATGCTTTTGAAATTGATATGTCCAGCAGTAACACAAGTAAGACAATAAATGTTTCCTATGTTGATGGTGCATTTGTAATTAAATAATCAATCTGTGGGTTTATGAAAAAGCTTGATTAAGGCAAATAAAATTAAAGGTGAGGGATTCTGTATGAATCCCTCACCTTTTAATTTTAGGCTCTATGTCAATAGTTGGGGTAACCCAAATAAAACAGAGGTGAAGCAAGCGATGGCGTTAAGCTGTCGCTTGTTTGTGTATGTGTGATTTTTGATAAGAAAACATATGTAAGATACGATTACGAAAACGGTTAAAATTATGATAACCGTATGCATTTCTTTTAAGAACCTTGATTTTATTGTTACAGCCTTCTGTAAATCCGTTAGTAACAGGAGCAGAAATGGATTTTTTTCTGCAAATCTCTTACCACAGGAGCAACGGTATCTCCTCTTATTAAAGTGAATTATCACATTATTTCCAAAGGACGGAATATCTTTAATTATCTGTTTTCGATAGTCGTGAACTGTGTCTGTTAAGTTACCACAGTGAGGGCATTTATGTGGTTTTCATTGCAACTCACAAAATATATGAGTAATCTTGTCGGTAATTTCTATTTTTTTAATATCAATGTCTTGCAAACCTGTAAGTTTTTCGATACAATTAGATAAGAGCATATTTGTCATCTCCTTAAATGGTGGTTAGCACTTTCATTTTACAGGATTTTTTCAAATATGCTCTACTTTTTTAAATTTTTTTAATTTTTTTTAACAGGCTCTATTTTTTCTTACCCCAACATTTATTATAGAGCCTTATTTATTAAATCATTTTCATTGGTGTATTAATTATACACCTAACATTTTCTCACCAGCTGTGATAAGCTCTTTGGATATGCTATCGGCATCATCCTTATCCTTGCCTACCGCTGTAATATACAGCTTGATTTTTGGTTCTGTTCCACTAGGACGTACGGTTATAGAGCTGCCATCCTCTAACGCAAAGGAAATAACATTTGATTTTGGTAAGTTTATGGTTTCCTTTGTACCACTTATAAGGTCATTAGAAACACGCTCTAGGTAATCCTCTACAGATACCACTTTTCTGCCTGTAATATCAGCTGGCAGAGTTTTTCTTAAGGATGCCATAATATCTGCCATTTTCTCCATACCTGCCGCACCGTCGAATTCAAAGCTTAGTGTAACGTTTTTATAGTAACCGTATTCTTTATAAAGCTCCTCTATTACATCTGATAATGATTTACCCTGCTTTTTGTAGTAGGCAGCCATCTCACAAATTAGCATAGATGCTACAACAGCATCCTTATCACGCACATAAGAACCAGCTAAATAGCCATAGCTTTCTTCAAAACCAAAAACATAACGGCTTTCTTCACCCTTTTTCTCCAGCTCTAATATTTGCTCACCGATATATTTAAAGCCTGTCAATATATTAATAAGCTGACAATCATACTTTTTACAAATACGTTTAATTAAGTCAGTAGTAACAATCGTCTTTATAACAATGGGATTTTTAGGTAGGTTATTAAGTGCCTTCCTGCTGGACAAAATGTAGTTTGTCAGCATGATACCAGTTTCGTTGCCTGACATTAATCTAAAACTGCCGTCTTTTTCTTTAACTGCTATACCTACACGGTCACTGTCAGGGTCAGTAGCCAGCAATAGATCTGGCTGTTCCTTTGCACATAGCTCTAATCCCAACTGAAGAGCCTCTCTAATTTCAGGGTTTGGATAAGGACAAGTTGTAAAGTTTCCGTTAGGCTTCTCCTGCTCCTTAACCACCATAACATTTCTAATGCCTGTTTCAGCCAACACACGACGAACCAGCTTATTGCCTGCACCATTTAGTGGCGTATAAACAACCTTTAGGTTAGCATCTCTGCACACACCAGGATTAACTGACTGCTTTTTAACATTGGCAATATAATTATCATACAAATCATCACTAATATATTTAATGGTACCATCGTTTATGCCCTGTTCAAAGTCGACCAGCTTAACATCCTTGAAACAGTCAATAGCCTGTATTTCAGAATAAACCGCATTAGCACTTTCATCTGTCATTTGACACCCGTCATCACCATAGCATTTGTAGCCATTGTATGCTGCTGGGTTATGGCTAGCAGTAATCATAATACCGGACTGACAACCTAGCTCTCTAACTGCAAAGGAGGCTACCGGTGTAGGCTGCAGCTCTTTAGCAACGTGTGCTGTTATACCATTGGCAGCTAATACCCTAGCCGCCTCTTTAACAAACAAATCAGATTTTATTCTGCTATCACAGGCAATAGCAACAGATGGATTTGTATATTTTTTATTTAAATAATTAGCAAGCCCCTGAGTTGCTAAACGTACTATATATATGTTCATTCTGTTAGTACCTGCACCTATAATACCCCTTAATCCGGCAGTACCAAACTCTAACTCACGGTAAAATCTATCATAGATTTCCTCGTCATTGCCACTAATGCTTTGTAATTCCTTTATAAGATCAGGATCATCTTTGGCATTGTTTAGCCATAAATCATATAAATCATTTGTATTCATAAAAGCACCCCTTAAAAAATCATATGCGTTAATAATAACATAATTCCACATTTTTTTCAAATCAACGACAATGAAATATGATAGAAATATATTTATATAATCCGTTGTTTTCAGTATAAATATCCCAAAAAACATCTGTGTAATAGATTTTGCAGATATAATTTTATGTATAAAATGTTAAATTGTCAACAATGGGTTAAATAGCCCTTGTAACCTGATACATTTTATTGTAGAATAGAACAAATATGGTTTTGTTTTTTTAAGGCACTTTCAAATCTTTATTTTTTAGTTTTTCTAAGCTACCTTTATAAACAAACAATAAACAAGGAGGCTTTTTCGTGGCTGATAACGAATTAAACAAGGAAGAATTGCAAAGCACAGATGACACAACAACAGAGGCAGATAACAATGTAGCAGAAGCAGGGACTGAAACTGAAACTGAAACAGATGATACATATGTTTCACAATTTGGTGAACTGACCGATACATCTGAAGATGTTACAGATAAAAATGTAGCGGCGGCTGTTGAAACAGAAGTAAAGAAAAAAAGCAAGGCTGCTCCAATTATTATTACTGTTATAATAGTATTGATATTGGCAGCATTAGGAATAGGCGCTTACTTTATGTTCAGCAGCCCATCTATCATTGGTTCTTGGAAATATGAACAAGGTGATACCGTTGTTTATTATACTTTTACAGATACCAAAATTTCTATTCAGGCTGGTGACAACATCGCTCAAAGAACCGCATCTTATGACTATAAAATGAAAAATGATGGCAACAAAAAATCATTTGACATTTTAATCAGCGATCAGGTAGCTGCCACATACAATTATGAGGTAACTGGCAATGATATTTCTGGTAAAAACCTAAAGCTTACTGTTGATACAGGTACAGACGCAACTGATGCTACAACAGCTTCTGAGGATAGTACAAATACAATGAAGTTTACTGGCATAAAAAGTGTAGACCTAGGTGCTATCAAAACAATGGACGACTACAAAACAGATGATAAGCTAGTAGGCGAATGGAAAAACGTAGATGTTGGTTTCTCATATATCTTTGGTGATGACGGTGTTATTCAAACAATAAGCACCAGTGCTGGTGAATCAGTATTCAAGTGTGGATACTCTGTAGAAGGTACAACAATCACTGCTGTAGTTTCAGAGGAGCAGGATCCAACAAAATTTGATTTTACGTATGATGGTGACAACAAAATCGTTATTAGCGGTACAACATTTGTTAGAACAGATTCTAAAGGTGAACCATTAGAGGCTCTGCCAGAATCCAGTGCTATAACAGATGACACACTAACAGGCGATGACACAGCACCTACATCTGCTGGTGACGAAAGCAGTGATCAGGCAGAAGCTGACAACGAAACAGTTAGCGCAACTGCTGCCGAATAATTAAAATTTAATCTTTTCTATTAAAAGACACAGAGTACAGACATTGTACACTGTGTCTTTTATTGTATTCAAAAAGATTTGCCATCATACCAATTATAATATAGCTTAACTAAATATTGCTATATATAACGTTAGACTTCGATATTTCATTTTTATTCTCTTAAAACAGCCTATTTCTTTTAAGTCAAATACCGCTATCTTCACCAGTTACTGTAATTTTTTCATTCATCATTTCCACCGCTCATATTATATTAATATTTTTTTCTAATATTGTTAAACAAGGACGTTTATAATTATATAAAATTTTGATATAATAGAAAAATGATTCATAGTGCCATTAATTACATAACGCCACAGCAAAAGGAGGATTCAGTTGTTCATAGTTTTGTGATTGATTTTTTTGTGGTTTTATGATATGCTCAATCAATACATAAACAGGAGCAGACAGAGGGAAGCACAAATGCTCCTTCTGTCTGCTCGTTTGTTTATGTAAGAAAAACACCGTTATTTCGTCGTGGCTTTGTTCACCCCGGTTGACGGAGATTGTTTATATAATGGGAAATGAGTAAAAAACAATGTTGAATTATACACAACTAAAGATGATTAATCAAGGGAATACGGCAGAGATCTTTCAGATTGACGACAAAAAGATATTAAAATTGTATCGCAGTGGATTACCTTTTCCTTTATGTGAAAAAGAGTTTGAAAATACCCGTATTGCTAAAAAACTTATTGGAAATGTTCCGTTAGTATATGAATTGATAAAAGATAATGACCGTTGCGGCATTGTATTTCAAAAAATAACGGGTAAAGATATGATAACTGTAATCGCACAAAATATCTGGCAAATAAAGCGACAAGCAAAAAATTTAGCAAAATTTCATTTTGATATGCAGAAAGAGAATTCTGAACATTTGCAGACTGTTAAAGAAAAATTATTAGCAGACATAGAAACTGTAGAATGCCTAAGTAAAGAAGAAAAACATAAGTTGTTTGATTATATTAATGCTTTGTCGGACGGTAATGCATTATGTCACTTTGATTATCATCCTGGCAATATTATTATTAGCTCAAATAAACCTATCATAATTGACTGGATGACAGCGTGCATCGGGTGCAAATGTGCAGATATTGCACGTACTGGAATACTACTTAAATATGGGCAAATGACACAGGGTAATTTAATTATAAGAAAACTTGTGCCAATAGTTCAGAAACATATTTATAAGATTTACATATATGAATACAAGAAAATTTCAGGTACGTTGCAGGAAGATATAGATGTATGGGAATTACCAATTTTAGCTGCACGATTACGTGAATGGATTTCAGAGAAGGAGAAGTCATTAATTTTATATAAAATCAGGGAGCAGTTACGAAAATTGTGAGCATTTGTCTTTTAGGCTCTATCAGCTGAAAAGGCTATGGGAAAAGAAATATAATCTAACAGTATGAGCACCTGCCATTTTGGCGGGTGCTTTTCATATAAGCCTAATTTACTAACCGTATAAAACTTCTTCGACTACTCCCAAAACATAATAACCTCTTGAATACTTGCCGAAAAAAAGAACTGCCATCATTTTTATAAACTCATTTTTATTTGAATTTCATTTTACAATAGGCAGATAGAAATATAAAATACCCCTCAGAGATTTTAAAGTTAAATCTCTGAGGGGTGTGCTTTTTATAAAAATGGTTTAAAAGTTATAGGTCACAACCACAGCTACCGTCCTCATGGTTACATTCAGGTATTGCACCGACGATAGGTGTAGGGTCAATGCCTTGCTTTGTGTAATAATCAGAAACAGCGGCTTTAATAGCCTGCTCAGCTAAAACAGAGCAGTGAACCTTTACTGGTGGCAAACCATCTAAAGCTTCCATAACTGCTTTGTTGGTCAGCTTTAAGGCCTCATCTATAGATTTATCCTTGATAAGCTCTGTTGCCATTGAGCTGGTAGCAATAGCTGCACCACAACCAAAGGTTTTAAACTTTACGTCGGTGATAACACCGTTGGTTACCTTTATATACATTTTCATAATGTCGCCGCATTTTGCATTGCCAACTTCACCTATACCGTCAGCGTCAACAATTTCGCCTACGTTTCTTGGGTTAGCAAAATGGTCCATTACTTTTTCACTATATGCCATATGTCATTTCTCCTTATCTTTTAAAATAGTATATAATAAACAGAGGTTACTCTGAATTATTGCTTTTCTTCGCTTTTTATTCTTTCCCAAACAGGGGACATGGCTCTTAGGTAGCTTACAACCTCAGGCACGGCCTTTAAGATATAGTCAACGTCCTCCTGTGTGTTTTGATCACTTAGGGATATTCTCAGGGAGCCGTGTGCAATCTCATGAGGTAAACCAATAGCAAGCAAAACGTGGCTGGGGTCTAAGGAACCAGACGTACAGGCAGAACCAGATGAAGCACATACACCCATTAGGTCTAGGCGAAGCAGTAAACCTTCGCCTTCAATGCCTTCAAAGCACATATTCATGTTGCCAGGCAGTCTTTTATCCTTATCACCGTTTAGGCGTGAACGTTCAATTTTTGATAAACCCTCAATTAATCTGTTACGCATAGCCGTAATACGCTTTGTACGTTCCTCCATAGTAGAAACAGCATTTTTTACAGCTGATGCTAAACCAACTATGCCAGCAACGTTCTCTGTACCGGCACGTTGACCACGCTCCTGTGCACCACCATCAATTAGTATCTGTGGACGAATACCGCTTCTAATATATAAAGCACCACAGCCCTTAGGACCATGTAGCTTGTGGGCAGTCATAGACAGCAAATCTATGTTTTGGGCCTGAACATCTATTGGTACGTTACCCATAGCCTGTACAGCGTCAGTGTGAAATAAAACTCCGTGTTTTTTACATATAGCACCTAGTTCTGAAATTGGTTGTATTGTGCCTATTTCGTTGTTGGCATACATAATAGTAACAAGTGCTGTATCTTCACGGATAGCCTGATCTAGTTCCTCAGGACGTACTAAACCGTCGCTGTGGACATCCAACAGTGTTATTTCAAAGCCTTCTGCCTTTAAAGCGTCCAGACTGTGTAAAACAGCATGATGCTCAAATGTACTGGAGATTATGTGCTTTTTGCCTTTTTTAGCCATAACCTTAGCTACACCCTTAATTGCCCAGTTGTCTGACTCGCTGCCGCCAGAGGTAATGAATATTTCCTTTGGCTGTGCATTAATAGCCCTTGCTATGTCAGCTCTGGCAAGCTCTGTAGCTTTTTTAGCATCAGCACCTATTGAATACAGGCTGGACGGATTACCGTAAACCTCTGTTAAATATGGCATCATATCCTTTAAAACCTCAGGAGCTAAAGGAGTAGTTGCAGCATTGTCTGCATATATTTTTCTCATCTATAATCACCCTTTATAATAAATTATTTGTATTTTTCCGCAGCAGCCACAGCCAAACGGTCGCACCGTTCGTTTTCTGGATGTCCTGCGTGACCCTTTACCCATATGATATTCATTTTATGCTTTTCACATAGGCTTAGTAGCCTTTCCCATAAATCTGGGTTTAAAGCTTTTTCTTTTTTGTTACGCATCCAGCCGTTGGACTGCCATTTTTTAGCCCAGCCAAGCTTTATGCCGTTGCATACATATTGTGAATCACTGTAGAGCGTTACGTCACATGGCTCCTTTAGCATTGCCAATGCTTCTATAACAGCACTAAGCTCCATTCTGTTGTTAGTGGTGTTGGACTCTCCACCTGATATTTCTTTTTCGGTATCTTTGTATCGTAGCACAGCACCCCAACCACCTGCACCAGGATTTCCCTGACAGGCACCGTCTGTATAAATTTCTATTTGTTTCAACAAAATTCTCCTTTGTGTGAAATTTGTCTGGTTAGTAGAAACAGGCAACAATTAGATGCCTTTGGCAGAAATAGGTGATAATCTGCTTTCATTATTATAACCCTAATGTCAATAGTTTTCAATATCACTTTACTAACTTTTCCAATGTTTATCATAAAACTTGTTATAATTTATTGATTGATATTAATATATGTAATAAAAAGAATAGCTTTTCATGGAGAAATATATTTACTTTTTTGCGGGATAATAATATTGTATCCAAAATCTGATTATAAATTATAAATGGATTAAATGTTGTTTGATATAAAACTCATAATGACAGCTTTATTGTCAATACTGATAATCAGCTAACAAAAGTTAAAATGGGTTTAATAGTAACGTCTGCACGGAAATCAATTTTGAAAAAAGTAGAGAAATGAAGTATAATAAAGATATGAAAAACAA